>Ga0208963_1000333_pt1 | contig 15424 bp, 18 predicted proteins | sample AOAMet2_C43A7_35_2_FD_188079 | JGI IMG/M metagenome (GOLD analysis project Ga0208963, IMG submission 188079) | Ammonia-oxidizing marine microbial communities from Monterey Bay, California, USA - C0912_C43A7_35 (SPAdes) | ecosystem: Environmental > Aquatic > Marine > Intertidal zone | place... | reverse complement strand
GAACAAGAGCTATTGAGGGAGGTATGATTTGGCCAAGGGTTCCTGTAGAAGCAACAAGCCCTGATGAGAAATCTTTCTTATATCCTTGTTGAATAAGAACTGGCAATGACATAAGTCCCATAGTTACAACTGTTGCTCCAACAATACCCGTGCTCGCAGCAAGAAGAGCACCCACAACAATAATAGAAATGCTTAAGCCACCTCTAATATTCTTAAATGCTAAGGCCATATTTGCGAGCATTTTTGCAGCAACCCCAGATCTTTCAAGAATGGTTCCCATAAAGATAAAGAGAGGAACAGCAAGTAGAGTTACGTTGTTCATGATCCCGAATATTCTTAATGGAATACTTTTTAAGATTGATTCATCAAATATCCCTAAAGGTATGCATATCAACGCAAATAATATTGAAACGCCAGATAGCGTAAATGCCACAGGGTACCCAAGCAGTAATGCAGAGCAAATGAGAACCAGTAATAGTAAAGGTACTATTTCCATTTTATTTTTATTAATTGATTAATAAGCGCAGCTATTAGCGTTAAGGGAAACAAAAGCATAAATGTTTTTTGGATATATACGTAATCAAGTCCACCAGATTCTGTTGAGACCTCCTGCATGCTCCACGATGCAGAAACAACTTCTAATGAATAAATAAATATTACAGCCGTAACGGGAAGTAAAAATATAATACCGAAAATGCTGTTTATTAGATTCTTGTATTTAGCAGATGACTCTCTATAGAAAATATCTACACGAACATGCTCATCCTCATTAAATACATACCCGGCGCAACCAAGAAAAACTAAAGCATGAAAATACATAGTCAATTCTTGAAGGTCAGTTCTTCCAATACCAAAAAAATACCTACTCACAATAACTATAATCATAAGCAAAACCATTATTGGTATAAGGTATGAAATTGTTTTCCCTATAAAATTTATATACTTTTCCATAATTTTAATTAGAAGTATTTTCTTTATTTAGTTAGAATAATTATCATGATAATAGTTCTCTCTCCAGCAAAAACACTTGATTATAGTGTTGACCCTAAAAGCAATCATACTGCACCGCAGTTTTTAAGCCAATCTTCTAGTCTTATTAAGACTTTAAAAGAAAAAGAGCCTAAAGATATAGCTAGCTTAATGGGGCTTAGTGATAAATTAGCTACTCTAAATTTTGATAGGTATCAGTCATGGAAAGCAGCTAAAATTGTCTCTAAAGACGCAAAGCCTTCAATGCTGGTCTTTAAGGGAGATGTGTATCAGGGACTAGATGCAGAAAACTTTAATAATAAACAGCTAAAATTTGCTCAGAAACATCTTAGGATTTTATCTGGGCTATATGGAATTCTTCGTCCCATGGATGTCATCAAGCCTTATAGACTTGAAATGGGTACTAAGCTGAAAACATCAAAAGGTAAAAACTTATATGAATTTTGGGACAAGAGAGTCCAAGAAAATGTTCTAGACGACCTAGCTTCTCAAAAATCTGATTTATTAATAAATCTTGCTTCCAAGGAGTATTTTAGCGTTCTAGGAAAAATGCCTGATTATATTAATGTTATCTCACCAGTTTTTAAAGATTACAAAAATGGCAAACATAAAATCATTAGTTTTTATGCAAAAAGGGCCAGAGGCTTAATGGCTAAATGGATTATCGAAAATAATATTAAAGATTTCGAGCAGTTATCTCAATTTAATCTAGACGGCTATTACTTTTCAAAAGCAGAATCTTCTGCAGCTGAACCAGTTTTTTTAAGAGATTAGTTCAGGCTAAATTAGGCCTTCTTTTTCCCAGAAAGACTTTTTAGGCTCTAGATCGTCATATTCACCATTCGTCTTGTTTACATAAGCTTTCATAGCTTCTTGCATATCTTTGCCACTAATAAGACTGGCATTCCAAACAGCATGAAAGTCTAATGAATCTCTTACGGTGTGATCTCTAGCATAGTTAATTTGTTTTTTAATTACTCTTGTTACTAAAGGAGACTTACTAGCTATATTTTCAGCTATCTTCTGAACTTCTTTAGCAAGCGTTTCCTCGGATTCAAAAACTTCATTCACAAAGCCTAAAGATTTTGCTTCAGCAGAGTCAAATTTTCTTCCGGTAAATGCTAGCTCTCTTAATTTAGCTAATGGTATTAGAGATGGAAGCCTTTGAAGGGTACCAACATCAGCCGCTATCCCAATATCCACTTCCGCAATTTTAAAAAAAGCATTCTCTGAACAATATCTCATATCACAAGCAGCAGTCATATCTATTGCTCCACCAACACAAGCTCCCTGAATAGATGCTATTGTTGGCATTCTACATTCTTCTAATGCAGTGAATGCGTCTTGAAGCTCAAGAACTTCATGATAAAAAACCTCTCTCTGCCTTGCTGGGTCTACCTCAACTTCAGATTTTTTTGGCGGTACAAAAGTAGAAAGGTCCATTCCAGCACTAAAGTGCTTTCCTTGGCCGGATAAAACGATAACCCTTGCTTCAGAATTCTTATCTATTTCTTTAATGATATCAGGCAGCTCTTTCCAAAAAACTCTTATCATTGAGTTCATCTTATCAGGCCTATTCATTGAGATATGCGCAATACCTCCATCTATGGTCACGTCAAAACAAGTTGTCTTATTCATTTTCAGCTAACTTGATGGAGTCATTAACAATCGCACGCATTTTTTCAACATGCTCAAATGTTTTATGATGGGACAAAACAACTTTTCTATCCTCGCTCAAAAGAACGAACATTTTTTTTAATTGATTTAAATTATCTAATAGCTCATTACTCATATTCTTGTACTCTAAATTATTTATTAGCATTATAATGCTCTTAATCTATGAAATCATTAAATCAACTACATTTATGTAAAGCCTTGAGTGTTTTTTTATTTACACTTTCTGTTAACTCACAAGTAACGACCATAGACAGGTCTATGCAAGAACAGACTATGCTTTCTGTATTGTATGCTCAGTCATCAACAGAATATGTTGCTAACTGTATTCAGACCTATAGTGGTGCATCATTAATTCTTGATGAAGCAATTGCAGACAAGGAATGGACAGCATCTCTTGAGCAATCTGGAGATTATTCAGCCAAGCCAATGGCAATAATCTTGGATGTCGATGAAACCGTTTTGGACAATGTTAGATTTCAAGCAAGAGCAATATTATCTGGACTCTCATACCCTAATGGTTGGATAGAGTGGGGGCTTGAGGCATCTGCAGAGCCAGTTCCAGGCGTATCTAGTTTTCTTGAAAACGCATCTAATAAGGGTATAAAAATTTTCTACGTAACCAATAGAGTTGCAGAACTTGAAGATGCAACAAGAGAAAATATTAAGAGATTAGGTCTTCCTTTTGACGACGATAGGGATGTTTTATTGATGAGAGATGAAAACGGCTGGGGCTCTGATAAGGTCTCAAGAAGAGCCCTTGTTGCTAAAGACTATAGAATCTTAATGTTAGTTGGTGATCAGTTAACAGACTTTATTTCTTTAGAAGAAGCAGCTACAGATATTGATTCTCGAAGAAAATTAGCAGAAAAGTATTCTGATATGTGGGGAAAAAAATGGTTTATGCTGACCAATCCAATGTATGGTAAATGGGAAGGGGCTATATACGGAAATAAGTATCCTGATACCAAAGAAGAGATGATGAAGATGAGACTGGATGCTCTAAAACCATAACTTAAGGAATGAAAAAGCTAGTATTAATTTTTGCCCTCATTCTAGCAGTAGCTTATTTTGTATCTATAAATAAAAACCATTTAAAGGTTGAATACATCTCTATTGGAACCCAGCCTACCAAGGCTCTTGAGATAGCTTCTTTTGATGCTGCTGCCAAGCCAAAGAATATCATTCTAATTATTGGGGATGGGACAGGGCTTAATCAAATCACCTTATCAAGGATTGCAACGGGTGGAGCAGATCATAGGCTGGCAATAGACCAGATGCCTTTTTTTGGTAACTCTCTTACACATTCATACAATAATATTTATACAGACTCAGCTGCTTCAGCAACCTCTTGGGCTACAGGTGTAAAAACAAAAAATAAATTTCTTTCAATAACGCCTGATGGAAAAGCTATTCCTACCATTCCAGAAATTTTATCAAACAAGGGCTATATATCTGGTTTAGTGGCTACCTCATCAATCACTCATGCTACGCCTGCTGCTTTCTATGCTCATATAGACTCAAGATATAAAGAAAAAGAAATTGCAAGCCAGCTTTTAGAATCTCCAATACAGTTATCTCTTGGCGGGGGACTAGAATTCTTTGACATTGCAAAAGCTCAAGAATCTAATTTGCTAATAACAGACATGAAAGAGCTCGATGGTGATGATTTTTTAAAAGCAAAAAAAGTACTAGGGTTATTTGATGAAGATGGCATCAACAGATCATCTAACAAGCCAACACAATTACAAATGACAAAGTCAGCCCTCGATTTCCTATCCTTAAAAGCTAGTTCAAATTCATGTAATGGTTTTTTTCTGATGAGTGAAGGCAGTCAAATTGATTGGGCATCTCATGACAATGATGCTGCAACAATGGTTGTTGAATTTAAAGATTTTGACCAAACAATTGCGATGGCAATGGACTTTGTTACTTCTAACAAAGAGACATTATTACTGGTAACCGCTGATCATGAGACAGGTGGGTTGCAAATCTTAAGTCAGAAAGATGATATGGTTAAAGTTCAATGGGGTACCGGAAGTCATACCTCAATTCCTGTTGGAGTATATGCCTATGGACCCGGGGCTCATGAATTTACTGGATTAATGGACAATACGGATATTCATTACATGATATTAGATGCTATTGGCACACCAAACCTAGAACCTTTAGACTGCTCTAATTAAATCACTTAATTTTCTTATTTGTATCTTTGCGTTTGACTCATAAATTACAGAGTTATTATTTGTAGGCTCTGTAACATGAACAGATTTTTTAATTCCATATTTAGTTGCAGCATTAACAATATTTATATTGTCATCAAAAAAAATAGACTTCGACGGCTGAATATTTAGTTTTTCTAGTGCTATTTTCCAAAATTTTTGGTCTTCTTTAACAACACCAATATCAACACTTGAAATCCAGTTATCTGCAAAATTAAGTAAAGGTACCTGAGAAGATTTAACTTTTAATAGCCTGGAATCGCAATTAGTAAGAAAAAAAACTTTTTTATCTAAAGATGTTATGAATTGAAGAGCTTCATGGGCTCCATCAATGAACATTGCATAAGACTTATTTTTTTCTGCAACAGCAATAAGATTTGTCTCATATCTATCTTCCCAAAACTTAAGCTCATACCAAGGAAGCGTTCCATATAACTCTTTTGAAGTTTTATAAATATCTTTTTTTGCATCACTTAAAGATATGCCCTTGTTGTGGGCAACCGCCTCAGGCAGCCATTCCATCCAAAAAAGGTTATCAAAATTTTGATCCAAGATAACACCATCTATATCAAGTAATATGTAAGATGATTCTGTTAAAATATTTGTATGGAAATTACTCATAAGCTTTTACAGGATATTCTAAACCCTATCGAAGAGACTGTCAGGAAAGCATCAGATGCAATAATGGAAGTTTATAAAAAGGATACGTTTGAGAAAGAAACCAAATCAGATGGGTCGCCAGTAACAGAGGCAGACAATGCTGCGAATAAAATTATTCTAGATTCTTTAGAGCTTATAACTCCTGATATTCCTGTGATTTCAGAGGAGACCTTTAATAAACATGAGCAAAACCCAAATGTACCTTATTGGCTTGTAGATCCTCTTGACGGAACCAGAGAATTTATAAATAAGTCTAAGGAATTTACAGTAAATATTGCATTAATACAGAATGGCTCAGCTATATTTGGTATTGTTGGCGCCCCAGCAACTTTGGAGATATGGCATGGATCAATATTTGATGAACCCAAGGCATTACCCATAGAATCAGGTAGCGATAATAAGATATTAAGGGTGGTAATGAGTAAAAGCCACCAAACCGAAGCAGATAAAAACCTATTAAAATTATTAAATAATAAGAATATTGACTATCAGGTGGTAGAAAAGGGTAGTTCACTTAAGCTTTGCGCCTTAGCTGATAATAAAGCAGATATTTATCCAAGATTTGGCCCCACATCAGAATGGGATATAGCCGCAGGAAATGCAGTTTTATCTGGGTCTGGAGGCTCTGTGAGTTTGCTAGGTTCAGGAATGCCCCTTCCTTATAATAAGGAAGACACCATACTAAATAGTCCATTTGTTGCTTGCCGCAATCAAGACATAAAAGATAGATATTTCCCAATTCTGAGCGAATATTTCAAAAAATTGGTATAATTCACTGCTATACATTAATTTATAATATAATGTATTATATTAAAAACTTATAATAATATGGGAACACAACTACAGCCTTCACAGCTTAATAGTCCAGGAAAGGATATAGAGTCCTACTTGGCCTCTGTGCATTCAATTCCTATTCTTACTAAAGAGCAAGAACAGGAATTGGCATTAAAGCTTTATGAAGAAGATGATTTAGATGCTGCTAGACAGTTAGTTATCCATCATCTTCGTTTTGTAGTCCATATTGCGAGGTCTTACCAAGGTTATGGCCTGCCTTTAGCTGACATTATTCAAGAAGGCAATGTTGGTCTTATGAAGGCTGTTGATAAATATGATCCCCATAGAGGGGTGAAGGTTGTTTCATTTGCAGTTCATTGGATTAAAGCTGAAATTCATGAATATATTTTAAAGAATTGGAGATTAGTTAAAATTGCAACAACAAAAGCGCAAAGAAAATTATTTTTTAATTTGCGTAGCAAAAAGAAAACACTTGAATGGCTGACAAAAGAAGAAGCTGAAAAAATCGCTGCAGATTTAAATGTAGAAGTTAAAGACGTCTTGCATATGGAAAACAGACTCTCATCTAATGATGCCTCTTTTGATGCTCCCACATCGACAGACGATGATGATGAAATAATGTCTCCCTCTCAGTATCTTGAAGACAAAAGATATGATCCAGAATTGATAGTAGCAAACTCAGAAGCAGAGCAACTCAATCACAATGATTTATTAGAGGCTCTTAAAATGCTTGATGATAGAAGCAAGGATATTCTTCAAAGAAGATATCTGTCTGATCAAAAAGCTACCTTGCATGATCTAGCAGATGAGTATGATGTTTCGGCTGAGAGAATACGCCAAATTGAAAATGGCGCTCTTAAAAAGCTAAAAGCATTCATGGTAACTGCCGCCTAAATCTATCAATAGATAGAAAAAATTAATGCGTTATAAATACTTACCTTCATTTGTAAAAAGAAGAGGTAGGATTACTAAAAGTCAGGAAGATAATTTAAGCCACCTTTTGTCCTATGAGATTAGTAGCTATTCACAAATTCTTCAGGTTAAAAAAAAATTTTCAAAAGTAGTATTAGAGGTTGGATTTGGTAATGGTGAAAATACATTAGCTCTTGCGAAGCAAAATCCAGATACTTTATATATAGCATCAGAAGTATACCTTGCTGGAATAGGTTCATTGCTTGGTGAAATAGTTGATGGAGCAATACCAAATATCTTTATAACTTCAGGGGATATAAGGCTTTTAATAGATGATATAAAGGAACCTGTGTTTGATGATGTAATTGTTATTTGCCCTGATCCTTGGCCAAAACTCAAACATCATAAAAGAAGAATGCTCACCAATGAATTTTTTAAATTAATACATCCTACTATTCTAGATGGCGGAGAGCTTTTTATGTCTACAGATGTTGAAGATTATGCCGAATCCATTACAGAGCAATTAGGCATGTCAGTGGGGTTTCAAAGAAATGATAGTTCTTTATATGAAGCCTCATCACTCACTAAATTTCAAAGGAGAGCAATGAATGAGGGCAGAAAAATATATCCCTTTTCCCTTAAAAAGATTAGCTAAAAATATTTACAGTATCATTTAAGAATTTATAGCCGATATCAGTAGCCTTAACTCCACTTTTTTCTAAAAGGTTATTCTCAATACCATCTTCTAATTTTTTTCTAAAGGTTTCTGACAGATAGATTTTTCTTTTTCTTAGCTCATCAAAGCTCACTCCATTTTTTAATCTTAATAAATTCATTGCCAGATCTATGTCGTAATTATTACTAGAAATTTCCTGCTCACTAACTTTAGATGGATTTTTTATATAAGAACCCACTTTCTTTAATTTAACCATCCTCTTGATTGAGTTTTCAGTTGTTATCTTGCTATGCGCTCCAGGGCCCAAGCCAAGAAAATCACCATACATCCAATAATTAGTATTATGCTTACTAAAAGAATGATCCTTAGCCCAAGACGATACCTCATATTGATAAAAACCATTCTTATTTAACAAATTTGTAGCAATAAGCTCCATTTCTTCTATTTCAGTATCTTTTGGGATCTTAAGTTCCTTTTTATAAAAAATGGTATTTGGTTCAATTGTTAATTGATACATTGATAGGTGAGAAATATTTTGCGAACAAAAAACATTAATATCTTTCTCAAGAGAAAGAGGGGTCTGATCCATCACTCCATATATTAAATCTATCGAGGTTTTTATTGAACTCACTCCAGCAATAATATCCAAAGCCTTTAAGGCATCATGCGCATTATGATTTCGTTCTAAACTTTTTAATGTATCTTCATCAAAGCTCTGTATGCCTATAGATGCTCTATTAACTCCCATATTTGAAAGGTCTGTAACGTAATCTAAGCTCACTTCCTTGGGATTAAATTCAAAGCTTATCTCGCAGTCATTTTCAAGCATTCGGTTGTTTAATAACTTAAGTAATATTTTCTCAACATTTTTTGATTTAACTAAGGACGGGGTCCCGCCACCAAAATATACAGATATAAATTTTCTATCCAATATATATTCTTTTGACGCGTCCAAGTCAGTCAAAATTGCTTCGATAAGGGACTCCTCTTCTCCATCTTTCTTATTGGTATCTATATTGAAATCACAATAGGGGCATTGTTTTTCACACCACGGAAGATGAATGTATAAAGAAAGTGGAGTATCTTTGGGGCTAAATTTTTTCAAGCTCTACCAAAAATGATCGAGCAGCAATAGCTCTGTGGCTTATAGTATTTTTAACCTCTGGACTGATCGAGGCCATTGAAGTTTTTGGGTTATCTATATAAAAAATTTTATCGTAGCCAAATCCTCCATCTCCTTGGCTTTCAACGCAGACTTTTCCGTGAATTTTTCCAGATGCATATATTGGCATAGGATCATCATATGAGTGCACTCCAACCAAAACACAAACATAATAAGCCGGAAGGGAGACTAGATTCCTTTTTTTTAATTCACTAATAATCTTATTTCGATTATCTAGATCTGATGCCTCTTCGCCTGCATATCTTGCCGAATAAATTCCAGGCTCAAAATTTAGCCCAGGTACAACCAATCCAGAATCATCTGCAATGGTAAAAAGCTTTGATTCATTCGCGCCATGCCGCGCTTTTTTTAAAGCATTCTCAAAAAATGTCAGCCCATCCTCTATTGCATCATTGATTCCAAGATCAACCTGAGAAATAAAATTGAAGTTACTAAAAAGTTTTTTAAACTCCTTAAGCTTGCCTTCATTTGAGGTGGCTAGCAGAATTTTTTTATTTGCTTCCAAGTAAATACACTCCTTCAGAAGCAAATAAATTCGGAGAGGACGACGCCAACAAGCTTTGATCTCTATCAGGGTTTAAAAATATTTTTTTATCTATTATAAAACCCTCATCTTCACACAGTTTTTCAAAATCATTAATAGTGCAGAGATGAAGGTTGTCTGTCTCATACCAACTTGATGGAAGGTTTGGAGTGACTGGCATTTTTCCAAAAACTAAATCCGCCCTACATCTCCAATAACCAAGATTTGGAAGCGTCACTACACATTTATTAGACAGTTTTAACATCCTCCTAAGGGCCAGGTGGGGATCTTTTAGACATTGGATAGAACTAGCCATTATTGAGATATCAAAATTAGAGGATTCAAATTCCTCAAAACCGTCATCAATATCTTGTTGTATAACTGAAAGACCCTTTGCTATGCATTCTTGAATTTTCTTGCTATCTATTTCTACCCCATACCCATGGATTTTTTTAGTATCAATAAGCTCTTTAAGCAACGATCCATCGCCGCAACCAAAATCAATAACCTTGCTTTGATTAGGTATCCAGTCGTTAATTATATTTGTTAAAGAAATACTCATTGGGACTCAATAAAAGTATTAATAATTCCATCATATTTATCTGCAGCGAATAAGAAACTATCATGCCCTTGCTCACCAGGAAGAATGACATATGTACAACTCACATTAGCCCTCATACCTGCTAATTGGATGTCTTTTCCTCTTTGGGGAGGGTAAAGCCAATCGCTATCAAATCCAATAATCAATAGGCGACATTTAATAACAGACATTGCCTTTTCAAGATTTCCATTAGTATCTGCAGAAGCATCATAACTATCCATTGCTTTGGTCATTAATATATAAGAGTTGGCATCAAAACTATCAGAAAATTTTTCTCCTTTATATTGAAGATAGTTCTCTACTTCGTAATCGACATTTCCAGATACTTTAGAATCTGTATTTTGAAATTTCCTTCCAAACTTTACATCCATATGTTGTTCAGAAAGATAAGTTATATGTCCAAGCATTCGCGCTGCCTTAAGACCATTTTTTGGCTTAGTATTGTGTTCGATATAATTACCATCAAAGAAATTTACATCCTTTCTAATCGACTCTCGAGAAACTTCATTCATAGCAATATTTTGTGTACTTGATTTTGCAGCAGCAGCAAAAACTCCACATTTTAATAAATTGTCAGGAAAGGATATGGCCCATTGAAGAGCCTGCATTCCACCAAGGCTTCCGCCAGTAACAAGATGCCATTTTTTAATTTGTAAAAAATCAGATAAAAGCTTTTGTGCATTTACCCAGTCCGTTACAGATATAGCAGGAAAATCCTTCCCATATACTTTTCCTGTATCAGGATTTACTGATGTTGGCCCTGAAGATCCAGAGCAGCCCCCTAGATTGTTTGAGCAGACAACAAAATATTTTTCAGTATCAATGGCTTTTTTGGGGCCAATAATTTGATCCCACCAACCCACTTGATCAGTCTCAGGATCCAGACCGGCCGCATGATGATCTCCAGAAAAAGCATGGCAAACTAAAATAGCATTAGACTTATCCTCGTTTAATTCTCCATAAGTCTCTACCATCAAATCAAAAGAATCTAGTTTCGAACCAGACTCTAATAAAAGACCTTGATCGAAGTGAATGAGTTTTTTAACTATATTCATGCTATCGATCTAATAATGTCCTGAAGAAAGCTGCTAATCATGCTAATTGCAATAAATATAACTATTGGGGAGAAGTCGATTCCTCCAGCTGAAGGTATAAATTTTCTTACAGGACTTAATACTTTATTTGAAATTTCGTCTATTAGCTCAAGAGCCGGGTTGGTTTTTTCAGGTGATACCCAGCTTAAAATAACTGACCCTATCACTGAGTAAAAAATAATATCTATACCTATTCTTAAAATTTGTATAAGGGCAATAATTAGCAACACTGAGTTTTCGTATTCACTAGACAGCGATTGACTAGCCAAGGCAATTTGGAAACCGGCAAATTTTAATCCCACAGCAATTAGGCCGATCATATAAAGCTGGTTAGGAAAAATAGATAACTTTGAGATGGGCTTATATGCTGTTACAAATGCCTTCACGATAGGATTAAAATAATTCACCTTGAGTAGGTTAAAAATAAATAGCAATACAAAACTATAACAAAGCATTGAGATAATTAAGTTTGCTAGTTCTGCAATATTAGGACTCATTTGCAATCTCCTTTGATCTATTTACTGCTGCTGAAATTCCTTTATCAAATGAACTCAGTAGTTTATTTTTTTTAAAACTTTTTAATCCTGCTTCAGTAGTTCCTTTTTTAGACGCAACTTTTTTAATTAGATCGTCTATGCTACTACCATCTTCAAGCGAAAGGGCAACTCCTTCAAGCAAACCACTCATTGCTTTTGCTGTTAAAGCTGAATCATTATTACAAAGCTTTATTAATCTTTTTTCATATGCCTTTAATAGATAAAAAAAGTATGCAGGACCACTCCCAATAAGACCGGTGAATGTATCCATTTCTTGTTCTTTTTTTAACTCGATGACCATACCCACTTTATTAAACATTTTTTTAGCTTTGTTATATGTTGATGGAGTTGATGAGATATTTAATGATGCAGTTATACCTTTATTAAATCTAGAAGAGGTGGTTGGCATGGCCCTAATAAGTTCCACATTAGTTGACTTAGAAAAATATTTTTTGGATCTGACTCCTGCAACCAAAGATATAACTTTAGGTTTTTTATGAGAATTACAGATTTCTTCATAAGCCACTAAGGCATCTTTTGGCTTTACTGCAAGAAAAAATAAATCTATTTTATCTTTGTGATTACTTGTATATTCTTCAATGCCGAGTTTTTTAAGAACATTTTTATTTTTTCTATTTCTATCTATAAATAAAATATTTTCTTTATCATGCCCCGAAGAAATAAGGCCTAAGATAATAGATTGTGCAATATTGCCCGCTCCAAAAAAAACTATTTTTTTCATGTTCGTTTTCCAAATATGAGCTCACCAACTCTAATCATATTTGAGCCATTCGTTATTGCGCATTCAAAATCAGAAGTAGTGCCCATGGACAGATAACTAGCATGAGGAAATTTATTCACTAGTGTTGTATGTAATTTTTTTGCTTTAATCATTTCTTCTTCTTTTTCTTTTATATTTCCATTAATTCTCGGGAGGACCATTATGCCTTTTAAGTTAACATTCGTTTGTGAGTTAACGTATTCAGCAAATTCTATAAGGTCACTCGGACTTATGCCACTTTTTGTTTCTTCACTTGAGATATTTATTTGTATCAAAGCATTAATATATCTTTTAGCCTGCAGACATTCTTTATTAAGCTTCTCCAAAACTTTAGATCTATCCAAGGAATGAATCCAACTTGCATGCTTTGCAATTAGTTTTATTTTATTAGTTTGAATGGGGCCAATGAAATGCCATACGATTCTTTGATCTTTAAAAAAATCTGATTTTCTTGCAAGCTCTTGAGCATAATTTTCTCCAAAGTCTTTTATTCCGAAATCAAATGCTTCCTTAATAACGTCTTCACCTTTCTTTTTTGAAACGGCTATAAGCAAAACGTTGCTAGGATTTAATCCTACTTTTTTTGCAGTATTATCAATACTATTTTTAACCAGCTTTAAATTTTTTTCTATTTCTTTTTGCATAATGTTCTAAGCTGAGGTTCAAAGCCTTTTTTTGTTATTTTTTCTTTAGCATTATTGGCAGCAGACCTATTCTCATAGGGCCCACTAAGAACACTGTGTAAAAGCTTCCCAGGATCAGAAGAGCTATAAATATCGTTAATAGTCATAAATTTGATCTCATCTAAAATCTCAACAGCCTCATAGGCATACTTTTTATTGCCATAGGCTCCAATCTGAACAAAATACTCACATTCTAAAGTGTCACTAAAATCATTTGTTTCTATTAGTACTGAATTTTCCATTAGCGATGTTGGAAAATTTATTGTTACTGTATTTTTTATATTGCGCTGATCAATAGTTTTAATGTCAGTGCCAAAATAGAATACAGAGATACAGGTTAGAAGAACAGCCAACGCCGCAAGACCAAATAGAAATGTTGATGGAACAGTCTCAATATTTTTTCTCTTTGATCTATATACAGTTTTCTTTGTTTTTCCTTGGCTTTTGCCTATAGAATTTCTATTAGCATAATCTTTCATCTCATTTACATTTTTTCCATAGGTTCAATCCCAAGAAGCTCCAGCCCATTTGCAATGACAGACTTAACAGCATCTAAACATAAAATTATTGAATCAAGATTCTCCTGTGATTCAGTCAATACTGGATTGTCATTATAGAAACTATGAAAAGTATGAGCTAAATCTTTTAGGTAAAATATTATCAAGTGAGGATGGAGAGAGGTTGATGCTCTTCTTACAACACTAGGATATCTGCTAATTTCATGAATCAACTTGTCACACTGACGATATGAGCCATTGCTGATGGAATCTGCTGAAGAGGGCATATGATTATTGTTAGCTTTGTATTTATTAAGTAAAGAAAATATTCTTGCGTGAGCATACTGAATGTAATAAAACATATTCTCTTTGCTATCAGATGTTGCTAGGTCTAGATCAAAATCTAAGTGCTGATCAGCCTGTTTAGAAAGATAATAAAATCTTGCAGCGTCAGTCCCTATATCCTGAATTAAATCTTTTAGGGAATAAAACTCTCCCGATCTAGTAGACATTTTGACCTTTTTCCCTTCTTTAAAAAGATTTGCAAACTGAACAAGCTGAACATCTAGCCTATTCTTATCAAACCCCAGTCCATCCATCGAGGCTTCAATTCTTTTTATATAACCGTGATGATCAGCCCCCCAAACATTGATCAACTTATCAAACCCCCTGTCTATTTTATTCTTATGATATGCAACATCTGAGGCAAAATAGGTCGGCCGTCCGTCATCTCTTATTAACACTCTATTTTTATCATCGCCACTATCTGAAGTGTCCAGCCATATTGCTCCATTTTCTTCAAATGCTAATTTTTTATCTTTAAGGGTTTGAATGGCCAAAGAGATTTTAGAACTACTATCTGCCAAGTTTCCAAGAGATGACTCATAAAACCAATGATCAAAACCAACATTGAATAAACTGAGATCTTCCTTAATGGATTCAAGAACAGAATATAAAGCAAAATCCTTTACTTGAGACCATTGTGAGGCATCCAGATTTTTTATCCTCAAAACCAATTCATCGATTTCCTTTTCTTCATCCGATGGCAATTCCTTGACATATGAAGAGGCATCTTGAAGAGGAGAGGGGTTATTTTTTTGTTTAAAAGCTTGGGCAATATCCTCTATATAGGAGCCTTTGTAAGCATTTTTAGGAAAGAATTCCATGAATGCATCTTTATTAAGTTTTACATAGACGCTTGCAGTTAAGATATCAATCTGCCTTCCTGCATCATTAATATAGTACTCTTTTTCTACGGTGTAGCCTGAAGATGTGAGTATTCTTCCTATTGCATCTCCGTATGCAGCACCTCTACCATGACCTACATGCAATGGCCCAGTAGGGTTGGCTGAAACGAATTCAATTTGAATTGATTTATTTATACCGTGTTTTGACGAACCAAAATCTTTGGGATTTTGATTTATCTGGCTGACTGTATATACGAAATCTTCTCGCTTAAAAGTAATATTAATAAAACCAGGTCCAGCAGACTCAACCTCTTCAAAGGCATTAGAATCTCTAAGTTTCGATACTAACTCATCAGCTAAATCGCGTGGATTTCTTTTTAATATACTTGCAGCGATCATGCATACATTCG
>Ga0208963_1000324_pt1 | contig 15587 bp, 15 predicted proteins | sample AOAMet2_C43A7_35_2_FD_188079 | JGI IMG/M metagenome (GOLD analysis project Ga0208963, IMG submission 188079) | Ammonia-oxidizing marine microbial communities from Monterey Bay, California, USA - C0912_C43A7_35 (SPAdes) | ecosystem: Environmental > Aquatic > Marine > Intertidal zone | place... | reverse complement strand
GGATCTTTCAGATGTAAAATATGATGTTTTAGCATTTTGCTCTCCGACAGGAATTACATCGTTATATGAGAATTTCCCTGATTTCATACAAAATGAAACAAGAATTGCAGTTTTTGGGCCTACAACAATTAAAGCAGTAAAAGACAATAATTTAATAGCAGATATTGAGGTTCCGAATAAGAAATTTCCTTCCATGTCAATGGCTTTAGATGATTACATTACAAAAGCGAATAAAAGAAAAAGATCTAAAAAATAATTAATAAAAGGTGATTTATGATCTCCTTTTTTAGTTTTAACATGAAGAATTTTCCTAAAAAAGAGAAATTAAACTCAAAAATAAAAATTGATAATTTATTTAGGAGTAAAAATACTTTTACATACAATAAAATAAAAGTGCATTGGATTATAAATTCCTCAGAAGAAAATCAATCAGAGACACTAATTTCTGTCCCCAAAAAAATCATTCCTTTATCTACAAAAAGAAACAAAATAAAACGACTAATAAGAGAATCTTATAGATTAAATAAAAATATCTTACAATTAGATAACCAGGGGATTAATATATCTTTTATGTTTCTATCTTCAGAAATTCCAGAATATAATTCGTTAGAAGAAAAAATAAAAGTAATTTTACACCGTTTAAATGATAAATTATGAAAAAATTATTTTCTTTTATTTTTTTAATAATTATTAGATTTTATCAGTCGATAATTTCGCCAATGCTTCCCCCTAGATGTAGATACACTCCAAGCTGCTCAGAATATGGGAAACAAGCAATAATAAAGCATGGACCTTTTAAAGGGGGTCTTTTATCAATAAAAAGAATTTCCAGATGTCATCCTTGTGGAGGAAGTGGTGAGGACTTGGTACCATAATAAAAAAATATGATAAAAAATTATTTTCAATCAGCTATCCAACTAACTTTAATACTACTTTTATCAGTAAGTAGTTTTATATCAAAATCACAGAACACTAATTATTTTGAGACCTCAAAAAATATAGAGATTTTCACAGATTTGTATAAAGAACTCGATATGTTTTATGTAGATGAGGTAAACTCAGGAGATCTTATTAAAACCGCAATAGATGAGATGTTAAATTCTTTAGATCCTTACACTACTTACATTCCTGAATCTGATATTGAGGATTACAGATTTATGACAACAGGACAGTATGGGGGTATAGGATCTATGATTACAAAAAGAGGAGAGTATGTTATTATTAGCGAACCTTATAAAGGGTTCCCAGCACAGAAAGCAGGATTGATGGCTGGGGATAAAATCTTAGAAGTAAATGGAAAATCAGCTAAAGGAAAAACCACAGAAGAACTTAGCTCTATTTTAAAAGGACAGCCAAACACTGAAGTTACAATACTTATAGAAAGAGATGGAGAAACTTTCACAAAGAAATTTAACAGAGAGAAAGTAACTGTGAAAAGTGTTCCGTATTATGGTTTTCTAGAAGAAGGGATAGCTTATATAAAATTAAGATCATTTACTAGAAATTGTGCAAACGACATAAAAAGCGCACTTTTAGATTTAAAATCGGAGCAACAATTAAAAGGAATTATTTTGGACTTAAGATCAAACCCAGGAGGATTATTAAATGAATCAATTGATATTGTGAATCTGTTTGTAGATAAGGGTGAAGAAATTGTAACTACGAAGGGAAAAATAAAAGATTGGGAGAAAACCTATGTAGCAAAACGCAATCCGGAAGATAAAGAAACACCACTTATTGTTTTAATAAACTCAAATTCTGCATCTGCATCTGAAATTGTTTCAGGTTCTGTTCAGGATTTAGATAGAGGGGTGGTAATTGGGAGAAGATCTTATGGGAAGGGATTAGTGCAACAAAGCCGTAAATTACCATACAATTCCCAGTTAAAAGTTACGGTTGCAAAATATTATATTCCTAGCGGAAGATGTATACAAGCTTTAGATTATTCTAATAGAAATGAAGATGGAAGCGTAGGGAAAGTCCCAGATTCATTAATTTCCACTTTTTATACAAGAAATGGAAGGGAGGTCAAAGATGGGGGAGGTGTGACTCCAGATATTAAAACAGAAAATGAAGAAGTTTCGGACATTTCTATTTCATTAATGAATAAAAGATTAGTTTTTGATTTTGCAACTCAGTTCAGATATAAAAATGAGAAAATAGAATCAATTGAAAATTTTGAAATAACGGATGAGATATTTAATAATTTTGTAGAGTTTTTATCAGATAAAGAATATCAATACACCACTGCAACAGAAGACGCGCTAGATATTTTTAAGGAAATCACAGATGAAGAAGGAACATCAGATCTAATCTCAGAAGAATTTAATTTATTGATAGAAAAGATTAAATTGAATAAGGAAAATGATTTGGGGAATAATAAAGAAGAAATTAAAGAATTTCTTTCAAATGAAATTGTAAGCAGGTATTATTATCAAGAAGGAAGAATTATTGATAGATTAAAACACGATAAAGATATTGATGAGGCTCTACGATTATTTAAAAACATAGATGAATATCATTCTCTCTTAAAAAAAATTGAGTAAACATTATCAGGAATAATATTCTCAAAACACATTAGCTCTTATCAATAATTACAATTAATCACTAATATAAACTCTCTTAATTCTCCGGTTTAAAGTAGAATAAATTTCATATGGGATTGTTCCCAAATCTTCCGAGAGCTTTAAAATAGAATTTCCTTCACCAAAAATTTCCACCTCATCTCCTTCGTTACAATTTACTTTTGTTGTGTCGATAATAAAACTATCCATACAAATATTTCCGATAATAGGGCATAAAACTCCATTAACGAGCACATTTCCTGTCCCTTCACCAAATTTTCTATTTAATCCATCAGCATAACCGACAGGAACAACAGAAATATTCATATCTTTTTCAGCTTCAAATCCTGAAGAGTATCCCACTCCAGAACCTTTTTTGATATTTCTATTTTGGCTAATTACAGATTTCAATTTACTTACTTGCAAAATATTTTCATTTTTATAAGCTCCAAACAAAGTAATGCCCAATCTTACCATATCAAATATTTTTTCTGAAAAATGAAGAAACCCACTAGAATTTAGGATGTGCTTATCCAATCTATACGATAATTTTTTTTCTAATTCATAAGATATTTTTTCAAATAATTTTATTTGATTCAATGTTGCTTCTGATTTTGAAATATCATCAGCAGAAGATAAATGAGAACAAACTGAGACAACGTTTAATTGTTTGTTATTTTTAAGTTTTTCGGATATTTCTTCTATTTCATCAACATCAAAACCATAACGATTCATGCCGGTATTAAATTTAATATGAACGTTTACATTTGTGTTCTTTGAAATATAAAAATCCAGTAAATTTTTATTATGTAATACAACATCAAGGTCATTTTTTATGATATCATCAAATGATTTTCTCCCAGGATTTGCAATAATAATTTTAGATTTTATTCCGCCTTCTCGTAGGCTAATTCCCTCTTCAAAATCTGCTACCCAAAAAGTATCTACTCCTAGTTGCTCCAATTTTTTACTAATTACAACATCTCCATGTCCGTAAGCAAAAGCTTTTACTACTGCAATTATCTTACAATCGTTTTTTAGTAAAGATTTTAAATAATAATAATTATGTTTTAATTTATTTAAGTCTACTTCTAATATAGTTTCGTTTGTATTAGACATTTTTATTGAAGCAAATTCTACAAAGAGGTTTGTAATTGTTTTTTTCTCCAAGAGCGACCAAATCTTCTTCTTTTGTAGTTCTGAAAGAATAATTTGCAATTGCTCCGCAATCTTGACATATTGCATGAACTTTAGTTACGTGTTCAGCAATTGCTAACAAGCTAGGAATTTTCCCGAAAGGCACTCCTAAGAAATCCATGTCTAATCCTGCGATAATAACACGAATTCCTTTTGCAGCTAATTTGTTACAAGTATCGGCCAAATCATCAGTAAAAAACTGAGCTTCATCAATTGCAACTACTTCCGGATTTTTAGTCAAACTTAAAATGTCTGAAGATTTCTCTACTATAATTGAGTTTATTGAATTATTGTCATGTGACACTATTTTTTTATTATCGTATCTAGTATCAACTAGAGGTTTGTAAATCTCTACCTTAAGATTAGCAAAATTAGCTCTTTTTAATCGTCTTAATAGTTCCTCTGTTTTCCCAGAAAACATGGATCCACAAATAACTTCAATACTTCCACTTTGCATTGGATGATTTAGTTGAGATTCTAAAAACATATTTTATAATTATTTCTTTTTAGATATAACACAAAAATATAAATTTTTACTTCATAAATTATTAAATTTTCATGTAGTTTTGTAAGATGTCAAAATTGTATGTTATTCCAACTCCAATAGGTAATTTAGAAGATATTACGTTACGAGCACTCAGATTATTAAAAGAGGTTGATTTAGTTTTGGCAGAAGATACAAGGACTACAAAAAAACTTTTTATGCATTATGAAATTAACACTAAATTATCTTCATTTCATATGCACAATGAACATAAGGTTCTATCAAAATATATTTCAAGATTAAAAGGAGGGGAGACTTTTGCTTTAGTTTCAGACGCAGGAACTCCTGCAATTTCTGACCCGGGTTTTTTATTAATTCGTGAATGCGTAATTGAAGGTATAGAAGTTGATTGTTTGCCTGGTGCAACAGCTTTTGTTCCAGCTCTTGTAAACTCAGGGTTACCAAATGAAAAATTTGTATTTGAAGGGTTTTTACCAGTAAAAAAAGGAAGACAAACAAGATTAAAATTATTAGCAGAAGAAGAAAGAACCATGGTTTTTTACGAATCACCACACAGAATTATTAAAACGCTTACACAGTTTTTAGAGTGTTTTTCAGAAGAAAGAAAAGTATCTGTTTCTAGAGAAATAAGTAAAATGTTTGAGGAAACAATTAGAGGAACAATTTCTGAGGCGTTACATTATTTTGAACAAAAAAAACCAAAAGGAGAATTTGTAGTTGTTGTAGAAGGGAAGAAAAAAATCCATGGAGTTAAGTAAATTCATAGACAAAAAACCATTTGTAATTGCAGGTCCTTGTAGTGCAGAATCTGAAAAACAAGCTCTGAAAATTGCAAATGACATAAAAGACACCACTGATGTTTTTAGGGCTGGGATTTGGAAGCCTAGAACAAGATCAAATTCTTTTGAAGGAATTGGTAAAGAGGCTTTGACTTGGATGCAGAAAGTAAAACAAAAAACTAAATTAAAAGTTTCTACCGAAGTAGCTACAGCAAAACATGTAGAACTTTGTTTAGAATCTGGTATTGATATGCTTTGGATTGGAGCTAGAACAACCGTAAATCCATTTTATGTGCAGGAAATTGCAGAAGCTCTATCTGGAGTTGATATTCCTGTTTTTGTAAAAAACCCAATTCATCCTGAACTTTCATTGTGGATTGGAGCTTTAGAAAGGTTAAATAAAAAAGGGATAAAAAATTTAGCAGCCATACACAGAGGTTTTTTCACTTACGAATCTTCTGCATTTAGAAACGAGCCAAAATGGGAAATACCTATAGAGTTAAAACGACAACTACCTAACTTGCCAATTATTTGCGATCCAAGTCATATTGCAGGAAATAAAACTCTTATTCCTGAAATTTCTCAAATTGCAATGGATTTAGATATGAATGGATTGATGATTGAAACTCATAATAATCCACCTGAAGCTTTAAGTGATTCAGCACAGCAAATTACACCAATTAAATTGAAAAGCATATTGGGAAATTTAGTTTTGCGTAAGAAAAAATTTGAAGATGACATTTTGAGTTTTGAGTTAAATATTTTGAGAAAAAAGATTGACAAACTTGATCAAAATATTGTTGAAACACTTAATTTAAGAACTGAATTAGTAGAAGAAATTGCTCAATTTAAATTAGAAAACAACTTAACAATTTTTCAGTTAGAAAGATGGTTTGAGATATTATATAAAAGGAGAGAGCAAGCTATAAACTTGGAGATGGACCCAAAAATGGTAAGAGATATTTTTGAATTAATACATAAATATTCTATATTAATTCAATCAAAAATAATGAAGGAAAATTAGATGGAAGTAAATTGGACAATACAAAAATCAGATAAAGAAATTGTAAAAAAATTATCTCTAGATCTTGGCGTAAATGAAATAGTTGCACATTTACTTGTTGTGAGAGGAATTACAACATATGATATGGCAAAATCATTTTTCAGACCACAAATTTCTGATTTACATTCTCCATTTTTAATGAAGGGGATGGAAGATGCAATTGAGAGAATTGAACTTGCAATAAAGAAAGGAGAGAAAATCCTTATTTATGGAGATTATGATGTAGACGGAACAACTTCTGTTGCAATGATGTATTCTTTCCTAAGTAGATTTACAGATAAAATTGGATATTACATTCCAGATAGATATGATGAAGGATATGGCATTTCATTTAAAGGGATTGATTACGCTCAGTTAGAAGAATATTCTTTAATTATTGCATTAGATTGTGGAATTAGAGCAGTAAAACAGGTAGAATATGCATCTAATAAACAAATTGACTTTATTATTTGTGACCATCATACTCCAGGGGTAAATATTCCAAGAGCTATTTCTATTTTAAATCCAAAACAATCAGATTGCGAATATCCATATAAAGAGCTATCAGGTTGTGGTGTTGGATTTAAATTGATTCAAGGATTATCTGAAAAAAGAGGAATTGATTTTAATGAAATTGGAGAATATTTGGATTTGTTAGCTGTAAGTATTGGAGCTGATATTGTAGAAATGACTGGAGAAAATAGGGTTTTAGCATTTTATGGAATTCGTGTTATAAATGAATCTCCTAGAGTTGGATTAAAGGCACTTATTGAAAAAAGTGGGAAACAAACTCCTCTAACAATTACAGATGTAGTTTTTGGGATTGCTCCTAGAATAAATGCTGCCGGAAGAATTGAACACGGTAAGAGAGCGGTTCAGCTTTTAATTGAAACCAACGAAAGTAAAGCAAAAGATTTTGCTGAAGGAATTGAAAACCATAATACAGAACGAAAAGAACTAGATCAGAATATTACAAACGAAGCATTAGAAATGATAGATGACAGTAAAAAATCTACTGTTGTTTATAGTTCTGATTGGCATAAAGGAGTGGTTGGTATTGTAGCTTCTCGCTTAATTGAAAACTATTATAAACCAACCATTGTTTTATCAGAAAAAGATGGAGAACTTACTGGTTCTGCTCGTTCAGTAAAAGGATTTAATTTATATGATGCTTTATTACAATGTGAGCATTTATTAGAAAAATTTGGAGGACACAAATATGCTGCAGGTCTGACCTTAAAAAAAGAAAACCTTCGAACTTTTATTGATGAATTTGAAAAGGTAGTTTCCAGAACGATAACAACAGATCAGTTGGTTGCTGAAATAGAGGTAGATTTGGAAATTGATATTGATGAGGTAGATGATAAACTTTACAGAATTATAAAACAATTTGCTCCTTTTGGTCCAAAAAACAGGACTCCAAATTTTGTAAGTAAAAAGGTTACGGATTGTGGTTGGGGGAAAAAAGTAGGAGAGGATAAAACCCACCTTAGACTTGTTTTAAACACCTCTACAGAAAAGATTACATCTATAGGATTTAGGATGGCGGATGATTTTGAAAAAATCACAAACAACAAATTTTTTAACATCTGCTATTCTATAGATGAAAACACTTGGAACGGAAAAACCTCTTTACAACTCAGACTAAAAGGTATTAAGTCATCATAACTACAGTAAATAAAACATATATAAATCACAGACAATATTTTAATTATTGTATTATTAATTAAAGTTCCTGCCAAGTAATTTATTTATAACAACTAACGCTTTGTTTAATTTATTTAATTTACTAATTATTTGAATAGAAGGATCTTCATCTTCTTTCATTTGAAGATTTATTTTTGAAATTTCTGATTTTATATATGCTTGTTTTAAGCTTAAAACGGCTTTTTCAATTGTAATTTCAAGATTTTTTGTTTCATCTCCTGTAAAAATCTGATGTAAATCTTCCCACCTACTGCTTATTTCATGTTTTTTACTTACAAATGAAATAGCTAATTGTTGTATTTCATCATTATTATGTTGCAGAAAATGATTGATATTAATTCCTTCCCTATCTGAAGTTAAACTTTTATATTCTTCTAAAACAGCTCTATAGAATTCGTTTGAAAAATTTATTTTATCGTGATTTAGTTCATCAAAAACAAATTCACTTACTTTTATTTTTTCCTCTTCAAATTCTAGAATTCGATCTCCATAATTAATTAACAAACGGAGTATTTCTCTTTCACAGGAATCTAATAGAGTAGATTTTATTTCAGAATTATTAATCTGCGCAGATGAATGATTTTCTGGTGAGGAGTTTCTAATTCTTGGATTTGATTGTTTGCCTTGCAGAAAAACAGAAACCTCTTTTAATAAATCTTCTTCAGAAAGATCAAGTAAAGAGCTGCTAAGTTTGCAATATTCTGATCGAAGTAATCTGTCAGGAATCATAGAAATTGATCTAGCAATATCTTTAATGTGTTTTACTCTTACAGATGGTTCATTTTTACTGGTTTTATTCAGGAGTTCTGTTTTATACTGAATAAAATCTTTTTCATTTTCAGATAGGAATTTTAGATACTCTTCTTGACTTAGTTTTTTAGAATAGGAATCCGGATCTTCACCTTTAGGAAACATTACAATTTTAACATTCATTCCCTCTTTTAGGATTAGATCAATACTTTTAAAAGAAGCTCTTAAACCGGCATCATCTCCATCAAAAAGTAATGTAATGTTCTTAGTTAATCTTCCAATTAGGTTTACTTGTTCGGAACTAAGTGCTGTCCCAGAAGCAGAAACAACATTTTCAATCCCTGATTGATGCATTGAAACTACATCAGTATACCCCTCTACAATGTAGCAGTTATTTTGTTTTGCAATCTCAGATTTTGAAAAATATAAACCATACAAAACTTTACTCTTATGATAAATTAAATTTTCTGGAGAGTTTAAATACTTAGCTTTATTTTTTGGGTTCAATGCCCTTCCTCCAAATCCTAAAACCTTTCCAGAATAATTATGAATAGGGAAAATGACTCTTTCTCGGAATCTGTCGGCACTACCTTTTTCATTAAAAAAGGAAAGACCAGATTCTTCTAAAAATTCTTTTTGATACGAATCTTTTATTGCTTGTTTTGTAAGAGCATCTTTTTGTTTAGGACTGTATCCTAATTGAAATTTTTTAATAATTTCTTTTGAAAATCCTCTTTGATTAAAATAACTTAATCCGACTAATTTCCCTTCTTCAGAGTCTAATAGTTCTTTTTGAAAAAACTTATTTGCATAGGAGCTAATTAAGTAAATACCATCTCTTTTATTAGCTCTATCTATTTGATCTGGAGTAAGTTCTTTCTCCTCAATTTCAATATTGTATTTTTTTGCTAATTCTCTTAATGCTTCTGGATAAGTAAAACCACCTAATTCCATCACAAAATTTACTGAATTTCCTCCTTTTCCACAACCAAAACATTTGTAAATCCCTTTTGTTGGAGATACAGAAAATGAAGGAGTTTTTTCGTTGTGAAAAGGACAACAAGCCCAATAATTTGTCCCTTTCTTTTTTAAATCAGGAAGGTAGGAGCCAACAACCTCTTCAATTACGCAACTTTCAAAAATTAAATCTATGGTTTCTTTTGGAATCATTTTTTTCTATTTATTACGTAATCAACCAATAATTCTAAAGAATTCTTTGCATCAGAATCAGGAAATTCTGAAAGGATAGTTAAAGCTTCTTTTTGATAGTTTTTCATTATTTCGGACGCATATTTTAATCCCCCAGTATTTTTAACTAATTCAATTAAATCGGATACTTTTTTAACATTTTTATGATCGTTTTTCACGGTATTAATAATTCCGTTTTTAGTTTTCTTATCTACATTATTTAAGGTGTAAATAAGAGGAAGGGTCATCTTTTGTTCTCGTATATCAATGCCTGTTGGCTTCCCAATAAAGGAGCTTTGTGTGTAGTCAAACAAATCATCTTTTATTTGAAAAGCTATACCAACCTTTTCTCCAAATAAATATAGTTTTTTTATTATTTCTTCACTCTGATTCATAGAACTTGCTCCGCACGCACAACAACTTGAAATCAGAACTGCTGTTTTTTTCCTAATAATATCAAAATATACAGATTCTTCTATGTCTAGTTTTCTGGCTTTTTCAATTTGTAAGAGCTCTCCTTCACTCATATCTTTTACTGCTGAACTTACTATTTTCAGCAAATCATAATCTTCATTTTCTACCGAGAGTAATAGTCCTTTTGATAAAAGAAAATCACCTACTAAAACAGCAATTTTATTTTTCCAAAGTGCATTCACTGAAAAAAACCCTCTCCTCAAATTTGCTTCATCAACAACATCATCATGCACTAAAGTTGCTGTATGAAGAAGCTCAATAAGGGAGGCAGCTCTGTAGCTTTTATCATTTACTTCACCAAAAAGTTGAGAAGTAAGGAAAACAAACATTGGTCTCATTTGCTTTCCTTTTCGTTTAATAATGTAGTGCATTATCCTGTCTAGTAAGGGGACTTTAGACTGCAGAGATTGTTTGAATTTTTTTTCAAACAGACTCATCTCATCTTTAATAGGATACTTTATTTTGGAAATAATACTCACTTATTTTTTTTCAATAGAATAGCGAATATACAAAGATTTGCAGCTGTATTTTTCAGAAATTTAAAATTGTTAAAAAAATTACTGAAGCTTATTTACAAGTTGTCCGCAGGCAGCATCTATATCTTTCCCTTTACTTCTTCTTAGGTGAACTATTATGTTTCTGTGCTCTAAAAATTCAATAAAACCTTCCGTGTTTTCTTCAGTTGATTTTTCAAAATCAAATCCATCAACAGTATTATATTCAATAAGATTTACTTTACATGGAGAAATTCTGCAAAACGCAGCTAATTTTCTAGCAGCATCCAAATTATCATTTATACCTTTAAATAAAATATATTCGTATGTTACTCTGTTGTTTGTTTTTTCATAAAAATAACGAATAGACTCTTTCAAAGTTTGTAGATTTATTGCATTATTAATCGGCATTAAATCAGATCTAATTTCATCAATTGCAGAATGCAGAGAAATAGCCAAATTGAATTTTACTTCATCATCTCCTAATTTCATTATTTGTTTAGACAAACCAGCAGTTGAAACAGTAATTCTTCTAGGGGATATCCCCATTCCCTTTTCAGAAGTAATATGATGAATTGATTTTAATAAATTATTGTAATTAAGAAGAGGTTCTCCCATTCCCATAAAGACAATATTAGTTAGTGATCTTCCATAATTTCTTTCCGATTCTTCATTAAGTTTAAATACTTGGTCAAATATTTCGGATGAAGATAAATTTCTACTTAACCCCATCGTTCCAGTAGCACAAAAAGTACAATCTAAACTACATCCAATTTGAGAAGAAATACAAGCAGTAACTCTTTTTTTAGAAGGAATTAAAACCCCTTCAACTAATTTATCATCAAAAAGTTTGAAACTAAATTTTATAGTTCCATCAGTAGACTTAAATTCTTGATCAATTTTAGCAGATTTAAATTCAAATTTTTCATTAAGTAGTTCTCTTAAATCCTTTGATAAAGAACTCATCTGATCAAAAGAATTAACTCCTTTTCCCCAAAGCCATTCATTAAGTTGTTTGATTCTAAATTTTTGCTGATTATTTTCTAAGAAAAATTCTTCTAATTCTTCTTGTGAGATTTCTCTGATATCTTTCTTCATAAGTTTTGCAAAGATAGTAATTCAGATTCCTTACTTTTGTACTATGAGATTTTTATCTGCAGATTGGATTTATCCACTTCATATTTCTCCTATAAAAGAAGGGGTTTTACAAGTTTCGGATGAAGGGAAAATAATAAATATTTTTGAGAGTAGATCAGAAGTATCATTTGATAAATTAGAAATATTTGAAGGATTACTTTGTCCAGGATTTGTAAATGCACATTGCCATTTAGAGCTTTCTCATCTTTTAGGAAAAGCAGAAAAAGGAAAAGGATTTTTAGATTTTGTTACGGCTATTCAAGAAAGAAATAAGTTTAATGAGGAAGTAATCCAAAATGCAATTATTAAAGCAGAGGAGCAAATGATAAAAAATGGAATTGTAGCTGTAGGTGATATTTGCAATACTACGGATACACTTTTACAAAAACAAAAAGGGAATTTACAGTATTACAATTTTATTGAAACTTTTCAGATTAACGAAAAAAAGATTAAGGAAACGTTAACTTCAGCAAAGATAATTAGGGATAAGTTCAGGAATTCAGGAATGAAAGCAACAATTGTACCACACTCTCCTTATTCTGTACCTCCAAAATTAATGGAAGAAATCAGTAATTCTTTTGATAATGAAGATGAGTTACTCACAATACATATGCAAGAAATATCAGATGAAAATCAACTTTTTGAAAATAATAAAGGAGACTTTTATAATTGGTTAAATAAGATAAATGCAAGCTCTGAAATTTGGGGAAAGAGGAATAACTCTACTGATGTTTTAAAAGAATTAGGAAGAAAAAAAATCATTATGGTTCATAATACTTTTAGTAGAAAGGAAGATATGACAGATAATTATTACTGCACTTGCCCAAAGGCAAATTTATATATTGAAAGGTCCTTGCCAGATTATTCTATTTTTAATCCTGAAAAACTTTGTGTTGGAACGGATAGTTTGGCTTCTAATAATTCACTTTCTATCTTGGAAGAAATTTTAATTGTTCAGAAAAATTCAGATTTTAATTTGAACACACTTTTAAAAATTGCGTGTAAAAATGGAGCAGAAGCGCTAGGGTTTGAAAATTTAGGAACATTTGATAAAGGGAAAAACCCAGGAGTGAATTTGATTCCGGATTTTAATAAAACAAAGACAATTAAAATAATATAGAAGCAATTTTTAAATCTTCTTTGGTAGTAATTTTCAAGTTTCTTTCTTCTCCTATAATGGTTTTAATATTTCCTCCATTACTTTCGAATACAGAGGCATCATCAGTGAATTTTTTAGAATACTCTTGTGTATAAGCATTCTTAATATCATCACTTAAAAAACATTGTGGAGTTTGTACATTATACAAATTAGTTCTATCAACATGAGTAGAGATTTCGGCATTTACTTTCCGAATAGAATTTTTCACAGGAACAACAGGAATTACCCCAATGCCGTTTTTAGTTTCATTTATTAAATTATCAATTAATTTAGTAGAAATAAGTGGACGAACTCCATCATGAATAGCAACAAGAGAATTATTGTCGACCCTATCTAACCCATTTTTTACTGAATGAAATCTTGTTTCCCCTCCTTCTATAGATGTATGAGGAATTGAAAAACTATACTCTTTACATAGATTTTCCCAGTATTCAATCTGTGTTTTTGGTAATACTAAAATAATCTCATCTAAAGCAGAAAACTTTTCTAATGTATACATTAAGACAGGAGTTCCTTTTAAAAGTAGAAATTGTTTTGGGATATCGGAATTCATTCTGAACCCCTTACCACCAGCAACAATAAGAGCCACTTTTTTCATATTAAGGAAGTATTAGCATTGCATCTCCAAAAGTATGGAACTTGTATTTTTTCTTTATTGCTTCTTTGTATGCTTTCATTACTAAATCATATCCTCCGAAAGAAGCTACATGCATTAATAAAGTAGATTTTGGCAAATGAAAATTAGTTACCATACAATTTGCTACTTTAAAATTATAAGGAGGAAACATAAATTTATTTGTCCAACCATTGAAGGGGATTACCATATTAGTAGTAGTATTAGAACTTTCTACTACTCTATTCACAGTAGTTCCAATAGCACATATTTTTCTTTCAGATTCTTTTGCAGTATTAATTATTTCAGCATTTTCTTCTGTAATTTTACATTCTTCAGAATCCATTTTGTGTTTAGAAAGATCTTCCACCTCAATAGAACGGAATGTTCCTAATCCAACATGTAAAGTAATTTCAGATAAATTAACACCCTTGATTTCCATTTTTTTCATTAGTTGTTTGCTAAAATGAAGACCAGCAGTTGGAGCTGCAACCGAACCACTTTCTTTTGCATAGATAGTTTGGTAACGTTCGTCATCTTCTTCAGTAGGATCTCTATCAATAAATTTTGGAAGAGGTGTCTGCCCCAATAAATCTAATGTTTCTTGAAATTCTTCATGAGTCCCATCAAACAAAAACCTTAAGGTTCTACCCCTAGAAGTCGTATTGTCTATTACTTCAGCAATTAATTCATCATTTTCTCCAAAATAAAGTTTGTTTCCAATTCTGATTTTTCTGGCAGGATCTACCAAAACATCCCACAATCTGTTGTCCCGATTCAATTCTCTTAAGAGAAAAACTTCAATTCTAGCACCAGTTTTTTCTTTATTCCCAAACATTCGAGCTGGGAAAACTTTGGTATTATTGAAGATCATAACATCATTTTCATCAAAGTAATCAATTAAATCCTTAAAAGTTCTGTGCTCAATTTCTCCTGTACTTTTATGTACAACCATTAATTTACATTCCTCTCTTTCCTGGCTTGGAGTATTAGGAATAAGTTTTGCAGGTAAATCGAATTTGAAGTGGGATAACTTAAATTTCATATATTTTATTTTGAATAAGTCCGCAAATATACATGCTCAGTATGCGGAAGTCAAGCGAATTACTATTTTAGTATATTTTCCTTGAAGGAATCTATACTTATTGCGTCTGAAAAACTAAAATCCCCAATCATTTCTCTCCTGAGTGACGATAGATGAGCTCCATTATTTAATTCTTTTCCAAAATCATGCGCTAAGGACCGAATGTAAGTTCCTTTGCTACATATTATTTCAAAAGTAATTTTAGGAATTTCAATTGATATTATCTTAAAAGATTCTATTTCTACTTCTCTTGCTTGTATTTCAACTTTAGTTCCTTCTCTTGCATGTTGGTATAGTCTTTTACCTTCTCTTTTTAATGCTGAAAAAATTGGAGGTTTTTGCATTATCTTTCCTTCAAATTTTTTAGATGTTTTGTGTATTATTTTATCTGTAATTTTAGACACATCAAAAGTTTGATCTACTTCTGTTTCTTTATCGTAGGATGGAGTTGTTGCTCCCAATGTAATCTCTCCAGTATATACTTTTTTTTGACCTTGAATTTCATCAATTCTTTTTGTAAATTTCCCTGTACAAATAATCAATAGACCATCAGCCAAAGGGTCTAATGTGCCAGCATGCCCAACTTTAATTTTTCTTATATTTTTTGATGATTTTATGATTCCTCTTACTTTTTTCACTACATCAAAAGAGCTCCAACCTAGAGGTTTATTAAAAAGCAAAACTTGACCCTCTAAAAAATCAGTCTCAGAAGTAATTTTGGAATTAGCTTTAAGAATTGACATATTGATATGTAATTAAAGTTACTCCAACAATTACACAATAAAATGCAAAGTATTTTAACTGACTATTTTTTACAATTTTTATCATCCATTTGCATGCAAATACGCCTACAATAAATGCAGAAATAAATCCGAATAATAGAGGTAAACTTTC
>Ga0208963_1000317_pt1 | contig 15915 bp, 14 predicted proteins | sample AOAMet2_C43A7_35_2_FD_188079 | JGI IMG/M metagenome (GOLD analysis project Ga0208963, IMG submission 188079) | Ammonia-oxidizing marine microbial communities from Monterey Bay, California, USA - C0912_C43A7_35 (SPAdes) | ecosystem: Environmental > Aquatic > Marine > Intertidal zone | place... | reverse complement strand
GTGCCTGTTGGGCCGCCATATTGATGAACTTGGCCTAAAGAAGTATTGGTTGGATGTGTATCTACAAAATCTTTAGACAGCATTAAGCTATAACCATAACATTGATTTTGGTTAACATACTGTCGTGGGTTTGCTGTAAACTCAACTCTTTCTCGATCAGTTTCACAATCATTCCAGCTATCATCGCCAAAGCAATCACCATCTCTAAGCTCAAATCGCTGAAAATACTTTCCAGCGCGAGCTTTTGTCTCGTCTTTAATGTATTGAAAGTTGTGATCATTATGATCCATGAAGTTTACATGAGACCTAAAACCACTTCTCTTGGTCTTTAAACCAAATTTACCTTCTTCGTTTTTAAAAGTTCCAGAAATAGCGATTGTAGGGATTAATAAAAATATAATTAACAATTTTTTCATAAAATCTTTGCCTTAGATATTGTAGTTTTATTCTATCTTTAGGGACAGTCTAATTTATATTCTTTTCGATATCCATCAATACTCTTTTTAATGAAGAAACGACTTTCTTTTTTTCTGAACGGCTAAGGTCAACCGCCAAACTAAAACCATCATATTCTTCGCGAAATGAATTCTTTTTATTTTTTTTGTCTTTTTCTGTTTCAATAACCTGATATGTCTGAATTTTATGCGCTATACCCTTTACATTGATTTCTTCTTTTTTTTCACACACGATTTGTTTTTTTATTAAAGCATAGGTTTCATGAGAAATAAGGATTTGTCCAGAATCTGCTTTTGACTCGAGACGACTCGCCAAATTAACTTCTCCGCCAATAATAGTATAATCGAGTCGGTCTTCGGAACCAAAATTACCTACATTACAGTAGCCAGTATTTATACCAATTCGTATATTTAAAGGTTTCGATATCCCTTGGTCTTCCCATAATTTTCGCAAGTACTTCATTCGTTCTTGCATTTCTAATGCCATAAGGACGCATGCATTAGCGTCTTCTCTGTCTCCTTTACTCTCTGGATCGCCAAAAAAAATCAATATGGCATCTCCTACAAATTTATCAATTGTACCACCATGCTTAAGAGCAATTTTAGACATTTCATTTAGATAGCTGTTTAACAGAGAGCTCAATACCTCAGGCTCAAGTCTATCAGTAAGCTCAGTAAAACCCTTGATATCAGAAAAAAATACAGTAAGTTTTTTTCGATAAGCTTCAATTTTTACGTTTTGTTTTCCAGAGAAAATTGACTCATATACTTGTGGAGATAAGTATTTTGAAAGCTTCGCAGCTAACTTTTCGATTTTGTCGTGTGCATGCACTCTCTGGGTGATATCGACAACAGTCCATAGAACTTCTTCTTCATCGGCTACAGGATCGCCGGCTATTCGAAACCAAATTTTGCTGCCATCCTTTTTCTTGATTGGCCAATCAAGATTAACCGTCTTTTTGTTACGAACTTGTTTAAAGGCCTTTTCCCCAAACTCCTTATAAGTCTCACCAGAAATATGGATCATTTCTGCGCTATTACCTATTAGCTCTTCCCTAGAGTATCCCAACAAATCACAAAACTTTGGATTCACTTCAAGTAGCTTTCTGTTTTTATCAACAATCATGATGCCAACCCCAGTATTATAAAAAACCTGTTGAAATCTTGAAGGTAGTTGTGTTTTTGCATCCATGGTGAAACTTTCTGATAATAGGATTATTAAACCTACTTTCATATATTTTCTTTAGCAATAGAGGATCTTGTGTTAGATTTAGCCTAGTGTTAGGTTTGTACTTCAGACGTATTTTGTTGCGTATTATAAGGTCTCTAGCCAGTATATTCTATTAAGTTAACATAAATTATTGGCAGGTGTGATTGACTTGATATTTGGAGATGAAACTATGAATTGGACTCTCAAAAACCAGAAAAATAAAGCGATAGTGTGGGACTATTGGCAACGGATGAATAATGCCCAACCATCTGAAATAAAATCAATTTGTGGAAGGGCATTTGATAAAGACGTGAACTGGAATGGATCGCAACCTTTTAATCAAATAATTGGGGTTGATAAGCTCATTTCAGAGTTCTGGGAGCCACTTCTAAAAGCATTTCCAGATATACAACGTATTCCACATATCCTTTTAGGTGGTATGTCGGCGAATGAAGAGTGGGTATCTGGGTATGGATATTTATCTGGAACGTTTGTTAACGACTGGTTGGGAATTCCAGCAACGGGTAAGAAAACAAATATAAATTTTGGTCAATTTTTTGTCATGCGTGATGAAAAAATTGTAGAGAGCTACGTTATTTTTGATATTCTTAGTGTCATGAAGCAGGCTGGGTTCCAAGTACTGCCGCCCGCGCTGGGTCAAGAGGGTGGCAAAGTTTTAAAACCGCGTGAAAATGGAATTTTGTTAACGGAACAGGATGATCTGGAAAGCCGCAAGACACAGCAATTAATTGAGGCAATGGCTACAAGTATGGGTTGGTACAACAGAAGTCGCGATATGGAAAATATGGATACCATGAAACATCACCATTTTTGGCATTCAGACTTTCATTGGATGGGACCAACTGGAATTGGTTCGTCTCATACAATTGAAGAATACAAAGATTTCCACCAAAGGCCATGGGTTCTAGGCTTTGGTGATCGAGATTTAAATGAAGAATCTGGCGGTCGTTTCATGGGTTGGTATTCTGAGGGGCAGTTTGGTGCACTTGGCATTTGGGACTCTAAGTATTCGTTGCATAACGGAGAATATCAGGGAATTCCTGCAACAAAAAAAATGATGACCCTCCGAGATTTTGATTGGTATAGGCGTGAGGGAGATTATTTAATTCAGAATTGGGTACCTATGGATGTAATTGATCTTTTTTTACAAATGGATGTGGATCTTTTTGACCGTATGCATCGTCAAAACGAGCTTCGTAAGCAAGGCATAAATTGGTGGGATCTGCCAGTAAATAGATTTTCTTAAAGTCCTTGAGGTAAAATGTGTATTACAATCGCAGCTTTATGACGAAACTCTGATCTAACCAATAGGGGAATTTTTGTTACCATTTTTATAATGTTTTTTCTGAGATGAATTTATCTGATTTTAAAAAGAGCATATTTTTCCTATCAGGTGCCATTCTATCAAGAGCTTTTGTTAAAATAGAAAGTCGATGGTTTTTCCTAAAAAATTCTTTATTATCGTTCATGAATTTCCAATATAACCCGTCAACAGTATCGCACCAGTCTGCTTTTTTATAATTGCTCATTTTTAAGATATAGTTTGATCCACACGAATAAGGTTTTGTTGCAAATATTCCACCATCAGCAAAGGTGCCCATGCCAAAAATATTTGGGCCCATAACCCATTCTGAGGAGTCAACAAACATCTCCATAAACCATTTGTGTATTTCCCTTGGATGAATTCGAGCAAGATTCATTATGTTTGCAATTATCATTAATCGTGGGATATGGTGAGTGAAGGCATAATTTGTGCAATCCTTAATAGCATCATCAAGGGGCTCTATTCCTGTAGTTCCATCATACCAATGGCTAGATAACTTTCGATTGTGGTCAAAGAAATTAGCTTGTTCTTGCTCCTCACTTCTTGAATAATAAACACCACGTATGAATTCACGCCAACCTATAATTTGCCTTATGAAACCTTCTAGAGAATTTATTGGAATATTGTTTTGCTCTGCAAATCTCAAAGCTTTAGTAATTACTTCCTGGGGTGTTAATATTCCTATATTTAGGATCGCACTCAAGGCACTATGAAAAATAAAGTTATTATCATTTTTTACAGCATCTTCATATTTTCCAAAATTCTCAAATCTTTTTTCAAAAAAATCATCTAACCAAATTAAAGCATTCTTTCGATTAGTAGGCATCCAAAGATTTTTTGCTGATCCAGGATGTGCTTTGAATACAGTCTCAATTTTGGCAATGAGATCTTCACTGTATTTTGATGTGCTCAGTCTTGGTACAGGCGGTATGACCATATCTTTAGGGAGCTTTTTTCTATTGTCTTCATCAAAAGACCACTTTCCACCTATTGGTTGATTATCACCATCAATTAAGATTTTAAGCTCTATTCGTGCTGATTTGTAGAATGAACCCATTCTCAGGACGCTCTTGCTAGAAAAGTCTTTAAAACGTTCTTTCTTAAAGAGAAACATAGGTGAAGTGTGTTCTAAGAACTGAATTGGAAGAGGTCGTCTGAAAATATCAAATTTGTTTGCAAATGTTTTGTCAGCAATTTCAAAAAAATGAATTTTAGCGATTTTATTATTTTGGATCTCCTGCCTTAAGACGTCAAGAAAAGGCAAGGTAAATGTATCATCATCAATGGAATGATAAATTACCTGATACCCTTGGTTAATTAACTCATCCCGATATTCGCGCATAGCGACAAAAAACATGTGAATTTTAAGTTTATGATGAAAATAATCTGTAGCTAATCCCAGATCCTCTTTCATAAATACTGTTTTGCATTCAATTTTGCTAATTTCATTAATTGGGAATAATTGATTGCCCAGTATTAGTAAGAGATTATTTTGTGTCATTAAATTTCTATATAAATTTATAATTGTTGCTTATTAAGGTAATGATCTTCTTTTTTTAAGTAGACTACAGAATGGTCATCAAAATCATATTCACCTACAGGTTTGAAATTATTTTTATAGTGAAAATTTAATGAAATTTGATTTATTGGGATTGTATTGACTTCACAGCATATTGGTAATTGCTTTAGCGCAGCTAGTTTATAAAGTTTATTATATAATAGAGAACCAAGTCCTTTATTTATATTGTTTTGTTTTATTGCAATCCTATCAACATACATGAATTTTGATTCATTGTTGTTAAAAAATATATAATTAGGTGAGTGATATTTTGATCGCTCTCTAAAGCATACTAAGAAACCAATAATTTCATTATTACTAAATATATACATACTAGTATCACTGAGTTTGATTAACTCTTCTAATTCGGTTTCTGTAGATAGGCTTCCAAGGGCTGGAACATTATCTTGATTAAGAGAATAAAGCTCTTTTATAATCTTAGGTTCGGGCATAGATTTAATTTGTATGATTTTCATATTTTTAACGTTCTAATCGGTTGGATAAGTTTCATTTAAACTTTGTCGACTCTTGATGCGATCGTGCCATGCAGATAGTTTGGGGTGATTTTTTCTCCAACCAATATATTCGTGACGAAAATCTAGATAATCCAGGGAGATTGCGATGGTTAAACAACCCATATTAATATTTTCTAATAGTTGGCTGATATTGTCCTCAAGATGATCTAAAGTCCGATTTATTTTTAATAACTGCGCATCGACCCATTCTTTGACCCTAAGCTCTTCTGGTCTAATTCTAATTTCGTAGATAAGCAAAACAGCTGCTTCTAGTATACCGTCAGCTAATGCCTCTAAACGCAATGCTGGCCAAATGTCTTCACCTCGAGGGTAAAGCTTTTGTCCATCGCTATTTGGGTTTGCTTCATCAATATATCTGCAGATATATTTGCTATCGATAATGGATGAGCCATTTGGAAGTAACAATGTAGGTATTTTTCCTAAAGGATTTGCGGCTGGAACAATTTCACCAGGAGCCATTGGCCCTATTTTTACTTCTTCTAATACAACATCATCAAGCTGTTTTGTTTCAATAAGTGCTACCAAAGCCTTTCTAGCAAATGGTGAGGGTCTGCTGTAATATAATATCATGAGATTGGTTCCTGAAATTTATCTATAGTTTACTTAATCTTTTATACAGCAAAGGTATATTGAAAAAGCGCGCATGAAGTTTCTTTTTAGCTGCTTGTGTTTAGCAAAGACTCATACGCAAAAATGTTAGGATGGCCTCCGGTGTGTAAGTAAAGAATATTAGAATTGGGCTCAAAGTTGTTTTGTCGGGTTAATTCTATAAGGCCTGCAATTGATTTTCCTGAGTATGTTGGATCAGTTAATATCCCATCTGTTTTTGCTAATAAATTAATGGCATCCAAAACTTCTGGTGACATTATACCATATCCTTTTCCAAGCCATCGATCATCGGTATGTATATCTTCGTCTTTAATTGATATATTTGAATGTAGTATTTTTAGTAATTTACCAACCACTTTTTTAATACGTTTTTTTTGGTCGTACTTGTTCCGCCGAACACATATTCCAAAGACAGGGATTTTAAGGTTTTCAAGTGCTAGGCCAGTTAATATCCCAGCTTGTGTTGATGCGGTGCCAGAAGCAGTTATAATCCCATCTATTTTTAAATTTTGGTTTTTACACTGGATAATGATCTCTTTAATGCCATCCACATAACCAAGTGCGCCTATTGGATCATGCTCGGGTGATAGATTTATAATATAAGGTTTTTTACCAATAGATTTATAATATTTAGAGATTTCCAATAGAGAGCTATCAGCGGCATTCTCATTTTCGCCTTCAGGAAAATAAGATATTTTTGCACCAAATAATTTATAAAGTAACACGTTCCCATTTTTATGATAAGTTGAGTCCATATCTAACACCCGGTTTTCTAACTGAATATGACAACCCAACCCTAATTTAGCAGATGCAGCCGCGGCACTTCGACAATAATTAGATTGTACCGCCCCAGTAATAATTATTTGATCACATTCTTTGGATAGGGCTTCTCCCAAAATGAATTCTAAAGGTCGAGTTTTATTTCCTCCCATTGCTAAACTAGTAAGATCATCACGTTTAATGAAAAAGTTAGTAGAATTATTTTCATCTTTACTTAAAAAATTTGTTAAATTGTGCAGCTTCTCTAGAGGGGTTTTTTGGCTAAGCAATGACACTCTTGGGAAGTCTTTTAAAGCTGTAATAATATTAGCTGGATAATCATACATTGGTCGAGTTTTCTCACGCTTTCATGGCTTTAAACGATTTTTTACGGTTTGGATAACATGTCTTGCAAATATCACAGACGCGACCATCACAACCTCTAGCTGAACAATATTCTCGTCCATAAAAAATAATTTGTAAGTGTAACTTGTTCCAAGACTTTTTAGGAAAAAGTCTTTTTAAATCAATTTCTGTCTGTTTAACATTCTTACCAGAAGTTAATCCCCAGCGCTGAGCTAAACGGTGAATATGAGTATCAACTGGAAAAGCAGGCTCTCCAAATCCCTGAGATATTACGACACTTGCTGTTTTATGTCCCACACCAGGTAAGGTTTCTAATTTGACAATATCTCTTGGGACTTCACCATTATGTTGATCAACTAAAATTATTGAGAGATTGTGAATGGCCTTAGATTTTTGTGGGGCTAATCCACAAGGCCTTATGATATTGTAAATTTTGTTAACTGGAACTTTTTGCATATCAAATGGGTTATTAGCTAGTTTAAATAGATCTGGAGTTACTTGATTAACGCGTTCATCTGTGCATTGGGCACTTAATAAAACAGCCACTAGTAATTCATATTTGTTAGAATGATTAAGTGGAATCGGTGTTTTTTTATAATGAAAGTTTAACTTTTCCATAATAAAAGTAACACGATCTTTTTTTAACATTTGTCATATTTCTTTCGATAAAGGGATTTTTATTTCACAAGGTATAGCAAAATTATCGTAAGTATTGCAAAAATTAATTATCTCTTTGATAAACTTATTATTTCCTATAATCTCCATATGTTTTAATGCTTGGCAAAAGATCTGGGGTCAGATTACAGTGCATAAGACGAATTTTTCTATAGCTAGATAAACTAATCTGAGATAAAAAGTTGAGAATGGTCAGTGCTTGATTTTATTTAAGGGAAATAATCTGATCTAAAGAGAGAAGGTTATTTAATGCAGCTTTTTGATAATCCAATAAAATCGACTTTATTAAAAAAAGCAGAGGCGATACAACAAGTAAGTCTTGAGAGTTTGCTGAATGACGAAAGTCGCGAAGCTTTATTTATATTGAATTTGAACGATTTGAAAATTGATTGTACTCGTAATCACATAACTGAGGACATTCAAAGTGACTTATTAGATTTGGCTAAAAGTGCTAAACTGCCAGAAAAAATGCAGGCTCTTTCAGATGGCAAAAAGATTAATACTACTGAAAACTTGGCAGTTGAACACATGGGACAGCGTGACCCAATTAGGTTTGCCTCCGAAGAATGGATCAGGCTAGAAAGTTTTGTAAAAGATTCTCGTGAAAAAAATAAGTTTAGCTCAATTATAAACATAGGTATCGGCGGCTCTGATTTAGGCCCTTCGGCTGTAGCAAAAATAATGAAAAATTATGCTAGTGGGCCTGATTTGTATTTTGTATCTCACTCTGATCCAATATATCTTTCGGATCTTTTATCCATTTGTGACCCAACATCTACTTTGGTGGTTGTTTCTTCAAAATCATTTAACACATCTGAAATTTTAGAGAATGCAAAGATTACTCGGAAATGGTTTGTTGACCAAGGTGTGAGTTATGAAAATGCCATGATTGCGGTGACAGCATTCCCAAATAAAGCCATTTCATGGGGTATTATGCCTGACAAAATATTTGATCTTCCACTAACAGTTGGAGGTCGATTTTCGGTTTGGTCAGCGATTGGTCTACCTTTGATGCTAGGAATAGGAGTGCAAAATTTTAAGGAATTTTTAAGGGGTGGATCTGCGATGGATAAGCATTTTTTTTCCACACCTCTGGAAAAAAATATTCCCGTCTTATTAGGCCTTTTAAGGGTTTGGAATCGAAATTTCTTAGGATATCAAACGCATGCAATATTGCCATATGAACCTAGGTTAAGGAAATTTATTTCCTGGGTTCAGCAATTGGAAATGGAAAGCAATGGTAAAGGTGTAGATTTACTTGGCAACATTCTTAAATTACCAGCAGCACCTTTAATTTGGGGTGATACTGGTACAAACTGGCAACATAGTGTTGGGCAATTTTTGATGCAAGGTATAGAAAGTAACCCAGTCGATATCTTGTTTGCTCGGAAACTTGACGTAAGAAACTCTGCTAAAATAGTAAAAGCGCATCAGCGTCTATTATCAAACGTTCTAGCTCAGGCGAGTGCCTTAGCCTTAGGATCAATTGATAATTTAAATATGCACAAAAATTGTGAGGGTAATAGACCTTCTAATTTAATTAGCTGGGAATCCAACTCACCTTATGCAATTGGCCGTTTGTTTGCGTTGTATGAATATATTACGATTGTTTGCGGCTTTATATGGAATATCAATAGTTTTGATCAGTGGGGTGTCGAAAATGGTAAGAAGCGTGCCAAAGAATTATTAAATTCAGAAAGTTTTAATTTTTAAAAAGTTTTTGGCTGGTAAATTTACAGATTTGATGCTTTTTTAAATGCTGGCCGGTCAGTTAATCTTTGAATATATGTTTGTAAGGTCGGTTTGTCAGAAATATCAGCACCAAGCTTGCTAGCCATTACCACAGCATGTCCCGTCATTAAATCTGCAGCAGAAAACTCTCCAGCAAGATAATCTCGCCCAACCAAATGCTGATCAACGGCGGAGAGCATTTGTCCAAGTAGTTTGGTAGCTCTTTTAACATTTGTTTCGTTGCTACGCTCTGGCGGTAACAAAATTGTTTCAACTACAATAATGTTCATTGGAGGCATAATCATACCCTCTGCGTAATGGAACCATTGCAGGTAATTAGCATATTTTTCATCATCGGAGGATGGTATCAATTTATGGTTTTTATTCTTCTCTAGGATATATTGAATTATGGCGCCTGACTCAAATATTGTAATTGAGCCATCTTCAAGTGTTGGAACGCGACCCATAGGATGTAGCTTTTTATATTCAGGAGATCTCATTTCCTGCGCTCCAAGGTCAAACTTTTGAATTTTGTAGGTTAGACCTAATTCCTCAAATAACCAGGCCACTCTTACAGCTCTACTATTTCTTGCGTAGTATAATTTCATATCTCATTACTCCATTCTCCCAGAGGAGGCATTTTATTTGAGTTTAAAATCACTTTGACTAATTAGATACACTTGTTTTAAATTGTCAATAAATGCTCGGATATTTGAAGTATTTTTTAAATATTTATAAGTTGTTTGTATGCTCTAAAAGTAGGAAATTTTAAGGTGTCTATAGAAAATTGGATAATAACAGAAAAACATAATAGTGGGGTTATGAGTTTAACTATGAACTGCGCACCAGTTAATGCCCTAACGTCCAGTAATTTAATGTATTTATATAATTTGCTTGGTGATTTAGAAAAAGATCGTTCGGTTCATGCGTTGGTAGTTAATAGCTCATTTAAAGTTTTTTCTGCTGGTATTAATTTAAAAGATGCGAAAGATTTCACGTCAGATCAGCAAACTTTGATGGTAAAAGGACTAAACTTCGCATTTTCCAAACTTTTTCAATTTCCCAAACCAGTTATAGTTGCTGCTGAGGGCGCTGCAATTGCGGGTGGATTTTTCTTTATTTTAACAAGTGATTACCGTGTTGGCGGAGCAAAAAGTATGTATGGATTAGCAGAAGCGAGAGTTGGAGTTGACTTCCCTAAGCCCCTCCTTGAAATTGCGAAATCTGTATTGAGTGCGGCAGATTTGCGAAGATTGATGCAAAGTGGAAATCCAATTAATTCAAAACAAGCACTGACCTCTGGTATCATCGATGAAATTGTCGATACGGGTGAGGCCTTTAATAGAGCCTTAATAGTTGCAGAAGATTATTCAAATATACCAAAAAAGACTTATAGTCGGATCAAGAGACAAGTACGGGGTGTTTCAATCGATAAAATAAATGAGTTGATGAAAAATAATTCAGGTGTCCCGGTGGATGGTTGGTACGGGGATGAAACTAGGGCAGCTATGGATGCTATGTTGAAATAAGTAAACTTTTGATCAGGCTGGTCTGTCTGACATTGGGCTTTCATCCATTAGACCTATCAACTCTTGATTCATAGAAAGTGCTAATTCAGCTTTTATCGCACTATGATTTGGGTCGCTCCATAGATTATTAGTTTCGCTTGGATCGTTGGCCAAATCATACAGCTCTCCCCAGTTTTGATCTAAATAGATGTTAAACTTGTAGGATTTAGTAACAATAGATCGAACTCTAGCAGGAGTTTTAAAGCCCAATCTGGCACCGCCATCATTGTATTCGATCAGCAAACGCTCTCTGTCAAATTCCTTTCCTTCAATAATTGGCAGTAGTGATTTGCCCTTCATCCCATTATACGGAGCAATGCCAGCGCGTTCTAAAATTGTAGATGAGATGTCTACTGTCGAAGCTAATTTGTCAGATACCTGTTCTCTTTTTTGGTGAGGATCCGACCAAATGAAAGGAACATTAGTTACAGAATTGAAGGGTAGAGCACCTTTTAGTATCATATTAAAGTCGCCCAAATAATCGCCATGATCAGAATTAAAGCAGACTATAGTATTTTCAGCTTGGTTATTACTTTTTAAAACATTCATGATTTCACCAATTGCATCGTCGACCATTGAAATCATGCCACCGGTTAATGCCATAGCTTGTTTGATTTTCTCATCATCTAACATCATTGCCGTTTGAGGGCTAAACTGACCAGTGTCATTTTTCCAATTTTCATATAACCATTTCATTGGTGGAGTGGGGTTTTCATGTGCTGCGTATGGTAAGTTAACTTCAAAATCTTCCGGTGAATACATGTCCCAATATTTCCCCGGAGGGTTAAAAGGATGGTGTGGATCAGGGAATGAAACAAAAAGAAAAAATGGATCTTCGTCTTTGCTGTGGTTTTTCAAATAATCAATAGATTGGTTTTTTATATAAGAAGTTGGGTAAAACTCTTCAGCAATAGGAGTACGATAGGCTTGCGGGCACGAATAATTATGGGGTATTTCATTTTTATTATTTTGTAGCGCTTCCCAGTTTGGGACATTTTCGCGGAACCACTGTCTATAATGCCCTCCGCAGCGATCGCCATGTGCTGTAACCATATCAACGTGTTTATAGCCATAATAAGGAGTTATAAATTCATATCGTCCATCGTCTAAATATCGGCCTGGTTGCTCTTGCTCAAAATTCCCAATTTCAGGTTTCCAAGCTTCTTTTATTGGACCAGTTTCTTCAGGGTTTTTATAAAATGGCTCTTGATCAGTAAACGGTTGAATATGACTTTTACCAATCGTGGCGGTTTGGTACCCCGATGATGCCAAAACATCGACAAATGTATTGGCTCTGATTGGCAAAGTGCAGCCATTGTACCTAAGGCCGTGTTGGCTTGGATATCTTCCTGTTAACAAAGAGGCTCTATTAGGCATACATACTGGAGATGCTACATGAAAATTGTTAAACCGTGTTCCCGAAGAGGCTATTTCATCAATATTTGGTGTTTTAATTATTGGATGACCGTAACATCCCAACCAGTCAGCTCGATGTTGGTCTGTAATAAAAATAATAAAATTTGGTCTTTTTTGCATTAGTGCTCCATTTAAAAAATTATTTCTGAGCTTCTATAACCATGTTTGTAGCATTTTTATAAACTACTTTTGCGTCTTTGAAACCAGCTTCTAACAAAATATCCATAAGTTTTTTTGGGCCAGCCTGAGCGCCTAATGCGAGGCCAATTTCTTGAGATTTTGAAGTGGGAACGCAGCCCATGGTTGAGAAAGAATAATACATTTGACCAATCGTGTTTAGATTTTCAGATGGATTATCAGATGCGGTTGGTTCAATTAATATTATGTAGCCATCTTTTGAGAGGTGGTTGTAAGCATATTTAGCAGCACCAAGAGGATCCCCCATATCATGTAAACAATCAAAAAAAGCTAATAATTCAAATTCACCTGTATAACTTTTAGCATCACTTACCTTGTAGGAAATAACTTGGTCTAGACCAGCATCTACAGCATATTTTTTTGCTGATTTTATTGATGGCTCATGAATGTCAAAACCCGAAATTTTTGCATCAGGAAATGCTTCTGCAATCATCATGGTTGATAGTCCAAAACCGCAGCCAATATCAGCAAAACGACCACCATTCTCCAATATTTCGACAGCTTTTGAGAGTTTAGGAAGCCACTTTTGTATTAGATTTGAGGAGTATGAAGGTCGAAAAAACCGAGCAGTACCTTGAAATATGCATGGATGAGACTCGCCGTAGGGTACACCAGCACCTGTTTTAAAAGCTTTTTTTACTTTCTCGATATTATGAACGTTACCAGAAAGAACATCATATGCACCTATCATTAAAGCAGGGCTATCTTCGTTAGAAAATACCGCTTTTTGCTCTGGACTTAAGTGAAATTTAGTCAAGGTTTTATTATGAGAGCAAAACCCCGCTGCACTCATGGCATATAGCCACTCTTGACAATATCTTTGATCAATATCTGCTGCTTTGCTAAATTGTTTGATTGTAGTTGGTTTACATTCCCCCAATATTTTAAACAATCCTAGCTCATCCCCAATTCGCATTAATGGAATAATTGCGCCAGCTGCAACATTTTGCATAATTTTCCATTGAAGCTTCTTTAAAGACTCTACGTCTATTTTCTGTTCAAACATTTTGACCTCTTATATTCTTTGACACCAATTGTCTTAATCAATATTAAGATGAAAGATTAAAAAGCAATATTAAAATCTGTAAAAAAATATTTTAATTTATAAAGGAGCTTTTATGGCCCAACAAATTGTAAAAAGTGCGAAATCATTAATTTCAGAGGCAAATCAATTTGTTTCTACAATGTCGGTAGAGGAAGCAAAAAAAGTTTTGAATCATGAAGACTATGTCTTTGTTGATTTGCGCGACATTCGAGAGTTAAAAAGAGAAGGCAAGATACCAAATGCTTTTTCATGCCCGCGTGGAATGCTTGAATTTTGGATTGATCCAGAAAGCCCTTATCATAAAGAGATATTTAATCAGGATAAAACCTATGTTTTTTATTGTGCGAGTGCCTGGCGCTCTGCACTAAGCACTAAAACAGCGATGGATATGGGTTTAAAACCTGTTGCTCATATTGAAGGGGGCTTCTCTGCTTGGAAAAAAGCTGATGGCATTATAGAAAATTTAGACTGACTTATCTTTACATATTAGTTGATTTAAATTTCTCCATTAAATAAGGACCTGATCGAGTTGCTGGATATTTTGGCTTTTCTTCATCTGATAAACAGCATGGAAGACACTTAATTTCTGCATCCCAGTTTGGTTGATGGAAGTAAGCTAATGATTGCCGTTTATCAGCGGTCCCTTTATTTACAACTCGGTGGAGTGTTGAGACCCAGCGATCATTTGTCCATGTGGCCATCAGATCACCTATATTAATAATAAAAGTATTTGGAATAGCTGGTACCAGCTGCCATTCCCCATTGGGCATTAGGATTTCTAAACCAACCGAATTTTCCTCTGGCAATAATATGGTCAAACTCCCGTAATCGCTATGCGCACCAGCTCTTAATTGATTTTTTTTTGGTAATTCTTTTTGAGCTGGATAGTTTAATGCCCTTAGAGCGGAAATCGGTTGATTTATATATGGTTCAAAGTATGATTCCTTTAAATCCAAGGCAGACGCAAATACTTGCATTATTTTAGAAGCCAAAACTTCCATTTCCTGATAATATGCTGTCCAAGAACTTTTAAAATCAGTGGGAAAACTGGGCCAAATTGTTTTGGCATAGCAAAAAGCCAACGCGTCAGGATCTAAAATATTATCTGGTTTAAAAAGTGGACCACCGTTGAAGCTTTCCTTTAGATCAGGTGGTGTATCTATTCCTTTTGATGCAGCTAAAGCCTCCTTACCTGGGCCTAGATACCCGTAAGGATAGCCATCATAAGGCGCTTTTGCCTCATTTTTTTCACTATTAGAAAGTAAGAAAAAAGTTTCTGCAGCTTTCCAAACATCTTGAATTATGGATTTTTTCACACCGTGGTTTTTTATTGCTAAGAAACCGCTATTGCGACATATGTTATCTACGTCTTTGCTTATTTCTTTTTTTTTCGATCTAGTGGATTTAAAGTACATTTCGAGATCAAATATTGGAAAATCTGCCAAGAATATCTCCTTACTTACCAAAAAAATAATATTACTAACTTATATCTAAAATTATGTTTACCATGTAGCATAAAATTGTTTAATTTAAGAAGTTGATTATGATTAAATTTTAGATATGGGTGGATTATGTCAGATTGGTCAAGCTTTCTTGCTAACGAACAAGATAGGTTTTTGTCAGAATTAATGGAATTCGTTAAAATTCCATCGGTTTCAGCTTCTTCAGAATTTGAGAGTGATGTAGTCGATGCAGCCAACTGGGTGGCGCGGCGAATTACTCAGGCTGGAGGTGAGAATGTAGAAGTAATGCAAACTGGGGGTCACCCATGTGTATATGCAGATTGGATGCATGCGGGTGATAATAAACCAACTATTTTAATTTATGGTCATTTTGATGTTCAACCGGCTGAACCCTATGAGCTTTGGGACACGCCTCCTTTTGATCCGAATGTCCGCGATGATAAGATTTTTGGAAGGGGTGCGTCGGATGATAAAGGAGGAATGTTAATTCCAATTATCTCATTTGAAGCATTTAAAAAAACATCTGGGAAATTGCCAATTAACATAAAGTTTTTATTTGAAGGGCAGGAAGAAATAGGCTCGCCTCAACTGCCTGAGTTTGTTGCAGCACATCGTAACAAATTGTCTTGTGATATGATCTTTTCTTCAGATGGTTTGCAGTGGACCGCAGATGAGCCAAACCTTGTTACAGGTTTAAAAGGATTAGTGGGTGCAGAGATAAAAGTTATAGGGCCAATAACTGATCAACATTCAGGGCTTCATGGCGGTGCTATAGCAAACCCTTTGATGGCCTTAAGTCAGTTGGTAAGCTCAATGAAGGACAGAAATGGTAAGATAACCATTAACGGATTTTACGATGATGTTGAGGATTTAACTGAGGAGGATCGAAATGATATTGCTCGAGTTCCTTATGATGAAGAAGCTTACAAAGAGGAATTGAAAGTTGACAAGTTGCATGGTGAAGAAGGTTATTCCACTAGA
>Ga0208963_1000279_pt1 | contig 16965 bp, 12 predicted proteins | sample AOAMet2_C43A7_35_2_FD_188079 | JGI IMG/M metagenome (GOLD analysis project Ga0208963, IMG submission 188079) | Ammonia-oxidizing marine microbial communities from Monterey Bay, California, USA - C0912_C43A7_35 (SPAdes) | ecosystem: Environmental > Aquatic > Marine > Intertidal zone | place... | reverse complement strand
ATATTCTACAATCGTTGATAGTCTTTTTTCAGACTCTAAAAAGCTTGGTCCTTCCTGAATTAAATCATAATCATGAAAACAGAAATAATTAAACCCCATTTTTGTAATAAATTCAAATGCAGCATCTGCCTTGTCTTTAGCAGCCTGAACTGGATCATTTGATTGATCCCAAGGAAAACTTTGTGTTCCTGGTCCAAATGGATCAGCCCCAACTCCACAAAACGTATGCCAATATGCAACAGCAAATTTAAAGTGTTCACTCATAGTTTTTCCTGCTACCAACTGACTTGGGTTGTAATATTTAAAAGCTAACGGATTATCAGATTCCTTGCCTTCATATTTAATTTGTCCAATACCTTTATAGTATTCTTTATCACCTAGTAATATCATAGTTTATTTATTTAGTAGTGTTTTTAATTCGTTTTTCCAGTTATTATAAGCTTTAACATATTGTTGATTATCTTTAATAGGTTTATATGTATTTACATGATCGTTTTTTGATAAAAAATCACTAAACTTATCTAAATTACCATCTACTAACCCTGAGGCTCTTGCGGCACCAACTGAACCAGTTGTGTTATATATTTCAATATTTTTATTAATTAATGTAGAAACAGTATTAGAAAAAACTTGAGATCTAAACAAATTATCATTTCCAGCTTTTATAAGCTTTATTTCAGTTCCATCATTTTTCATAATTTCAATACCATAAACAAATGAAAAAGCAATGGCTTCTAAGCTAGCTCTACATAAATGACCTTTGGAATGAAGGTTTAAATTTAGATTAAAAAAATGTGTACCAATATTTTTATTATTAAACATTCTCTCAGATCCATTTCCAAATGGCATAATAATTAAACCATTTGATCCAATAGCTATTTTTTCTGCTAAATTATTCATTTCATGATATGAAATAGCGGAGATGTTTTTTTTAATCCATTTATACATAATTCCAGCTCCATTGATGCACAAGAGCTTGCCTATTAATCGATTTTTATTTGAATAATTAACATGAGCAAAATGATTAATTCTTGTAGACTCCTTAGAATTTAATTTATCTGTAACAGCGTAAACCACTCCTGATGTTCCTCCAGTCGCAGCTACTTCTCCATTTTTTAAAACATTTAATGACAATGCATTGTTTGGTTGATCACCAGCTCTGTATGTTATTGGTGTTCCAACAAGAAGACCAGTTTCTTTCGCAGCCTTAGAGGTTATTTCTCCTTGATTTGTAAAATTCTCAACAATATTTGGAGTTAGTGAAGTGTCTATTTTGTAATAATTAAGTAACCATTCAGCTACTTTATTTTCTTTGTAATCCCATAATATTCCTTCTGACAGTCCATTTCTGGTGCTATTAACTATGTCGCTCATTTTAAATGCTATGTAATCTCCAGGGAGCATAAATTTGTAAACTTTTCTGTAAGTATCTGGTTCATTTTCCATTACCCATTTTAGTTTTGATGCTGTAAAATTTCCTGGGGAGTTTAATAAATTTTCAGAACATTTTTTTGATCCTAAATCATTAAAGGCACTATTTCCAATATCTACAGCTCTACTATCACACCAAATAATTGAATTTCTTAATGAGTTACCTTCTTTGTCAATAATAACTAGGCCATGCATTTGATAAGAAATTCCAATGGAAATAATTTCTTTGTTATTTACATTAGATTCTTTTAAAATTCTTTTTGTTCCATTGCAAATATGACTCCACCAGATATCAGGATCTTGCTCTGCCCAATCATTTTGATTTGAAATGATTTGCATTTCATCAGTTGGCTCATTTAGTGTGTGAATATTTTTTCCCGATTTAGAACAAACTATTGATACTTTAATTGAAGAACTTCCTAAATCATAACCTAAGTAATACATTCGTAATATTTATACTGAAATTTAACAAAACTATTTTAAATATAAAAAGCATATCAATGCAAATAATGAAGCTATTGCTAATAAAAATGAAGCCTTTTTTAATAAATTTTTATTACCGTTTTATTATTCTGTGAGCCTCTGATTTTTCATTTGTTGATATATTGAGAATATATATGCCATTTATTAAATGATTTATAGAAATGGATTCATTAATTCTTGAATTACCTTTTGAAACCAATTTAGAATTCAAGTCATATAATTCATATTTAAAACTTGAATATTCTTGATTTTTTGATTTAATAATTAAATCATTGTAAACAGGGTTGATTATGTAAAATATTTTTTTTCTGTCATTATTGTTCGTTAAACTATTTGAATAGCAGTTAGTAGCTACAGAAAACTCACTTTTTATTAAATCGTCAATTTTAGTTTCTGAAAAACTTTGATTTAAAGTATTGTTAAAAAAGGTTGCATCTAATGCTAAATTATCTGCTCCAAGATAATCCTGAAGTAAAGTTCCGAGTGTATCTCTATAATCAAACTGAACAGTTTGAATTTGATATCCGTTATTTTCATTTGCTTCATTTAGGTCAGGATTTAACCCAGAAACTCCACCTTTTACTGGAGCACCAAATACAAACATAGGAGCTGTTTCTCCATGATCGGTACCGAGACTTCCATTTTCAGCAGCCTTTCTTCCAAATTCTGAATAAGTTAACCCTACGACATCATTTTTAAGATTCATGGCACTAAGGTCATTCATAAAAGCTGCTACAGCTGAAGATAGTTTAGTTAATAAGTCGTTATGATCACCTAGTATATCATTTTCTGCTTGATTTTGACCAAAATGAGTATCGAAACCAGATAATTTAACCATATAAACTTTAGATTCAAGTCCGCCGCTAATCAATCTTGCTACAGTTTTTAACTGATTAGATATATCTGTATCTGGGTAGCTTACCGCATTTTGGCCATTATTAAAAGAATTTGATATGGCTTCTGAATACATATTTGATAAAGCGTCAGTTTGAATTATATATTCAAGTTCGTGACCATAGTCAGAAATTGGAATATTACTTGGAGGCTCACCAGCCATTCCGCTGATTAATGAATAAAATCCTGATGGATCTTGCCCATTAATATTTACAGACAATCCATGCTCACTTTCACCATGAAAACCTAAAGAATTACTTTTAGATCCAATTTCAACTCCTAACGGGTAAGAGTTTTGTATTAAATCTGCATAATAAGATTCCATAAACCTTCCAATCCAACCAGAATTATTGCCATTATTCCAGCTATTGCCATCATTTGCAGTTGAATATATATCAGTTGATGCAAAATGACTTTTGTTTTGTGAAGGATAGCCTACTGACTGAATTATTCTTAGTAAATCATTATCATAAAGATTTTTAATTCCTGTAAGTGATGGATGAAGACCAATTTGTTGATTTTCATCTAATGTTTCATCAAGATTTATATATGAATTTATACCACTGCTCGGTACTTTTATACTAGGTCTTAAATTTGAGTAAATGTCATAATAATTAATAGGTATTATTGTATTTAGACCATCATTTCCACCGGCTAAATTAATTAAAACTAATTTTCTATTTGAAATTGTACAATCCAAAAAACTTTTAGCAATATTTAGAGAGGCTGTTACTTGCGATGGAAGTAAACTAATTGCTGAAGCAGTAGATGTAAGTTTTATAAAATTTCTTCTTTTCATTCTGTTTACATTAATTGATTTTCTGCAGCATTTGCCATTGATGTAATTAAGTAGTCAAGCCTATTTCTTACAATAGTATCATCACTGGAAGTAAGATATTCTTGCCAACTATCATACCAGTAATAAGATGGATATCCTGATAATATTAACTGAACAAAATAGCTAATTCTGTCATAGTCAATATTATTTGGATATAATAAATCAGCAATTTCACTGACTAAAGTATATAAGTCACTAGGGTTAGATGAAATCAATTCAACAAAATTAACACTATCAAGTTCTGTTCCTATTAATCCATTTGTAGCTAATTTGTTTCTTCCTGAAATTAGACAGTCTATTAATCGGTATCTTGCTAGTAATGTATTTGATGAAAACCATTGTCTATCAAAATTAGGACTTTGATAATTGGCTGGATATCCAGCAACTGTATCTGGGGCATAAATTCCCATTCCAGCCATTGATAAAAAGTTATTGTGATTAAATAAATGCCAAAATCTGTAAAAACCAGAAATGTTTGAATTAGGATTTGGCACAGGAATATTAAAAATGTTTATCATTTCACTCATCAATTGAAGGGGGCTTTTTACAATACTTCCAATTATTTCATCATTTGAATTTTCATCATTTAAATCGTAAAAATGTGTAGAAGTAAGTAAGGCTTTTACAACTGGGCTAATCTGAAAATTACTTGAAATTAATTCTTGAGCTAAATCATTAATTACTGTTTCTTCTGTTTCTTGATCCCACTCACTTTTTACGAAAAATCTATAAATCTTTTTAACATAATTTAATGCTGTTGCTTGTTGGCTGAAAATCATATCAACAAGCTGATTAATTTCATCAAACATACCTTCAGATGTTTCTGAACCAGTTACTATATAATTATTAAAAGCACTACTAAACTGCTTATCTCCACTATCATGTTGGTTGGTATTTGTTCTACCCATCGGTATGTTAGTGTCAGAATCAATGATAGATCTGTCTAACTGTGTTTTAAAACCTGAAAACACTCTAGCAGCCTGTTGCACATCACCCTCAGTGTAATTTGTATAATCTCCATCGCCGACTTGCTCACCTTTACCAATTGTGAATAATTCTAAGAATTCTCGAGCATAATTTTCATTTGGATTATCTGCATTATTGGTAGTATTATCAAGATATAATAACATAGCGTTATCTAATGTTATTTTTTTTGAGAGATCTTTTAAACTTCTATCGGAATAAAATTCCAATAATTTTAAATGATCAAAATAATAAGTCGATGCCCCAGTTCCGTCGTCTTTTGAAGTGGTAAAAGTTGTGTGTAAAAAAAATGTAATTTTATCCCTTATGCTATTTCTATTAATCATATTATACCACCACCATCCTGCAACTAATGATCTTTTTCTACCTTGGTTAGGAATTGTATTTGGAAGATTATCAGAGCTTATCCAATAACCATGAGGATCATCATAGGGTAAAGGATCATATGGTTCAGTCCAAGTGTTTGGTTGATGATTTTCTAAAAAACTTAATGCTTCTAATGGAGTCATTATGGAAATATTATCCAAAACTTCTTTGGAATAATGAAAACAGGCTCTTCTTAGAAGGTGTTTAGCATTTTTTTTACCTAAAATTGAATTAGAGGTAGTTAGGGGCATTATTTTTGTTTGTTAAATTACAATAAAATAAAATTCATAAATGTAACTTATTAATCTATAAATATAACAAATTATAATTTTTAAGTCACTGATTGTGTTTTATTTATATAAGTAACTTTACTGTGGTTTAGTAAAAAAAAATCCTTACTAATATAAATTAGCAAGGATTTATGCGGAGAAAGAGGGAACACAAATACTGCAATATTACTTATTTTAAATATCTTCTAAAATCCTATATTATATCAGTAAAATGCAATATTAACAGAGTAAATATGTAAATCGTTGCGTTGTGTTGTATTTCATTATTATCTAATATTAGCTCACCCATTTCTTTGTTCTCTCTAAATAATTTACAGTGATGTAATATCTTGTCAACTAAAGTAGTTTTGCCATGGTCAACATGAGCTATAATTGCAATATTTCTAATAGATTCCATCTCAATTATAATTTTGCGCAAATGTAATCTCTTTTTAATTACCAATTAAACAAAATTTAATTATCCATTAAATTATACAAGCATTTGAGTTAAATTAGTGAATATGAACAAAAAAGTATTATTGACAGGAATTTCAGGATACATGATATTGCTTTTACCCTTTATTCTTTTAGGACAAGTAAAAACCCCAACCTTCCATGATGTTTCATATGGGACGGAGGACAGACAATGGCTGAATCTCTATTTGCCGTCAGGTAGTAAACCCGCCCCGGTATTTATTTATGCCCACCATAATGGTTCAACTGCCAATGATGTTAAAAGTTCCTGGGCTGATCCTACAGTAGCGGAAGGAACTGCTATAGTTAGCTGGGAATCAATTGCAAAAGTTCAAGGACCTTCTGATTTTCAGATATGCATTGCGGACGCGAAAATTATGTTCGAATGGGTGAAAGAGAATGCCAACACCTATAATTTTAATATCGAAAATATTATTATTGGAGGACAATCGAGGGGAAGCTTCGTGAGTTGGTATCTAGCTCATTCTATGGATCCTGGAATAGTAGGAATTTATATGGGTCAGGCACTACCGGGAGAATCTTTTTATGAACAAATATTAGAGCCAATAACAGAAAACTCTCCCCCAATTTTTCTTACCTACCGAAAAGAACCCGGAGTGGTTGGGGATATCCACGATCCTGCACATGGTCTAAGAGTAGTGGAGAGATATAAAGAACTTGCCATAGGGGATAAAGCAGAATTGTTGCATAGCCTTAACGACACGAACGATAATCAAGTCATGCAGTTCCTTCCGGAATTCGTACGTTCAATAGTGAACATACAAAATCGGGCTGAAAGTAAACATGATTCAACAAAAGACTAAAAGTGTTTTTAATTAGTCGTCTAAATTAAGCGGTAAAGAAAGATTAAAAATTATAAAAGCATATCTTTAAATTTATTATAATTTTCTCTTAATTAATTTTATACTTACTGCAAATATATTTTTTTTACTTTTTATTTTTTTTCTTATATATACCTGCGTATAGTTGACAAAATCGACATAAATAATATATAATACTGTAAATTAGATATTTAGCACCTTACTATTATACTTACTTATACAAACACCTACCTTCAAAAGAAAATCGATATTATTCTAGTAGGGGAGTACCAATTAAAAATTACTATTGAGATTTTTTGGGTTTTTAGTATTACTGGCCGTACAATAATCGTACAAGTTTTAAAAAGAAAAACCCTAATCACTTGTTTATAAAGTAGTTAGGGTTTGACTAAGCGGAGAAAGAGGGATTCGAACCCCCGGAGGTGTGACCCTCAACAGTTTTCAAGACTGCCGCATTCGACCACTCTGCCATTTCTCCAATAGCGAGGCAAATATAATATCCTTTTTTTATTCATTCAAGATTATTTATATTTATTTCAATTAATTTTGCAAGTTATTAAAGCCTTTCATTAATTTTACAACACATACAATTAAAAAAATGAATATAATTGATAGTTTAAATTGGAGGTATGCAACCAAAAAATTTGATTCAAAAAGAAAACTTTCAAAGAATCAAATTAATGTCTTGAAAACGGCTTTTAATTTAACTGCATCTTCTTACGGTTTACAACCTATTAAACTCGTTGTAATTTCAAATCAAGAGATCAAAAATAGTCTTTTAGAGTCTTCGATGAATCAACAACAAGTCATACAATGTTCCCATTTATTAATTATTTGTATTGAATCAAATATAAATAAATCTTACATTGAATCGTATTTTAAAAGAGTAGTAGATATTCGAAAAACAGATCCAACAGTTCTGGAATCTTTTAAAAAATCAATAATAAATGAATTCAATGATATGTCTAATACTTCAATTATTAACTGGTCTAAAAATCAAGCATATTTAGCTTTAGGTAATTTGATGACCGTTTGTTCTGTTGAAGGAATTGATTCGTGTCCTATGGAAGGTTTTTTACCTGATAAATATGATGAAATTTTAAACCTTAAATCTAAAAACTTAAAGTCAGTTTTAGTTATGCCAGTAGGCTATAGATCTGTTGATGACCAGTTCTCTAGTTTTAAAAAAGTTAGAAAAGATATTAATGATAATACTATAGAGCTTAAATAATAAGAAATGCGTCTTTTACTTTTAATCTTCCTTGTTTTCAATTTGTCAATTTCTCAAAATGAAAGTATTTTCTTACATAAAAAATTTATTGATGGTAATGATACTTTAAATTATCGATTATTAATTCCTAAGAAACTCAAAAAAAAGGGTAAATATCCATTGCATTTATTCTTACATGGATTTGGGGAGAGAGGAAGTGATAATAAACAGCAATTAAAATATATTGCTGGTCTTTTTATAAACCAAAGAAATCGAAATCTCTACAAATCTTATGGTGTATTTCCTCAGTGTCCAGATGATGACTCTTGGACAAATAGAAAACTTGTAAAATCTAAAGACGGCATGAATTATAAATTTTACGACGAAAACAAAAAAGAAACTAAAGCTCTTAATTTAGTTATGAAATTAATGGACTCATTATCAAATACAAATAATGTAAACAAAAATAAGATTTATGTTTCAGGTCTATCTAATGGCGGTATGGGGACTTTTGAAATGCTATACAGAAGGCCAAATATGTTTGCTGCTGGAGTTCCAATTTGTGGTGGTGCCAATCCAAAAACTGCTAAATTATTTGCAAAAAACACACCTGTTTGGATTTTTCATGGTGCTAAAGATGATGTCGTACATCCATTATATTCTGTTAGTATGGTTGAAGCAATAATTAAAGCAGGAGGGAAGCCAAAATTCACTCTTTACGATAATGTTAATCATGATAGTTGGATTAATGCTTTCAAAGAAAAAGATTTTTTTAAATGGATTTATAGTCAAAAGAAAAATGACTAATAATTAACATATTCAATTATTTCTAAACCATAGCCAATAATCCCTACTCTTTTAGTAGCTGTCCCATTAGATATCAATCTTAGTTTGTGAATATTTAAATCATGAAGTATTTGAGCTCCAATTCCAAAATCTCTATTGTCCATTTCAATTCTTGGTGCTTTAACAATTTTACCTTTTGATTGACTCTTTTTTAATGTTTTCAATCTATTAAGAGTGCTTAGTGGTTTGTTTTGTTGATTGATAAATACTATTGCACCTTTTCCTGCATTATTTACTAATTCAAACATATCATCAAGCTTTTTATCCATATTATTGGTTAGAGTGCCTAATATGTCGTTATTAATAAGTTTTGAGTTAATTCTGGTTAAAACGTGTTCATTAGGTTCCCAAGTGCCTTTAGTTAGTGCAATATGAAGTCTATCATTTGTGGTTTGTTGATATGCTCTAAGTCTAAAACTTCCAAACCTAGTTTCAATTTGAAAATCTTCTTTTTTTTCAATTAAAGAGTCATGTTCCATTCTATAGGCAACAAGATCTTCAATTGAAATTATTTTAAGATTAAATTTTTTAGCTACTTCAAAAAGCTGAGGTAATCTTGCCATTGATCCATCTTCATTCATTATTTCAACAATTACTCCAGCAGCTTCAAATCCAGCCAGTCTAGCAAAGTCAATTGCAGCTTCAGTATGCCCAGTTCTTCTAAGTACGCCACCTTCTTTTGCTATTAGAGGAAAAACATGTCCTGGTTTTGATATATCATGAGGTCTTGTTTTTTTGTCAATTAGTGATTTTATAGTTTTAGATCTATCGGATGCAGAAATTCCAGTTGTTACTCCACCACCTATGAGGTCAATTGAAACCGTAAAGGCTGTTTCCATAGGGTCGGTATTATTACCAACCATAGGGTTGAGTTTTAATTGTTTTGATCTTTTTTCAGTAATGGGAGCACATATTAAACCTCTTCCATGTGTAGCCATGAAATTTATAATTTCAGGTGTTATAGTTTCTGCAGCTGCTAAAAAATCACCTTCATTTTCTCGATTTTCATCATCAACAACAATAATGACTTTTCCAGAGCGAATATCGTTAATTGCAGATTCAATACTGTCTAGTTTTTGATTTGATTCCTTGGTCATTCTTGCTTTTTTTTGTAAAGATACACTGTTTTTTCAATCAAGTATTATTACTTCTTTTAAAAAAATTGTTTATGATAATGTAGAAATTATCGAAGTTAAATATAGACCTATCTCTTGTAGCTCTATTTGTTAAATAAATACTTATTGGAAGCATGATAATAGTTGATAGCCAACTAGCCAGAATAGGGCTAATACTGCTATCTTCAGCTAAATTTTTTGTGAAAATCCCAATAAAATGATAGACTAAAAATAGTACTATTGAGATAACAAGAGGCAAGCCAAACCCACCCTTTCTAATTATAGCTCCTAGTGGAGCTCCAATAAAAAATAATATTATACATGCAAATGAAATAGAGAATTTATCATGTAGGGATATTATGTGTTTATTTATATTTTTTTCCCTGTAAGCTTGAATTATTCTATTTGATTTTATAATACTATTAGTACTATTAACTGAACTTATTGCTAAGTCAAATAACTGAACTTGCTTTTTGAGTTTAAATAAATCATAAAAATTTTCACCTTTATAAATGGTATCTACAATTTTATTTTTGACATTATCATTTAACACAAGAGCATTAGATCTGTTATGCATTTTACTAGAGATAAGTTTGTAGTCTTCTTTTTTCTTATCAAGTAATGAATCTATAGTAATATCTAAATCTGAAACACTTAGCATTGTATACTTGTTAACATCATCTTTATCGTCAAAATCTACGTTGTTAATTTCAGCTAAATTAATATTCAAAATATATTCTTTAAAATAACTTTTTAAATGAGGTTTTTTTTCTCTTTGATTATAATCTGTAGGGATAACTTCATCATAATAATTACCATCAAATAGTTTTAATTGAAGAATATCAGAATTTAAACTGCTTGAAATCTCACCAGTTTTTGATTTTATAACAGTGTAATTTCCTATTTTATTCTTTTTTTGATGAATAATTACATCAGTTAAATACTGTCCATTGTCACCGGATTTATCTTTAACTTTAATATTAATTTGACCAATTTGGTTAAATTGCCCTTCAGCGATTGCCATTGTGGGTTTAACCTTGGATATGTTTTTTCTTAAGTTGTGAAAGTTATATTCAGCTACTGGATTTACATTGTTAGAGAAAAAAAATGTTAGTATTGCAACAAATAAAATAAATATACTTAAGCTTCTCATGGCTCTTTGAAGAGAAATTCCAGTAGATTTCATGGCTGCAAACTCATAATTTTCTGCAAAGTTTCCAAAGACCATAATACTTGAAAGTAAAATTGTCAATGGTAGTATTAATATGACTAGTCTAGGCGAGACATAGGAAAGAAATTTAATTATTATGGATATATCTAAATCTTTTCCTGCTAATTCAGAAATATATAACCAAACAGACTGAAGTAAAAAAATTAACATTATTATACAAAAAACACTTAAGAATGTTTTAATAAATGTTTTCAGTATGTATTTATCTAAAATCTTCAACTTAATTAATCAATGTTGTTAATGTAGTAGTCTTTGTAATCTTTTTTATTGAATAAAAATAGATCATCTTTTAAGGGAAGATCTACTTCAAATGAGGTTATGGTATAAGTAGTTGTTGTTCCATTTTTACCCTTTTCAATACTTTTATATATTCTATTATTTTTCTTCTCAATTGCTAATAATATGAAGTCAATTTCTGATTCAGAATCTATTGGGATAAGCTTTATGTATTGTAATAATTTTCTTGTTCTTTGCTCATAGTAATCAACTACAGTAACATCCTGAGTAATATCCATTTTAAATTCATAACCTTCTTCAAAAAATGTTAGAATTTTGTTTGGTGTTATTGTAGTTTCTTCATCTAAATCTTCAGTTGAAATAGTTACTTCTTCATCATCAGGATTTATAGTATAAAGTTTTTTCCCATCATATATAAAAGTAATGTCATTCCATTTGACATTATATTTATCTCCTTTTTTTACAAAACTAACTTTGTTTGTTTGATTTATATCCTCTTCTTCATTAGATAAATTATGATTAATATTTATATACATACTTTCGTATGCTTTTATGTTTTCAGACACTTTATTAAGAAGATCTTCCGCTTGCGGATCATTTTGTGAGCTAATTATTAATGTATTAAATAATAAAAGTAGTAGTATGTATGTGTTTTTCATTTTATATGTTTTTTTCATTTTCAAGATGTCTGTCTAAAGCAGATAAATCAGTTATAATTACTTGTCTAGCTTTACTCCCTTCAAAAGGACCCACAATACCTGCTGCCTCCAGTTGATCGATAAGTCGACCTGCACGATTATAGCCAAGTTTTAATTTTCGTTGTAGTAGTGAGGCAGAGCCTTGTTGCGCTATAACAATAACATCAGCTGCTTCTCTAAATAATTTATCTCTATCTGAAATATCTATATCAAGACTTGTGCCACTTTCATCTCCAATGTATTCTGGTAATACATGAGCGCTTGCATACGCTTTTTGAGAACCGATAAAATCTGTAAGTTTTTCAACTTCAGGAGTATCGACAAAAGCACATTGGACTCTGATTAATTCGTTTCCTTGTGTATAAAGCATGTCACCTCTTCCTATTAGTTGATCAGCACCTGAGCTATCTAGTATTGTTCTTGAATCAATTTTAGAAGTCACTCTAAATGCAATTCTTGCAGGGAAATTAGCTTTTATTACTCCTGTAATAACATTTACTGATGGTCTTTGTGTTGCAATAATTAAATGTATGCCTATAGCTCTTGCCAATTGGGCTATTCTAGCAATTGGAGTTTCTACTTCTTTTCCAGCTGTCATTATTAAATCAGCAAACTCATCAACTACCAAGACAATGTATGGAAGAAATTGATGTCCATCATTAGGATTTAGCCTTCTCGATTTAAATTTTTTGTTGTATTCTACGATATTTCTACATTGTGCATTTTTTAATAAATCATACCTATTGTCCATTTCAATACACAATGAATTAAGTGTATTTATTACTTTAGTGTTGTCTGTAATGATTGCTTCTTCACTATCAGGCAGTTTAGCTAAATAATGTCTTTCTATTTTATTAAATAGTGTTAATTCAACTTTTTTTGGATCAACAAGAACAAATTTAACTTCTGCAGGATGTTTCTTATAAAGTAAAGATGTAAGTACAGCATTCAAACCAACAGATTTACCTTGCCCCGTAGCTCCAGCCATAAGTAAGTGAGGCATTTTAGCCAAATCAACTACTAGAGTTTCATTGCTAATTGTTTTTCCAAGAGCTATTGGAAGTATCATTTCTGATTGTTGAAATTTCTGAGATGAAATCACAGAATGCATCGAAACTATTGTGGAGTTTTTATTAGGTACTTCTATGCCAATAGTGCCTTTACCGGGGATTGGAGCTATTATTCTAATTCCAAGAGCAGATAATGATAAAGCAATATCATCTTCTAAATTCTTAATTTTAGATATTCTTATACCTGCTTCAGGGACAATCTCATAAAGTGTAACTGTTGGACCAATAGTAGCTTTAATACTTTCAATACCTATCTTATAATTATTAAGTGTATTTACTATTTTAGTCTTATTTTCTTCTAATTCATCTTTGTTAATTGTTATTCCTTCAGAATCATATTTTTTAAGAATATCTAAATTTGGAAATTTAAAAGAGGCTAATTCTAATTTAGGGTCAAATAAGCCAAAGTCTTTAACTAGTTTTTTGGATAAGTTATCCGTTTCGGATTCTTCTTCAAATGTTTCTTTTATCTCAATCTTAATCTCATCACCAGAAGAAACTTCATTGTTTTCATTTTTTAAGTTCTTGTCTAAAATTACTTCCTTATGATCATTATTGTTTGTATCTATAATTTCATCATCACTATTGTTTTCAATTTCAGGAACTGTTTGGTCAGACTCAATATCGTTTAAATTTGTAATAATATCATCATCTGCTTTTTTCTTTGTAAAAAGCGTCCAGTTTTTAAAAGAATCAATGCCAACTTTTAACCTGAAGGTTAAGTAAAAAATTGCAGACAAAAATAATAGAAAAGAAGTGCCAATGTTTCCTACGTAGCTTTTTAAAAATAGATTTGATTCAAAACCAACTACTCCTGAAAATTTTCCTGTTTCAAGATTAATGAGACCAAAGAGTAAAGAAATCCAAATCATTATTAAAATACCCCAAAACCAATGTTTAGTTAATTTAGCTTTGTTGGAATCTAACAAAACAAACAGTCCAGAAATAAAAGTCAAAAAGCAAATTATGTAAGACGACACTCCAAAACCTTTATGTAGAAATAAGTCTGCCAAAAAAGCTCCAATTTTACTCATCCAGTTTTCAGGAACTACATCTTTGTTGTTAAATTGTATTAATGTACTTTGATCTGATGCTCCTGTAAAAAAATAAGATGTAAATGATAGAAATAATACAAAAGAAACTACTATCAATGTGCTTCCTAAAAAAAGTTTTTGTGAACTGTTAAGTTTTTTACCCTCTTTTTTGAATGAGAATATTTTACTTTTTTTATTTGCTTTAGATTTAGACATTTTTTAAAACAATTGATTTGACTTACAAATTACTATAATTAATTTAATTTTTAGTGATTGGTTTGTTTAGTTATAGATCTTAATTTTATGCCTATTCCAGCATAAATTAATGTCATTATAGGACTTAACCAATTAAAAATTGCATATACAAAATAATCTACAACACTAACCCCAAGCACACCATAATGATAAGCTCCGCAGGTATTCCACGGTATTAAAGCAGAAGTTACAGTTCCAGAGTCTTCTAACGTTCTGCTCAAATTTTCTGGCGCTAAATCATTTTCTTTATAGGCGTTTTTAAACATTTTTCCAGGGATAATAATTGCTAAGTATTGATCTGAAGCAAATAAATTTACTCCCAGGCAACTAGCCACAGTACTGGCTATAAGTCCAAAAGCAGAATCTGCGAGTTTAAGCAATTCATTTGTTATTTTATTCAATGCTCCTATAGCTTCCATAGCTCCTCCGAAAATCATAGCGCATGTAGTTAAAAGAATAACCCAGAGCATTGACTCCATACCACCTCTGGTGTATAAATCAGTTATACCTTCTAAAAGTTTTGTGTTTTCATTGATACTAACTTCTAAAGGAATTTCAGTGTAGGTAAATACAGAGCTAAGTATTGCTTTTGATGTTGATATGTCAATTTGTTCAAGAATATTACTTTGAAAAATAACAGAAAAAATTACAGCAAATAATACACCAACGGATAAGGCAATCACGGGTTTTACTTTTAAGTAAGCTAATATCAAAACTGATCCCGGTATTGCAAATAGTAGGGGAGAGATATAAAAGTCTTCATTTAAAATTTCTGAAATTAAACCTATTTCGTTGGCATCATTTGAATTGTAGCTGCTTAAGTTTAAAGTTATTATACAAAACACAATAAATGTTATTATAAAGGTTGGGAATGTCGTGTACATCATATATTTGATATGAGTGTAAAGATCAGTTCCTGAAATAGCAGAAGCTAAATTCGTAGTATCACTTAATGGTGACATTTTATCACCAAAATATGCTCCAGAAATAACTGCTCCTGCTGTCATGCTTGGTGAGATGCCGAATGCATTACCTACAGAAACTAAAGCAACTCCAATTGTCGCAGAAGTTATGTAAGAGCTACCAGCTGTCAATGAAACAATAGCAGTAACTAAAAGTGTTAGGGGAAGAAAAATAGATGGATCTATAAAATTAATACCGTAATATACCATGGCAGGGATAACTCCACTAACTTTCCATGTTCCAGCTAAAGCACCGACTAGTAATAAAATTATAATTGGAGTTTTTATGCTTTTAACACTATTGTAAATTTTCAAAAGAATTTCACTTAAAGTGACTTTATTGATTAAGCCTATAATAGAAACTATTAGTGCTGTTATTAATAGTATAAAATGAAAAGTATAAGTTCCAAGCCACTCATTGTTGAAAATATTGTACACCAACATTGATACAAGTAAAATTATTGGAAAAATAGAGGTGTTTAAGCTAATCTCTTTTGAGTTACTCATAATTGTAAACCTTGATTATTTTTTTGCTAGCTTCTATAATTAAAAAGTGATTTAACAATATCACAATATATGGAATATTATTTTATTTAAAATTGATTTATCTATTTAATTAATTGATTAAATATCCATTGTATAGACATAAAACATTTGTATTTTTGTTCAATATTTTAATTTATTATTATGGATTCTTTTGATGTTGTTGTTATTGGTTCTGGCCCAGGTGGTTATGTATCAGCGATTAGATGTGCTCAATTAGGTATGAAAACTGCTATAATTGAAAAATATAGCACAATGGGTGGTACATGCTTAAATGTTGGTTGTATTCCAAGTAAAGCTTTGTTGGACTCTTCTCATCACTTTGAAGAAGCTTCCAAAAACTTTTCTAATCATGGAATCAATATTAATGGTGAAATTTCTTTAGATTTTAGTAAAATGATTTCTAGAAAAAATGATGTAGTAACTCAAACTACAAAAGGGATTGAGTTTTTAATGAAAAAAAATAATATAAAAGTTTATAATGGTTTTGGTTCTTTTGTCGATAAAAATAAAGTAAAGATTAAATCTTCTGATAAAGAGATTGTAATTGAATCAAAAAATATAATAATAGCAACTGGAAGTAAACCTGCTTCTTTACCCTTTATTAAGTTAGATAAAGAAAGAGTTATTACCTCCACAGAAGCTTTAAATTTAAAAGAAATCCCAAAACATCTAATTATAATTGGGGGTGGAGTGATTGGTCTTGAGTTAGGTCAGGTTTATAAAAGATTGGGTGCTGAGGTTTCTATTGTTGAATATATGGATAAAATTATTCCAACTATGGATTCGGGTTTGTCTAAAGAATTAACAAAGGTTTTTAAGAAACAGAAGTTAAAAATACATACTTCTCATAAAGTTACATCTGTTGAAAGGGTTAATGATAATGTTAGAGTGATGGCTGAAGATAAAAACGGCAAACTTATTGAATTTAATGGTGATTACTGTTTACTTAGTATTGGAAGATCTGCATATACAGATGGGTTAAATCTAGAGAGTGTTGGTTTAAAAACAAATGATAAAGGCCAAATTCAAGTTAATGATCACTTGCAGACTTCGCATTCTAATATTTATGCTATTGGAGATGTGGTAAAAGGAGCTATGTTAGCACATAAAGCTGAAGAAGAGGGGGTTATGGTTGCAGAAATCATTTCGGGACAAAAACCTCATATTGATTATAATCTAA
>Ga0208963_1000275_pt1 | contig 17069 bp, 17 predicted proteins | sample AOAMet2_C43A7_35_2_FD_188079 | JGI IMG/M metagenome (GOLD analysis project Ga0208963, IMG submission 188079) | Ammonia-oxidizing marine microbial communities from Monterey Bay, California, USA - C0912_C43A7_35 (SPAdes) | ecosystem: Environmental > Aquatic > Marine > Intertidal zone | place... | reverse complement strand
CTCACGATATCTTCTTTATTAGATTCTATCTTTTTAGATGCTTCTTTTATAGAAATTTCTATGTTTTTTATAGAGCCATTAATTTTATTTGTAGTTTCTGTTAATTTAGTTATATTCACTTTATTTCTTTTATTACTCAGATCCCAAAGTTTTCTTACCTCTTTATCAAGAAACTGGATGGATGCTGATATATCAGTAAGTGAATCATTGTTAATCTCATCAGCAATATTTATTTGCTCTTCGATAACGATTAGTCTTTCGTTAATAGAGTTTAATGTTTCTTTATTAGATTTAGATTCAATATTTTGCCAAATACCCAACGCTAGAATACTCATAAAAACTAAAACATATAAAAAACCTACAAATAGACCGCCTGATGTCTTTTGTTTTAAATATGCCGGCGATGATTTATTTGGTTTCATTGTTTGATTCATGTATTAATTATTAAAAAAACTACTTTATAATATATTTTACATTAACTATTTAGATAAATATGAATTTAGATTTCTCAGATGACCAAAAATTCCTTCAAAGTGAGGCGCGAAAGTTTTTAGAAAAAGAAGGCTCCATTAATAGGAGTAGAAAAGTTCTTGAGGATAAGCAGAGCATAGACAAAGAATTATGGAACAAGATAGTTGAATTAGGATGGACTGGCATCAGAATACCTGAGGAGTATGGAGGATTGGGCTTGGGTCACCTTGAATTATGTGTTGTGGCAGAAGAGCTCGGAAGATACTTAGCTCCTGTACCCTTCTCATCTTCAGTTTATTTATTTACAGAAGCAATTATTAAATATGCAGATGAAGAAGTTAAACAAGACATTCTTCCAAGATTAATATCAGGAGATATTATTGGAACCTTAGCGGTAACAGAGGATCTTTTTGCTCCTTCAAAAACTAATATTAAAACATTAACTGATAATAACCTTTTAACTGGAAGGAAGATTGCTGTTCCTGATGCTGGTATAGCTACACATTCACTAGTTGTTTCAAATTCTACCTCAGGAATATGCTTAAGGTTGGTTGATCATTCTTCTGATTCAGTAATTATTGAGCATCAAGATACGATAGATGAAAGTAGAGGTCATTTTTCAGTTGAATACAACAATACTCCAAGCATACTAATTGGCGATGATTCAAATGGCTGGGATTTTTATGAGAACCTTTTAGACCAAGCAGCAGTTTTATTTAGTTTTGAACAAATTGGTGGCTCTCAAGCCTCATTAGATATGGCAACAAGTTATGCAAAAGAAAGATATGCATTTGGGAGACAAATTGGCTCCTTTCAGGCAATTAAACACAAATTAGCTGATATGTATGTTGCTATAACATTAGCTAAATCAAATTCATATTATGCAGCATGGGCTTTATCTACAGACTCATCAGATCTATCTGTTGCATCAGCAACTGCAAGAGTAAGTTCAACCAAAGCTTTTCAACTTTGCTCAAAAGAAAATATTCAAACTCACGGAGGAAATGGTTTTACTTGGGAGTATGACTGTCACCTGTATTACAAAAGGTCTAAGCTTCTGTCGGTGAATATCGGCTCACTACCGAACTGGAAAGAAAAATTAGTTAGCGGCTTAGAAAAATCAAACACATATTAGGAAGTAAAAAATGGATTTTAATGACACAACAGAACAAGCTCAATTTAGAAAAACCTGCAGAGAATGGCTTGAACAAAATGCAGAACCAAAATCAAGTAGCAGTAGAGAAAGTTTTTCTGATATAGATTTTTTAGAGGTTGCCAAGCAGTGGCAAAAGAAAAAATATGATGCAGGTTGGGCAATGCTTCATTGGCCAAAAGAATACGGAGGAATTGCTGCATCACCAATAGAAAGAATTATTTGGGCAGAAGAAGAATCAAAATTTAATGTACCAAGAGGTATATTTGAAATTGGGCTAGGTATGTGTGGCCCAGTAATGATGGAGTATGCAACCGATGAGCAAAAAGAAAGATTTTTACCATCAATGGCTGAAGGTACTGAAATATGGTGTCAGTTATTTTCAGAGCCATCTGCAGGGTCTGACGTTGCAGGCCTAAGAAGCAAGGCTACACAAGATGGCGATAATTGGGTAATAAATGGCCAAAAAGTATGGACTTCTGGTGCTCATTTTTGTGATTACGGCATCTTGGTTGTGAGACATGATCCAAACCTTGAAAAACACAAAGGTATGACTTTTTTCTTTGTTGATATGAAATCTCCAGGAATTGAGGTCAAGCCAATAAAACAAATAACTGGAGGCTCTAGCTTTAATGAAGTGTATTTTACTGACGTTGTAATACCTGATTCTCAAAGACTAGGGGCCATCGGAGATGGTTGGAAAGTGGCAATAACAACTCTAATGAATGAAAGACTAGCAGTTGGAGATGCTAATGGTGCTGATGTAAAAGAAGCATTTAATTGGGCTAAAAAACAAGATGATTCTGGAGAATATCTAATTAATAATAGGGCTACTAGAGAATCTATAGCTGATTGGTATTGTGAAGCTAATGGTCTTAAAAATACTAAATTAAGGACAATGTCTGCTCTTTCTAAAGGTGAGACACCTGGCCCTGAAGCGTCTATAACCAAAATAGTAAGTGCTAATAAGCTTCAAGATATTGGTAATTTTGGAATTGACTCTTTAGATATGGCAGGAATGCTAAAACCAGAAAATAATGAAATACAAAGTTTTCAAAATGCTTGGCTTGGAGCTCCTGGCTTAAGAATAGCCGGAGGTACAGATGAAATTCTTAAGAATATTATATCTGAGAGGGTTTTAGGACTTCCTCAAGACCCAAGAGCAGATAAAGGTTTGCCATTTAAAGATATACCATCTGGAAATTAGTTTAATATTTAAGACTTAAGCTGAGGAAATAAAAGAACATCCCTTATTGATGTTTGATTGGTAATCATCATAACAAGACGGTCTATGCCAATTCCTACTCCAACCGCAGGCGGCATTCCATGCTCTAATGCAATAATGTAATCTTCATCATAAGACATAGCCTCTTTATCACCTGTATCTTTTGCTTTTACTTGGTCTTTAAACCTCTCAGCCTGATCATCAGGGTCATTTAGCTCGCAAAAACCATTGGCAATCTCTTTTCCACCAATAAATAATTCAAATCTATCTGCTATGTTTGGATTTTCATTATTTCTTCTTGATAGTGGAGAAACCTCAACAGGGTAACCTATAACAAAGGTTGGTTGTATAAGCTTGTCTTCGACCGTTGACTCAAATAGCTCTAAAAGCTCTTTACCTCCAAGCTTATTTATATCTTCCTTGCTAAGGTTTTTATTTTCTTCAAGGACAAGATCTGAAAGGTTACATTTTCTAAAATTAGACAAATCAATTTCATCATTACCCCACATCACTTTATGCCCATCATTGATTTCATCTGAAGCTGATTTAATCATATTTTCAGTAAACTCTATTGTTTTTTCCAGTGTTGTAAAAGCCTCATAGTATTCCAGCATTGTAAATTCTGGGTTATGTCTTGTAGAAAGACCTTCGTTTCTAAAGCTTCTATTTATCTCAAAAACGCGCTCAAAACCACCAACAAGCAACCTTTTTAAATATAACTCTGGGGCTATTCTTAAAAATAATTCTCTGTCTAATGCATTATGTTTAGTGACAAAAGGTCTTGCAACAGCCCCGCCAGGGATTGGATGCATCATCGGAGTTTCCACCTCAATAAAATCTCTATTTTTTAAAGAATTTCTTACAGATTCAATAATCTTGGTTCTATTAATAAAGACTTCTTTAGAATCCTCATTACTCATTAAATCTAAGTATCTTTGCCTGTATCTAGTCTCGATATCTGAAAGGCCTTTAAATTTGTCAGGCATAGGTCTGATAGACTTTGTAATTAAAATAACATCATTAGCCTCGATGGTTAACTCATCGGTTCGTGTTTTAAATAATTTACCTTTCACACCGATAATATCGCCAAGATCCCAAGTTTTGAAATCTTCATAAAGTTCTAAGGGAACTGTATTCTTACTTACATATATTTGGATATCTCCACTAGAGTCTCTTATTGTTGCAAAACTTGCATTACCCATAACTCGCATAAGAACTACTCTGCCAGCAACTGAAATATTTTCTATGTTTTTTTCTACCAGCTCTTCTTTGGTAAAAGTACTATTTTGAGAATGAATATCTGAAGCATAGTTTTCTTTTAAAAAATTATTTACATATGCTTTTTTATTATTTCTAAGGATTTCAAGCTTTTTTCTTCTTTCCTCGATGATTCCCTCTTCGCCACCTATATTTTCTTCTGACATTTAAACTCCTGCTTTTAAACTTGTTTTCATAAACTCATCAAGATCGCCATTGAGAACTGCTGATGTATTTCCCGTCTCATAACCCGTTCTTAAATCTTTTATCCGTGACTGATCAAGAACATAAGAGCGAATCTGACTTCCCCAACCTATGTCTGACTTACTTTCCTCAAGTGTTTGTCTCTCTTCATTTTGTTTTTGTAATTCTAACTCGTATAGCTTTGATTTTAATTGTTTAAGTGCACTTTCTTTATTTTTATGTTGTGATCTTCCACTTTGGCACTGGGTTACAACGCCAGATGGTATGTGTGTGAGCCTGACTGCCGAATCTGTTTTATTAACGTGTTGCCCCCCTGCTCCTGAAGCCCTATAGGTATCAATTCTAATATCTGCGTTATTGATATTAATTTCAATAGAATCATCAACTTCGGGTGATATAAAAACAGATGCGAAAGAGGTATGACGCCTGCTGCCAGAATCAAATGGTGATTTTCTTACCAGCCTATGGATGCCGGTTTCAGTTCTAAGCCAACCATACGAGTGATCGCCGCTGACATGAAGAGTGGCTGACTTTATACCTGCAATTTCTCCATGTGATATTTCTGTTATATCAATATCAAAACCTCTATTTTCTGCCCATTTGGAATACATCCTTAATAACATCTCCGCCCAATCTTGAGCTTCAGTTCCTCCAGAGCCAGACTGTATTTCTACATATGCTGATGCTGGGTCCATTTTATTAGTAAACATTCTACTGAACTCTAAACTGGAAACAGCCTCTTCAAGCTCTAAATAATCCTTAGCTATTTCTTCTATTGAGCTCATATCAGATTCACTTTCTGCAATTTCAAGAAAAACCAAACCATCAGATACTCTCTCTTCTACAGATTTAAAATTTACAAGTGATTTCTCTATTGCTGTTTTTTCTTTACTAATTTTTTGCGATAGCTCGAGATCAGACCACACCTCTTCTTTTGCAAGATCAGCCTCGATCTGATCAAGTCTTTGCTCTTTAGATGAAACATCAAAAATACCTTCCCTTATTTCATTTAATCGATTTTTTAAATTACTAAGACTTGATTTTAATTCTATGGAATCCATTTCTATTTATTATGCGAGGTTATAAATTCAAAAATCGCATCTTTAGATGCTGGAAAATTATATATTTTTTCTTTTTTATCAAAAATAACAGATAGGGAATTTGGAGTATCTTTTATTTTAAGGCCTGCATTGTGAATAACATCAGGAAACTTTGCAGGATGAGCTGTTGAGAGTATTACAGTTTTACCTTCAAGTTTATCCTTAAGCTGCTCAACCGCCTTAGAGGCAACAGCTGTGTGAGGGTCCATCAAGTAATTGAAATTAGAATATGAATCTTTCATAGCGTCAACAGTAGAAAAATCATCAACACAATAACTTAAAAATAAGTCTTTAGATTTATTCCACATACTATCTTCAATTTTTATAGGAATCTCTGGGAAATCTGAATAAAATTTCATACATGACTCAGCATTCCTATTAGTGTAAAAATCATAAATCAGTCGCTCAAAATTACTAGCAATACTAATGTCCATACTTGGAGATACAGTCTCTGAGACTTTTTGCTTCGAATAGTCATTGTTTGAAAAAAATCTATGTAAGATATTATTATCATTTACAGCAACTAAGATTTTATTTAATGGCATCCCCATTTTATGAGCAGAATAACAAGCAAAAACATTGCCAAAGTTTCCAGTTGGTACTGAAAAGTTTAGCGGCTCTTTAAATTCTGAAATTTTTAATGATGCATAAAAATAGTAACAAATTTGGCCAATTATCCTAACCCAATTAATTGAATTTACTGCAAGAAGAAATTGATCATTTTTAACAAATGGCCTTTCATTAAAGGCTTGTTTGACGATTGTCTGGCAATCATCAAAGGTCCCATCAATCAATAAAGTATATACATTAGGGCTATCTACCGTTGTCATCTGCCTTCTTTGAACATCTGACATGTTGCCCTCGGGCAATAAGATGAAGCTTTTTATAGAATTAAATCTTTTACATGCATCTATTGCAGCAGAACCGGTATCGCCTGAAGTGGCACCAAATACAATAGCTGTTTTATTCTGTCTTTTTAATGACATATTAAAAAATGCAGCTGCCAATTGAAGACCAAAATCTTTAAACGCAGCGGTTGGGCCATGAAAAAGTTCTAAAATTGCATTTGATTCATCTAAATTTTGTATTTTTACTAAATTTTCTTCAGAAAAATTGTGCCATGTCGAATCTAAGAGCTCTGATACCTCATCATCTGTGAAGGATGATTTGGTAAATTTCGGAACTATATAATTTGCAATATCAAGAAATGTTTTTAAAGTTTTCAAATGATCTAGGTCTACTTGAGGCCATTCATTTGGCATAAATAATCCACCATCACTTGCAAGGCCTTGCATCAAAACTTCTTCAAAAGTCTTATTATTATCTCCGCCTCTAGTGCTGTGAAATAACATTACTATTCAGCTTCTATCCTTATTGATCTTACTGCCTTAACTGAATCTAACTCAAGTAACTCTTTTTGTAATTCAGCATGATCGTGTTCTTTGAATGGGTCTGTAATTAAAATAATTGGCACAGAATTTTTTCCATGATCTTCTTTTTGAACTATTGATTCAATGCCAACTTTTTTTGAGGCTAACATTGATGTTATTGAAGCCATGACGCCAGGCTTATCTTCTGCTTCAAGATAAAAATAATATTGAAAAACTAAATCATTAAAATTATTTAATTTATATATTGTTTTAACACTTTGACTCTCATCAGATGAAACATCAGGACAGTTAGATAAATGCACTAAATCAGATATAAGACCAGAAGCCGTTGATTCTTGGCCTGCACCAGAACCAGCAATATGAATTTTACCAATTAAATCAGTATCGATTTCCATTCCATTTCTAACACCACTTAAGTTGGCTAAATGCGATGACTTTCTAATAAGCGCAGGATGCGCTCTAAGCTCTAGAGACTGATTTTCGTGTTTAGCAACCGCCAAATGTTTAATTGTATAGCCCATGTCACTTGCATATGTAAAGTCACTTTTTTCAATGCTTGTTATACCTTCTATATAAAAATCTTCAGGCGGAAGAGGTGTTCCAAAAGCTATTGAAGATAAAATTCCAATTTTATGGGCAGCATCCATACCCTCAATATCAAATGCAGGATCTGGCTCTGCATAACCCTCTTTTTGAGCTAATTCTAGCGTGGGTTTAAATTCACTACCCTCTTCCATATTAGAGAGAATAAAATTAGAAGTTCCATTCAACATCCCTGATATTTTTGAAATATTGTTTGCAGCTAATTCCTCACTAAGAAGTTTTATTATTGGAGTGCCTGCACAGACAGCTGATTCAAAAAGAACTTTAACGCCGTTTTTATTTGCAGCGTTGAATATTTCATCTCCATGATGATATATAACAGCTTTGTTAGCAGTGACTACATGTTTTTTACTATTTATAGCCTTCAGAATTAGCTCTCGGGCAACCTCAACACCACCAATAAGCTCAACAATTACATCTACATCACAATCAACAACCTCAAATATGTCTCTCAATATTTTTGTGTTTCCAGGGTTACATTTAGGGTTATCTCTTCTTGCGCCTATAACCTTGACTTCAAAAGAGCATCCAGAATTTAACTTGATTGCATCCGCATTATCATTAAGAGCCTTGAACATTCCAGTAGCAACATTACCCCATCCACATATACCTATATTTAATGATTTCATTTTATTTCCATTGAAAAAAAGTTTTTAATCCCTCTAATTGCTTGTCTAATTCTATGCTCATTCTCAATTAATGAAAATCGAACATACTCATCTCCATCTATTCCAAATCCAGCTCCTGGAGACACTGCAACATTAGCATTTTCTATTAGTAACTTACTAAATTCTAATGAGCCTAGATGAAGATATTTATCAGGAATCTTTGCCCAAACAAACATTGTAGCAAGTGGCTTTTGAACATCCCAGCCTATTCTGTTTAATCCATTGCAAAGCTCGTCTCTTCTTGATTTATACATAGAGCATATATCAACAACATCTTGGTCACAGTCATTAAGAGCCTTGATAGCAGCAACTTGTATGGGAGTAAAAGTGCCATAATCCATATAAGATTTTATTTTAGTTAATGCTTGAACTAATTTTTTATTACCACAACAAAACCCTACTCTCCATCCGGGCATATTATAAGATTTTGATAATGTAAAAAATTCTACTGCAATGTCTTTAGCTCCATCAACTTCAAGAATAGATGGCGCCCTATAGCCATCGAAAACAATGTCAGCATATGCCAAATCATGCACAATCCAGATATCATACTTTTTTCCAATTTCAACAATTTTCTTAAAAAAGTCCAAGCTGGCTGACTGCGTTGTTGGATTAGAAGGAAAATTAATAATTATCATTTTAGGTTTTTTTATCCCATTTTGGATTGCTGATTCAATATCAACTAAAAAACTATCAAGATTTTCACACAAAGGTATTGAACGAAGGTTTGCCCCAGCAATTACTACTCCATAAGAATGAATTGGGTATGTTGGTGATTGCACTAAGACGTCATCATTATCTGAAAGAGTTGCAAGTGAGAGATGTGCAATACCCTCTTTTGATCCCATACAAGTAACAATTTCATTATCCACATCTAAATCAACTGAATATTTTCTTGAGTACCAATTGCTTATAGCTTCCCTTAATTTTGGAAGACCGGCTGATTGTGAGTACCTATGAGTTGATGGGTTGTTAACAGCTTCAATTAATTTTTCAACAATTACACTAGGAGTGGCCTGATCTGGGTTTCCCATTCCAAAATCAATAACATCTTCACCATTTGATCTTGCAATCTGTTTAAGCTTATTGATTTGTGCAAAAATATATGGCGGTAGCTTTTCTGCATTAGTAAAATGTTGGTCTGGCATGATTTACGTTTTGATTTGTAAAAGCAATTCCTCAGGTGAAACATAGCCAGGAATTAAATCTCCATCTGGAGTTATTATTGCAGGGGTCCCATTGATACCAAGCTTTTGTCCAATAATATAATGTCTTGCAATTGGCTGTTCATCACAAAATTCTAGATTCATCTTTTTATCGTTTTTTAAGTCGGTCATGGCTTGCTTAGGGTCTTTTGAACACCATGCTCCTACCATCTTTGTAAAAGTCTGAGTTCCAATACCTGATCTTGGGAAAGCTGCATATTTTATAGTTATGCCAGCTTGATTGTACTCATCAATTTGTGAATGAAGTTTTCTACAATAGCCGCAATCAACATCAGTAAAAACAGTTATTGAAAATAATTCATTGCTTGACTTAAAGGTTATGAGTTCGTTTGATGGGATAGAATTTAGAATATCAGATCGTCTTCCTTTAATTTCTTCTTTTGTGATGTTTGTTATATTACTTGCACCAATTTTATACATATCACCATATATAAAAAAACTACCATCCTCTGAAACATATATAGGCTGAAGGTCGCCATAATAAACTTTATAGATCCCTTTAAAAGAAGATGGCTCTATGCTCTCAATACTTGCGTCAGGAGGTAAGATATTTTTTAAGTTAGATGCGATTAAGGCTTCATCTGAAAAAGCAAAGTTACTAAACAATATAAATATATATAACAAATTACGTATTTTCATTTTTAACCTCTAGGGTGATGTTTTTTAAGGATTTCACCTAATCTTTTTTTAGCAATGTGAGTATATATTTGCGTTGTTGATAAGTCACTATGTCCAAGCAAAATCTGAACAGATCTAAGGTCCGCACCTCTATTTAACAGGTGTGTAGCAAATGCATGTCTAAGCGTATGAGGTGAAATAGATTCTTTGAGATTCTCTTTTCTTAGGTAAAGTTTAATTCTATTCCAAAAAGCACCACGAGTTATCTTCTTTCCTCTATTACTTAAAAAAATTTCATTGGAATTAATATCTTTTCTGTCTTGAAGATAGATATTTAGATGGTCTGCAGCTATCTCTCCATAAGGTATTAATCTTTCCTTTGAACCTTTACCCATTACTTTAGCTACCAGCCTGTTGCAATCAACATCTGTAATTTTTAGGTTTATCAATTCAGAAATTCTCATACCCGTTGCATATAGCATTTCAATCATGGCCCTATCTCTTCTTCCAATAAAACTATCAAGACTAGGACTTTTTAAAAGAAGCTCTACTTCTGTTTCAGACATAGATACAGGTAAATACTTTTCCTGCCTTACCATATCAATATCCTCAACTGGGGATAATAAAATATGTTTCTTTTTTAATAAAAATATGAAAAAAGACTTGATGGTTGATATTTTTCTATTAACTGAAGAGCTTTTTAAGCCACTTTTAAACAAATGAGCTATATATTGATTTATATTACTTTTGGTTGTTTTTGCGAGGGGTATATCAGGGTACTTTTCAACCCAAGCAGCAAATGAAGAAATATCATTTTTATATGATTGAACGGTATTTTGTGAAAGCCCTTTTTCAATATATAAAGAATCTAAAAAGGATTCAATTAAATGATCCTTTTTGATATCTTTTGGCATTTACTTATCGAGTCTTTCTTTGATTCTTGCAGATTTACCTGATCTATCTCTAAGATAAAATAATTTTGCTTGACGAACATCGCCTTTTCTTTTGACTACAATAGAATCAATCATTGGGCTATGCGTTTGAAATGTTCTCTCAACTCCAATACCGCTAGAAATTTTTCTAACAATAAAAGATGCATTGAGACCGCCTTGTTTAACACCCATTACAACACCCTCAAAAGCCTGGAGTCTTGTTCTGTCTCCTTCTTTAACCTTTACAGATACAACAACAGTATCACCAGGTCTAAATGAAGGAAGATCTGTTTTAATTTGTTTTTTTTCAAAATCACTAACAATTTGTGCAGGTGACCTTTCAACAGTTGATATGACAGGCGCTGTTTCTTCAGCTACAACTTCTTCAGCAGGAGCTTCTTCAGCTACAGCTTCTTCAGCAGGAGCTTCTTCAGCTACAACTTCTTCAGTTACAGTCTCTTCGGTTACAGTTTCTTCAGAAGAATTAACTTCTTCTTCAGTGTTTACAATTTCTTTATCAGATTCATTCATTATATTTGCCTAAAAAGTGCTATAGGATATCCTTAGATTCCCAATCTTCCAAGAGTTTTTTTTGTTTATTTGTTAATTTTACATCATTTAATAGATCTGGTCTTCTTAAATAGGTTTGAATAAGAGATTTTTTACCTCTCCACTCCTCTATTTCTTGATGATTCCCTGATAATAAAACATCTGGAACACTTTTATTTTCAAATTTTTCAGGTCTTGTGTAAGTCGGTCCCTTGAGAAGGCCATTAGAAAATGTATCTTTAGTAACTGAATCCTGATTTCCGATTGTGCCTGGAATATTTCTTGCAATTGCGTCTATTAAAATCATGGCAGCATACTCACCACCACTAATTATAAAATCACCAATTGAAATTTCTTCATCGACATATGAATCTACAAATCTTTGATCTACACCCTCATATCTTCCACAAATAAGAGTAATGTTGGATAAAGTTGATAATTCAATTACTTTATTTTGATTTAATTTTTGGCCTTGCGGGGAAAGATATATAACTTTTCCTAAATTATCTTTTGGAATGTCTTCAATAGATTTTTTTAGTGGCTCAGCCATCATAACCATTCCCTCACCACCACCATAAGGCTTAGAATCTATTTGACCATGCTTATTAACAGCATGCTTTCTAATATCAAAGCAGTTAATAAAGAAACTATCATCAAGGCCTTTTGAAAGAACACCAGTTTGAAATATTTTAAAAATTTCAGGAAATATAGTTAAGACATTAAAATTCACTTTAGTAACTCTTATCCCAATCTACAAAAATTTCTTTATTAACCTTATCAATAGTTTTGATTGTCTTATCTTTTACAAATGGGATAAGTCTTGTCATCTCGTCAATTGAATCTTTAAAAGGTTTTACCTCTAAGCAATCATTTGATCCAAAGTTCAAAACATTGCTGACTATTCCAAGGACTTCATGAGGATTATTATCAATAACTTTTGATCCAATGAGTTCATGCCAATACATCTCGTCATTATCTAATTCTGGTAAATCTTCCTTATGGATATAAAGTTTTTTATTTGTATGAATTTTTATTTCATCTAAATCATCAATACCATTTATTTTGGAGAAGAATTTTGAGTTTACTTTTTTTATATAACTTATTTTAAAATCAGAAATAACATTATCTTCTATAAGAAAATTATTATAGTTAATGATGTTATCTTTAGGGTCGCAGAAGGAGTTTAGAAAAAACTCTCCTTTTAAGCCTCTGGGTTTCCCAATGGAAGCTATACAAATAAGATTAGTTTTATCTAATTTATTTATTTTCATCATCTGAAGAATCTTTCTCTTCAGATTCTTCTTCAGCAGGAGCTTCTTCAGCTACAACTTCTTCAGCAGGAGCTTCTTCAGCTACAACTTCTTCAGCAGGAGCTTCTTCAGCAGGAGCTTCTTCAGCTACAACTTCTTCAGCAGGAGCTTCTTCAGCTACAACTTCTTCAGCAGGAGCTTCTTGGGCTGCAGCTTCTTCTGCGGCTGCCTTTTCTTCAGCCTCCTTTTCAGCAGCTTCCGCAGCTACTTTTTCTGCAGCTTCTTTTGCAAGCTTGGCTTCTATTGCAGCTTTTTTAGCATCAGCTTTAGCTTTTTTAGCGTCCATTTTTGCTTTAAGATCTTCGGGTGAAAGCATGGCTTCGTTAACTAGATATTGAACTCTATCACTTAGCTGAGCTCCCTTTGATACCCACTCATTAACTTTATCTAAATCAACCCTGAGTCTCTCTTCTTGACCTCGAGCTGATGGATTAAAAAACCCCAATCTTTCGATAAATGAACCGTCGCGAGGACGCCTCTCATCTGCAACTGTAATAAAGTAATAAGGGTTTTTCTTTGCCCCACTTCTAGCTAATCTTATAATTACCATAACTTGTATATATTCTAAATGTTAAAAAAGATGTGTATTTTAGGTTAACCTTGATAATATTGATAGTATTAATACACAAAGATTTAATTTACATCACTTTTTATGAGCTTTATCACGCAAGTTACTATATCTATAGTCCTTTATTTCATTATTAGAGTAAGTTTAACGCGCTCTAACTCATTAAATATTGCGGTTTCTGTTTCATCGGTTTCATATATTGCTATGTATCTTGGAACATATAAGGTTATATCTCTAATACCTACATTACATTTTTTAATTACTGGCCTTAGTCTAATAATTTTATTTATTGCTTATTACGAAATACTTATTCTTGAGAGGAATGTTAGAAAAATTAAAATGGGTGAGTTTAATAATGCAGAATCCTATTCTATTGAAAAAAATTACAAACTAGTTTCAAAGATTTTAGGCATTGGTTTAGTATTTCTTGCTTTCGCCTTGATATCTGGATTTGCAATTCAGTCAGTCTTCACAACTAACTTAGCTATAAAAACTTCATTTACGCTAGTTGCATTGTTAATATATTTAATAACTCTAATCGGTATCAAGTTCTTTAACTTTCCTATTAAGTATGCGATAAGAGGACTTTTTATATCGATGTGGGCTGTTTTATTTGCTTACATCGCAAACTCATATTTGATTTATAATTAATTAATGCAAGAAGAATATTCTATATATTTTTTATTTGGGGTACTTTTTGGCCTTTTGATTCTTAGTGGATTTTTTTCAGGATCTGAAACAGGAATGATGGCTGCTAATAAAATTAAGCTTAAAAATCTTTCAAAAAAACCACATAGAGGTGCAAAAAGAGCCCTTAAACTGCTACATAAACCTGATTTACTTTTATCAACCATATTGATAGGTAATAATTTCGCAAACATCTTAGCATCAGCAATAGTTACTATAATAATGATTAATTATTTTGGTGGGAATGTGCTTTTAGGCTCGGTCATACTAACACTGGTAATTCTAATATTTTCTGAGATTACCCCAAAAACTATGGCTGCAATTAAACCTGAAAGTTTTGCAATTAAATCTTCCTTATTACTCAAAGTATTATTGTTTGTTTTTAAGCCCTTAATTTCAATTACGAATCTACTCAGTTCAGGTGTTCTAAGATTATTTAAATTAAATGCCAAAGATGCGAATGATAATGACAATCTTAATACTCAAGAGCTTAAAACTTTACTAGATGAATCTGGTGATTTAATACCTAAACAATACAGAGGAATGTTATCTTCAATTTTAGGGATGGAGGAACTTGTTGTTGAGGATATTATGACTCCTACATCTGAAATAATTGGACTTAATTTAAATGATAGTTATGAATCCAACAAAAAAATTATTGAGTCTACTGAATATACAAGATTGCCAGTTTTTAAAGACGAAATTGATAATGAAATTGGTACATTGCATTTAAAGGACTCTCATGCATTCTTAGATGAATTGGAAATAAATAATAAGGTTGATAATATTTTAAGAACTACATATTTTGTCTCTCAATCAACTGCGCTTATGAAACAATTAAGAGAGTTTCAGTTGAATGGAAAAAGCATGGCTCTTGTTGTAGATGAGTATGGAGAAATACAAGGCTTAATTACAATAGAGGACATTTTTAAAGAAATCGCAGGTAAATTTGGTAGTGATAGGGTTGAGCTTGAAAAAGAATTTACAATTTTAAAAGATGGCTCTGTAATTACCGATGGAAATTCAAAAATCAGAGACCTCAATAATTTCTTAGATTGGTCTATACCAGAAGAAAATTCTAAGACTATCAATGGATTAATTACAGAATATCTCGATCTAATCCCCCAATCTAACTTATGCGTACAAATAGATAATTATAAATTTGAAGTTATCAGAATAGACGATAACTCCATAGATAGAATTAAGATTATTAAAGATAAAATTTAAAAATGTCTCTAAAAAATACTATAGTTGTACCAGTCACTCCGTTTGAACAAAATGCTTCAATTATCTTCTGTAAAGAGACTAATAAATGTGCTTTTGTTGACCCGGGTGGAGACATAGATATTCTTTTAGCCAAAGCAAAAGATAATAATCTTATACCAGAAAAAATTCTTCTTACTCATGGTCATATAGATCATGCGGGTGGAGCTTCTGAATTATCAGAAATACTTAATATAAAAATAGAAGGTCCTAGCATTGAAGATAAGTTCTTGCTAGATAGCCTTAAGGAGCAAGGCCAGATGTTTGGAATGGATTCAAGGAATTGTATTCCTGACCTATGGCTCAAAGATGGTGATATTGTTCGAGTTGGCAGTATCACTTTAGAAGTATATTTTTGCCCTGGTCACACCCCGGGACATGTAATTTTTTATGAAAAAGATACAAAAATTGCTCTAGTTGGAGATGTCTTATTTCAAGGGTCGATTGGGCGTACTGATCTTCCTGGTGGCAATCATCAAGATCTTCTAGATTCAATTAAAAATAAGTTGTGGCCTCTTGGAAATGATGTAATGTTTATACCAGGGCACGGAGGAAACTCTAATTTCGGTATAGAGAGGCAAACAAATGCTTTTGTTTCAGACTCTATTCTTAACTAGGTTTATTTTTTAGCGTATCTCCCGCCAGAAAGAGTATTCGATAATAGCTTCATTATAAATGGTGTATATTTCATAAAGAAAACTATAGCTCTATATCTTTTTCCTGGAATACAGTAAGACTTAGAGCTGAGAGTGGCCTCTACAGCTTCGGCAGCTACATCTTTGGCATTAAGCTTCATGAATGCTGGAACTTTATCCATAGCATCTTGAACGCCACTGGAAGTATGAAATTCTGTAACCACAAACCCTGGACAAACAGCAGTAGAGGAAATACCTTTATGTTTATAATTCACATTTAGTGCATCACTAAACCTATTCATGAATGTTTTAAGAGGTCCATATAAGACCTGAAGAGTTGATGGAGGTGCAAATGATGCAACTGATGAAATAATCATTATTTTGCCAGATTTTCTTTCCAACATGTCGGGTATAAATATTTTTGATAAAGCTATTACAGATGTGCTTAATACTCTTATATTTTTTTCTTCATCCTCCATAGGAGTTTCATGAAATTGTTTAGGTAATCCATAGCCAGCATTATTAACTAAGACCTCAACTTCATAGTTTCTTTCTTTACAAAAATTATAAATTTCTTGAGGTGTTTCTGGGGAAGCAAGATCACCTGTTACATAGTCAGCATGAACTCCATACCTATCTTGAAGATCTTTAGTAAGAGCTATTAGCCTCTCTTCTCTTCTTGCTGTGAGTATTATATTAAAACCTCTCTCAGCTAGTGATATTGCTATTTCAGATCCTATACCCGATGAGGCTCCAGTGATAAGTGCATACAATTTTTTCATTCATACATACTACCAGTATCTAATCTTCTAGGATAGAATTAAGAAAAAAAATTTGGAAATCAATATGGAAAATAAAAAATCAATCTCAAAACTATTTCTAATATGCGTATTTGGGTACTCATTAATAGCTTTTACAGCCAATATAAATGCTCAAGAAGGTGAAAAACCTGAATCTGTTGAGGATTCGAGTGACGCTGTCTTGGAAGATTCAAAGATGGGCAAAGGCAAAAAAGATAAAAAAGATTATGCCAGCATAGAAGAGTTCATAGAGGATGGAGAATTTAAAGAACTTAATGGCTTTATGAATATCTTGCATGAAACTGAAGAAGATAAATACTATCTAATTATTGAAGAAGATAAAATAAATAAAGAGTTTATTTATTTTGCATATATATTGAATGGCCCACAGGATGTTGGTGCAAGTGGC
>Ga0208963_1000232_pt1 | contig 19089 bp, 12 predicted proteins | sample AOAMet2_C43A7_35_2_FD_188079 | JGI IMG/M metagenome (GOLD analysis project Ga0208963, IMG submission 188079) | Ammonia-oxidizing marine microbial communities from Monterey Bay, California, USA - C0912_C43A7_35 (SPAdes) | ecosystem: Environmental > Aquatic > Marine > Intertidal zone | place... | reverse complement strand
CCCGGGCACCATAGATTCACGTAACTCATTGTTTTACTTGTGTATTTATTAAATTACATAGGTAGGGTAGACATGCGGTATACGCAAAAACATCCTCAACATACATATACTAAACGTGATGTTTAAAAACTTATCTTACTTCTCTCAAGAACAGACCAATCAAAGGGAGTGTCTTCAGCAAGGGTGACTATAGGGAGGACTAAGAGGATTAATAAAAGTAATCGTTTCATTATTATCACTTACTTTCTACGGAGAGTACGAAGGACAAAAAAGAGCGTCCCAAAGAATCCAGTAGTAAACGTAATACTAGCCAGTATCACATTGCCCGACACCAGCCACGTCTCAGACGTAACACCAAATAGCGGCAATTGTTCTCTGTATCTTAAGATTAACTCACTAGCGAGCATGGTTCGGAACAGCATGTTGAAAGAAAACATTGTATAAAGAGCGGCTATTAAAAGCGTATACCATTTGTCTAAAATATCCTGTCCAAGATGGCAAGCAACAATGACCGCAAACGTCCCTGTCAGCCAAAATTCAAACCCACTGTCGTATGTTTCAATGCCAGAAAATAAACTCTGCACCAACTCGTACTCAGTCATAGCTATCCCTCTTAAATAATGTTTTAGGCTTTATAGCATCTCAATAATTCAATCTTCTCTGGCGCCATGATAACAAATTTAACAGCCCACCTTTTTGTCGAGACTATAAAAATAATGCCTACAAAAAGGTCAAATGTAGCATCTCACTTAGGACGCAATACAGGCCATTCTGAAGGGTCTTTTGTAAAGCCCTTAAACACAACTATAAAGCGACTTGCAGGGCTGTTTAGAGTGCTATAAAAGGCTTCTAGAGTATGCTTTTGGGAGGCTCCGGGCACCATATGTAGTTTCACAGTCAAAGTACTCTCCCCAGTGATCAACCTCTATCGTGCATTAAGGTATACTTATCGCTAGTTGAATTTCTGGGAATTAGGTTAGTTATCGTCTAAAGAAATAGTTATTATTCTGTTTTATTCTTAGTGAGTGGGCACATGAAACTCTTTAATAACCGATTAAGATCTTTTGAGAGAGGCTATCTGGCTTTTCTAATGATCGCTGTGACAACTACATGTTTTTCTCTACCAGTGACGCAGGATAGGGAAAGCCCAATTGCGATTGTGATCCATGGGGGCGCCGGCACCATAAATCGCGAACTGATGAGCGATGAAATGAGAAAAAAGTATCGAGAGGTACTAAAAGAGGCTATTGATTCTGGATACCAAATTTTAAAAAATGATGGTTCTAGTACTGATGCGATAATTGCTACGATTACAATACTTGAAGATTCTCCTCTTTTTAATGCAGGTCATGGTGCTGTATTTAATCACGATGGGAATATTGAATTAGATGCCTCAATAATGCAGGGTAGCGACCTAAACGCCGGTGCCGTTGCTGCCGTGTCTCGGGTTAGAAACCCTATAACTCTTGCCTTATCAGTATTAGAACATTCTCCTCACGTCATGTTAGTTGGGGAAGGCGCTGAGATGTTTGCTAAACAGCAGGGCATTCCTTTGGTCCCAAATCAGTACTTCAAAACTGAACGGCGACGCCTCCAACTTGAAGAGATTCTCGCCAAAGAAAAAGGCGTCTCTCTGACAAAGACTCCTCCCAATCCGTTGCTTGCTGCATATCGGTTTGATGAAAAGAAACTGGGCACTGTGGGTGCTGTGGCCATCGACAAAAATGGTAACATTGCCGCCGGAACGTCCACTGGGGGAATGACTAACAAACGGTTTGGTCGGGTAGGCGATGTACCAGTGATTGGAGCTGGCACCTATGCAGACAATGACTCCTGCGGTATTTCTGCCACTGGTCATGGGGAATATTTTATTCGAGCTGCAGTGGCCCATGATATATGTGCGCGAATGGAGTACAAAGGTATTAGTTTACAACAGGCACAAGATGAAGTTGTTCAAGACAAGCTGGTTAAAATGAACGGTTCTGGCGGTGTTATTGGAGTAGACAAGGATGCAAATGTTGCGTTTTCGTTTAACTCACTGGGAATGTACAGAGCATCTATCAACAAGGATGGTGTGCGCCAAATTAAGATTTTTAAAGACGACTAAATGGATGGTCTTTTGCTTATCCTTTACTAACCTTTAGATCAACTTCGCCAGTTACAATTTAGCAAGGACACATGGGCACTAGATATGACCAATCAAGACATGACATTAACTTTAGTTAGCTGTGCATTTTTTATGGCGCTAGTGGCCTTTATTTCGTATCGACAGTCTAAAGATGAATCTAATAGTCGCGACGGCTACTTCCTTGCGGGGCGAGGTCTTAGCGCTGTATTTATAGCTGGTTCATTGCTTCTCACGAATTTGTCTGCAGAGCAATTGATTGGCCTGAATGGTTCAGCCTATGGTTTCAATCTAAGTAGCATGGCTTGGGAAGTCACTGCTGCAGTGGCGACGATAGCCATGGCATTTGTTTTTCTACCTCGCTATCTCGCCGGAGCCTTTTCCACTTTACCTGAGTTTTTAAACAATCGGTTCGATGATGACGTAAGGCGATTAACCGTCGTGTTATTTATGCTTGGTTATGGGCTGGTGACCATTCCGTCGGTTTTGTACTCAGGTTCCATTGCGGTGCTCCAGTTATTTGATATACCAGCCATGTTTGATATCTCATACAGTAAGTCCATTGCTTTAACCATCGTAGTCATTGGCAGTGTGGGTGGCGTCTACGCTATTTTTGGCGGCTTAAGAGCTGTTGCTGTGTCAGACACATTAAATGGCCTAGGTTTATTGCTGATTGGTATAGCGGTGCCGATCCTTGGGCTGTCATTGCTAGGAGAGGGCAGTGCAGTCACAGGTTTGAAAATCATCGCTACGACAAATACTGAAAAGCTCAACGCTATCGGCTCATCCGCTGATCCAACACCCTTTGCCACCCTATTTACCGGAATGATCTTTGCTAATTTATTTTACTGGTGCACCAATCAATATGTAATACAGCGTACTTTGGGAGCCAAGAGCCTTGCGGAGGGGCAGAAGGGCGTTTTGTTCTCAGGATTCTTTAAAGTATTGGTGCCATTTATGATGATGATTCCTGGTGTAATCGCCTTTCATCTTTATGGAGGCCCAGATAGTGCAAGTGGTTTGACTTCAATTGATTTGGCCTATCCTCAACTGATTAGAGATGTTCTACCTAATTATGCGTCAGGGTTCTTTTTGGCCGTCTTACTTGGTGCTGTATTTAGCTCTTTTAACTCACTCCTGAACAGTGCGGCAACACTATTTTGTTTAGATGTCTATGAACCTTGGAAAAAGTCTCGAGGCCATACAGATGTGTCCGATCAGCATATTCTTAAGGTCGCAAAAATTGCATCTATTGTGATTGCTCTGTTTTCATTCGTGGTCGCGCCCTTGTTACAGTTTGCCCCAGATGGGTTATGGCAGATTATTCGTATTTTCACCGGTTTCTATAATATTCCTGTGATCACTATTGTTATAGTTGGCCTGTTTACTAATCACGTGCCTGCTCTGGGGGCCAAGGTGGTTATTGGCTTTCATGTGATTGCCTACGGTCTACTTAAGTTCGTTTTAGACGATGTGGTTACAGTTCACTTTATTCACCTCTATGGCATTCTGTTTGTTGCTGAAGTTTTGATAATGCTAGTAATTGGATATTTCTTCCCTGTGTCGACGCCATGGACATACCAAAATAACGAGAAAGTTGATATGCAACCATGGCGCTTGCGAGTACCTTGTGCCACCACGCTTATTTCCTGTGTGATAGGGTTATATTTGCTTTTTTCACCTGTAGGCATAGTTGGGGGCTTAAGCCAATTATTCTTTCCGCTGGTGGGTGGTTTAGTAGCAGTAAATATAGCGGTATGGTGGCATTATGGAGTGTCCAAGCTAGTGTCGACTCCCTCGAGGTAATTGAATGGTATTTCCAGGGTTAGATTAAAATTGCGAAGATCAGTCTATGATTAACAAAATCAAATCGTTCTATTCTCTTTACAGCAACAATTGCAGTTTGGTCGTAGATTGTCGTGGTGATTCGCCAGCAATTCTGTATTGGGGTTCTAGACTTGCTAATACGACAAGCCCTGATATCTTGGCGCTTCTCGCAACATCTCAAGAGTTACAAGCCAGCCTACCACAAGAGGCTCCCATTGGACTCTCTCCTCAAAGTGCAGCAGGTTTTAGCGGTAGCCCTGGAGTTCAACTGCATCGTGATGGCTTTCAGTGGGCTGTTTATACTCGAATTGAATCAGTTAGTTTGATTGACAATAAACTGACTATTGTTTCAATCTGTCAGGGCACTCAAATACAACTAACTCATTGTTTGGTTCTTGGTTATAAGACTGATGTTTTGGCCGCTACCACAGAAATAGTGAACATGGGCGAGTCGTCTTTATGGTTGAATCGTTGTGATGCACCCTGTGTACCAATTCCCAAGCATTACAGCAAAATTCTCAGTTTGACCGGTCGTTGGGGTAATGAATTTCAGTCGCAGTCTATCGACAGATTTATGGGTGCCTATGTTAGAGAAAATCGTTCTGGGCGTACCTCCCATGATTCCTTTCCCGGGGTTATCGTCCATACCGAACAAACTAATGAAAGTTCAGGTTCCGCCTATGGCTTGCATTTAGGGTGGAGTGGTAACCATCATGTGCGTGTTGAAGAGCAATTTACTGGCCAGGCATATGCTCAGTTGGGCGAATTGTTTCTGCCAGGGGAAATGCTTTTGGAGCCTGGCCAGGCCTACAAGTCGCCTGTACTTTTTGGTGCAAGCACTGATAAGGGGCTATCTGCGCTGTCAGGGGCCTTTCATCGTCATGTTAGAGCCAAGCTAACCGATAGAAGGATTGCTAATAAAATAAGGCCTGTGCATTTTAATACCTGGGAGGCAGTTTATTTTGACCTCTCCCTTGAGCGTCTATGCACTCTGGCAGAACATGCAAGAGAGGTTGGCGCTGAACGTTTTGTGCTGGATGATGGATGGTTTAAAAATCGTAAATCAGATAACGCAGGTTTAGGCGATTGGACTGTTGATAAGACCGTTTTTCCTGCGGGCTTAGCTCCGTTGATAAATCATGTGTACAAAAATGACATGGAGTTTGGCTTGTGGGTCGAACCAGAAATGGTTAATCCAGACAGCGATCTCTATCGCGCGCACCCGGACTGGGTACTCAATACCCAACCGGCTCCCCTATTATCGGCAAGAAATCAGTTAGTCCTAGATTTAACAAGAGTAGAGGTGCAAAACTACCTCTTTAAGAGACTTGATGCTTTACTCTCTGAGTATCCAATTAGCTATTTGAAATGGGATATGAATCGAGCAATACACCAACCTGGTGATCAAAATGGACGCGCTGTTGGCCATAAGCAGACTCGCAGCCTATACAAGTTACTAGCGCGTATTCGTAGCGCCCATCCTGACGTTGAAATTGAAAGCTGTTCATCTGGGGGTGGTCGTGCTGACTTTGGTATTCTTGAATTTACCGATCGTATCTGGACATCTGACAGTAATGATGCTCTTGATCGGGTGGGTATTCAGAAGGGGTTCTCGATGTTTTTCCCCGCAGAAGTAATGGGGGCTCATGTGGGCCCCGATGTTTGCCACATCACGGGTCGAGCTTTGAGTATGGAGACTCGAGTTGGAGTGGCTATGTTCGGTCATATGGGGATTGAGGCGAACCTCCTAGAGATGGATCAACCTGAGACTCAGGTATTAAAAGCCGGAGTGGCCCTTCATAAAAAACATCGTTCATTAATCCATAGCGGAAACCTTGTGCGTCTGGATACTCATTGTGAGGAAAGTGCTTTTGGTATCGTTGCTCAGGATGGCAGTGAAGCATTGTTTTCATATATTCAACTAAATAGTCTTTCAAGTAGCGTTGGAGGACGACTGCAGTTTCCGGGGTTAGACAGTAACAGCCTCTACTTGGTGAATATTGTGTGGCCTGCTGAACCTAAGAGTTATTCAAAATCTATATTGGATGTCATCAATGGATCAACCATTAGTGGAGATGCACTTAAGAATGCTGGAGTGCAGTTGCCAATAATGCAGCCAACCAGCATGCTCGTTTTCCACTTACACCGCACCTCTTAATGTCATCTCAGATGTGAAGGAATAGTCCGTCAATATTGCTCGTGGTACTCGAGAGTCCCTGTTACTTTTTGGCTTTAGCGTCAAAATCACTGGCACTGTGTCTTTCTGGAAGTTGCTTATTCTCATCTCCCCATGCACGATTAACCCGCTGGCCTCGCTTTACTGCTGGACGTTGCTGTATTTGTTGGGCCCAGCGAACAACATTGGTATACCCAGACACTTCAAGAAACTCACCGGCCTCATAAAGAACCCCAGACACCAGAGCGCCATACCAAGCGACATTTGCCATGTCGGCAATGGTGTACTCATCACCACAAAGATATTGATTGTCTGCCAGTCGTTGGTCTAGGACATCGAGCTGACGCTTTACTTCCATAGCATAGCGATTAATAGGGTATTCATACTTCTCCGGGGCATAGGCATAAAAATGACCAAAACCGCCTCCGAGAAACGGGACACTGCCAATATTCCAAAATAGCCAGGAGAGACACTCTGCTCGCAATGGTGAACCTACTGCAGGTACAAAGCGATCAAACTTTTCTGCGAGATAAAGCAAGATGGCACCAGATTCAAATACTCGCGTAGGAGTATCGCCACTATGGTCTGCAAGTGCGGGGATTTTTGAATTTGGATTGATATTCACAAAACCGTCACTAAACTGAGTTCCTTCTGAAATGTTAATAAGCCAAGCATCGTATTCTGCCTCAGCAATCCCCAGCTCCAGTAGCTCTTCGAGCAATACGGTGACTTTTACGCCATTGGGGGTGCCAAGAGAATAAAGCTGCAGTGGATGTTCGCCTATCGGCAGATCTTTCTCATGAGTCGCGCCAGCGATAGGGCGATTGATGGCAGCAAACCGGCCGCCGCTTTCTTTATCCCATTTCCAGATTTTGGGAGGTGTGTAGGTATCAGTCATATTGTCTAGTTTCCGTTTTAAATCCGTAGTTGAACTGGTGTGAATCATCAATTGCCTAAGTATATTTATTAGACTGCTCGTTGCAATTGTTCTTTCTGTAGGCCAATAAACTCTGCTTTCTTGCCCAGTCCAAATCGGTTGATAAGCAGAGCCATGGCTACACAGGTTAAGAATGTAAAGAAACTCATGTGTATGTAGTGAAGAGGCATCCATAACCAAATGAAACCAGCGTACATAAGGACACCTATAATGACCGCTGCAATAGCAGCGCGATAGTCGACATTGCGAAACAATAGGCCGACCGCAAAGCACGCTAGTATCGGCATGCTGATTAAGCCCCATAGTTCCTGTAGTAAATTAATAATACTGTCAGATTGAGCATAAATAGGGACCATAGATACGGCAATAATCACAAAAATAGCTGTAGCGACTCCACTCAGCAGGCGGAGGTTGGGTTTATCATTGATGTAAGCCTCATGTAGATCGCACACATACATCGCAGCAGAGGAGTTAACCATGCTGTTGAAGGAGCTAAGTACCGCGGCAGCTATGGCCGCTGCAAAGATACCTGATAACCATCCGGGTAGTAGATCCCCGACAATACGGCCATAGGCTTGATCACCAATGTCACCATAAAGTTTAAAGGCCACTATTCCTGGAATAACAACCATAGATGGAATAAACACCACACGAATAAAGGCTGCGGCATAGACTCCTTTTTGAGCTTCCTTTACCGTTGGTGCAGCCATGGCTCGCTGGGTGATGGTCTGGTTCGTGCTCCAGTAAAAAATTTGAATTAAAAACATGCCTGTTAGCAATGTAGGCCAGGGTATAGGTGAAGCATTGTCGCCAATGAGGGTGAGTCTCTCGGCAGGGATACCACTAAAGTCAAAATCAATAGCCATCAGGGAGAGAACTACAATCAGTAGACCCATGGCGAGGACTAAAATACCACCATAGGTGTCTGAAACGGCGACTGCTCGCAGACCACCTAGAATCGCGTAGGCTGCTCCAAGAACCGCAAAAGCAATGGCAATAGTGAGCAAGTCAGCTTCTATTCCTGTCATGGATATCATGAAGAGAGCGCCTGTGTAAATCACAGCAGGCTGAAACACGAAGACATTGATGAACAAAAACATTGAGGAGACTAGGGCACGCACATGCTTACTGTTATAGCGACGCTCCAGAAGTTCTGTGGTTGTGGTGCAGTTGTTACGGTAATACACAGGTAGAAATACTTTAGCGAGAATCATCAACCCGACAAAACCGGACAACTCCCACAGGGCCAACAACAGCATTTGATTCCCATTCATGCCGACCAATTGATCGGTACTGAGATTAGTGAGTGTTATGGATCCGGCAACGAAGACCCAGGTTAGGCCGCCACTGGCCAAAAAGTATTCTTTATTTGAGTCTGCAGACTGTCTATTTTCACCCCTACATTTAAAATAAGTAATGATGGCGATAGCGCTAAGAACTGCGCAGAATACGGCTAATTGAATGGTCTGTTCGCTCAAGAGTAGCTCCTGTTTGTTATTTCAGTAGAGAAGTTTTGTCTGGCGCCTGCCAGACTGCTATTTCCAGTGGTTCAAGGTTTTTTTCACCCAGCAGCAGAATAGTATCTGCTGTTAAGGGAAGCTCATATGACTGATCTGAGTAGTTAAATGCGAATAGGAGATTACCACGTTGAGATACGCGAATGTCGTCTCCAAATCGGTAGGTTTCAATTTTGCCTTCTTGGCACTGTTGTTGTAAAAAGTCGACTAAAAATGCACTGTTAGTGAGCGTCCCTAGGTAGGTAATATTTCCATTTTTCACTATAGCGGGTTCACCATTATGATATTGCGCTATAACCTCGGCATCACCAGCATCTAGCTGCTCTCGCCAACGACAACTCTCGTAGATTTGACCATTCCAGCTCAATGATTCAGTGCAGTCAGAGCGCAGGGTTTCAACTGAGAGTACACGCACGGGTAGCAAGCTTTGGAGTAGTCCTGGAGGTAAACTCTGGGGATAACCAAACTCTGAGGTTTTTGATCCGGTTCGTGGGCCAAAAATAAACTGTGCGTTACTCTCTTTACATTTTTTAACAAAGGCAGCATCAATTATTGGTAAACTTGGGGCCACAACTATTTTATAGGGTGAGAAATCTGCATCGATTGAAATAAAGTCAACATTGACACCCAGTTCACGCAGAGCACTATAGAATGAAAACTGCACGCTGTTGAAATCATAAGCTTGCCCTTGTTTTTCAATATCGCTTACCCACAATCCCTCAACACCGGTAATGATCGCGACACAAGCCGTTGGTATGGGCTGATTGCCCAAATCTAATCGGGCGATCTCTGCGATGGCCTGTTCTGCCTCTGACCAAGCTTCAGTTTTTGAATTATCTGGCCTCAGTAGTCCCGCATGCATTTGTTCTTGGGCAAAGGGAGCTTGACGCCAGCGGAAATAGCACAGGCAGTCAGCACCCTGAGCAAAGGCCTCTATGGTCCAAAATCTTATCATTCCCGGCGCTGGACGAGGATTATTGTTAGCCCAATTAACAGGACCCGGTTGTTGCTCCATGATCCAAAAACCACGGTTTAGTAGCCCACGAGTTTGGTCGTGATAATAGGTAGCGAAATCTGGGTGTCCAGAACGCATATACCGGCGCAATTGCTCGGCCGGTGCGTCGCTCATTAACAGGTCAGTGCGGCCTAAGGGGTAGTTGTCATAACTTGTGAAGTCCAGAGGTGCAGCTAGGGCGAAGTTGTCCACTCCAGTTTCGTTCATGGGTATAAAATTATGCGTAATAAACTGTGTTGACGTATGCTGACGAATAACAGCAATCATTTGGTTATGATAGTTCACTACTTGATCTGAAGAGAAACGCCGGTAAGCTAGGCGATGAGCAGGGTTAGTTTCAGTAACAGCGAGAATGGGAAGTTCTATCTCGCTAAAGTCCCGGTAATCCATTGACCAAAAAACATTACCCCAGTCACTGTTGAGTTGTTCAATACTTTGATAACGATCTCTACACCAACTCTGGAATCCACGTAAAGCGTTTGCAGAGCCACTTAGCGTTGTGTCATGGCAACATAGCTCATTGTCGGTTTGCCAGCCCACAACACCGCGATGCGCCCCGTATCTTGCTGCTAGCGCCTTAGTAATACGAATGGATTCTCGTAAATATATTTCACTTGAAAAATCGTAGTGGCGACGTGATCCAAATCCTCTGACAAGTCCTGAATTTACATCAATAGGTAAGATGTCTGGATGTTGATCAATGAGCCATTTGGGTGGTGTAGCTGTCGGTGTCCCCAAGACTACTTTGAGGCCGGCATTGCTCAGGGTTAAGATGGCTTCATCTAACCAATTGAAGTTGAGTTCGCCAGGGTTAGGTTCGAGCTTTGACCAGGCAAATTCACCGATGCGTACATAGGTTAACCCCAGTTCGGCCATCATCTGAGCGTCTTCCTGCCACTTAGACTGTGGCCAGTGTTCTGGGTAGTAACAAACTCCGAACATAATGCATAACCTTTTTAAAACAGGAGTGTTTCACGTAAGACATATTGTCAAATATTTGCTGAGTATTATTGTCTATAGAAGCGAATTCCACTACCCCATAAATGCTTAAAACCCGGCCATGGATCACTATATTGACCGTTTATACCCTCATATTGCTGAATATCTTCACGAGATGGAAGGTATCTGCACCGGTCGACATTGGTTTTTACATGGCAATCCATAAATGCCAACGTCATATGTTTGTTAATCCTATTTATAGTCTCGATATTCCAGCTAGGCTCCACATAGTGTCCAAGCTCAAAGTCACTGTTGAACGATGCAGAAGGTGCTGGGTGACCAGCAATGTTATGTCGGGCATTCTCATATACCATCAGGTACTTATGTTTTGAGCCAGTTTGTTGATAGAGTTTTTTGACGCCATTTTTGAACCCTGAGGTATTATCTTGGTCCCCGGCAACATAGAACATCGGCGTTGATATTTGTGCCATAGCATCGACGCTATGGACGTTAAATTCTCCACCCCAGGGGGCGTAAACTTGAATGGCTTTCCAGCGAGGGTCAAGACTATCTTGACCAGCAAAACAAGAGTCCAAGCGCAGAGGCAAAAGGCTAGCAATAACTGAAGGGACACCAATTTTTTTCAGCTGTTCTGATTTAAACTCATAGCATCCACCTACCGTATTGATAGCGCCAAAGCCGCCCATAGAATGACCTATGATAGCGGCGTTATTGGTGTCCATTCGTTTTGCTAAATTATCTAAGCTATTACCTGGCCTTGAGGCAGAGAAATAATTCAGAACAAACTGTTGATCGCGAGCGCGGTTGTACAAAGTGCTGATAAAGCCTGACGCTCGAGTGGCATCATCGAATACCTCTGAATTAGTAGAATCTTTGTGGTCAATACCTATGACAATATAGCCATGACTTGCAAGATGCTCACCTAGATAAAACATCTGGGTACGATAGCCTGTAAACCCGTGAGACAGAAGCACAACAGGAAACTCACCATCGCTAACAATTAAAGCATCGCGATAAGCCTCGCCCTGTAACTCAAAAGGTTTTTGCAGTCGGGTGACATTGTTATAGGTTGCTCTTTTAGGTTTAAGTTTTTGAGTGGGTAAGTTTATTGGGTACCAGATTTCAAGTAGCAGCGGGCGGTTAGTAGTGGTAATAAAGTTAGCGGTATTAAGACGGTCAGGATCATTGATCTTAACTGTGCTAACGCCCACATCATAGGGACCTGAGAAGGCTAATTCTGGAGTCACAGGAGGTTGATCGGTATAGAGTTTTTCAGCAGTAAGAGCTACACAACTTGATAGGGCAGTCAAAATTAGAACGACCGCCTGGGGCCAACGTAAAATCACTCAGTTCTCCTGTAATAATGCATGATCGACTAAAGAATTCTCAAAGAAATCCCTTTGAATAAGGAAACTCGAAGTGACGATCTATCCCGCGGGTAAGACTAACCTATATTGCCGTCCGAGTGGTACTTAGTATGTTGATTTATTTTGATAAATTGACTCTTAATTTTACTCAGTCTCGCAGACATGGCACCCTGACTTAGGATAGTATAGATTCAACTTCGAATAAGAGATTAATTAGGTGTTACTAAGTGGTTAAACCAAGGTTACGTTTTTTTGAAAAAGCAGCAGGTCAGAGTCATATCTCAGAGACTGATAAGTATTTGTATGAGGCTCCCAAGGCATCTCACAAACTAGTGATCATTGGTACAGGAACCATTGGTCAGGAGCATATGTATGTTGCGACTCTCCTGGGTCGTGCCCGTATTTATGGTATATATGATAAGCAGATTCACAGTATGGATGTGGCGGAGCAAAACTTTGGTTCTTATAGCGATGGGGAGCTTGTTCGGTATACTGATTTAAAATCAGCCTGCAATGATCCAGAGGTAGATGCTTTGATGATTTGTACGCCGAATCATACCCATGTTGATATTCTTTCTACAGCGATGGAATCGGGTAAGCCAATTTTTTTAGAGAAACCGATGGCCACAACTCTCAAGGATGCAGCTGATATTGTTAATGCCTCTGATTCCTACAGCTCTTTTTTACAGATCGGGCTGCAGTATCGCTACAAGGCGCAGTACATCGAAGCATTTCAAGAAGTCCAGTCTCGCGGGTCCATCGGGACTATAAAAACTATCAGTATGAGCGAGTATCGCCCTCCGTTTTTAGACAAAGTAGGGCAGTGGAACAAGTTTAATAAGAATACCGGCGGAACCTTGGTAGAAAAGTGCTGCCATTACTTTGATTTGATGAATTTTGCAGCCGATGCAAAGCCCAAAAAAGTCTATGCCTCCGGGGGCCAAGGGGTTAACTTCCTGGATTTTGAACAGGATGGAGAAACGGCGGACATTGATGATCACGCCTTTGTTGTCATCGATTATGACAATGGTATTCGAGGTAACTTTACCCTAAATATGTTTTGTCATGACTTTACCGAAGAAATGGTTATTTGTGGAGATAGAGGCAGATTGGTTACCCGAGAAATTTTTAACATTCACCAACAAAAACCATCGAGTGCCACAGTTGCATTGGAATTGGGCGAATTGGGAGGGTCAAAGCAAACTGAAGTTACCTATGCTCGGGAGATCGAGAGCAGTGGACATCATGGAGCCACCTACTACGAGCACATCGCCTTTGTAGATAAATTAGAGGGAAACTTAACTACCTCTGCAACGCCACTTCAAGGACTTTGGTCGATTATTATTGCCTGCGCGGCACAACAGTCTATTGCCACAGGCGAGGCGATTGACATTGACCAGTTTCTTGCTGATAACGAGCTATCAGAATTTACCCAATAAAATGGATTACTCATGAATCAAGTTATAAATGTTACAGGCCAGACTATGCCCGCTGTTGGTTTGGGTTTATGGAAATTAGAACCTAATGAGGTGGCTGAGGCTGTCTACAATGCTATTAAAAATGGATATCGGCATCTTGATAGCGCTGCTGATTATGGTAATGAGCAACAAGTTGGAGAGGGCATTGCCAGAGCCCTTAAGGATGGACTGTGTAGTCGGGAAGACCTCTGGATTACGTCTAAATTGTGGAACACCTTTCATCGTAAAGAATACGTCCAGCAAGCCTGCGAGAAATCTTTGTCAGACCTGGGGCTAGACTACTTTGATCTTTACCTCATTCATTTCCCAATAGCGCTTCAATACGTTGATATTAATGATCGGTACCCCCCTGAGTGGATATTTAATCCCCAAGATGACAATCCCACTATGGAATTAGATTCAGTTCCACTGAGTGAGACTTGGGCTGCAATGGAGAGCCTTGTAGAAAATCAGTTGGCTCGTCAGATAGGGGTCTGTAATTACAGCGCGGTGCTGTTGCATGATTTGATGAGTTACGCACGTATCAAGCCTGCAATGTTACAAATTGAGTCTCACCCATATCTCACTCAGGATGCGTTAATACGTACGGCACGGTCCTATAATATCGCTGTAACCGCTTTTTCTCCGTTAGGGGCACTGTCTTATGTCTCTTTAGATATGGCGTCTAAAGGTGATTCTGTGCTCACAGAGACTGTTGTGATCAAAGCGGCTGAAAGAGCATCGGTAACGCCCGCTCAGGTGGTATTGCGCTGGGGCCTGCAGAGAGGTACAGCAGTGATACCCAAGACGAGCAAGCCCGAGCGTTTAGTTGAAAATCTGTCATTGTCAGGTTTCAATCTGACCGATGAGGAAATGGACGCCATTTCAGCACTTAATGAAAACCGCCGTTTTAATGACCCTGGCAAGTTCTGTGAAGGCGCGTTTGGTACATTCCACTCAATTTATGACTAATGGATGAGCGAATATTTAATGAATGCAATTAGAGTAAAAAAGGCAAGCGTCCCAGGCCAACAAAAGTATCAAGATAGTGTATTTCCACTTGTTTATATGGGCCAGTCTACTGAAGGCATTGTGTCTATAACGGAATGGCTTAAAAACCATAAGAACCAGTTGGAGAATGACCTGGCAACCCATGGAGCTATATTGTTTCGCGATCTAAAAATATCTAATGACAAAGAATTTGATCGCTTTATTCGCGCCTTCGATTGGCCAAGTTTTACCTATGAAGAGTCTCTATCAAACGCAGTCAGACAAAATCGAACAGATTTAGTGTTTACAGCAAATGAAGCGCCGCCATCGGTATCAATCTTTCTTCATCACGAAATGGCGCAAACCCCCATCTACCCCTCGAAATTATTTTTCTTTTGTGAGCAGGCATCTGAATCTGGTGGTGCGACGCCTATTTGTCGTTCAGATATTTTGCTGGAGCATCTAAATCGAGAAATTCCTGAGTTTGTTGAATCCTGTGAGTCACTAGGAATACGTTATTCTCAGACCATGCCGGCTGAAAATGATTTAGCATCAGGGCAAGGGCGCAGTTGGCGAAGCACCTTGAGTGCGGAAACGACTCAAGAAGCTGAGGCTAAGCTTAGCCGCTTAGGTTATCAGTGGGAGTGGCGTAAGGATGGTGCGCTTAGTGTAACTACACCCGTTCTTCCTGCAATACGGACAGCGAAGGATGGGCGTAAAGTTTTTTTCAATCAGTTAATTGCGGCATTTCGAGGTTGGCAAGATGCTAGAAATGTTGGCGAAAAATCAATTTGCTTTGGTGATTATTCGACTATTAGCAACGATGATATGGCTGTGGTGATAAGACTTTCTGATTTATTGACCTTTGATATCCCCTGGCAAACAGGTGATGTGGTTTTGGTCGATAATTTTTTAGCTATGCATGGTCGACGTCCGTTTGAAGGCCAGCGAAGGGTTTTAGCTGCGCTAGTTGCTTGATGGTGCACCCAGTTAGTCCGTTTAACCTTGAATAGGGGTGTTTGGGCTCTTTATGCAGAAGTGAAAGGGCTTTAAAATGTAAATTAGTCCCGTACCTTAATTTTTCCAATGTAGGACTCGTTTTATGTACCTAAGAATGTCATTAGTCTTTTTAGTTGCGTTTCTGTCAGCATGTGGTGGTGGCGGAAGTTCTTCTTCGACACCCGATCCAGTGCCCAATCCGGCGCCGGACCCAACGATTACGCAGTTTACTTTAGTTCCTGCAAACAACACCGGTTTAGATGCAGAGATTAACTTTTCATTAGATGATAATTATGAGTTCTCTGGTCGAATTTCAACTAATACTGAAGTAAGTAAACTAAAGGCAAGCTTTGAGTTTACTGGTACTAGTGTCTCTATCGGAGACGTCGCCCAAGAAAGTGGAACGACTGAGAACGATTTTACCAATAAACTAACCTACACAGTGGCTAATGAAGATGGCGATACCCAAGACTATGTGGTGGACTTAACCAAATTTACAGGCCTACCAATTGTGTACCTCAAGACAGATGACGCCGCAGCTATAGAGTCAAAAGATGACTACGTACGGGGCGATACCTCTGTGGATGGCGGCAGAAATTTTGACGATTTTGCTGAAGTGAGTATGAAAATTCGTGGCCGTGGTAACTCAACCTGGGGGCTTCACCCGAAAAAGCCTTTTCAAATGAAACTAGATGACAAGGCTGAGTTTTTAGGAATGCCCAACGATAAAAAGTGGCTATTTCTTGCTGAATACTCAGACAAAACTATGTTACGAAATAAAATATCCTTCGAGATGGGCTATTTGAGTAATTTAGATTGGACTCCACAAGGGCGTTTTGCCGAGGTCTACATCAATGATGAGTATAACGGCACATATAACATTACGCAGAAGGTTGAAGAGAGCGATAATCGAGTCCCACTGGGTGATGTCGGTTACTTGCTTGAGCTTGATCAGCTGTCGCGCTTAGATTTTGATGATGTCTACTTTGATAGTGTTATTACAGACAAATTCTTAGTTAATATTAAAGAGCCGAACCTCGATCTTGATAGCTCTGAGTATGTTTATATTAAGACGCTGATTAATGATTTTGAAAAATCGATATCGGATTCCAATTCTATGTCCTCTTACTTTGCTGTAGAGGAGACAACTTCTGAGAACGTTTGGGATATCAACTTGAGCCAAACTATGACGCTGATACCTGACTCAGAATATACGGTATCCTTTAAAGCAAGGTCATCGATTAATCGCACCATTATAGCTGGCCTTGGTTTGTACCATGACCCATGGACAAACGTGGGAGAGCCTGTAGGCCTCACAACAGCATGGCAAACATTTACATTGACTCAGACTACTACTGGCTTTGGAGATGATCAGAGTCGTATTTTGTTTGATATGGGTGGTGATCAAGGCGGGCAGGTGTGGATCGATAATGTCAGCGTCCTTACCTCGGATGGAACAGAGCTTGTCACTAATGGGGATTTTCAAAGTGGCGGGGCTGGCTGGCAGACTACTTCAGGTAATATCGAATCCTATCTTATTGGAACGGAAGGGTATGAAGAATACATCGATGTTGATAGCTTTGTGGATTGGTTTTTGATCAGCGAAATAACTAAAAATGTCGATTCGATGTCTTTCTCTAGTATGTTTTTAAATGTGATGCCAGGTGAGAAAATCAAGATGGGACCTCTATGGGACTTTGATCTGTCTTTTGGCAATGTAGATTATGCGGACAGTCGCTATGCAGAGGGTTGGTGGGTAAAGTATCACCCTTGGTACGAACGCCTTTTTCAAGATCCTGCTTTTGTTGCAAAGGTTAAAATGAGATTTACTTATTTTAAGAGCAACCAGGATTTTATTCTCAATAAAATAGACACCTACGCAGAACAGTTGCAATGGGCGCAGCTTGAGAATAATAACAAGTGGCAAACCATAGGCCAGTATGTTTGGCCAAATCCGGTGGTTTTTGATACCTATCAAGAAGAGGTGGATCACATGAAAGAATGGTATGTAAATCGGATGAATTGGCTAGACTCGGCTCTGGACAGTCTATAATTAAAAGAAGTTTTAACTTAAATGGAGTTAGCAATTGAAAATTCTGACGTTACTGTTCTCTCTTCTACTTAGTACCTCTCTTACCTCTCAGGAAGCCTCTCTTTCAAGAGCCGATAATATAAAAATATTTAATGAAGCCCAATCTTGCTACAAAGAAGCTGCAAATAATGGATTTAGAAAATCGAGGACGAAGAGGTGTGCTCAAACCTCGCTGGAGATTGGTAAGGCTCTTTTTGAGCCTGATAGCAAAAATATTGCCATACTAACCTACAACTATGGCAAAACGCTGAATGGCAAAGAGCGTGATTCAGTCCTTAAAAATGCGACAGATCAATACGAATCCATTTATGGCAAAGATTCCCCCGAGCTAATTGATCTATTAATAGATGCCGGAAAAGCTAATAGAGCTTTGAGTATCGCAGAAGAAAGCTTTGGAGAGGGATCTATTCTCTATGCTGACACGTTGTTGGCCGCGGGAATGAGTGACCTCACCTCACTAAGGTCTAAATCTCGATTTTTAAAAGAGGCTCTTAAAGTCTATAGCAATGACGCAGAGGGCTTCGAGTCAGTGGGGGTGTCAATGGCGAATTTTCAATTAGGCAAAATCAAGATGGCTCAAGGAAAATATAAGTCATCAATCCCCTTTTTGCTTGAGGCTACCAAGAACTCCTCAATCGCAAGTTATGCTCACGCGTTTCTAGTTAAGGCCTACGATCGCACGAATCAGCAAGACAAAGCTACTGAGCACGTGCTGCTCATGGCAAAGCAACCAAACAAAGTTAACACTCCGGTTTCGGACTATATCCCTTTATTTGTTAAACAGCCTGAGTACCCTATAAAAGCTCAGAAGAGGGGTAGGGAAGGTTACGCGGTGATTGAGTTAACAGTTTCGAAAGAGGGATTGGCACTTAACCCCACCGTGATAGAAGAAAAGCCAAAAGGGCAAGGATTTGGCAAATCCGCTCTCAAAGCTGCCGGCTCTTTACGATATGTGCCCCGTTTCATAGATGGAGAGCCAGTGGAAGTGCCTGGTGTGCTCTACAAATACACTTTTAACATGGCTCGCTAGTTGATCTGACGTTCTTTGCCTTCCCAGTAGGGCTTTCTCAATTCACGTTTAAGGAGTTTTCCCGTTGGGTTTCTTGGTAACACATCTGTAAAATCTATGCTTTTGGGGACTTTATAACCAGCGATTTTCGTCCTGGAATGGGCAATAATCTCATCCTCTGTGGCCGCCATGCCGGGCTTTAATACGATAACAGCTTTAACAGCCTCACCCCATTTCTCATCAGGCACTCCGATCACCGCCACATCGCCAACAGCCTCATGGTCAAAGAGGGCGTTTTCAACCTCCGCGGGGTACACGTTTTCACCGCCAGAGACGATCATGTCTTTGATTCTGTCATGTATGTAAAGATAACCGTCTTCATCTAAATACCCCGCATCACCAGTATGGAACCAACCATTTTGTACCGCTTTAGCGGTGGCCTCATCATTTCTCCAGTAACCTTTCATCAAGGCCTTAGACTTGTAGATGATTTCACCAACCTCATTAGCGGGGAGAGTTTGGCCTTCTTCACCGATAATACGTACTTCTGCTGTTGGCGCGGGTTTACCGCAGGAGCGCAGTTTGCCTAATGCCGGATCATGGTCCTCTGGTGGCAAT
>Ga0208963_1000218_pt1 | contig 19576 bp, 22 predicted proteins | sample AOAMet2_C43A7_35_2_FD_188079 | JGI IMG/M metagenome (GOLD analysis project Ga0208963, IMG submission 188079) | Ammonia-oxidizing marine microbial communities from Monterey Bay, California, USA - C0912_C43A7_35 (SPAdes) | ecosystem: Environmental > Aquatic > Marine > Intertidal zone | place... | reverse complement strand
TAATTATGGAGTCGCCCTGAATTGAAAATTCACTATTGATATTTAAATTAGAACTTTCATTTATTTTTTCAATGGTTAATAATGCAATTGGAAGTTTTATAGAACTAGCTGGGTAGAAGTAGTTATTTTTATCCGAATTAAATTTTTTCTTATGTATCGTAAAGCTTTTCCCTCTTTTCTTTAACTCGGTTAATATTATTTGAACTTCAAATTTTTCTTGGTTACCATAAACATAACTAATTAATTCAGACTCACTGTTTTTTAAAATTGTTTCCAAAGATTGAGCATAAGAGTTTTTAATGAAAATCAATAAAAACAACAGAGTGTATTTAATTATTTTTACAAAAATTTTGTCCACATATTAAAGATATAGTTTTAAAAGTTAATGTTAATATATATTAACTTTAAATGTTGGTCATATCCATGAGGTTAATTACATTTGCCTTGCTAATTATTATATACTAATTATGAACTTACACGAATATCAAGGTAAAGAAATGTTAAGTAGTTTTGGAGTTAGGATTCAAAGAGGCTTAGTTGCTCAAAATTCTGATGAAGCCGTAGAGTGTGCAAAAAAACTTACTGAAACAACTGGTACAAGTTGGTTTGTAATAAAAGCTCAAGTACATGCAGGTGGGCGTGGTAAAGGAGGTGGAGTTAAGCTTGCTAAAAACTTAGAAGAAGTTAAATCCATTTCTAACGATATTATTGGTATGAACCTTATTACTCCTCAAACTTCTGCTGAAGGTAAAAAGGTACATCAGGTCCTAATTGCTGAAGATGTTTATTACCCTGGCGAGTCAGAAACAAGTGAATTTTACATGTCTGTACTTTTAAATAGATCTACAGGAAATAATATGATTATGTACTCTACTGAGGGTGGTATGGATATTGAAACTGTTGCTGAAGAAACTCCTCATTTAATCCATACAATTGATATAGATCCATCTACAGGGATACTACCATTTCAAGCTCGTCAAGTTGCATTTAATTTAGGGCTGTCTGGTTTGGCTTTTAAAGAAATGACCAAATTTGTAGTTTCCCTTTACAATGCTTATGATAAATCTGATTCTTCATTATTTGAAATCAATCCAGTTTTAAAAACAAGTGATGATAAAATTTTAGCTGTAGATGCTAAAGTTTCAATTGATGATAATTCACTGTTTAGACACAAAGATTATGCTCAGCTTAGAGATCTTAGGGAAGAAAATCCTATTGAAGTGGAAGCTAATAAAGTTGGTCTTAATTATGTTGATTTAGATGGAAATGTTGGCTGTATGGTTAATGGTGCTGGACTGGCCATGGCTACTATGGATCTTATAAAACAATCTGGAGGTGAGCCAGCTAATTTTTTAGATGTTGGTGGTACTGCTGATGCAGAAAGAGTAGAAATTGCATTTAGAATTATTTTAAAAGACCCTAATGTCAAAGCAATATTAGTTAATATTTTTGGTGGTATTGTAAGATGTGATAGGGTAGCCCAAGGAATTGTTGATGCTTACAACAATATGAAGGATTCAATCAGTATTCCAATTATTGTAAGACTACAAGGCACAAATGCTGATCTAGCTAAGGAAATAATTGATAATTCTGGATTAGATGTTCAAAGTGCAGTAGAATTTGAAGAGGCTGCTCAAAAAGTTCAAAATGTTTTAGCTAGCTAAACTTGTTTGATTTTACATCTTGTAATTCTTTAATCTGATCTCTGTATTTTGCTGCTTCTATGAAGTCTAAGTTTTTAGCTGATCCTTCCATAAGTTTCCTTATTTCTCTTATTTTTTTGTCTACCTGCTTTTTATTTATAAAATGTTCACTTCTTTTATTTATAATCTTTAATTCTTTCTCTTGATCCTCTTTGTTTTTGGTCAAAGCGTTATTCAAAGATTTTGTTATAGCAGTAGGAGTGATGTTGTTTTCTTTATTATACTTAATTTGTTTTTCTCTTCTGTAGTTAGTCTCATCTATAGTTTTTTGCATACTTTTAGTAATCTTGTCAGCATACATTATTGCTCTCCCATCAAGATGCCTGGCTGCTCTTCCAACAGTTTGTGTTAAAGCTCTTGCAGATCTTAAAAAACCCTCTTTGTCTGCATCTATAATTGCAACTAAAGAAACTTCTGGTAAATCTAGACCTTCTCTTAATAAATTGACACCTACTAAAACATCAAATATACCTTCACGTAAATCTTGCATTATTTCTACTCTTTCTAGCGTGTCAACATCACTGTGTATGTATCTTGTTCTAATATCAATTTTAATTAAATACTTAGTAAGCTCCTCAGCCATTCTTTTTGTAAGTGTTGTTACTAATATTCTTTCGTCTTTTGTTACTCTTTTTTGAATTTCATTAATTAAATCATCAATTTGTTTTTCACTTGGCTTTACTTCAATGATAGGATCTAGCAACCCTGTTGGTCTAATTATTTGTTCTGTGTATAAACCTTCAGTCTTACTTAACTCATAATCAGCTGGTGTCGCACTTACATAGATTACATTTTTTTGTAAACTTTCAAATTCCTCAAATTTTAAAGGTCTATTATCCATTGCGGCTGGAAGTCTAAATCCATAGTCAACAAGGTTTTCCTTTCTACTTCTATCTCCTCCGTACATAGCATGTACTTGAGAAACAGTAACGTGACTTTCATCAATTACCATTAAATAATCGTCAGGAAAATAGTCAAGCAAACAAAATGGTCTTGTTCCAGGATTTCTTCCGTCTAGATATCTAGAATAGTTTTCAATTCCAGAACAATAGCCTAATTCTCTAATCATCTCTAAATCAAACTCAGTTCTTTCTTTTAATCTTTTAGCCTCTAAATGTTTTCCAATTTCCTTGAAATAATCATGTTGCTTTACTAAATCATCCTGTATATTTTTTATTGCATTTTGTAAAATGTCAGGTGAGGTAACAAATATATTTGCTGGAAATATATTTAATTTTTTAAAATTCTCAATCTTGTTATTCGAAATTGGATCAAAAGACTCTATTTCTTCAATTTCATCTCCAAAAAAATGGATTCTGTAAGCTTCATCTGCATAACCGGGAAATACATCAATAGTGTCCCCTTTAATTCTAAAATTACCCCTATTAAATTCAGCTTCAGTCCTTGAGTACAAGCTTTGAACTAATCGATTTAATAATTTAGTTCTTGAAATCTTTTGATCAACTTCTAATTCAATTATATTTTTTTGAAACTCAACAGGATTTCCAATTCCATATAAACATGAAACAGATGCAATGACTATTATATCCCTTCTTCCGGAAAGCAGGGAAGTGGTTGTACTTAATCTAAGCTTTTCAATTTCTTCATTAATAGATAAATCTTTTTCTATGTATGTACCACTAACAGGCATGTATGCTTCTGGTTGATAGTAGTCATAATAAGAAACAAAGTATTCGACAGCATTATTTGGAAAAAACTGCTTGAACTCAGAATATAATTGGGCTGCTAAAGTTTTATTGTGCGCTAGTACTAATGTAGGACGCTGAATGTTTTCAATTACATTTGCAACTGTAAACGTTTTACCTGAACCTGTTACACCTAAAAGAGTTTGATACTTTTCATTAGATTCAACACCATTTGTCAACTGGTTAATTGCATTTGGTTGATCTCCAGTTGGTTTAAAATCAGAGTGTATTTTAAAGTCCATTTAGTTAAATCAAATCTATTTAATTATAAAAATCATCATATTCATTGTAATCTTCTAACTCATCATCTTCATTCTCATCTTCAAATCTATTTTCAGCTTTGAATTTTTTTTCAGGAACTGTAGTTGGTATTTGACCTTTTGAAAAAATTAGATTAGGATAATTTACCCCACTGGTTAGCTCAACAATTTCTACTAACTCAATTAAAAAGGTCCACAGATTTAGGAAATCATAAACATAGATTATTCTATTGTTATTTTCATTAATCTCACTGTCCATTAAAACATCGCTCATCAACCTATTAGTTTCACCAATATCTCCAAGATCAAACAATGAGATTTCTTCACCTTGATTCCACTCATTGTCACTTAAGTAAAAAGAAGCCATTTCATTACCTTCAAAACCAAAAGATTGTGTAATTGAATTGTGAAAGTCTTCAAGATTATCAGATTTATTAATTTCAATATCTCTAAAAATATCATCATCAGTGTCATTGTCAAGTATTACCCTTAATCTGTAAATCATTCTATTTCTATTTTGCGAATTAACATATTTCTAATTAAATATTCTAGTAAAATGTAAAACTGTAATCCAAAAATTATTGTAGCTATAACTAAATGAATAGGCTGACTTAGCAACGGAAAATCAAAGTAATACATTAAAATTCCAGTTGCAATCTCAACTCCTATGAAAAACATTACATAATTAACTTTATTGTATCCTAAACTTAATTTTTTATTTAAGTAAAAAAGATAAAAATTCACTAACAATACTAGAATTGAAAAGCTTCTATGTACATAGAATTTTAATGGCACCCCTGTGAGCCAATTTGATTTGTCATAACCAATTAGTTTTACTTGTTCATCTACAAATTCTCTAACTTGTGTGCCGATTATAACCTGAACAAGTGTTAGTATTATTGAAAATATAATTAGATTTTTAAATAAATAGTTCTCTGATTTATTAACTTTTTTTGTTTGAACTATTAGAATTAATATTAAAGCAACTATAACCAATGCCATTAACATATGAACAGTTATTTTGTATGGTGCTAAATTTGAATCAACCACAGTTTTTCCAAGCCATGCTTGAAATCCCATTCCAAATACAGTTAGTAGAGAAATTATCGAAAGATATTTGTAATCTTTCCAATAGTAAATACTAATAATAGTAAATAAGAGTATTGGAATACCCGCTAATGCACCAATGAGTCTGTTAATATATTCAATCCAGGTGTGCACAGGATCATAAACAACATAATCATGTTTTTCAAATAAATTCCAATTATTTAAATTAATTATTTCTTCAGATTTAAAGTCTTTAATGGCAGTGTAGAAATTTTCAGAATTTAGAAGAATCATTTCTCCTTCATTATAGTCATGAAATGGTTTGAATAATAACTGACTTCCCTCTGTTGGAGGAATTAGATAACCAAAACATTTTGGCCAATCAGGACATCCCATTCCGGATCCTGTCATTCTAACTATTGCACCAGCAATAATTACTAGATAAATTAATACTAACGAGATTTTAGTAAGTTGGTTGAATCGTTTGTTCATTTTTTTAAACCCAGTTTTTTTGCTTCATTAATCATAAGTTCATAAGCAGCATTGTATTCATTAGGAATATCACCCTCTAGTATTGCTTCTTTAATTATTTCTTTTAATGTTCCAATGACCTTAGATGGTTTAACTTTAAACGTAGTCATGATTTCTTGTCCAGTTATTGGAGGTTGAAAGTTTCTAATATTATCTCTTTCTTCGACTTCAACAATCTTATTTCTTACCATTTTAAAATTGTTATGGTATTTGATGAATTTCTTTTCGTTTTTAGTGGTAATATCTGCCTCACAAAGTGTCATTAGGTCGTCTACGTAATTACCGGCATCAAACACCAATCTTCGAACAGCTGAATCTGTAACAATATCTTGCGCCAAGACAATTGGTCTAGAGCTCATAAATACCAGCTTTTGAACATACTTCATCTTATCGTTTAGAGGTAGTTTAAGTCGTTTAAACAAATGATAAACCATTTTAGATCCTTCAAATTCATGTCCGTGAAAAGTCCATCCTACTTTTTTACTAAATCTTTTTGTAGGAGCTTTTCCGATATCGTGCAAAAGAGCTGCCCATCTAAGCCAAAGATCATTAGTTTGTTTACAAATGTTGTCTAAAACCTCTAAAGTATGATAAAAATTATCTTTATGGGTTTGTCCCTCTATTTCATCTACTCCCTTTAATGAAGTTATTTCGGGTAATATATATTTTAAAAGCCCACATTTTTCTAATAATATGAAGCCAATAGATGGTTTGTCAGTTAGTAATATTTTATTTAATTCGACTACTATTCTTTCCTCGGTAATAATTTTAATCCTAGATGATAAACTTTCAATAGATTTTAATGAACTATTATCAATTTTAAAATTGAGTTTGGTAGCAAAACGAATTGCTCGCAACATTCTAAGAGGATCGTCATTGTAGGTAATTTCAGGATTTAACGGGGTTTTAATTAATTTATTTTCAATGTCTTTCAATCCGTTAAAAGGATCAACTAAAGCTCCATAGTTTTTTTTGTTTAAGCTAAAGGCCATGGAATTAATGGTGAAATCTCTTCTGTTTTGATCATCTTCCAGTGTGCCAGTTACTACCATAGGATTTCTACTTTCCTTATTGTAAGATTCTTTTCTTGCTCCAACAAATTCTATTTCCAAATCATTAAATCTAAACATAGCCGTACCATAAGTTTTAAAAATGGTAACCTTTGGAGTGTTTTTTATTTTTTTTGACACATAATTTGCAAATTCAATCCCATCTCCAACTACAACTATATCTATATCTTTTGGTATAGATTTTTTAATAATATAATCTCTAACAAAACCTCCAATGACATAACATTCTAAGTTTAATTCTTCTGCACAAGTACTGATAAGAGAAAATATGTTATTTTTTAAAGCTTTAGTATAAATCATTTTTTATTTTATTATCTAATTTTTAAAATTGATCCGTCTAAATTAATCTTAATAATTGATGATGCTACATTAGATGAGTTGGTGTTTGGTAAATTTACGACATAGTCAACTTGTTTTAAAATCTTGGTATTGATTTCTTTTAGATTATGGGCAGTTTTTTGACCACTTAAATTTGCTGATGTTGATACAATTGGTTTTCCAAATTTTTCAATTAGCTTTTTACAAAATTCGTGATCAACAATACGAAAGCCTATACTATCATTTTTACCTAATAATTCCTTTGAAATATTAATTGAATGGTTATAAATTATAGTAGTTGGTAATGAAGCTTCATTTAATATCTTAAATGACTCCTTTGGAACTGATCTGAGGTATTTATTTAACATTGAAGTCTTATTTAATAAGCAAAGCATTGGATTTGATGAATCTCTTTGCTTTATTTTATAAATTTTTTTTATTGCAGTATCGTTGGTAGCATCGCATCCAATTCCCCATACTGTATCTGTAGGGTAAACAATAACACCTCCATTACTTAAAATTTTAGCAGCTTTTTCAACCTCTTTGTCAATAATATTACTCATTAATAAATATATTTACATCAAATATAAAAATAACCTTTTGATAAAAGTCAAATTAATAAATACTGATTATAATTCCCGTAGTGATATTATTGAAAATTTTATCAAAAATTTTGATAGTTCAGGAGTTGTAATTAAGGATTCAAGAAATGTAATAAAGTCTTTTGAATCAGATAAGGTTTCATATAATATAAAGTCGTTCAAAATTCCCAATATTTTTAATGCAATTGCATACAACAAACTAAGATCTAGTAAGGCAGAGAGATCTTACAGATATGCTCAAAAACTATTAAGTATTGGAATTAATACTCCTGATCCAATTGCGTATTTTGAGTTTAAAACAAGATTATTTTTGAAAAATAGTTATTATGTCTCTAAAAATATTGAATATAATTTTTCAATTAGAGAAGTAATCAAAGATTTAAATTTTAAAAATCGTGAAAATATTTTAAAGTTATTTTCTGAATTTACATTTAAGCTCCATGAAAATAATATCAATTATTTAGACCATTCACCAGGGAACACACTAATTAAAGTAAATGAAAATAAGTATAAATTTTACCTAATTGATTTAAATAGAATGAAATTTAAAAAAATGAGTTTTAATGATAGAATGAAAAACTTTAACAGATTAACCCAGGACTCTAATGTAATAAAGATTTTTAGTGAACAATATGCTAGTTTATACAAAATAGATAATGATATTATCTATAAAAAAATGTTATTCTATTCAAATAAATTCTTCTCAAACAGAAGTAAGCTAAAAAAAATAAAAAAGTTTAAGTTTTAAAATCCAAAAATTTTATAAACTTTTAGTCTTCTTAAAAATGATAGTTTTCTCACTCTGGGTACACCACTATTTGATATATATTTTCTAACAGCTTTAATCATTCTTTGTGAAGATTTTCCATCTGTATATGGATGATATTTTTTTATTAGCTCATCTCTTTTTTTTAAAAAACTATCATTATTTAAATTATTTTCAACAAGTGTATGTAAGTCTGTGTATTTTTTGGAGTCTTGCCAATATTTGATTTTTGCAATATTATTAAAAGTTATCACAGGTTTATTTAATAGACTAAACTCATATATTACAGAAGATGTATCACTAACTAATAGATCAGATATTTTCAATAAATCTGTAATATCATTATCATTATAGATTAAAATATTTGAATTTAATTTGGCTATTTGTTTGTACTCATTTTTTATTTTTTTATCCATTAAAGGATGAAACTTTATAAGAATTAAATAATTACTGTAACTTATAGATATTATTTCTTTTTTTAAATGTGGTGCAGATGTTAATTTAGGAGAAAAAGTTGGTGCGTATAAAATCACTTTATCTTTTTTGTACTTTATTAATAGATCTTGTTTCTTTTTATCTAAATCCGAACTGAAGTTAAATAAATTATCAATTCTTGACCAGCCTGTTTCAATTACTTCAAAATCCTTGTGTATTTCCCTTTTAGTTAAAAATTCTTTAGTAAAATAAGGACCTTGAGTTAGGTATAAATCAAAATAACTTCTTATTCTAAAATGACCTTTCTTCTCTCCAGCAAAACCATGAAAAACTTGAGTTTTGACTCCTTTTAAATAGTGGGGCACAGCGTTTCCACATACAAAAATTGCATCACTATTATAATTTTTTAACTTTTTTATAGAAGTGGTATATGGATCAGATTTATATGGAAAGTCACTTAGTATTTCTTTGTCAACAAACCATATAAAGTCATAGTTTAGATTTTTTAATTCCTTTTGTATTGGTTCTAATATTCCAAATGCATATTTATTTTTACAAAATAAAATAGAATTCATTAGATTAAATTATTTGCATTTTTAAGGTCTTCTTCAAAATCTATCTCAATACAATTAAAATCTGAAATATCTACAGGCTTAATTATAAAACCGTCTTTTTCTATAGCTGTTTCTAAAGCTTTTTCAAAATAGTCATTGTCTCTACACTCTTCTAATCTTTTTATGAATTTTTCTATATAAGTTGCAGAAATAAAATTTATTCCAACAGCTTCTCCTAATCCATTTTCTACCTGCTTTGATAACTTTTTTATACTTCCATCTTTGACTGTATATTTAACTTCTTCTTCTGCAACTTTACTTGTATTTACTGCCACAAAAGAAATATCGTTATCAATGTACTCTTTCAATCTTATTAAAATATTTTTATCAAAAACTATATCTCCATTCATCCATAGAATTGATTCTTTTCTGTACTTTTTTACTGCTTTTAATAAACTTTTTGCAGTATTTGTTTGATCAAAATATTGATTGTAAACATAGGTTAAGTTTGGAAAGCTTTCCATAATTAAATCTTTCTTAAATCCTACAACAAGGTTAATCATATCTGTATCAAATATATAGGATATGTTTTCAGTCATCATTTGCATAATGCTCTTGTTATTATTTAATTTAGTTAGAGGTTTTGGAAAAGGATTTCCTAACCTTGACCCAATTCCAGCAGCTAGAATTATAATTTTCATATTTTCAGATTAATTTTATCAAAGTTATAATAATTAATTTGAATGATATCTTAAGATTTGTTTTTTGTAATTTTACGTATTATACATAATATGGAAAAAAAATATTTACTCTCATTAATAACAAAGTATTCTAATATTCAATTGAGTATTATAGACTCAAATAGTTTTTCAATTCATTCTACATCAACATTTACTGATAATATATTTAAGCTATTTGATGAGCTTTTTGTTAAATATGGAGATACTATTTCAATTGTTTTTAATAATAATTCCATGGTTACTATCTGTAATAATGTAACTAACAAAAAATATAAGATTATGTATACTACAGGTTGTTTTGATATATTTCATTACGGTCATTTAAACATATTGAGTAAGTCTAAAGAGCTTTGTCAAAAGCTTATAGTTGGTGTATCTACAGATGAATTAATCTTAAAGGAGAAAGGTAAATTACCTGTGATTCCATTTTTAGAAAGAGTAAAGATTGTAGAATCTATCAAATATGTTGATATGGTTGTACCTCAAACTAATAAAAATAAGCAAGAAGCTATTGATAAATATAATATTGACGCCATCTCTGTTGGTGACGACTGGAAAGGTCGCTATCCAAAAACTTCTTGCCCAGTTGAATATTTTACTTACACTCCAAATGTAAGTAGTACAATTCTAAAAGGCTTATTGTCCAATAGTAAAATTTAATTGAGAGCTTTGTCATCGACAAAAGTATTCCATTCTTTTACAGGTTTTTCCCAATCTCCATATCTGTAAGTTAAATATTCTTTTGTAAGAAAAGGAATAGAATAAGAATAGCCATTAAACTTTATTGTTTTAAATTTTGAATAAAATTTTGATGGAACATTTTTAGTAATATTTCCAATCATCCAATATGATTTATCAGATTTTGGATATTTAACAAATATTTCAAGACAAACCTTACCTTTTAATAGGTTAAAAAATCGTCTATTTCTTATTTTAATAATTCTAATATCTTGTTTTTTAAAAACCTCAGATGATTCACTAAATTTTCTAACCCTAACTCTTAAGTTTTTTATTTTTAAATCACCTATCAATTTATCAATTTTACCTATTTCTGATTTATTAATTGATAAATCTAGATCATTATCCCAAGGTAAAAGTCTAGACTCTCTTTTAATACCTAATAAAGTTCCACCTTCTAACCAATATTCTATGTTTAATTTATCAAGAGACTTAGCTACGTCTAATAAAAGTGATTCAGCAGTCTTCTTATTTTTGTTAGATAAAGTAATATTATACGCCACTTACAGGTTTTTTAATAAAAATTTAGAAATTTCTTCAATAGGTTCATTAGGGTTATAATGATGTGTTTTTATACCAATGGATTTTGCTGATTTGACGGCTTCTTTATTGTGTTCGATATAAATCAAATTATCAATAATTAAATTATATTTTTCAATAAGTAATTTAAAGTAAAATGGATTATCCTTATTTGGATCGTGAGAGAGACTAAATACTTCATAGGGCATATTAATAATACCGTACTTAACAAGCTCTTTATCATTAGCATTTGTTAATATTATTTTTTTATTTTTTAGACCCTCCAGAATATTATAAATAGTACTATCTATTTTTTTATTTTTAATTAAAGTATTCCATGCATCAACTAAAATTATTTTCATAATATAAAATAATTATACAGCTAAATTATGTTCCCTAAGAACTTGATTTAACGAAGTTTTTTTATCTGTACTTTCCTTTCTTTTGCCAATAATTAGCGCACATGGAACGTTGTAAGTTCCAGCTTTAAACTTTTTTGGAACTGTTCCAGGAATTACCACTGATCTTGCAGGGATTTCACCTTTGATTTCTTTAGAAACACTATTAGTAACATCTATAATTTTTGTAGAAGCAGTCAAAACTACATTAGCTCCAAGAACAGCTTCTTTTCTTATAATTACTCCTTCAACTATAATACTTCTTGAGCCTAAAAAAACATTATCCTCAATTATTACAGGCGAAGCTTGTACAGGTTCTAGAACACCTCCAATTCCTACACCGCCAGAAATGTGAACGTTTTCACCAATTTGAGCACAACTACCAACTGTAGCCCAAGTATCTACCATTGTGCCTTTACCAATATAAGCTCCAATATTAACATAACTTGGCATTAATATACATCCGGAAGAAATATAGGATCCATATCTAGATATAGCACTTGGGACAACCCTTATTCCTTTTTTTGCATAATCTCTTTTTAAAGGAATTTTGTCATGAAATTCTAGTGGCCCAGCTTGTAAAGTTGTCATTTTATTTATGGGAAAGTATAATAAAACTGCTTTTTTAACCCATTCGTTAACAATCCATTTGGACTGATTTAATTGAGCAACTCTCAATTTACCAGAGTCAACTAACTCAATAGTATCATTAATCGCTTTAATAGTGCTTGAATCATTTAACAAATCTCTATTGTCCCATGCTAGTTCTATTTTTTGTTTTAAATCCATTGTAGTGTTCTTATTAACAAATATAATTCTATTATAGATTCATTTAATGAAGTATTAAAAAAAATATAATAAATTATTTATTAGTTGCACTATATTTGTACAACTATGCCTAGAATACTCTCAATAGATTTTGGTTCTAAAAGATGTGGAATAGCTATAACTGATGAAAGCCAAATAATTGCTTCTGGATTAATTACAATAACTACAGACAATCTTATTGATTTTTTAAAAAATTATTTTAAAAATGAACAAGTAGAAATTATAGTAATTGGTCAGCCTAAAAATATGTTGAATCAGGATTCTTTGATAGAACCATTAATTTCAAAGTATATTAAGATAATTAATAATAATTTTCCCGAGATAACAATAGAAAGATTTGACGAAAGATTTACTTCAAAACTTGCTTTTAGAGCAATGATTGATGGTGGTTTAAATAAGAAAAAAAGAAAAAATAAAGCAACTATAGACATGGTTAGCGCTACAATCATTTTACAAGATTATTTACAAAGCAGAAAAATTTAATTACTTCTTAATTCTAGAAATAACTATTGTATTTTTACAAAAATTTTTAATATGATTTTACCAATTATAGCTTATGGACATCCTGTTTTAAAAAGAAAGGCAGAAGTTATAAATAAAGATTACCCCAAGCTAAAGGAATTAATCGAAAATATGTTTGAAACAATGTATAATGCCAGTGGTGTAGGGATAGCAGCTCCACAAATTGGTTTATCGATTCGGCTATTTATTGTTGATACAAACCCTTTTGCTGAAGACGATAGTTTGAGTGACAATGACAGAAATCAATTAAAATCTTTTAAAAAAATATTTATTAATCCTGTTATTATTGATGAAAAAGGAGGTGAATGGAGTTTTGAAGAAGGTTGTTTAAGTATCCCAAATATAAGAGAAGGTGTTTTAAGACAAAAACAAATAACAATTCAATATCATGATGAGAACTTCAATAAACATACTGATTCTTTTGATGGTTTATTAGCCAGAGTGATTCAACACGAATATGATCACATTGAAGGAGTTTTATTTACTGACAAGTTATCTAGTTTTAAAAAACAGCTTTTAAAGAAAAAATTATTAAAAATATCTTCAGGTAAATTGAGTTTTGACTATGAAATGAAATATTTTAAAAGCTCAAAAAAGAAATAGGTGCTAAAGGATTACACTAAAGAATTTAGTTATAATTTAAAGTTGTCACTTCCAGTGATGCTTGGAATGCTAGGACATACTTTAGTAAGTCTAGTTGACAATATTATGGTTGGTAAATTAGACCCAACAAATCTTGCAGCAGTTTCACTTGGTAATAGTTTTATCTTTATTGGAATGGCCATTGGAATAGGTTTTTCTTCTGCTATCACTCCATTAATTGCTGAAGCAGATTCAGAAAAAAATCACTACAAGTTACAATCTACTTTTTTTCATGGTATAATTTTATGTACTGCTCTAAGTTTAATACTCTTTTTATCTATTTTTCTTTTTAGAGATATAATGCTTCTTATGAATCAACCAAAAGAAGTGGTGGAATTAGCTTTGCCCTATCTTGAACTGGTAGTCATTTCTTTAATTCCATTATTAATATTTCAAGCTTTTAAGCAATTTTGTGATGGCCTTTCTCTAACTATCTATCCTATGTACGCTGCAGTGCTTGCCAATGTAATTAATGTTTTAATTAATTATGTTTTGATTTTTGGAAAGTTTGGTTTCCCTCAAATGGGTATTATTGGTGCTGCAATAGGTACTTTAATTTCTAGAGTTGTAATGTTAGTTTTTTTAATATTAATTATAAAATATAATTCAAAAATAAAAGAATGCTTAAATAACATCAGATTAATAAAATTTGATAAGTTAATGTTTAAAAAGATTTTAAATATAGGTATTCCTAGTTCTTTGCAAATGGTGTTTGAAGTTGTGTTTTTTACAACTGCGATATGGTTAAGTGGTTTACTAGGAGAAAATCCGCAATCTGCAAATCAGATAGCTTTGAATTTGTCTTCTATGACCTTTATGATAGCTAGTGGATTAAGTGTTTCCGCAATGGTTAGAGTAGGTAATCAAAAAGGTTTAAAGAATTATGTGGATTTAAGAAGAATTTCGTTTTCTATTCTATTACTTGGATTAATATTGGCGCTATTTTTCGCTCTTTGTTTTATATTATTCAACGATATCCTTCCTTATATATATGTAGATTTAAATAATCCTATTAATTATGACGATAATTTAGAAGTTATAGCTATCACATCCAAACTATTAATAATTGCTGCTGTTTATCAAATATCTGATACAATTCAAGTAATTATATTAGCTGCTCTGAGAGGTATGCAGGATGTAAAGATTCCTACATTAATTACATTTGTTTCTTATTGGATAATTGGCTTTCCTGTAAGTTATTTTTTAGGTTCAGATGATATGCTTGGAAGTGAAGGTATTTGGATAGGCTTGTTGTGTGGATTAACAATTGCAGCTACTTTATTGTATATTAGGTTTAATATTTTAACAAATAAATTAATCACAAAAAATTAAAAATATGGATTTACCTAAGTTTATATTAGGAGATAATACTGATTTTCCTGAATCAATATTTATTGTACATACTGAGTATCCTAGATTTATTTTAAACTTAGAAAACGACTCTATAAAATGGTTAGAAAGTTTTAGTAGTTCTGATGAGGAGGAGCTAGTAACTCAAACTAAAAAACTAATAGAAGAAGCTTCTGTGTTTTATGATAGAGAGGTAAGTAGATATGAATAATTATTATGATGGAAAATATTTTAAATCTTGACAGAGAATTTCTTATTTATCTAAACAATCTTGGCTCAAACAATTGGGACCTTCTGTGGTTGACATTAACAAATAAATTAACATATACTGCTTTTTTTCTATTTGTTATCTATTTAATTTTTAAAAATTTCTCAATAAAACAATCATTATTTATTTTACTATCTATTGCAATGTTAATATTACTTACCGATCAATTCACCAATGTTATAAAAGATTCTTTTCAAAGACTTCGCCCTTGTCGTGATGATACTTTAAACTTTTTATTAAGATCTATTGAAGTAAGATGTGGAAAGTATGGTTTTTTCTCGGCTCACGCCTCAAATTCTATTGCTGTTTCTGTTTTTTTATTCAAACTATTTAGTAATAATAATTATACAGTTTTAAATTATTTTCTATTATTATGGGTTATTGTGTTTTCTTACAGCAGAATTTACCTTGGAGTACACTATCCTTTGGATATAATTTTCGGATTAATTGTCGGGTTTGTATTTGGAATATTGAGTTATAAAATAGCAGAAAAACTTATTTTAATTAGGGGTAAATAAGTGATAGTATGTTATAAGTCTACTTTTTTTGCTTGTAGAATTTAAATCATGCTTAGATATTAACTCAATTGTATAATTTATTTTATTTATAAGTGTGTCCTTTGTCGTTATGGGATCTTTTGTAAACACACCAAATTTTTTTCTATTTTGGGTTATTTTTCTTAATTCTAGATCATTTAATCGAGTAATTTTTTTTCCAAAATCCCATATTATCTCAGGTGATATTAAATAATTTGTATAAAATTCTAATTCATCTGAGTTTAAATTCTTCACTGACTTATAATCTTTATTTGTTTTTAATATTAATGTTGGAGAATTTGAAATAGATAAAATTATAATTAAGAGACTAATTGTATTAATTTTTATAATTTTTAAGAATTTTATATTAAATAACCTTAAAAGCATCAAAAGGCTTAATATTAAAAGGATAATATCTATAAAATTAATAGATAGGTTTGAAATATAAAGTTTCACAATTATAAATGATACCCCAATAGATGATATCAGTAAATAATGTAAAATAAGAAAAATTTTTGCACTATTATTTTTATTGTATTTACTAATTAAGTGCCTGTAAATAAATCCAATATTCAATGCAAATGGAATAAGAATCGGCATTAAATATCTAGGTTTTTTTTCTGGTATTAAGGATAATAATATTACTCCTATCACTGTCCATAAAAATGTGAATTTATATTCCTTATAGCTTTTTATTTTATGTTTATAATATGGGTAGCTTAGGCTTATTAATCCAATTATTGCCCAAACACCAGATTGAATAAAGAAGCTCCAATAATAGTAAAATGGTCTAATATTGTAATTTGTCCAGTTTAAAGTTTCTTTTTTTGTTGTAGAAATTAAATTTTCAGAATCTTGAAATAATAGCATTATATACCATGAAGATCCGATTAATATTCCTGCTATTATGATTGGTAGTATTCTAGCTAATTTTTTTCCAATTGATATTGGATATGAAATAAAGTAAGAAATTAGAAATGGAATTAATAATGCATATACTGAGACTGGCCCTTTTGATAAAAAAGAGCAAGATACAAGTAGAATAATCAAAAGTATTTCTTTGAAGTAATACTTTTGATTATTTAAATTCTTGTAGATAAAGTAAATGGCTAAATACATAAATGAATGACTAAATATATCCCATGGAGCCTCTATAATTATAGCAATAGTATAAAATGAAGTAATTGCAATAAAAGAATTTACAATACTGAAAATTTTATTTTTTACTAATTCTAAGCTAAAGTAATAGGTAGTAATTCCTATAAGGGCCAAACATAAAAATCCTGGAATTCTAAAGAAGTATAGTGTTTTTGTTCCAGCAATTATTGTGGATATCGCAGATATCCATGTAGGTAAAGGAGGTTTTTGATATCTTGGTTCCCCATTAAATGTTGGCATAAGCCAATTATTATCATGAAGCATTTCCCTGGCGGTAACAAAATTTCTTGCTTCCATAATAGTTATATCAACAAGATTAATATTTACAGTAAAGAATAGACATATAACGACAATTATAAAAATCACAAATGAATTCGAAATATTTTTTGATATATCCATTTAATTAAATTTAAAATATATGTAAATATTTCTTGCATATATGATAGTGCCAATAATATGACCTATAAACAGCACTGGATCTAGTCTAAAAATAGCATATATTAAAATCAATATTGATCCGCTTATACTTAATAACCAAAACCCAAGAGGCAGACTAGATTCTTTTTTGTTTTCTGAATATATCCATTGAAAAATAAATCTGAAGGTAAAAATCAGTTGAGATGTAATACCTAAGCTAAAGAGCCAACTAGGGATATTAGTCTCTCTGATTAAAATATCCAAGTCAATTACGTTGTTATTGTAATAGTAAAAAATGATATAAACTGGAAATGTCAAAAATAAAAATCTTATGAAGAAATTTAATTTCCTCCATTTTCCTTGTAATTGTAAATTTCTTATGTAAATAAAATAAGTCAGTGATTGCCCAAGCATAATTGCAAAATCATCCCTTAGGTACCCATATATAAATAATAAAAAGGATCCTAATAGGCTTAAAATCCAAAAAACAGATGGGGTTATTATTTTATTTTCTTTTTCTGAATAAAACCATTGAATTATTAATCTTGATGAAAATAATAATTGAGCCGAAAAGCCTATTAGATAAAGAATAATGTTATTCATTTTCCTTTATTTGATAATTTATGTACTTCTTTTTCATCCATAAGTAAGCAAAACAGTCCATAAGTGGACCAAATAAACGATTGAAAAAACCAAATTTAGCCTTCCCAGCCATTCTAGGATAATGTCTAACAGGAACTTGATGAATTCTCCCCCCTTGGAGTAAAATCATTGCGGGTAAAAATCTATGAATACCTCTAAACATTGGAATTTTTTTTGCGAAACTAGTCTTAATGATCTTTAATGGACAACCAGTATCGTCCACATTATCATTTGTAAATAATCTTCTAATTGAGTTGGCAATGAATGAAGAAATATTTTTTACTAACGAATCTTTTCTTTTGGTTCTGACACCAGTAACTAAATCATAGTCACTAATTTTATTTAATAATAAATTAAAATCTTCAGGATCGGTTTGTAGATCCGCATCTATATATCCAACTAAACTTGTGTTTGTGTAATCAAAACCAGCTTTTATGGCAGCACTTAATCCTGAGTTTTTTTTAAAGCTCAATAATCTAAATTTATCATTTGTACTGCACTGGTTATTTATTAATTTTTCACTATTATCATTAGATCCGTCATTAATAAATAATATTTGAGTTTCAATTATTGATTTTTTTACAAAGTCATTAAGTTCTTTGCAAAGTCTTTCAATATTTTCTTCTTCATTATAAATTGGGACTACAATCGTTAAGGATTCTTTCATCTTATATGCCGTATTTAATAATTTTCTCAGCAGCAGCCAAAACAGTGGTTTTGTTTTTATTCAATAATTCTATTTGATTATCAATTTCAACTACTTTGTTCTTATCATTATAAAAATCATCCTGAATTCTATTATTAATAGTTTGCATTAACCAATTCTTTTTTTGATCATTTCTATTTTTTAAAAAGTATCCATTTTTCTTTGTTAGTTTAAAATAATCACAGACATCTATCCATATCTCTTTTATTCCATCGTAGTTAATTGAGCTACATGTAGTAACCTTAGGCTTCCATTTAGATAACTTGATAGGGTAAAGGCTTAGTGCTAATTTAAATTCAGATTGTGCTTGATTAGCTGCATTAATATTATCTCCGTCTGATTTATTAATTATAATTGAATCAGCCATTTCAATAATCCCACGCTTAATTCCTTGTAATTCATCACCTGCCCCTGCTAATTTTAATAATATAAAATAATCAACCATACCATGAACACTTATTTCATTCTGACCAACACCCACCGTTTCTATCAATATAATATCATATCCAGCAGACTCACATAAAATTATGGACTCTCTAGTCTTATTTGAAACTCCTCCAAGTTCATTTCCAGCTGGACTTGGACGGATATATACATTGGGATCTTTAACTAAATTTTCCATTCTAGTTTTATCTCCAAGAATACTACCCCTAGTTATAGAGCTTGATGGATCTACAGCTAAAACTGCTATTTTTTTTTTAAATTTAGATAAATATGTACCAAAAGCTTCAATAAAAGTGCTTTTTCCAACTCCAGGAACACCAGTAATACCAATTCTCATGGAAGTTTTTTTGTTTTTAGATAGACATTCTTTCAGAAGATTATTTGCTAATTTCCTGTCGCTATTTTTTTTGCTTTCAACTAGTGTAATTGCTCTGCTTAGAGATACAGAATCACCTCTAAGAATATTATTTATTAGATCTTTTTGATTTAAGGTTCTTGTGTTGGAGCTATTACTCAATATATTATTTTTAATAATTGTTAATAATTTAACTAATTTTTATTAAAAATAACCCATTCTCCTTTAACAATTAGTGGTTCGGCTTGTTTGAATTTAACTTGTTTACTTTCCCCAGTTTTAATATTTTTTATAAAAACTTTATCATTTCTTCCAATTTTT
>Ga0208963_1000209_pt1 | contig 19947 bp, 11 predicted proteins | sample AOAMet2_C43A7_35_2_FD_188079 | JGI IMG/M metagenome (GOLD analysis project Ga0208963, IMG submission 188079) | Ammonia-oxidizing marine microbial communities from Monterey Bay, California, USA - C0912_C43A7_35 (SPAdes) | ecosystem: Environmental > Aquatic > Marine > Intertidal zone | place... | reverse complement strand
AAACCTTCAAATTGGCGATATGTATGCTGGTGGAATTGTTTTTCAAACTGGAAATGGAGAAGGTGGTATGATTGCTATGAATGTAGATTCTGGAGCAATGAGGTATTGGGAAGCTATGGAATTAGAATCAAACGGCTGGTTTGTTCCAAGTATTAGTCAGTTAGAAACAATGTATTTTTCAATAGGTCAAGGAGCAGATAATATAGGCAACTTTGCTGATGGTCCATATTGGTCTTCTATCGAAGGTTATGTTTTAAATTTTGCTAATGGCAATTCGAGTAGTGGTTGGAATCCAGTCTTAAATTTTAGAGTTCGTCTTATTAGTTATTTTTAAAAGACTCTATTAATTAAAAATTATTCATCTTTTTTTATTTAATCATCTTTTTTGTAGCTACTGTTCTAAATCCTAAATGTTCTAACGAAGAGTCTGGGCTAGTACCCATTTTAGCAGATATTCTGTAGCTGATGCAATATGATTGATTACAAAGAAAAGAACCGCCTTTGATAACTTTTTCCTGTATGTATATATTATTTGGATTATAAGCCTTTAAAGGGCCTCCAGGATTATCACAAACACCTTTTGTGTTAGATAACTCAGAGTAATAATTAACGTTATACCAATCACTGGTCCATTCCCATACATTACCTGCCATTCCAAAGAGGCCAAAATCATTGGCTGGATATGTTTTTACAGGTGCTAGTCTTTCATAACCATCTTTTTGTGAGTTTGTAACTGGAAAATCTCCTTCCCAGGTATTAGCATTGGTATGAAGCTCATTAATATTATTACCCCAAGTAAAAATATTATCTTTTTTGTTAGCTCGAGCGGCATATTCCCATTCTGCTTCTGTAGGTAGTCTTCTGTTAGCCCACTTACAATATGCGAGAGCATCTTCATATGAAACATGTACAACTGGCAGATCATCTTGTATAATATTTATATTATTTTTATCTCCTGTAACATTATTCCAATTTGCACCAATTTTCCATTTCCACCATTGAAAAAAATCATTTAGGTTATCTAGTGGAACTTTAGATTTTTTAAAAACTAAAGATCCAGGCTCTAGAACTGAGTCATGAGGTTTAGGTGTGTTTTCCGGAAGTTGCGACTTAATTTCATTCCAATCAACTGCTCTTTCGGCCACTGTTATATAGCCTGTTTCATTTATAAATTCTTTAAATTTTTTATTTGTTACAACCGTAACATCCATAAAAAATCCATCAATTTTAACTTTATGGCGTGGTTTTTCATGTTGCATTGCATATTGATCACTGTCTAGAGCCCCTTGCTCAAAAGTTCCACCTGGAATCCAAACCATACCTTCAGGGGTTGAAGGAATACTTGTTTCACAACCAATTAAAGTTAGACAGATTAGTACTTTAAAAATATTTTTCATTCTTAATTAGTTTTATCTTCTCTTACCTCTTTAGGAAGAACTCCATATTGAAGTTTAAAGCATTTTGTAAAATAAGAAGGGGAGGAGAAACCTACTTTGTAACATATTTCACTTATTGAAAATTCTGAATTTTCAAGAATTTCTTTTGATTTTTCTAACCTTACATTTCTGATGAATTCATTTGCAGTCAACCCTGTTAAAGCTTTTATTTTTCTGTATAATTTACTTCTACTAAGCAAAAGTTCATCGGCAAGATTTTCAACATTTAGATTATTGTCACTAATATTTTTGTTTATGTAGTTAAGTACATTTGTAATAAATTCTTGATCTAGAGATGTTGTATTTTCAGAAAAATCAATTCCGCTTAGATATTTTTTGAAAAGAATTTTTCTAGTTGAAATTAATTGCTTCAAATGCGATTTTAACACATTCATGTTAAATGGTTTTTGAAGGTAAACGTCAGCACCAGAATCAATTCCCTTAATTTTATCAATTTCCATCCCTTTAGCTGTAATCATCATTATAGGAATGTGACTTGTTCTTAAGTCATTTTTAATCATTTTACATAGTTCAATACCATCCATAACAGGCATCATGACATCTGTAATAATAATATCAGGAATGTGTTTGTTAGCAAGTTCAAATCCTATTTTACCATTTTCAGCGAGTAAAATATTGTAACTTATACTCAATTCATTTTTTAGATATGATCTAAGTTCCGAATTGTCATCAATAATTAGAAGTTTTTTATCTTTAGATTTGTTATTTGAACTCTCAATAGCAGTTAACTTAGTTATTAAATTATCATTTGTATTAAGTTTAACTCTCTCTTTATTATTTATAATTTTTAAGTGTGAATTACCTGTTGGTAATTGTATTTTAAATTGAGTACCAATATTTAATTTACTAGATACTTCAATTTTACCTTTGTGTAATTCTATAAAGTTTCTAACTACTTCTAGTCCAATTCCAGTTCCTCCGTAATATTGCTTGTCAAATTCTGTAACTTGATAGAATCTGTCAAATATTTTATTAATATTCTCTTTTTTTATACCAGCTCCAGTATCTTCAATAATTATTTCAATACAGTCTAATAATTTTTCAGAATCAACTAACGGAAAATTTACTTTTGTATTTTTTTTATTTATGTATATGGATACCATCCCGTTAGTGGGGGTAACTTTAAATGCATTAGATAATAAATTAAATATTATTTTTTCTAACATAGATGGATCACCCCAAACGTTTATAGGCTTCTCTAAGTAATCAACAGATAATATTATATTTTTTTCATTGGCTTCTTCTTCAAAATGGCTTGAAACTTCTTCAATAAATGGAATTAGATCAATTTTTGAAGCATTTATAGACATCTTATTGAACTGTAGTTTTCTAAAATCCATAAGTTCATTTATAAGTCTAGACAATCTATTTGAGTTCTTATGAATAATTTTTAACTTATTTTTTGTTGCTTCAGACAAACTGTTGAAATCCCCTTTAATTATATCATTTAAGGGATTAAGTATTAGTGTTAATGGTGTTCTAAATTCATGAGATATATTAGTAAAGAATTGTATTTTTTTTGAGTTTAGAGCTTCTAATTGCTTATGCTCCTCTCTTTCAAATTTTAATGTTCTTCTTTCTCTTATTCTTTCGATTATAACTCTGTAAGATAAATATGATATAGTCATTAAAGTTAATAAGTAGACTAACCAAGCTAAATTACTATTCCACCAAGCTGGTAAAATTTCTATATTTAACTCTGTAGGGGTTTCATTCCAAAGGCCATCATTGTTAGAAGCTTTAACTTTAAAAATATAATTACCAGCAGGAACATTTGTGAAAGTAGCATTAGTTTTTGAACCTACATAATTCCATTTTTCATCAAAACCCTCAAGAAGATATGCATATTGGTTATTTTCGCTTCTAGTATAATTTACCCCTACATATTCTATACTAAAGAATGATTGATTGTAATTTAATGTTAATTTGTCTGTCGTACTTAATGATTTCTTAAGAGGAGATTTTATATCATCTATTAATACTAATTCATTAGCTAGCTTAAGATCTTTTAAATAAATCTGAGGTAACTCTTCATTATATTGAATATTTTCTGGATTAAAATAATTTACACCATTTAAACCACCAAAATATAATAATTCTGCATCTTGAAATACAGAATTATAGTTAAATTTATTTGAAGACAATCCATCTTCTTTATTAAAATTTGTGAATAGGTTTTCAGTAGGGTTAAATTTTGTTAGCCCTTTATTTCCTGAAATCCATATGTTTTCGTTTTTATCTTGAGTGATCGAAGATATTGACTCATGAATAAAGCCATTTTCATTATTATACCAAATAATTTTATCATTATTATAATTATACTTAAACAAGCCGTAGTCTAATGAGCCTATCCATATGTTATTTGAGTCATCTTCAAATAGACTAAATACTATGGTAGAGCTAATATCTTCACCTAAGATTGTTTTAAATCTATCATTAAATGGAGTTATATTAAAATTTTCATTTTCTCTCTTATTAATTCTATATAACCCTGATCTAGTACCGATCCACACGTTATCTTTATTGTCAACCAATACTTTGCGAATATTACTAGTGTTAATGTTATGTTTAACAAATTCTGAGTTATTGTAATGTGTTACTTTGTTACTATATGTATTGTAAGAATGCAAACCACTAAAAAATGTGCCAATCCATATATTGCCCTTGGAATCTTCAGCAAAGCTCATGACTTTATCAGATTTTAATTTGCTATTATTCTTTTTTATATTTTTAAATCGCTTACCATTTTTTGATAAAATATAAAATCCTGACTCCCAGGTTCCAATTAATATATTACCCCTTGAATCTTTATAAATTGAAGTGGTCTCAAGGTTGTCTAGTCCATTTGCTATATTATTCCTTTTATTAATTAAGTTGGTAAATTCACCTGTTTTTTCATTATAAACATCTACACCGCTTTCTGTAGTACTCAACCATAATCTATCGCTGTCATCTTTGATAATTCCAGTTACTGAACTTGAGCTTAAGGAATTTGAATATCCTGTTATGCTACTTATGGATTTAAATTTGTTATAACTTTCGTTATAAACATCAATTCCATTATTAAAATATCCAAGCCATATTCTGTTTTTGTTATCTGAATAAATAGACCATATTGAGTTTGATTTGATTCCGTTAGGTATATTTTTATCAAATTTATAGTTTACTATTTTATTGTTTTTATTATCAATTTCAAATAAGCCGTCATTCTCTGTTCCACATAATATTCTTCCATTTTGTTTTAGAGAAAGAGATAAAATTCTTTTCTTAGTTATTGCTAAGTTTTCGATTGTATAAATATCATTTTTTTTAGATATTTTAATTATGCCTTTACTTGAAGTTCCAAGCCATATATTTTTATTGTTATCAATTAAAACTGATTCTATTGATGAATTAATAATTTCATACTTATTGCTTAAATCAAGTTTAGTTGGTTGTAAAACATCATTATATGGGTCATAAGTCATTAATCCATGATTTGTTCCAACAAAAAACTCTCCATCATTTGTTTTAACAATTGAATTAATCAACAAGCTTGAAACTGAAATGTTTGATTTGTAAAGAATTCTCTTAAACTTATAATTGTTTTTATTAAGCTTTAAAAGTCCATTTTGGTGAGTACCAACTATTAGAACACTATCGTTAAGTTCATTAATTGCGTGAGTAGCAAATTTAACTTCTTGATTATTTTCTTTGAAGCTGATAGAATTAAATTTGTCCAGTTCACGATCATAAATATTAATACCTTCCTGAGTTCCAGCCCATATATTATTGTGATTATCCATAAGCAAAGTATGAATGAATGAACTATTTAGTGAGTTAACATTACTAATGGCTTCTTTTTTATAGGTCTTAAAATCTAAACTATTGTATTTGAAAACCCCATCTCCAGCTGAACCTAACCAAAGCATACCATCATTATCTTTAATAATTGTAGAAATAGTAGTTTGATTTATATCTTCACTTAATGGTATGAATTCATAATTATTTTGATATTGGCTAAACACTAAATTTAACAGAGAAGTATATAGAAATAAGAAAATCTGATATTTTATATTATTTTTCATCTATTCAATGATAATTATCTTTTAGCTAAATTCAAATTTTTTTAAGTAATAAATTAACAGATTATAAAATATATATTATTATATTTTTTGATTTGATAATTGTTTTTTTTGTTTGCTTCAATTATTATATTAATTGACTTATGAATTACAAATTATATATCAATTGAAAAATTAATATTTGTTATTTTTATTAACTATTGAATAAAACTATTAAAATGAAAGTAAATTTAAATTTAAGGAAAATATTATGTGTAAAAATTTTGTCTTACAAAATAATACTGATTGTTTTTTCTTTATCTTTTTTCAGCTTTATTTCTTCTTCTGATATTAATTCTAAAGATATTGCTATTGAAGCAAAACCTAACTTTATTTTTTATCTAGCTGATGATCAAGATAAATTAGATTACGGAACTTATGGAAATCCAAATGTTGATACAAAAGCTGTTGATAGATTAGCCAGCGAAGGAATAAAATTTAATAATTTTTATACTGGACAAGCTATATGTGCACCTACAAGATCGCAGATATTTACTGGGAAATATCCTATAAAAAATGGGTGTTTCGTTAATCATATAGGAGTTAAACCAGGAACTGAAACAATAATTTCATACTTAGAAAAAGAAGGATATGAGGTTGTCCTTGCAGGCAAAAGCCATGTTAAACCGAATTCTGTATTTAAATGGTCTAGGTATTTAGATTTAATTAAAATTGGAAACTCTAAACCTAGGTATTTACCTATATCTAAAATTGAAAACTATATATCTAAAGTTGATAAGCCTTTTTGTATAATTATAGCTTCAACATTTCCTCATGGCCCTTATCCAAAATCAAACGATTATAATAGTCAAGATATTTTCAAACTTCCATACACAGGAAAAAATATACCAAATTACAAAACTGGATATTATCAAAATATTAAGGAAGATAACTCTCAAATTAATAAAATTTTAGATATAGTTGACAGATATAATTTAAAAAATAATTCTTTATTTATTTATGCTGCAGATCATGGTATTTCAGGAAAATGGGGGCTTTCTGAGCAAGGACTTAAAGCTCCTTTTATAGTAAGATGGCCAGAGAAGATTAAGGCTAATATTCAATCAGATGTTGTTCTTTCCTTCGTTGATGTAGTTCCTACCTTTTTAGATATTATTGGAGCTCAAATATCCAATGATATTGATGGATCAAGTTTTTATAAAACTTTATTGGGTGATGAAAAAGAAATACATGAATATATATATGGTTTGTCTACCATGCAAAATATTCAAAAATGTAAAGTTTTTCCATCTAGAATGGTTAGAGAAAAGAAATTTAAATACATTAAAAATTTCAATTCAATTGAAGTTTATAAAAATAATTTAGGAGATAATGAAGTAGTTAATCAGTTTATTGAAATTGGTGCAAAATCATTCCCTAACAAACCTTTCGAAGAACTTTACGACTTAGAAAAAGATCCTTTTCAAAAAAATAATTTAGCAAATAATATCAAATATCTACAAGTAAAAAATAAACTTGAGTTAGCTCTTAAAAACTGGATGATTTCTCAAAATGACATTTTAATCACACATAAAATGCCTTTAATAAAACCAACTTTACATCCTTTGGATAGAAAATCTAAATGGAATAATGTTAGTGTAGATTTAGAAAATAAATTAAATGAAAATGATTATATCGAATTACACTATTAATAATTTTTTAAAATTATTATTATTTATAACTTTTATTTATTCGTTAAATTCTTATTCTAAGACATCAGATGAAAAGTTAAATGTTATATGGATTTCTTGTGAGGACATGGGACCAGTTTTAAGCTCTTATGGAGTTAAAGAAATTTCAACCCCTAACATTGATAAATTAGCCGAAGAAGGCATTAAATACATCAACGCTTATTCCACAGTTGGAGTTTGTGCTCCAAGTAGATTTTCTATAATCACAGGGATGTACCCCGCAAGATTAGGAGCTCATAATATGAGAACTGGTAACTTTTATACATACAAAGATCCAGATAAGTTAACTTACAAGCAAAATAAAGGAGTTATTGATAAATCTGGTATAAATGTTCCTGAATATGAAGTTGTTACTCCAACTAACATTAAAGCTTTTACAGAGTATTTAAGAAATGAAAATTACTATTGCATTAATAATAATAAATGTGATTATCAATTTAATTCTCCATTTACTGCATGGGATGAAGTTAGCGGAAATATATCTTACAAGGATAGACCTAAAAATACTCCTTTTTTTTATGTAAAAAATTTGATGGTTACCCATGAATCTAGAATATGGCTAAGGAAAAATGAACCAATAACAGTAAATAAAGATATTTTAAAAATACCTGCCTATTACCCTGATATACCAGAAGTTAGAAATGATATAGCAATTAAATATTCTAATATTCAGGAAATGGATAGACAAGTAGGTGAAATAATTAGTGATTTAGAAAAGAACGATCTTTTAGATAAAACCATAATATTTTTCTGGAGTGATCACGGCGGAAATCTTCTTAGACAAAAAAGAGCTGTTGGAAACAGTGGATTAAAGGTTCCTTTAATTATTCGATTTCCTGACGGTTATAGATCTGGAGAAGTTGATAACAGAATCGTATCATTAATGGATTTGGGTCCAACCACAATGTCTCTTTTAGGAATCAAACCACCTTCTTTTTTAGATGGTAAGGCTTTTTTAGGAAAGTATAAGACAAAACCAAGAAATTATGCTTTTGGATCAGCTGATAGATTTGATGAATCTACTGACATGCAAAGGTCTGTTATTGATGGTAGGTTTGTTTATATTAAAAACTTCATGCCTGAACTCCCATTAATTTACAGAAATAAATATCGTGAACAAATATCTATGAATAAGAAAATTATTCAGATGGATAGAGACGATGAATTGATTGGAGATTCAAAATATATTTTTATGAAATCGAAACAAGATGAAGAATTATATGATTTGAAATTTGACCCGTACGAAGTTGATAATATTGCAAATAATCCTGATTATAAAGATAAATTGATTGAATTAAGAAATGCTTTAAATACTTGGCAATATGAAATTGATGATAAGGGTTTTATAAATGAATCAGAATTGATAAATGAATTTTGGCCAAATATGATTCAGCCAATTACCAAACCTGTAGAAATTACTGTTTCAGATAATGTTATTTCGCTTAAATGTGAAACAAAGGGAGCATCCATCGGATATCAAATTGGAGCTCAAATTGGTTCACAAAATTGGAAATTATATAACAAACCTTTTGATCTTTCATCCAATCAAAAATTAGCAACTAGAGCAATTAAAATTGGTTATAAAGCTTCAACTATCTCAAACATTAATTAAATTAAACTACCAATAATTTTCTGTCATTTAATTATTAATCTCAAATATTATAGTAATCGATCTAATTTTACTATATTTTTTTTCAATATTAATTTAATTTAGTTGTATGAAATATAAACTCAAACTAATACTATTAATTGTTGTATTAAGTTTTCACAGCAATACTTTTCTTGGACAAAATAACGAAAAGCATAATTTTCTTTTTATTTCAGTTGATGATTTTAGACCTGAGATTAATTCTTACGGAGTTAAAAAAATGATTACTCCAAATATTGATAAACTTGCTTCTGAAGGAATACAATTTAATAACGCATTTACTAACATTGCTGTATGTGGTGCTAGTCGTGCAAGTTTAATGACTGGAATCAGACCAAGTCAATCTCGTTTTAATGATTATACTTCAAGAGCCTCAATTGACACACCTGATGCTATTTCATTAAATCAAATATTTAAAGAAAACGGATATGAGACAATTTCTTATGGAAAAATTTATCATCACTCTGATGATACTGCAGAATACTGGTCAGAAACTGATGGAGGAGCGCACCAAGCAGATTATCAAGACCCAGTTTCTGTAGAAAGAAAACGTAATGGAGAAATTGGCGAACATGGTAGAAAAGGTCCTGCTTTTGAATACCCTGAAGTAGATGATTACGCATATAATGATGGAAAAATCACAAAAAGAGCTTTAAATAAGCTTAAAATTTTAAAGGATGAAAATAAACCATTTTTTATGGCTGTGGGATATGTTTCTCCCCACTTACCGTTCATTCAACCAAAGAAATATTGGGATATGTATGATCATAGTGAAATTCAATTAGCTGACAACCCTTATCAGCCAACAAATTCTCCTTACATAGCAATGCATGCTCAGCATGATTCTGCAGAGTTACGTGGTATGTATTTAGATATTCCAAGTAAAGGATTGTTAAGTGATGAGCTTTCAAAGAATTTAATACATGGTTATTATGCCAGTGTTACTTACATGGATGTACTTATTGGAGAATTAATTAATGGATTAGATGAACTAGGTTTGAGAGAAAATACAACAATTGTATTGTGGAGCGATCATGGCTATTTTTTAGGAGAACATGGATTTTGGTGTAAGCACAGCACATTTCAAGAAGCTGCGAAAATCCCACTTATTATTTCTTCACCTAATTATGTGCAAAATAAAAAGACTGATTCTTTCACAGAACTTGTTGACATTTACCCAACTTTATGTGAAATTGCTCAAATAACTCCACCAAGTTATATTCATGGAAAGAGTTTAACTCCAGTATTAAATAACCCATCTATTAGACTTAAGAATGAAATTTATACACGTTATAAAGAGGGAGAAGCAATAGTAGATGAAAATTACTCATATACTGAATTTTATAGAGGTGAAAAATATTTAGGTAATATGCTTTATGATATGAAAAAAGACATAAAGCAAAATACAGATATTTCTAAACTCTCAATAAATAAAGAATTAGTAAAAAAGTACAGTAAGAAGTTGCAAATTATGAGAGATTTTGTCAATAAAGATTATTTGGAAAAATAAATAATATTTTAATAAATAGAGAATGAGTTTTAGTAATTTATTTTATAGTAAAAAGTTAATTGCTTTTATATTTTTTGTTCCAATTACATTAGTTTTTTCTCAAGAATTATATGTTTCTCAGCCGTTAGGCTCAGATTCTAATTCTGGTTCAGAATCCTCTCCCTTTAAAACTATAAATAAAGCAATCTCTGAGTCAAATCCTGGTACAACAATCTTAGTTATGGATGGTTTATATCAAAATAATAATTATGGTAGTGGTTTAAATGGAACATCTTTAAATAATAGTCCTGTCGTAAATTTTAATCAATCTGGTTTAAATGGATCGCCTATAATTTTAAAAAATCTAAATGGTCATTCACCAAAGATTCAATTTGATGGAGCTGGAGGTATAAGACTGCCAAATGGAGCTAACAATATTATCATAGAAGGTTTTGAAATTGAAGGCCCTTCCGCTTCAATAACCTACGAACAAGCTATTGCAGATAGAGAGTATAAAATTTTAGTTGCTGAAGATGATAATGATAATACTTCTTATAATCACACATATTTTTCAGGAAAAGGAATATGGGGTTATGGTCCACATAATAATATCATAATTAGAAACAATGTTGTTTATAACACTCCTGGATCAGGAATACGTTTTAATGATAGTGATTATATTACCATTGAAAATAACACTGTTTACAATACTACATGGTGGACTTCTTCAGCATCAAGTGCAGTTGTTTACGCTGAATCTATTTCAGCTGAAGGAGATAATGGTTCTGAGGTGAAAATGATTATGCGTGGAAATATTGTTTACAACAATTGGAATAGAATACCTTTTTATGTAACTCAACTTCCAGATAATAATGGAAATGTAGGAGGGAATTATGGAACAGCCAGTCAAGATTACATTTTAGATGGACAGGGTCTTTATGTAACTAGGAGTGACCCTGGATATGCAGGAACCTTTTTATTTGAGAATAATATATGTGTTAATAATGGAAAAAATGGTATCAACTTTGATCATTCTGATTCAGCATCTGCTATTTATAGAAATAACACCCTTTATTTTAATGGTGTTCATAACATTATTCAAATGCAAGAACATGGTGAGTTATTGCACGTAGGTAGCAATAAAGTAGCTGGAATTAAGGCAAATGGTGTTTTCAATGCTACTGTCGTTAACAATATTATAGTTACTAGAGATAATGAATATTCAGCACTAGCTTTTAATGATATTACAGGAACTAGATTAGCAGTTAATAATATTCTTCAAAATGGTACCTATGCATGGCCTGCTACACAAGAAAATAATTTGATAAATGTTGATCCACTTTTTGTATCGGCCCCTACATCTGTCAACGGATCTATAGATATTACAACAACAGATTTTTCACTTACATCTGATTCTCCTGCAATTAATGCAGGTAATTCGAATCATTCACCCTTAACTGATATTATAGGAACCTTACGACCATCTACTCCAAATGCGATATCGTCATCAAGCTTTGAAGACACAACTGATGATTGGACGGGTTTTGGAGCAACAATTTCTCCAAGTTATAATGATTTTTTGTCTGGAAATAGTAGTTTGTTAATTAGTGATAGAACATCAAACTGGCATAGTCCCAAATTAGTATTAACAAACTTATTGACAGTAGGAGAGAGCTACACATTTTATGTGTGGGTTAAATTATCAGATGGTATCTCAGGGACAACACAGATGACAATAAAAAACACTGATCAAAACACTTATAATAATTTAACATCTGCAGTAACAGCTTCTAATGAAGAATGGATACAGCTTAGTTCAGATTATACACATGAAACATCAGATAACATGTTTCTATACATTAAAGGTCCTGTAGTTAATGATGGAGTTGGCGGAGACTATTATATAGATGATTTTTCATTAGTTGAACAAGGTTTGCCAGCCGTAGACTTTTCAAATATTGATGACGTTGTAGACATAGGTGCATATGAATTTATAGATTCAACTTTTTCTGTAGATTATGATGATGAAATTACACCAAATATAATTTTGTACCCAAACCCTGCTAATGATATTGTTTTTGTTTACGGTGCAGATTCAAATAGCAGAATTGATTTATTTGATTTAACAGGAAAACAATATCATGTTAGCTATGATTATTTGAATTCCAAAGTTATTTCACTCAATGTGAGTTATTTAAATAAAGGATATTATTTTATTAAACTATATAATTTTCAAAATAATTCATCGACAGTATTAAAGCTCTTAAAGAAATAAATTATTAATTATTTTATAACTTAGAATATGAAAAGAAAATTAAATAATTTCAATGTAATATTGATTTTAAGTATTATTTTCTGTGGTTTTTCTTACGGAAATAATTTAAACTCCTCAGATTCACTTAAAAAATATTTTAGTAGTTTTTTTAATATTGGTGCCGCAATAAATGAAGATATTATTTTAAATCTTGATAATGACTCTAAACGAATAGTTGAGACAAATTTTAATTCAATCACACCTGAAAACTCACTAAAATGGATGTTTATCCAACCTTCTCCAAACTACTTTAACTTTACTGTTGCTGATAAATATGTCGATTTTGGTACAAAAAACAATATGCATATTGTTGGACATGCACTTGTTTGGCACTCACAATTAGCTGACTTTATGCAAAATATTGAAAGTAAAGCAGAAATGACTAAGCATTTTGAAAACCATATCTACACATTGGTTTCAAGGTACAAAGGAAAAATAAATGCATGGGATGTAGTTAATGAGGCTTTTAACGAAGATGGTTCAATGAGGGAATCTGTTTTTTACAAACTTTTAGGTAAAAATTATATAGAGAAAGCTTTTGAATTAACCCATAATGCTGATCCAAACGTTGACTTAATTTACAATGATTATAATTTATATAAGAAAGAAAAAAGAGATGGGGTAATCAATATGGTAAAGCAAATGAAGTCGAAAGGCATTAAAATTGATGCTGTTGGCGTTCAAGCACATTGGAGTTTAAATCAGCCTTCATTATATGAAATTGAACAAATTATATTGGATATTTCTAAATTAGGAGTTGATGTAATGTTTACAGAATTAGATATTTCAGTTTTGCCTAGTCCATGGGAGCAGGTAGGTGCAGATGTTAGTCAAAACTTTTCAAGGTTTGAAGGAGACCCTAAAATGGACCCTTATACTGACAAATTACCTAAATCTGTTCAAAATAAATTAGCTAAGCGTTATAAAGATATTTTTCAATTATTCATAAAACACAGTGATAAAATTAGTAGGGTTACATTTTGGGGAGTAATGGATAAGCATTCTTGGTTAAATGATTTCCCGATAAAAGGTAGAACAAATTATCCTTTATTATTTAACAGAACTTTTCAGGAAAAAGAAGCATACAAAGCACTTATTGAATTAGGGTCTAGTAATAAGATTAATCATTAATACATCAAAATATGAATCATGTTTCTCAAAAATTGTCAGTTCTTGAAAAGTTTGGATATAGTTTAGGTGATTTAGCTGCCAATTTAGTGTTTCAAACTTTGATGACATATTTGGCCTATTTTTACACAGATATTTATGGCTTAAATGCTACAGATGCTACAGCCATTATGTATATTGTAGGGACAGTTGCAGCTTTTAGTTTTAATCCCATAATAGGTGCTTTAGCTGATCGAACTAACTCAAAATGGGGTAAATTTAGACCTTGGATTTTATATACATCTGTTCCTTTAGGAATCATTTCAGTTATGGCTTTTAGTACACCAAATTTTAGCTATGACGGTAAAGTTATTTATGCTGTAATCACCTATTCATTACTTCTTTTATTATATGCATCAAGTAACCTTCCTTACTCTGCTCTTAGTGGTGTTATTACTGGTGATATGAAAGAACGAAACAGTATTTCTTCTTATAGGTTTGTTGCTGTTATGTTTGCACAATTTTTTGTTCAAGTGTTCATGTTGCCAATTATAATTTATGCTGGAGCCGGTGATAAAGCAATAGGAATTGAAATTGTAATGACCTGGCTAGCTGTAATAGGAACTATAATGCTTTTAATTACTTTTTTTACAACTAAAGAAAGAATAGTTCCAACTGAAGATCAAAAATCTAGTTTATTTGAAGATTTACAAGATTTAATAACTAATAAACCTTGGGTTATAATGTTAATACTTACAACATTAATATTTATTTCTTTAGCTATGAAAGGGGGCTCTTATGTCTATTATTTTGAAAATTATATTGATGAAACTAGATTAACTGTTTTTATTAGCCCAATTCTAGATTATTTAACTACTATTGGAATAAATTTTTTCGGTAATGATCCTGTTTCAGCAGGATTTGGATTATTTAATGCTGGAGGGATAATATTTATGATTTTTGGTATTGGTTTATCTAAAGTGTTAGCAGACAAATATGGGAAAAGAAATGTTTTTGCTTTGTTTTTATTTATATCTACAATCTTTATTATACTTTTTAATTTTTATGATAAATCATCTGTTGAGTTAATGTTTGGATCTCAAATTCTACATGGATTCTTTTATGGTATAACTATTCCTTTACTATGGGCGATGATTGCTGATGTTGCAGATTTTTCTGAATGGAAAAACAACAGAAGAGCCACTGCAATAATTTTCTCAGCTATGATGGTAGGTTTAAAATTAGGCTTGACTATTGGGGGTGGATTAGTTGTCCAAATTTTGGGGAATTATGGTTATGAAGCAAATAAAGAATTAGCTCAATCTGAACATGTTATTCAGGGTGTGAAATTATTGGTGAGTCTATATCCTGCAATTCCATTTTTAATTGGAATTGTATTGTTATTCTTTTATGAAATTGATAAAAAGATGGAAACTCAAATTGAAATTGATCTAAGAGATCGAAGAATTAATAAATAACATATGCCAGAAGATAATATTGACCATATTGATTTTGAAAAATTAAATCAAAATTCAATTTCAAAACCCTTAATTACAAAATTATATACAGCGGACCCTTCTGCTCATGTTTTTAATGGAAAAATATACATATATCCCTCTCATGATATAGATGCTGGTGAAGCATTTGATGATTTAGGTAGTCATTTTGCAATGGAGGACTATCATGTTATTTCAATGGATTCAATTACAAGTAAAGCAATTGATCACGGTATAGCATTACACGTAGATGATGTTCCTTGGGCAAAAAAACAAATGTGGGCACCAGATGCAAATGAGAAAGATGGTAAATTTTATTTATTTTTTCCAGCTAAAGATTATGATGATATTTTTAGAATTGGAGTAGCAATAAGTAATTCACCTACAGGTCCATTTATTGCTCAACCTAAATCTATAAAAGGAAGTTTTTCAATTGATCCAGCTGTATTTAGAGATGATGATAATAGTTATTACATGTATTTTGGAGGACTTTGGGGTGGACAGTTACAAAGATGGAGGTCTGGTTATTTTAATGCAAATTATCCAGAAAGTCCTACAGCTTTTGTTCCAAATAACGAAGAGCCAGCTCTACTACCATTTGTCGCCAAAATGAATGATAATTTATTAGAATTTTCCGAAGAACCTAAAGAAGTTAAAATATTAGATGAAGATGGAAAACTCTTGTTAGCAGGAGATAATGATCGTCGTTTTTTTGAGGCAGCATGGCTTCATAAACATAATGGAAAATATTATTTTTCTTATTCTACTGGAGATACTCATTATATTTGTTACGGAATTGGAGATAATCCATACGGTCCATTTCATTATAAAGGGCGAATATTGAATCCAGTAGTTGGATGGACTTCACATCATTCAATCTGTAAGATTGATGGAAAGTCTTATTTGTTTTATCATGACTCATCTCTCTCAAAAGGGGTAACTCATTTAAGGTGTATAAAGTTTAAAGAAATTAAATATCGTAGTGATGGTTCAATTATCACATTAAACCCTTATGAGGGTTTCTGATAGAGTTTTAGGGTGTGAATCCTATATGTTTATAAGTTTAATGGTTGTGTTTGATTCAAAAACTTCACCTGGTAATAATTCAGTAGATGGAAAGTTAGCCTCATTTGGTGAGTTTGGAAAATGTTGAGTTTCTAAGCATATCCCGGAATTTTTTTTATGTTTATAACCAAGATTGTTTCCTGTATATACTTGTATTCCTGGTTCATCAGTGTAAACTTCAATTTTTCTTCCTGTTTCTTCATTAACTAAAATAGCTGCTAGTTCAATTTTTTGATTAATATCTTTGTCTAATGCCCAACAATTATCCAACTCATCCAATAGCTTTTTTAAATTCAAAAAATTATACTTGCTGTTTTCTACTTTTAATAACTTCCCTGTTGGAATTAAATCATTTGTAACTTCTAAGTATTTGTTTGCCTTAATTAAAAGTTTATGATTAAAAATATCTTTATCTAAACTAGGACCTAAATTAAAGTAGCTATGATTTGTAAAATTAACTACTGTTTTTTTATCAGATTTTGCTAAATATTTAATTTTTAATTCATTATCGTTATTTAATGTATAATCTACTGTTACTTCGAGATTTCCAGGAAAACCATTCTCTAAATCCTTACTTAAATAATTTAAGATTAATGATAAAGAATCCTTCCTTTTGATAGACTTTACATTCCATACTTTTTTGTGGAATCCAGAGAATCCTCCGTGCAAATGGTTGTCTCCAATATTTTTATCAATATTGATTTTTGTATTATCAATTTTAAAGCTACCATTTTTAATTCTATTTGCATACCTACCAATAATTGCTCCAAAGAAACATTGATCATCTTCATATTCTTGTAGATTTTCATATCCAAGAACAATATTTGAAAAACATCCATTTTTATCAGGAAAATTTATATTTGTTATGATGCCACCATAGGAGATGATTTCTAAAGAAATTCCATTAGAGTTTTTTAATATATATAATGTGACTTCTTCGCCCTTTGATGTAGTTCCGTAATGATTTTTTTTAATTTCCATTTTTCCAAAGACTATCCATATCTTCAAGTTTTTTTCCTTTTGTTTCAGGAACAAATTTCCACACAAAATAGCCTGCTAAAAATGACATAACTCCGTAAATCCAATACGCAAAACCATTATTAAATGTTTCTGTTAAATAAGTATTGTTATTCATTATTGGGAATGTTGCGGAAACCAAATAGTTAGATGCCCACTGGGCAGCAACCGCTATTGCCAGTGCTTTATTTCTAATGTTATTAGGGAATATTTCTGAAAGTAATACCCACGTTACTGGCCCCCAACTTAAAGCAAAACTAGCTACATAAATCATCATACAAATTAAAGCTACATAGCCATCTAGATTTCCATAAAAAGTTAATCCTAAAGATATCATTGAAATGGCCATTCCAATTGCTCCAATTATCATTAAAGGTTTTCTTCCATAAATATCAACTGTTCTTATAGCAATAATTGTAAATAAGAAATTGACAATTCCAACTATAATTGTTTGAAGTAATGCAGTGTCGGTCGCTAAATCTAAGGTTTTAAATATTTCTGGAGCATAATATAAAACTACATTTATACCAACAAATTGCTGAAAAACAGATAATAAAATCCCAATTACAACAATACCAAAACCATAGGTGAGTAGGGGTGCAGTTTTTTCTTTGAGAGTGTTTTTTATATCATTTAAAATTTCTACTGCTTCTTTTTCACCATTTACTTTTTTTAATACCTCTAAGGCTTTATCCTCTTTATTTAGATGAACTAAAGATCTTGGGGTATCAGGGACAGTATAAAGTAAAATAATAAATATTGTGACGGGAATAAGCTCCGAAGCAAACATATATCTCCAACCAAGTTCATTAAGCCAACTATCATCCCCGTTTAAAGCAATAAAGTAATTTACAAAATAAACAATCATAAACCCACCAACTATAGCTAATTGATTGTAGGATACTAATTTACCTCTTTTATTAGCTGGAGCAATTTCAGCTATATATACTGGTGACATCATTGACGCTATTCCAACACCTATACCTCCAATTATTCTGTAAAAAATAAATATATTTGATAACGTATGATCACCTTGACCTATAGATGTAATAAATATTTCTGGCATTGAAGAACCTAATGCTGATATGAAGAATAATATTCCAGCTATAATTAAACTGTTTTTTCTACCAAACCTTCTTCCAATTAGCCCTCCAATTGAACCTCCAATTATGCAGCCAATTAGTGCACTCGATACTATAAAACCTGTTAGTCTACTTGATTCAAATTCTGAAAGACCTTTAGGGTTAACAAAAAAACTTTCTAGTGAACCAACTGTTCCAGAAATAACTCCCGTATCATAACCAAATAGTAGTCCACCCAGAGTAGCAACTAATGTTAATTTAATTAAATATCCATTTGATGTATTATTCAATTTATTGTTAATTTTTATATATGTTGGTTAATAATATTCTCAAATAATTCTTGCTTTCCGCTTTGAAGATCTAGTTCACCATTTTCAGAAGCTATTTTATATAAATCTTCAAGTTCTAATTTTCCGGACTCAAAATCTGCACCCTTGCCAGAGTCAAAAGATGAATATCTATCTTTTCTTAACTTTTCATAAGGAGAAGAGCTAATAATTTTATCTGCTGTCAATAGAGCTCTAGCAAAAGTATCTGCCCCACCTATATGTGCATGAAATATATCTTCCATATCTGTTGAGTTTCTTCTGATCTTTGCATCGAAATTTATTCCACCACCTTGTAATCCTCCAGCTTTTAAAAATACTAGCATAGCTTCAGTAGTTTCTTGTATGTTGTTTGGGAATTGATCAGTATCCCATCCATTTTGATAATCTCCTCTATTAGCATCTATGCTTCCTAACATACCCGCCTTTGCAGCTACTTCTAGTTCATGTTGCATTGTATGTTGAGCCAGTGTAGCGTGATTTACTTCAATATTCATTTTAAAGTCTTTTTCAAGCCCGTATTCTTTTAAAAAACCAATAGCAGTGGCTGAATCAAAATCATATTGATGCTTCATAGGCTCCATAGGTTTAGGTTCTATAAAGAAGTTTCCTTTAAAACCTTTTGATCTGGCATAATCTCTAGCCATCGTTAGAAATTGTCCCATATGATCTAATTCTCTTCCCATATCAGTATTTAACAATGACATGTATCCTTCTCTACCTCCCCAAAAAACATAATTTTCTCCATCTAATTCCATGGTAGCATCAAGTGCTAGTTTTACTTGTCCACCAGCTCTGGCAACCACGTCAAAATTTGGATTGGTTGCTGCACCATTCATATATCGTGGATTTGAAAAACAATTTGAAGTTCCCCATAAAAGTTTTACTCCAGACTTATTTTTTTTATTTTTTATGTATTCTACAATCGTTGATAGCCTTTTTTCAGACTCTAAAAAACTTGGTCCTTCCTGGATTAAATCATAATCATGAAAACAGAAATAATTAAATCCCATTTTTGTAATAAATTCAAATGCAGCATCTGCTTTGTCTTTAGCTGCCTGAAGTGGATCATCTGATTGATCCCAAGGAAAATTTTGTGTACCTGGTCCAAATGGATCAGCCCCAACTCCACAAAACGTATGCCAATATGCA
>Ga0208963_1000205_pt1 | contig 20332 bp, 28 predicted proteins | sample AOAMet2_C43A7_35_2_FD_188079 | JGI IMG/M metagenome (GOLD analysis project Ga0208963, IMG submission 188079) | Ammonia-oxidizing marine microbial communities from Monterey Bay, California, USA - C0912_C43A7_35 (SPAdes) | ecosystem: Environmental > Aquatic > Marine > Intertidal zone | place... | reverse complement strand
CTTTAGGAAAGCCAAAGGAAAAGACCTTATGGTATCAAGAACCAATAAAATTATTAAGATGAAGATATTAACAATCGTATGGGGAATAATAATTGTACTATGTATTTTAGAAGCTGTATTTTGTTCTAAGTTTGAAGATGAAATTTGAACGAAAGGAACATAGAGAAAGACAGAACAAAGCTCTTAAACAATTCTGTAAGCACTTTGGTTTGACTTATGGCTCACACGAGGAATATGCTCACATAGATGCAGTCCTTTATAACAAAGGAAAGATAACAGGTTTTGCAGAAGTAAAAGGAGTTCATAAAAATATAGAGGACAAACAAGATGTTATTGTAGCAATGCGTAAGATAGTTAAAGCACAACAGCTTCAAGTTAATAGTGGGAAGCCTGTAGCTATTATATGGGCTTTTAATAATGCTATTGTCTATGAAAGAATAAATAACTTGAAGGGAATATTTTATTATGGCGGTAGGAAAGTAAGAGAAGGAAGTACTTTTGATCAAGAACAAATTGTTAAAGTATTAATTAAAAACCTAATAAGAATTGAAGAAGACAGTCAGTAAATTAAAAAAGGAACTTGACAAGTGGTTTAGTCTTTACATTAGACTTAGGGAAGCTAACGAATACGGGATGTGCCAATGCTTCACCTGTGGAGTGGTCAGGCACTACAAAGACGGTATGCAAAACGGACACTTTCAGTCTAGGAAACATTTGTCTACAAGATTTGATGAGGAGAATTGTCAGGTGCAATGTGTTAAGTGTAATGTTTATGCTTGGGGTGAGCAGTATAAGTTCAGTCTAGCATTAGACTCAAAGTATGGAGAAGGTACTGCTGAGGAGTTACAATTTTTAGCTAGAACAACATTAAAGATTTCTAGAGTTGAATATGAAGAAAAGATAAGTTATTACAAATCACTTGTTGATAAGTTAAAAAAAGAAAAAGGAATTGAGTAAACTTTTTTATTAAGTTTGGCGTATGATAGAACCGATTTACGCAAGTGAGGAACACAAACAAATAATAGAAACATATATTTTAATGTGTACTGAGTTCTCAAAAGAAGTAAGCACAAAAGCAAGATACAACAACTACTTAGAGGTGTTAGACATTATACTTGAATATCATAATAATTACGGCAAAGGAGTAAAAAAGAATAATTGGTACGATTGGTTAATGATTATTCCAATAAATTTATCAGTAGCTACAAATGGTTTCTTTGCAGGGCTTGAAACAAAAGGTAATGCAGCTACTCTTAGAGCATACAAAACTGTACTAGATGAAATGGTTTATGATGTAACAGATAAAATAGACGCATTAGAGCAAATAAATGACTGAGATATATGCAGAAATATCTAAGCTAAGTTCTTTCTTTAGGAAGATGTGTTATGGTATAACGCAAGATGAAGAAGCTATTAATGATGCTGTACAGGAACTTATGATATACTTCCTTCAGATGAACCCTCAGACTTTGCAGGACATTTACGAAAAAGATGGAGTGAAAGGGATTAAGGGTTACGGAGCAGTTGTATTAAGAAGAAGTTTAACAAGTGTAAGAAGTCCTTTTTATTATAAGTATAAAAAATACTATACTAATTTAGTAGGAGTTTACACAGCAACATCAAGTCAGAACGCATATCATAAAAGTATCTATAACTTACCTGAAGAAACACAGGATAACTACAAATGGGAGAAGCTAGAAGAAATAGACAAAGTATTAGATAAGCAAACTTGGTATGATAAAAAGATATTTGAGCTTTACTACTCAGGAGAAACGCTTGACAGTCTAGCAAAGAAAACAGGAATAAGCAGAAACAGTTTATTTACTACAATAGATAAAGTAAGAGATATACTTAAAAAGGAATTGAATGAATAAGTTCTTTGTACCTAACGAAGTCTATGAAGATAGAATAGCAATTTGTAAGGGATGTGTTTACTATAAATCTTTATTAGGAAATTGCTCCATTTGTAAATGCTTTATGAAAGTGAAAGCACGAATAGCACCTATGGCTTGTCCTCAGAAGTATTGGGATAAAACAACAGAAGTAGAAACGCCTGATACTTTGCCACAGGAAATAGTAGAAGAAATATTAGATATGTGGAAAGACTTAAAAACAGGCAGAGCAAAAGATCAAGCAGCTAAAAAAAGAATGATAGAAACATACAATACCATTTTTAATACTTCATACAATGTAAGGACTAATTGTGGCTCTTGTATATCAACTTGCTTTGATGGAATAAAAAAACTATATAAAGAATATGCTAAGGGCTAAACTTAACTTAAATAACAATGCGGTTATTTTCTTATTTTTTTCTGAACCCTTAGCGTATTCATAACTTAAATAAATAGAAATGGAAAGAACTTATAAAACAATCAAGTGGGTATTAAACAACCACATTAAAAAGAATGTCAGAAGCCTTTGGACTTGGGAGAATGACAACTTTACTTGTATCTTTGAAAACTATGATGGTGATAGTAGAATATACACACCGCATCAGTTACTTAAACTTTTAAGCAAATGATGATCTTAGCAATAATAATCGCAATTATTATAATATTATTACTTGTAAATACTATTATAGAAAACAGAATAGCAATTAATAACAATAAAGATTTAATTGATAACATAAATAAATACTATGAAGACGAATAGAATACCTAGCTACTATATAGGCAAAAGATATAAGATAGAAGCTCGTAAGGTTATAGAAGATTTTGATCTTAGCTACAATACAGGAACGGCTGTTACTTACTTGTTAAGAGCTGAAAGAAAACACGCAAGTCCTATTGAGTGTATACAGAAAGCAATAAACCATTTAGAGTTTGAATTAGATAAATTAAAGAAATGATGAAAGACACAATAGAATTAGTTACTTGGAAAGGAGTAGTTAAAAAATATGGATATAAAGAAGGAGAAAATAAAGGAACTAGATTTGGGTTGCAATTAACTTTAGATGGTATGAACGACACTCAATTTATATGGTGTGAAACTAGCTTAGAACGAAAGAAGCTTTTTAAAACAATAATCCGAATAGCTAAGAATGAAGGAAGGGATTTAAAAATAATAGAATAAAATGACACTATATAAATGCGAATGTGGAAAAGAAGAAAAGGAAGTTGGTAAAGCTACAATAGTCCTAAGAGATAAAAAGTGGGTATGCAAAGAAGCTCAATGCAGTTGTGGTAAGTATATGGATAGCAAACCAACAGAAGGTATGCCTAGTCTTAAAAGAACTGAAGCTTCATTAAGTAAAAAAAAAAGAGGTGATAAGCTTTGGGCAGGAGCAAAGGAAAAGCTAATAGGCGAAAGAGGAATAAATGAAGACTACTAAATGAAGTTTGTAATAAAAGACAAAAGAGATAAGCAAAGCCTATTCAGTTACCTAAAAGAATTAGAGAACGATTACATAGTAAGTGTAAAGAAACAAAGAAACACAAGAAGCAATATGCAGAACAGTTATTATTGGAAATGTATCGTACAAGGATTAGCAGAAGAACTAGGATATTTCCCTAATGAGATGCACGATGCTTTAAGGGCTAGGTTCTTGTCTGAATATGAAATGATAAGTATTAACGATAATCAAATAGCAATAAATAAAATAGGAAGTACAACAGCTTTAAATACTAAATCCTTTGAGGAATACACAGAACAAATAAGAGTATGGGCTTTAACTGACTTGGGTATCAGACTAATGCTTCCAAATGAATACGAATAATTTCTATTATATAGTATGGAAAAAGAACAAAAGAGGACACAGGAGGGTAAAAAGAAACTACTAGCTGCACTAGAAGTATCATTAGGTATAGTAACAGAAGCCTGTGAGAAAGCAGACATAACAAGAAGCAGACACTATGCTTGGTATAATAGTGATGAAGAATACAAAAAGTCTGTAGATGAAATTGATAGTAAGTTTATTGACTTTGCTGAAACAAGTCTAAAGAAACAAATAAAAGAAGGTAACACTACAGCCACTACATTTTTTTTAAGAACAAGAGGTCGTAAGCGTGGTTATAATGAGAAACAAGAAATAGACCTTACTTCAGGTGATGAAAGAATTAAAATTAATATAAATCTTGGAGATTAGTCCTGAATTTACACCTAAGCAAAAGGAGTGTTTGAAATATCTATTTGACGATAGCACTAAAGAAGTTCTATTTGGAGGTGCAGCAGGTGGAGGTAAGTCTTGGGTTGGTGTAAGTTATTTAATCTTAATGTGCCTTCAATATCCTAAGACTAGGTATCTTATGGGTAGGTCTAAATTAGATGCATTAAAAAAGACTACACTAAATACATTTTTTGAAGTATGTACTGCTTGGAATTTAAAAGCTATAAAGGATTACACCTTTAACGGCTCAAGTAATGTAATAACCTTTTACAATGGTTCTGAGATAATTTTAAAAGACTTGTTCTTATACCCATCAGACAGAAACTTTGATAGCTTAGGTTCACTTGAAATAACAGGAGCATTTATTGATGAAGCAAATCAAATAACCGAGAAAGCCAAGAATGTTGTAGCTTCAAGACTTAGATACAAACTTGATGAAAACAATTTAATTCCTAAATTACTAATGACTTGTAACCCTGCAAAGAATTGGGTTTATTCAGAGTATTACAGACCTGCACAGGAAAATACAATAAAGCACTACAGAAAGTTTATCCAATCTTTAGTTATAGATAACACCTATATATCTAAACACTATGAAACTCAGCTATCACAATTAGATGAACTAAGTAAGCAAAGACTTCTATTTGGTAATTGGGAGTATGACGCAACCGCTGATAGTTTAATAGATTATAATTCTATAATGAGTATGTTCAGTCAAAAAGGAATAGAAGGTGATAAATATATAACTTGTGATGTCGCACGATTTGGAAGCGATAAGACGGTTATAATGCTTTGGCAAGGGTTACACATTAGATACATAAGAACATTGCTTAAATCGGCTATAAATGAGGTTGTAGACGAAATCAAGAAACTACAACAAGAGAATGGAGTTAATCTAAGAAATATTATAGTTGATGAGGACGGAGTTGGTGGAGGTGTAAAAGATTATCTAAGATGTCAAGGCTTTACCAATAACGCAAGAGCTTTAAAAGGTGAGAATTATCAGAACCTAAAAACACAATGTTATTACAAATTAGCAGACCAAATAAACAAAGGACAAATAGGTGTTAGTTGTTCTGATGTAAATATTAAGAATTACATAACGGAAGAATTGGAACAAGTAAGAACTAAGGACGCTGATAAAGATAACAAACTACAAATTATTCCAAAAGATACAGTCAAGTCTATTTTAGGGCGTTCTCCTGATTATGCTGATGCTTTAGCTATGAGAATGTATTATGAGATAGACAGCAACTTTGGTAAGTATTATGTGCAGTAAACTAAAAACAACAAATTTCTATTATATAACAGATGAAAGTAAAAGTCAAAAAGAAAGGTAAGGTAAAAGAGTTCAAATTGATTAGTAGTTGGGAAGATGTAACTCTTGAAAAATGGTTGCAACTTGTTGATTTAGAAACAGCTAGTAAAACAGAAGAAGCAGAGCAAACAATAACGGCTTTATCTAATATTCCTAAGCAGTTAGTAAAGGAATTAGCTTTATCAGATGTAGCAGTAATAATGAGTAGGATAGCAAAGCTACAACAAGAGCAAGATACAAAGCTAAAAAGGATAATTGAAATAGATGGTGTTGAGTATGGTTTTCACCCTGATTTGGACTCAATTACTCTCGGGGAATATGCCGATATCGAGACCTTTATCAAAGGTGGAATAGAAAAGCATTTACCTGAAATAATGGCTGTTCTGTATAGACCGATAAAAGAAAAGAAGAATGGTATTTATGTTATTGATGCTTATGATGGAGATATTCGGCTTAGGACGGAAGAAATGAAAAAGATGTCAGCAGAACAGGTACAAAGTGCTTTACGGTTTTTTTTTGTTTTAGGGAAAGAATTATCGGAGATTTTGCCATTATATTTGATGGAGCAGCTGAAGGGAATGAAGACGCAATAGCAACAGAAAGCTTTGCAGAGAAGTGGTCGTGGTTTGGGGTTTTTTATAGATTGTGTAATGCTGAAATAGTAAACTTAGAAAGAATAACGAATTTAGGATTGTTAGAATGCTTGACTTGGTTAAGTTATGAAACAGACTTAAACTCACAAAACAAAGTAAATAGAAATGGTTAATAATAAGACATATAATAATGTAGTAAACACTTTACTTAGACTTGGTGAGTATCACGACCAAATTAGCACAACTTCAGTAGGAGACATATATGACCTCAACCTTGAGAAGATGGAGAAGTTTCCTTTAATGCACGTAAACCCCACTTCAGTAACTACAGGTGATAGTCAATTGACATACAACTTTCAAGTGTTTATTATGGATATGGTTTCTGAAAAGTCAGATTGGCAAACTAGACAGCACGAGCTTTTAACTAAACTTGTAAATACTGAAAATAACGAGCAGGAAGTATTCAATCAAACATTACACATTTGTACAGATATAATAGGTATGCTTAGACATAGTGTAAGGCAGTCTTTGGGGGGTGTTGATGATATAAACGAACCTATCTATTTTACGCAAGACCAATTTACAATAGAACCGTTTCAGGAAAGATTTGACAATTTGTGTTGTGGATATGTATTTAATATAGGCGTATTAGTTCAGAACGATTTTCAAACTTGTGATATTCCTGTTAATGCTAGAGGTGCAGGTTACTAATGCTAAAATTTAAGATAGGAAGACTAATAGTTCACATAGGGTGGAAGAAATTTAAAATAACAATAAAAATATAAAAATTAATATGGCAAACTTAATCACAACGATCTCAGAAGGAGTTACCTTAAATGGCTCAGTAAGAGGAACAACAAACACAATTACAACTACAGGTATAGTAGATGTATTTGAAAGAATACTAACTTGTACTCATTCACAGACTACAACAGTAGCAGTATTTAATTCAACTCCTTATGGAGCTGATGGTGCTTTAGATGTAGAGAACTGTAAGTACTTGAGAATAACTAACTTGAGTGCAGACCAAGATATGAAAGTAGCTTTTGTAACAGCAGCTACAAACTATCAAGTAACTGTAAGAGCAGGAGGTTCTCATCTATTATTTCAAGCAGAAGAAGTAATGATTGCTGAAGCAGACACTACTCCTAACTTTCCTACATTAGAGGATTTAGTTACTGTAGAGGTTAGACCTTCAGCATCAACTGATGTTCAAGTAGAAGTCTTTGCAGGGTTAGTATAATGAAATTAGACGCTCTTAAAAGATATCTTGATAGCTTTGGAAGGCAAGTAGTAAATCAAGCAAAAGAAAACTTAGCTTCAGCTGATAAGGGCGGAGCATTAGAAAAGTCTATTAGTTTTTTTGCTACAGCTCAAAAGGGTTTAGTAACTATAAAATTCAAGATGGACTCTTATGGTAAGTTTGTAGATAAGGGCGTTTCAGGAACAGAAAAAGAAAGAAAGTATACAGATTATAAGGGCAAGACTCTTGTAAGTCCTTTTCGTTATACAAAAGCTAAAGGACATTCACAGCCACCTACTAAGGCACTTGATAAATGGGTAGTAAAAAAAGGAATAGCTCCAAGAGATGAAAAGGGAAAGTTTATGTCAAGAAAAAGCATAAAGTTTTTAATTGCTAGAAGTATTGGTAAGAAAGGAATACAAGGAATAAGTTTCTTCCAAAGACCTTTAATGTTAGGAATGCAACAATTTAGAGGTAAGTTCCTAGAAGGAATTAAAGAAGATATAATAGATAGTTTGAAAGACCAAAAAATAATTAGCTAGAAAAATAAATTATGCCAAATATAATAGAACAAAAACCCAAATATAATGTACTTCCTGTAGGTCAAGATATAATATTTGCAGTTTCAAATGCAACTATAGTAGCAACTCAATTAAAAGTAAAGTTTGTAGCACAGGTTCGTATAAGCTCAGGACAACCACCTACAGCAAGTGATTTGGTAGCAACATTTAAGACTACACCTAATAATAAAGGGGTTGGAATGTTTGACTTCAGTAATGTTGTAGAAAATTATGTTAAAGCAGATAATATGGCTTTTGATACTGCTAAATATAAAGACGAACTTGCTAGTGATGTGCCATTTCCTATTCATTTGATTGATAACTACTCTAGGAATTTTAATACTGTTAGGTATCTAGCAATACGATTTCAGATTGAATACTTAGGAGCAGATACTGACTACCCTAATGTTGTTAGTAACGCTTCAGGTAATTCAGTAAATACAGACGATTTCCTGTTGTTTAATGGGTACTTAAAAGAAACAGATGCATTAGAATATGGTGGAGGTGCAAATCAGAACTTTGGGTGGGATTGGAGAGATGATTTTTTGCTAGATGTTGCAACTCAAAGATTTTTAACAAATGCTCCTTTTGTCCAATCAGCTAACTTAGAAGATTATGGAACAATGGCTTTTATACAACCTCAAATACAAGATGTACTTGATGAAATAACTAGTGTAATATTCATTTTTAAAAATAGTATTGGTAGTATTATAGGTGGTGATAGTATAGATTTAACTTCCTCTAATGGTGCTTATAATACTTATGACGGTAAAGCTAATAAGCAAATATTGTTTGTTGGTTGTTTCCCTGCTAATTTACAAAATTGGAGTACAACTTTTCAAAATTTAATTTCAGCAGGAACTATACAGGGTGGTAAAATTCACCTTTATGCTTCAAATAGTGGTAGTCAAATGACAAAGACTTACACAATTGATATAAATTGTCCTGATAGTAAAGGATTTGAACCTATCAGACTTTGTTGGTTAAATCAATATGGTGCTTGGGATTACTTTACATTCAATAAGAAATCTACAAGAAGCATATCAACAAAAGGTTCTACATACAATCAATTAGCAGGAACTTGGAATGGAAGCACTTACAGATCTGATGGCTATAAAGGAGGTAAAAAATCTTTCAGAGTTAATGCTACTGAGAAAATTAAAATGAACACTGACTTTGTAAGTGCAGATTATAATACAATGTTTGAAGAATTAATAAACAGTCCTGAAGTTTATATCTTAGATGGCTTCCAAACGGACAATCCAAACGCTTTATTAAATACTTACGTAACACCTGCAAGACTTACGACTTCAAGTTTTACAAGAAAGACAGTAGCTAATGACAAGTTAATTCAGTATTCATTTGAAGTAGAAAAGAGTAAAACACTAAGAACACAATCAGTATAATGAGTGTACAATTAATATTATACCCACAAAGCTATAATGGTCAATACAATTCAATAGCTTCATTTGCAAATGAGTTTGTTGTAGATGGTTTTAACTTTACTCAAATAAACACTTCAAGTAGTTACGATAGTGCTTCAGGGGGTGTTATAATAGATACTTTGACTAACGCACCCCCTTCGTATTTTAATACTTGGTATCGTTTTAGAAGTACATCAGCAGGAACTCCTGACTTACCTATAGAAACTTCAGGAAATTTGGTATTAGAGTCCGCAATTGGAGGTTCATTAAGTGGAGTGTATCAAAGGCTTTCTAACTTAGTTGTAGGAACGACTTATGAAATGGTGATAGATTTAGACCAAACATCAGCAGCAGGGAACGTATTTACAGGTGCTTTTAATGGCACTAGTCTGATTTCACAACCGTGGCACTCAGCATCAGATCCTCAGATTATTTTTACTTGGACAGCTGCAACTACAAATGATACAATCATTATAAGTTATCTCAACTATGTTAATGACACTATCAGTATAAGTAAAATAAGTGTTTCAGAACAAGGGGTAACACCAACACTAATTTACACAGACTTAGAAGACGGGCAAGTAATTTGCGATTTATATGAAGATGAAGATATACCTTTAACATTAAGTGTTGATGACTTTAAAAATGTAGCTGAGAAAGTACAGTCATACTCAAAAGCTTTTAATTTACCTGCTACAAAAAGAAACAATCTAATATTTGATAATATATTTGAAATAACAAGAACAGATACAGGTCTTAATTTTAATCCTTACGTAAAGACACAATGCGTTTTAAAGCAAGATGGTTTTTTATTATTTGAAGGTTATCTTAGACTTATAGATATATCAGACAAAGAAGGCGAAATAAGCTACAATGTAAATCTTTATTCTGAGGTAGTAGCATTAAAAGATGTTCTTGATACTAAGACTTTAGCAGACGTTTCTTTTGTTGAATTAGAAATGGACTACACTAAAACAAATATAACAAGGAGTTGGAATAATGGAGGAACAGGACCTACATTTCTTAACGCTAATGCTTCAGGGTTCAGAGATGATAATAACACTATAAAATTCCCTTTTGTAGATTGGTCGCATAATTACACAGCAGACGCTTCCACAGGATTTCCTATATTGCCTAATTTGGAAAGCTCCTTTAGACCTTTTATAAATATTAAGTATTTAATTGACAGAATATTTGATGAAAGCCCTTTTACTTATGAAAGTGATTTTTTTAATACATCTATTGCTACAGGTGGTAGTTTTGATTTTGACAAGCTTTATATGGATTTCAATTGGGGTGGAGATGAAAACCCTAATTCTATTAATACTTCAGCTTCAGGTCTGTTTGAGACTTCAGGACCTGATACTTTGGTTACTACAACTTACACAAATGTACCCTTAACTACTAACTCATTTTCCGCAGATTTTGGCTATAATGATGGTACTTATGTATTTACTAGCCCTGCAGGGCAATCAAATGCCAACTATGAATTTTATGGATGGGTTAATACATTTTCTTCAGTTGATAATATATTAGAATTTAGATGGTTATACACACCTTCAGGTGGAACTCCTGTGCCACTAGCTTACCAATCACAAGATGCATTTGGTACTGCTGTATTGACTACAGCTATTGTTGGTTACCCCCACGGGAATGTTTTTGGTATGGGTGTAAGTTATGGTGGTTATTATAATACAGCTCCTACTATTACACTTAATGGAAATGGTACAGGGTTTACGTGTATAGCAAACGGAACTTTTCCCGGACCTATTACTTCAGTTACAATTACTAACCAAGGTAGTGGTTATTATTTTTCCCCTGATATTTTAATTAACGGAGATAATCAAAATCTTGGTAGAAATGGTTATCATAGTGGAACTCTTAATCAAACAATGAACGCAGGAGATAAATTAGAATTACAATGGAGAAGTAATATTGCAGGTTCAGCTAAAATAAATAACTATCCTTGGGCAGGTAATGGAGTAGGAGCTCCTTTTCCTGTAATGATTAATATGTCTATAAATATGCAGGGGGCTATTAAAAACGCTATTTTACAAAGTTTACGAGGAGAATTAACGCAATGGGATTTCCTAAAAGGAATTATAACAATGTTTAACCTAGTTTCAATTCCTGATAAAGATAACCCTAATAATATTTTATTTGAACCTTATGCAGATGTTTTTATTAATAATACAGCAAGTGGCACAACTTCAGATTTAAGTTTAGCTTCAAGAGGTATCGCACACGATTGGACGGACAAGATAGACGTTACAGAAATAAAACTTAAACCCCTGACAGACTTAAATAAAGAAACAATTTTTAAGTTTGTAGAAGATGATGATGATTATGCTTTTAATCAATATAAAACTTCAGTAAGTGGTCATTTATACGGAAGTAAAGAGTTTGATGCTTCAACTTTTACAATATTAACAGGAAAAGATGAAATAGTTGCAGAACCTTTTGCAGCTACAGTACCTAAACCTTTAATGTCGCAATTCCCTGATTTAATTACTCCTGCTATCTATTCTTATAATGCTGATGACCAAACTAGTGAAGGTTTTGAAAACGCACCTAGAATAATGTATGATAACGGAATAAAAACGCTTTCAAGTTGTACTTATTATATTCCTGCACAAAATGGAGTGGGTAATGGAATAAAAGATGAATATTTACAATTTACCCACTTATCAGAAGTGCCAAGTGTTTCATCTTCAACAGTAGATTTTAATTTTGGAGAATGTCAATATATGCCGGGACTTGGGAATACAGCTATGAATAACCTTTTTAATACATATTGGTCGCCTTATTATTATGAGCTATACAATCCTGATACTAGAATAATGACTTTAAAAGTAAATCTAAGTCCTGCTGACATCAACACATTCAATTTCTTTGATACGGTAATGATAAAGAACAGAGAATTTAGAGTGAATAAAATAGAATACAAACCTAACGACTTAGCAATAGTTGAATTTATACTTATACCATAATGCCTAGACTTACAACAATACCTTTTAGAAATGGCTTTGACTTAGCTCCTTATGAAATAGATGCTACAGGGATTGTAACATTTACTGATGGTACTAATGAAAATATAACACCTAATCAACTACAATGTGAAGGTTACGGATATACTTACGATAGAGCTGAAGGAGTTTGTAGGGCACAGTCTTTTACAATGGGATTAGATAGTGCTAATGTAAGTAATACTGCAAAGGGAAATGGAAACACATTTGAATTAGGAACAGACAATAGTACAGTAATAGGAGAAAACAATACAGTAAGAGGTTTATCAAGAAACAACATTATAGTAGGAAATCAAAATGAGATTGCTAATAGTGTAAACAATGCTTTTGTTTATGGCACTTTAGGAGAAGCTACAGCTAATAACTCAATAGTGTTAGGGGGTAATGCTCCAACAGATAATTTATCTGAAAGGCAATCTATTCATTTAATGTATGGAACACAAACAACAGCAGGGGGTACAGTAGATAGTTACTTAAATAATATATCAGGTAATTACTTTACTATTCCTGATAATACTGCTATGTATTTCCACGCTGATGTATTAGCTGTAAGAGTTGGTGGTTCAGGTACAGGATCAGCAGGTGATTTTGCAAGTTGGGTTGAAAGAGGAGTAGTAATAAATAAATCAGGAACGCTAAGTATAGAAAGAGAAAGAGACGCTATTAAAAGTTCAGGTACAGCAAGTGCTTGGCGACCTACAGCAACAGTTGATGGAACTAACTTTATTATAGATGTTAGAGGAGCAACAGATGTAACAATAGAATGGGCTAGTAATATAAGATTTACACAAATTAAAACAGGAGTAGCACTTTAAAAATAAAATTATGGCACAAGGAGAAGAAGAAATTGTATTAAATGTAAAGTCAGATATTGGTAAAGTAGTAGAACAAACTGAAAAACTTGAAGGAGCTGCTAAAAAAGGTCAGAAAGGTTTTAAAGGAATTGGAACAGCTATTAAAGGTGTAGGTTCAGCATTAAAAGCAGCAGGGATAGGTCTTGTTGTTGCTTTATTAGTAAAACTAATGGATGTCTTTAGAAACAACCAAAAAGTTTTAGACGCTTTTGAAACAGGAATGACGGCTTTAAATATTGCTTTTAACGACTTGTTTAATTTTCTAAATGATAATATTGGAGCTTTTACAGGTTTCTTTAAAGATATATTTGAAAACCCACAAGAGTCTTTAAAGGCTTTTGGTGATATGATACAGAATAACCTTATAGAAAGGTTTAATAGTCTTTTAGATACTTTCGGTTATGTAGGAAGTGCTTTAACATCTTTATTTAAAGGAAATTTCGGAGAAGCAGCAGAATTTGCAAAACTAGCAGGTAAGGAAATGGTAGATGTAGCAACAGGAATAGATAATTCATTTGATAAAACAGTTGATATAGTTACTGATGCAGCTGACGCAATTGTTGATTATTCTAAAAAAGTCTTAGACAATGCAGCAGCAATAACAGAAACTCAGAAAGCAGCAAACAGAGCAGCAGTAGAGTTTGCTAAGTTAAACGCTCAGTACTTAAAAGATGCTGAGATACAAAGACAAATAAGAGATGATGAAACTAAGACTTTTGCAGAAAGAATAGAAGCTAATAATAAGTTAAATGAAATACTTGCAGAACAGCAAGAACTTCAAAGAGAGCAAGTTCAAATAGGTATAGAAGCAGCACAGCAACAGTATAATATAAACGCAAGTGAAGAAAACTATATAGCATTACAAGAAGAAAAAATAAGAATGCTTGAACTTGAAGAAACTATTACAGGGCAGTTATCAGAACAAAAGACTAATGCAGTAGCTTTAGAAAAAGAACTTTTAGAAACTCAAAATGAAGTAAGAGCAGAAGGACTTTCAGGTCTACAAAGGGAATTAGAAGAACTTAAAACTGCTTATGAGTTAAAGAAAGAGATGGCTAGGAAGTCAGGAATGGACACTACAGCTATTACTAAGCAATATGAAAAGCAAAAGGCTTTAGTTGTTAAAGCTACTGTAGATGACCAAATAGAAGCGTATGGAAATCTTGCTTCTGCGTTAATAGGGTTGGCAGGTGAGAATAAAGAGTTAGCTATAGCTTCAGCTGTTATTGACACTTTTGTTGGAGCAAATAAAGCAATGTCATCAGCACCTCCACCATTAAACTTTATAGCAGCAGCAGCAGTAATTGCTACAGGTCTAGCAAATGTAAATACAATTATGCAAACAGATGTAGGAGGAGGAGGAGGAGGAGGAGGAGGAGGAGGAATGTCAGCACCTGCACCACCTGCACCACAAATGATGTCAGGAGCTTTTGATATATCAGGAGGAGTAGAACCTGAACCAACTAAAGCTTATGTAGTTACAGATGAAATGACAAATAGTCAAAACCAATTAGCCAATATTAGAAGAAGGGCTACAATCTAAAATCAAATATATTAACTATATATCTATTATATACCAAACAGAATAATATGCCTTGCACAAAATGTGAAAACGGAAAATATAAATGGGGTAAAACAGGAGAATGTAAATACGACTCCAAAGAAGCCTGTGAAAAAGCTAATAAAAAAAACTATAATAAAATGAGACCAACACCATTAGGAAAGACTTACGAGCAATACGAAAAAGAATTAAAGGAATATAACTTGAGTAAAGTTGAAAGAGTTGAATTGGGTGCTATTGATGATTTTAAAAAACTATTTGAAAAGTCATTAGATAATTGGGAAGGAACTTCTAGCTCTTTAATAAAAGCTATGTCTAAAACTCAGCAAGATTATAAGACGCAAAAAGGAAAATGGGAGCAGGTAATTAAAATGGGTGAAAGTATAGAAAAAGATGCTAAAGATTTAGGTGTAGAAATACCTAAAACAGATTTAGGAAATAAATTACTATCTGCAAAAGATTTTATAAAAGAAAGTCAAAAAATAAATCAAGCTATTGAGAAACTTTATAATATATTTTAATAAATAATATGACACCAACTAAAATAGTAGAATTAGTAATTGCAGACGATAGTCAAGAACTAGCTATTGATGCTATCAGTTTAGTAACTTCACCTGCGATTGAACAAGACTTTGTTTACTTTGGGAAAGAAAAGAATAACTTAACATTTGCAAAAGTAGATGAGGAGAAAAGAATGCTAGTTAGTCCTGCACTTATTCCGAACAAACAAATATTCAGACACGACCCAAATACGGATAGTGATTACTATGTTTACTTTAGTCCTGATACAGTTAGGAAAGCTTCTGAATTATACTTGAAACATAACAATCACCATAAAGCTACATACCAACATCAAGATAGAGTTTCAGGAATACTTACAGTTGAAAGTTGGATTATAGAAGATACTAAGTTAGACAAGTCTACACTTTACGGATATTCACTTCCTGTGGGAACTTGGATGGTTAAGCTATCTATTTCAAATGATGAAATTTGGTCTAAGATAAAAGAAGGAGAATTAAAAGGTCTTTCAATTGAAGGCTACTTTACTAATAAATTTGAACAAATGAATAAAAAACAACCAACTACAGAACAAATACTAAGTGCTTTTAATGAATTAGTAAGGGAAGGTAAAATTACTACAATGAGCAAAGCTAATAGAATTGAACTAGGACTAACTGATGATGTAGAAAAACTTATACAACAGGCTAAAGATTTAATTCCTGATTTAACAAGAGATGTCAAAGCTATTAAGGGTTATGAAAAAGATGAATTAAAAGCGTATAAAGAAGTTGATAAGAAGAATGCTGCTTATGAAAAGGCTGAGGGAAAATACTTTGACCTTCAAAATAAACTTGAAAAGGCACAAGATGCCTATGATACAGCAGAAAGAGAAGCAAATGACGCAATATTTTATCGTGATAATACTTTGAAGAGCATAGATGAACTTGAAACAAGGTTAGATAAGAACAGAGGTAATGCTTCAAAATTAAAAACTAGTTTAGAAAAGAAAACAGATAAGTTAGAAAAAGCTGCAAAAGACTTAGATGTTAAAATACCTGCAACTACAGAAGCTGCTAAAATCTTAAAGAAATTAATATCATTATTGTAAAAATCAAACAAATAAATAACTATTCTATTATATAACAGAACTTAAAAATTAAACTATGGATTTAAAGACGCAAATTTTAGTAGCACTTGGACTTGACAAAGAAGCAACAATCAAATTAGAGTGGCAAGCAAAATCAGAAGATGGAACTATTTTCGTTTCAACTGCTGAGGAATTAGAAGCAGGAGTAGACATCTCAGTATTAACTGAAGATGGTACTACAATTTTATTACCAATCGGAACTTACAAGACTGACACAGGAGTTACTTTTAGAGTTGAAGAAGAAGGTATTGTTGCTGAAGTTATGGAAACTGAAACTGAAGAAGTAGTTGAAGAAGAAGTTGAAGCTTCAGAAGAACTAGCTGAAGAAGAAGAAGATAAAAAAGACTATGAAGAAGAAGCTGATGTAGCTGATTGGAAAGGTATGGAGAAAAGAATTGAAAACTTAGAAATCGCTGTAGCTAAACTTAAAGAAGGAAAAGTTGGAGGTGATGATGAAGTCGAAGAAATGTCTGAAGAAACTGAAGAAAGAGGAACAACTCCTAAGTCTATAAAAACTACAGAAGTAGTTGAATTCTCAGCAGAAGATGAATTAACTAAGTTAAGAGCTGAAAACGAAAAACTTAAAACTGAGTTAGCAGCACAACCTGCTTCAGCTCCTTTAGATACTAATAAATTCAGTTCAGACAGAAAACCTGTTTCAAGAGCAGAATACAACAAAATGACAAGAAGAGAGAAATTCTTACACGATTTAAATAAATAATATTAATTAAAAAAAAACAAAAAAATGGCGTTTACTACAACATCAAACTTTGCAGGAAAAGCAGCAGGATTTTACATCTCAGCAGCTTTAAAAGCATCAAACTCGTTAGATTATCTAACAATGATAGAAAATATCAAATTTAAAAGTAACATACAGGCAATGAATAATACTGTCAGTTCAGTGGCAGATGCTACGTGCGACTTTACTTCTGCAGGAACTCTTGCGCTTACAGAAAAGGTCTTAGAACCTAAGAACCTACAAGTTAATCTTGAATTATGCAAGAAAACTTTACTTGACTCTTGGGAAGCATTACAAATGAGAGCAGGAGCAGGAGCACCACCACCTGCATCTTTTGATGACTATGTTATCTCTTATATGGGAGAAATTATAGCAGAAGCAACAGAAAATTCAATTTGGAGTGGAACTGCTGTAGCAGGGAAATTCAATGGTTTCTTAGGAGCAGGTACAGGGCTTTTATTACCGGGAGTTGATGCAACAGTTGTTCAAGATGCAGCAGCAGGAGCTTATACAGCAGCTACAATTATTGCAGAATTACAAGGAGCAGTTGCTTCAATACCTAGTGCAGTTTTAGGAAAAGAAGACTTACATATTTATATGAGTCAAAGAACTTACCAATACTACATTTCAGCAGTATCGACTTTAGGATATGTTAATGCTTACAATATGAATGGAGATTATGTGCCAATGTTTGAAGGCTACAAAATCGCCGTTTGCAATGGAATGAACGAAAATGAATTAGTGATAGCACAAAAATCTAATTTATTTTTTGGGACTGATTTGCTAAGCGATAAAACTCGTATAGATTTAATCGATATGGCGTTTACAGGTTCTGATAATATGAGATTAGTTGCTCGTTACTCAGCAGGTGTTCAAACAGGAACAGGAGCTGATATCGTAAGACAATCATAATAAAATAAATAATACGGAAGGAGGGGGTAAAACCCTTCCTCCCTTAACCTAAAAAAATAAAATAAAATGGCTTGTACAGCACTTACAAAAGGAAGAGGGCTCGATTGCAATCGCATCTCGGGGGGCGTGAAATTTATTTATTTCGGAGTTTACGACCAATTTACAGCACCAATTGACGGAACAGGAATAGTTGAAGCTTCAGGAGAAGTTACTGATATTGAAATGGGTTCTAATGTTCTTTACAGATATGCTATGCCTTTAGGTGTAGCTTCTTTAACGGACACAATTGTTGGAAGTAGAGAAAACGGAACAATCTACTATACACCAACAGTTCAAGTATTATTTAACAGACTTACCAAAGAAGATCAAAATCAGGTTAAATTGCTAGGAGCTACAAAAGTAGTTATCTTTGCTCAATTAAACCAACAGTTAGCTAACGGACACGATGTTATCGTTTGTCTTGGTAGAGTAAACGGAATGGAATTAAATGCAGGTACTATGGATAGTGGTGCTGCTTGGGGAGATAAAAATGGTTACACTCTTACCTTCGATGGTATGGAAGCTGAACCGTTCCCAATGGTAGCAGATTACACTACAGTACCATTTGATAATGGAGCATTTACAATGGGAACAATAGTTACATCTTAGTAGTTTTCTTATATATTTCTTGATTAGGGTGGGCTTAGGCTCACCTTTTTCTTTTTATTACTAACTGAATACAAATAAATTCAGCTTATTTCTATTATATAACAGACAAACTAACTATGATACAAGCAATAACAGAAACAGAAATTAAGATATATGTACAAACTGAGGATAATCGTATCAATACTTCTGTTGCTTCTACTCAAATAAGGCACTTAGTAAAATTCACTAATGACTTAGATAAGTCTGTTTATTATGCTTATGGTAATACTGAGCTTATAAAAGACAGGTTTACTAATATTAATATTTCTTACGGAACTACACCTAATATTTATACAGGCGTTATTAAGTTATTTCCTGCGGGATATTATAAGTACGAAATTTACGAGGTTAGTTGGATAGGAACAGTAACAGTCTCGTCAGGTAATGCACCTGCAACTGAAGATGATGTTTTAAGTCCTGTAGCTAACGATAAAGGAGTAGTACAAGGACTTGTAACTAAAGGTAAAATGAACCTATCTGAAAAAGACGGAACGCAGCAAGTTCAATACACACAAAGAGAAGCACCGACAGAAACAAATTACATATATTACGGACAATAAAATAAAATAAAATGATAGAAAATGTACAACAATTATTAACTGAGCAACTAGGAAAAAATGGTAGCACAGAAGTGTTCACTACAGCAGCTCAAACTTCAAAAGATTGGTATTGTATTTACTTCCCTGTTGAAAGCGTAGTAGCTTCAATAGCAGCAGCAGATGCAACAGGAGAAACTGCTTTACAAACGACATTACCTGCGGGAACAACTTTGTTTATGAATGTAACTGCAATTACTTTGACTAGTGGAATTGGTATAGGTTATCACGAGGGAGTAACTACATAAGATATGGTACAAAAACTAGGATTAGCTTTAAGTTTACCAACTATCAAACAAGTTGGGGGTGCTTGGCAACCTTCTAATGAAAGAAATTTAGAAGCGTGGTATAAATATCAAACAGGAATTACTTTAAATGGTTCTGATGTTTCTGCTTGGGCTGATAGTTCTTCTAATAGTTTTGATATGGTACAAGCTACAGAAAGTGAACAACCTTCGTATAATTCAGGAGATATTGATTTTGATGCTTCTGCTTCTCAAAGTTTAAGTACTGCTTCAGATATAATTTTCTCAGGTGTATTTACTATAGGAATAAAGCTCTTTCCTTCAGCATCAAATGCAGTGGTCTTAGGTGATAACACTTCAGGACAAAACGAATTTTTTAAAATTACATCAACGAATAATTTAAGATTTAAAACAGATGGCTCACAAGTAGATATGGGGTTAGATAGTGGTAGTTTTCTAGCAGATAATTATTTAGTTATTACAAGAAATTCATCTGACTTAGTTACACTTTATTTTAATGGAGTAGCACAAGCTGATACTGAAACATTAGCAGGAACAGTAAATATGGACTCAATAGGAGTAAGAGCAGTAAACGTAAATCATTATGATGGAACTATTAGCGAAATACAAATGTATGATACAGAAAGCACAGCACTTACAGCTGATGTAAATACTTATTTATCAAACTTATAAATATGAAAGACTCAATATTAAGCATTAATTTAGAAACTTCAACTGCACCAATTGTACAGGAAGTAAGAGGAAGGGACTACATAGAGTACGGCACAGAGGATTGGAAAAACCTCTACCCTCAGTTCTTA
>Ga0208963_1000156_pt1 | contig 23420 bp, 37 predicted proteins | sample AOAMet2_C43A7_35_2_FD_188079 | JGI IMG/M metagenome (GOLD analysis project Ga0208963, IMG submission 188079) | Ammonia-oxidizing marine microbial communities from Monterey Bay, California, USA - C0912_C43A7_35 (SPAdes) | ecosystem: Environmental > Aquatic > Marine > Intertidal zone | place... | reverse complement strand
TGCAGCAGGTGTAGCAGATATAAGTAATTACAAATACTTTAGAATAAAGAACTTAGATAGTGCTAACTTCTTAGAATTAAGAGTTACAGGTACTGCAGATTCTTTCTTTGTTAAAATAAAAGCAGGTGAAACTTTCTTATTGATGGATAACGAGATTGATGCAGCAGCATCTAGTACAACAGTAGGAACTCTTACAGATATAACTCAAATTGCTGCTAATGCAAATACAGATGCAGTTGATATTGAGTTTATTGTAGTAACAGCGTAGTATGCCTTGTTACGAATGTGAAAATGGTAAGTGGAGGTTTGGTGAAACTGGTGAATGTCAGTATGACTCTAAATCTTCTTGTGAAACTGCTAATAAAGATTATTATGCAGAAGAAACTTATAATGACTATCCACAAGCAGCAACTAACAATGCTAAGAGGGCTATAAAGTATAAAGAGGAAAATGGTAGTGATTGTGGAACTCAGGTAGGATGGACTCGTGCAAGACAATTAGCCAACAGAGATAGTTTAAGTAGAGATACAATTGCTCGTATGGCTTCATTTAAAAGACACCAACAACATAAGGATGTTCCTTATGATGAAGGATGTGGAGGTATTATGTGGGATGCTTGGGGAGGAGATGCAGGTGTAAATTGGGCTATAAAAAAATTAGAACAAATTGACTCTGAAAATAAAATTAAAGAAGATTTTGAAAGTTTTTTTGAAGATATTATCAAATCTATTAAAGACAAAAAATAAAATGGAATTAAAATACTTTAAAAGAAGTGAGTTTAATTGCAAGTGTGGATGTAATACTAATTACATTGATAGTGATTTCTTAGAAATGATGGATAGAGCAAGAAGAATTGCAGGAGTTCCATTTAAAATAAATAGTGGATATAGATGTGAGAAACATCCATTATCTAAGAAAAATCCAACCTCATCTCATATTAAAGGTATTGCTGCTGACATCAGGTTTATAGACAGTAAAAATTTAGCACTAATAATGGGAGGTCTGGGAGGTGCAGGATTTGAAAGATTTGGTATAGATTTTAAAAACAAATTTATACATACTGATTGTGATAAGGACAAAACAAACCCCTGTATTTGGGGTTATTAAACAGAATATTAACTAATTAAATATATATTATGAATTTTATTACAGAAAATTGGCTAGAATTATTAGTTGGAATAATGGCTTTTGCGAAAGTTGTTACTAATTTAACTCCAACAGAAAAAGACAACAAAATCTTTGGATGGTTAGACACTATCATTGATGCTATTGTTCCTAAATACAACAAGAAGAAATAGTGTTTCAGAAATGGATAGGGGGAGTGCTGCTAAAGGGTGGCGTAAAACCAATAACAGAATTATTGAAGGCAGTAAAAGAACTTTTTACAGACACTAAAGGTAAATGGAGTAGTAAAAGAACCATTAGTGGAGTGATAGTAATTGCTGCAAGTTTATACATTGAGAAAAATGGTATTGATACTAATGCTTTGATACTTACAGGGTTAGGTGTTTTACCATTATGTTTCTCTGTATTTGAAAAAAATAAATGTAATTGTACTGGTAATTGTAAAAAATAATTATCTTTGCATAACTTAGGTAGGGTTGTGCCTATCTTTGTTTTCATTGTTTATAGTTTTCAAGAGTGGGATGTTTAAAAACATCTCACTTTTGTATTTTACAAGCATTTTTTTTTGTATAATTGCATCATAACCAATACATAAAACTATGAAAAAATATGGTAAAAGACTTAGGTTGTCTAAAGAAGAAGTTGAGATGGTTTATGAAAACAGAGCAGAAAGCACAACAAACATTAATGGAAACACAGCGTTAGACATACATCTTTCAGAAAGAGGTATAAATAAAGATGATGTTGTAAGTGTCAAGCATTGGCAATCTGCTAGTGGTGAATACAGATTTAGCATTGTAACCAAAGAAGATATAACTGCTAATGAAAATGATATGCTAGAGAAGATTAGCGACTTCATTGAGAATCACTCACCTTATTATCCTTCAGTAAAAAGAGATAACAAAGATGCTAATCATCTATTAGTAATAAATCCTGCAGACATACATATAGGTAAATATGCTAATGGAGTTGAAACTGGTGATGGCTATGATGTTGAAACTGCCTGTATGCGTGTTTTAGAGGGCTTAGAAGGACTTATATATAAAGCAGATGGCTTTGAGGTAGAAAGGATATTATTTTGTATAGGTAATGATGTTTTGCATATTGATAATGTATATAATCAAACTACAGCAGGTACAGGTCAAGATGTAGATGGCAAGTGGTGGGAACATTTTGAGGTTGCATTAGCACTATATGTTAAGTGTGTAGAGATGTTAAGAGAGATAGCACCTGTAGATGTTATTCATTCAATGTCTAATCACGATTACCAAAGTGGATTTCATTTAGCACATGCATTAAAGAGTTGGTTTAGAAACGACAGAGATATTACTTTTGATATTAGTGTAGCACATAGAAAGTATTATAAATATGGTAAGAACTTAATTGGCTTAGAGCATGGAGATGGTGCTAAGATGGCAAACTTACCTTTAATGATGGCTCAGGAGAAACCAGTAATGTGGAGTGAAACTAAATATAGATATTGGTATCTACATCATTTACATCACAAAGTTAAACATAAGTGGCTAGATGCTAAAGACTTTATAGGAGTTACTGTAGAGTATATGCGTAGTCCATCAGGAACTGATAGTTGGCACTCAAGAAAAGGATATGTTGGAGTTCCTAAAGCAGTTGAAGGATTTTTGCACGAAAAAACAAGTGGGCAAGTGGCTCGTTTAGTGCATTATTTCTAAAATATCACATAAATTTCATACAATTTACTTCTAGTAGACAAACAATTATCTAAAAATTGTTAAAAATGTTTTGGTGGGTAATTCCAATTTTATATCTTTGCCTCAATTAACAACTAAAACAATAAACAATGGAAGAAGATATAATTAAAAGATTAAAACTAACTGAACAAGAAGTTCTTAATGTAGTTAGTGAATGGTATCTAAATGGAATGTACCCAGACATATTACAGGATGAAGATGGGCTTGAGTTGTGTGAAATAACACAAATTCTATGGGAAGAAATTAATAACTAAAACAATAAACTAAATGGAAACACTAATCGCAGTACCTACAATCATAATACTTATGATTATCTACATTGTCCAACAAGACAAAATAACTAACTAAAACTATAAAATTATGGGAAGAATGAAAGAAGAATTTATGCAAATGAAGCAAGAAGAACTTGCTCAACAAGAACCGAGTATTAATCAATTAAATAATAACAAAATGTCAAAAAAAACAATGCAAGAAAAATTAAGAAAACAACCTGAGCCAATTGTAGAAACAAGAAAAGAGGCTTTAAGAAGGATGTACAAAGAGAATGGTTTAGTAGAAGAAGATATTTACAAAGACAAGAGAGGATTTGTAGTTATCACAAGAACTGGAATTGATAAGATTGTATCAAGAAACAATATTACAGTTGCTTATGAAGTAATCAATATGGATATAGAAAAAGGAATATGCGTATTAAGAGCAGCAGCATCAATGAAGGTTGGTAATGAGGTTAAGAACGCTATGAGTTTTGGAGAAGCATCTGACAATAACTTAATGGGAGGTGGTAAGAAGTTCCCTGTTGCTATGGCAGAAAAGAGAGCAATGAGTAGAGTTGTTTTAAAGATTGCAGGATTCTATGAGCAAGGAGTATTTGGTCAGGATGAGATTGTAGATTAATGACTGATGATTGGATAGATAATATTCTTGATGGTGAGCCTAGTGGTATTACAGATACCCAATGGCTTATCATTGAGAGTAACATTGACCTAACATCTTTTACAGAAACAATGAAATCTGATATTCTAGGAAGAATAAATGATTTAACAGAACTAGAAGCAGAAGAAATAATAACTAAAATATATGAAAACAGATATGAAAAAGACACAAGAAAACAATGGGAAAAAATGTGCAAAGATGGAGTGTTTGGACATAGAGATTTTTAATCACTTTTTAAAAACCTACACTTATATTATATGGAACAAGAAACACCTTTTGGGTGAGATTGTTGAGGATGATATGATGAAGATGTTAGACAAGCAACAACTTATAGATTTTTATCATGTTGGTAAAACTAAATTTAAAGTTGAGAAATCTAAGATTGAAAAATACATAAAGAGAGATGACAAATAAATATACATTAGTACAAATCAGAGAATCCAGAAATGAGTTTGAGGCTCTACTAAGAATATATGGTGTGTCTAATTTAAAACTTTGTAAGATACTTGGAGTTAATTACGCTACAAGTAGAAAGTTTATAGAGAATCCACCATCACTTAGATTCATTCACGCTAAAACATTAGCAGACTTTATTGGATTAAAAACACAAGACATAGTTGATACAATAGTGTACGACTTAAATTAAAATTATAACAAAATGAGAAGAAGAAGATTAAAATTTAGTGATTACTACCACAATGTAATTACAAAAGAATTAGCAGATATTTATAACATTAAACAGGAGGAAATGTTTTTGGGTAGTAGAAAGAAAAACATTATATTTGCTAAGAGAATGTATATCTACATATTAAGAGAGATGTTTGGATTAACTCTTAGCGAGATAGGTAGAGTAACAAACCTACATCATGCCTCTATTATACACCACACAAGAAAGTTTGAGTTCTTTTACAATAACTATCCAGAAGATACTGATGCTTTTAAAAGAGTAGAAGATAGGGTTATTGAAGTTGAGGTGGATGAAGAAATATTAGGACTAGAAACTCAATTAAAACAAATCAGCGAATCATTAACTAAATTATATAAAATTAAAAAATCAAAAAATGACAGACAAGAAAGAGAAGGTTTACTTGCCAAGTAGTATCAAAAATATTGATACGAAGTATGGTACAATGATGGTTGCTAACTTTAAGATGGATGAACTACAAGCAAACTCAAAGAATGGTTGGGTTTCTATGGTGATTTCAGAAAGGAGAGAACCATCTGAAAAGGGTGCAACTCATTATGCTTATGTAAATACTTATGAGCCACCAAAAGATTCTAAGCCAACTGCTGCTAAGAAGTCTACAGCAAAAACAGATGATGACTTACCATTCTAATGATTAAATGGAAAAAAACAACTTATCCTAGCACTTTCATCAAACTATCTGATGAACTTGCTAAGGTAAGGAGTATGTTGTCTGCTGATGTTTATAATAAAAACACAGAAAAATATAGAGGTAAACAAGAACACTCTATCTCTCAGTTAGGAATATTTGCAGAACTTATTGCAAGGCATCTGATGGAGAACAATAAAGGTATAAGATACAAGGCTGCACCACTACTTGAGCAAAGACCAGTTGTTGAGGCTGACTTAATTATGGAAGGCATTGGTGAGTTAAACTACATTGATGTTAAAGGCGTAAAAAGTGGTGGAAATACGCTTAGAGTTAATTTTAAAGCCCATAACAACCCTAAAAAGAAAATTACGCACTATTTGTTCATACAGCCATTGAACGCCTTATACGCAAGATTTTGTTGGTTTACTCACGAACAGGTAAGTGAATGGACTGTAGTTATGTCCACCTATACAGAGTGCTATGAACTAGAGATACCAAAAAATAACTAAAACTAAAAACAATGAAAGAACAACCAAACTACTATGCTATAATAAGTGCTGAGGTTAGATATGATAAGAATCTAACTGCAAATGCTAAATTATTATATGCTGAAATAACTGCACTACTTAATATTAATGGTGAGTGCTTTGCCACAAATAAATACTTTTCTAACCTTTATGGTAAGAGTACTGTTACTATTTCTAAATGGGTAAGTGAATTAGTTGCAAATGGCTACATATCAACTCATTACATCTATAAAGGAAATACTAAAGAAATTGAAAGGAGGTATATAAGAAAACTTAAAGGGGGTGTTAAAGAAAACTTTAAGGGGGGTATTAAAGAAAACTTTAAAGATAGTATTAGTTTATCTAAAGATAAACATATTAATAATAAAGGGGTTTCTTTTAAAAAACCAGAAGTTAATGATATTAAAGAATATTGTTTATGGAGGAATAATGGTATTGATGCAGAAACTTTTTTTGATTTCTATGAGAGTAAAAATTGGTTGATAGGTAAAAACAAAATGAAAGATTGGAAGGCTTGTGTAAGGACTTGGGAGAAAAGACAAAATAAAACTAATAACAATAACACTACATCACACAGACATAAAAAAGGAGGAGATTATGGTGATGGTAAATTTTAAACTATGAGAACAATAGAAGATACATTTAAAAATGCAGACTTCCTGCAGCCAAAGGTTTACAACAGATATAAACTAGGAGTAAGAGAAGAAATAAAAGAAATGTTCATTAAGTCTTTTGAGTATTACGATAGAACAGTTGAAAAGTATGAGCATTTACCTGCTTATGATGAGATTATTGACTGGATGGTAGATACAAAAGGTAGAGGATTGATGTTGATGGGGGAATGTGGATTAGGTAAATCAACTATCTTAAACTTTGTTATTCCTGCTATATTTAGGACTAGAACAAATAAGATATTAAGAAGCGTTCCTGCAAAAGAATTAGGTGCAGTTGATAGAAATAAAGCACCATTCATTATCATTGATGACTTAGGTACTGAGAGTATTAAAAATGATTATGGTACTAAGATAGATGCAGTTGCTGATGCAATTTCTTATGCTGAGGATAGTTCTAAAACATTACTAATAACTACAAATTTAACACCTCAAGCACTTAAAGAAAGATATGATGAAAGGACTTTAGATAGGTTGAGGAAGTGTAAAGTGGTGATTATCAAGGGAAAAAGTTTTAGGAATTAATTTGTATAAAATTGAAATATTTTTATATATTTGCATTGTGAAAACATTTATGATAATATGGGGAGTGGTTATAATCGCTTGTGTGCTAGAAGCCTATTTCTGCTCTGTATTAATAGAAGATGAGTATAGTGGGGATAAATAATAATAACAACAATGGGGATACTCTGAAACCCCTAAGCGTTAATATTCCTTTTTTTTTCTAACCCCCACTATGCTTATTAAATAAACAATATGAAGAAACGAAAATTAAATAGTAAGAATCCTAAGTATAAAAAGGATAAGGAAGAAGAATTAGTAATACTTAAAAAAGTTCCATTTACTGGTAAAGCAAAAGGTTATGGGGTTTGGTATAAAAATCAAAAATAATATGGGGAAAAGAACTTATAAGACAATCAAGAGTGTATTGAAGCATCACATTAAGACTGGAGTAAAGTCTTTATGGACTTGGAAGAATGACAACTTTACAATGATATACGAAAACTATGCAGGTGATGATAGGATATATACATGCCATCAACTCTTAAAAATATTAAATGATGAATAGTGCAACTATTGGTGCTTTAATGATTGTTGGTGTTGTGATTTTATATATATTTGCTTTATGCTATGTTGAGGATAAGATAGCAAGACAAGAGAATGAGAAGTTAAAAAAAAATATAGATAAATTAAATGACAAAGCATAATAAATATTATAACGATAAAGGAAGGAATGGATGGACTCCAACTACTACTTGGCAAAATGAGGTGGTAGAAGATAAAGTAGATTACAGTAAAGATAAAACTCCAAACTATTACATTGGTAGAGTTTATGGATATGAGGCTAGGAAAGTTGTAGAGGATTTTGATTTATCCTATAATATCGGTACTGCCTGTACATATCTGATGAGAGCAAAGCGTAAGCACGATACAAGTGTTGATTGCATACAGAAGGCTATTAACCACCTAGAGTTTGAGTTAGATAAAATTAAAAATGAAAAAACCAATCTTTAGAGTATTTGTATCTTACGAGATAAAGAATAAAAAAGTTGTAACTAGAAAAGCAATTACAGGAATACTAGATACATTTGTTCTTACATCTAACATTAAAGAAATAGAGAGCGACCAAGAATTAATAGATAGAATTTGTTACATAAATAAAAAGAACCTACATAAAGTAGATGTTATAATTACAAGTATTGATATTGAAAATCAATATGGTGAAACTACTGATAGGTTTGAAGATGAATATTAGATTATGCCAAAGATTAGAAAGATAAGAATAGAAGATAGAAAAGATAGTAGAGGTGGTGGTTACTCCAGAAGAAAGTTTACTGTTGCTGAGGCAGATGCTATCAGAGAAGAATACACTACTGCTACAGAGAAGATAACTATCTCATCTCTTGCTAGGAAGTATAGCGTATCACAACCTTTAATGTACCAACTAATAAAGGGTAAGACCTATACTGATGGGGGAACAAGGGGTGTAGGGGGTAAGCATAGGGGGCATAGGGGGCATAAGGGGGCATAGGGGGTATGGCTATGAAGAAAGAAGCATTAGTCCAATCCTCATTCTGCACCTATATAAAATATACCTACCCTAATCTAAGATACTGTGCCTCACTAGGTGGTATAAGAACCTCCATGAAACAAGCAATACTAGCCAAGAAAACTGGCTATGTTAAAGGCTTCCCCGATATGCAAATATGTAAAGTCAATAGTGAGTATGCAGGACTATTCCTAGAGATTAAAGCAGATAAGACCTGCTATCCATCCAAAGAACAAAAGCAATGGGTTGCTGACCTCAATGAAGAAGGATACTATGCTAAGGTAGTTAAAGGACTTGAAGAATGTATGGATGTCCTTGATTGGTATATGAAAATAAAATAATTTCCTAAAAAACTTTTCTTGAAACTGTTTCTGTTTTGAAACTGCCACCGAAACTGCTCGGTGAAACTGCTGTTGAAACTGCCCTGAAACTGCTAGGTATATTGGCTAGGAGATTTTGAGTGAGATTTTATTTTTGTTTCTTCTTTTCTAATTTTCGCACCTACTTTTTAAAAAATTAAATTGTTAATAACTTTATTTTAAAATATTAGTATAATTAAAATATTTTGTTATTCGCATACGCGTTCTATCTATTGCAAATTTTTAACCTCTAAAATTGAGCAGCACCAACCAACCAACAAAAGCACCATAAAAAAACACTTTTTCAATATAAGCAGTAAAAAAAGAGGTAAAAAAGCACCATAAAAAATACATCATTTTAAAAAAACTTTAAAAAAAGCGTGTTTTACTAGAGTAGAAAAAAAAATAATCTTTTTACACATTTTTGTTGTAATTGTTAAAAAGGTGTATATTTGCATCATAATAACTAACTAAAAACTTTAAACACTATGAACACAAAACAACAAAACACAAAAACTAACTTATTTGATTTAATTTATCTTTTAAGTTTACCAGCAGCGGCAATACTTTATTTTATAAACCTTTAAAAACTAAAACAATGATATTAACAACAGAACACAAAAACGCCTTAAAGAATGGCGAAACACTTATATTAAAAAATTCTTTTGATGGTGAAGGCGATTTGTTCGCTTTATGGCTCGGCAGATGGGGGCATTTTAACCTAGAGAAAAACGCAGTAATTGTAAAGAGTACAAAAACATTAAAACCGATACTTAATAAATTGGCGTTAGATGGAATACTATCAGAACTAACAGAAATTAACTAAAAACTTTAAAACTATGAACAACTACAAAATTACAAACAAGAAAAGCAAAAGAAACTATTTTTTAAATGAGGAAGAATTAACAAATTTTTTCAAGAAAAACAAAGTGCAAAATTATAATATTATAAACTTAACAGAGCAAAAGAGAATTAAAAGGAATAAAATACTTGATAATATTGCATTAGTTTGTTTCTTTGCTGCTACTGTATTAATTACTATCTTAATTATAGAAAATAACTATTAACTAACTTTAAAACTTTAAACAATGGACACAACAACAAAAAACGAACTAATTAAAAACACTTTACAAGATTTAACCCTTATTCATTTGGGGGAAGATGCAACAGATTTTATTTCTGATGAGTTAGATGGCTACGATGTACATCAGATTTATGATGAATTGCAAGATAATGGATTTTTTAATGTAGATATAATTTATTATAGTAAAGCGATAAAATATTTACAAGAAAATGATGCTTCACTAAGTGAGAGTATAGAAATAGCAACCGAATACGGCTTTACCTTAGAAAATATAAACTCTGAGACATTAGCAAGTTTACACGCATCAAGACAAAGAGAAACTAAATTTTGGGAAGATGTAGAACCAGAACTAGACAAAACAATTAATAACTAAAAACAATAAAAAAATGAGAAAAATAACTAAAGAATCAATTAACGCATTTATGAACGCTAAAAGATTTAAAAAACAAAATACTGTTGTTGAAGTATTGCCAAATGTTACGATTTTAAAACTACATAATAATACAATTGCATACAGATACAACGACCCAGAACGAACGCTTACAATAAGCAATTGTGGATGGTTCAGCAATACAACAAAGGAACGATTAAACGCCTTACCTAATGTAGATATAAGACAAAAAAACTTTGTGTGGTATCTTAACGGCAAAGAGTGGAACGGCAATAAAATAGATATTAATTTAAAAACTTTATAAGATGAGCAAAGGGCAACTTCCGATGTCTGACTGGAGTAATACCCAGTTAACCATCCTTTTTATCTTAGCAATCCTAACTTCTGGATGTTAAGCAAACAAATACTAATTTTAAACAATAAACAAACATGGAAACAATTAACACAGACAAAGCGAAGGAACTAATCCACCAGACAAACGGGCAAATCTTTAGCAGTACCTTTATCAAAAAAGATAATACAATACGAACGCTTACAGCCAGACTAGGCAAAAGATATAAGAGTAAAACAGGCAAAGAAGCACCATACAAAGCAAAAGAATATAATCTATTACCTGTATACGATATGAGAATTAAAGAGTTTAGAATGTTAAACTTTAATACTTTGCTTACTCTTACAATCAATAAGAATGTATATACTATTGAATAGATAAAGCAAATTAAATACAATATATTAAAGCCACTTTAAACAGTGGTTTTTTTATGCTCTAATGTATCTAAATAAATAAGTAATAGTAAGACACTAGAAGCACAGTAAAAGCCTTTAAAAACGCTTAAATACTTAGTTAGTTTTTAATTAGTGTTGATTATATTAGGTTTAAATTGTTTTGTATGATTGGCAAATTTTCTTTTTATAAGCAACTTTGCACTAAAAAAAGACACATTTTATCAACATAAAGTGTTAATTACTAGTATATTACAAACTTTAAACAGTTTTTAGTTGGTTTTGTGTCAATTCTTACAGTTTTTTATTAAAAAGATGTTGAAAAGGTTTAAAAAAGGTTAAATAAAAGGTTTTGTTTTGGATTCCGTAAACCGAGTAGTATATACTGTTTAGCCACCCAAACGCACACACACAGAATACAAGTTCAATTTTATAAATACTATGTTTGTAGAATAAACATTTATTTTGGAGGTTGGTACATACTTTGCGATATGAGCAATAATGTTTACTATAGGATGTGGCGATTATAAGTATAATGGAAGAATAACATATACTCTTATAAGAGGCACGAAGATAGGTGTTTAAAATTATAGTTTTGCATAGTTTTCTTACAATTTACAATAATGTTAAATAATAGAAGTTCAATTTTATATAATAATTAGGAAAGCAGTTTAAATAATTTTTGTATCTTGCGACTTTAACATAATATAATGAAAGAAGAAGATAAGAAGTTAGGTAGTGAGGCAAGGAAGAAAAGACCTCAACTTGGTAAGATAGATGAGAACTATAATAAGACTCCAAAGGCATTAATACCTAAAAACAATGAGGCAAGACAAGTGGCTAAGATGACTCGTAAATCACTTGCTTATGCTTTAGAAGGACAACCTGTAAAGATTAAGATGGCATTAGATATATTATTTGATGAAGACCCTAGAGCATATATAGATGCAATAGCAAAACTAATGAACTATGCTATGCCTAAATTATCATCTACAGAGATTAAGAAAGATACTGATACTAAGATTGAGATTAACTTAACTGAAGGTGCAACACTTGATGATATTAAAAATCAAATCAGAGGACTTGAAGATGCAGAAGATATTGACTTTACTGAATTAGATGACTGATAAAAAATTATTAAAGTTCGCACTTCAAAAGAAACTTTGTGAGATGAGTTTCTATGAGTTCTTTAAGGCTGCTTGGATAGTAGTAGAACCTGCCGTACCATTATCTACTAATTGGCATCATAAATATATATGCGATACGCTACAAGAAGAATGTGAGAGAATCATAGCACAAAAGCCAAAAACTAAAGATATAATTATTAATGTACCATTTAGAAGTACGAAATCATTAATAGTTACTGTTATGTTTCCAGTATGGGCTTGGATAAAATCTCCTAAACTAAGATTCATTACTTCTTCTTACTCTGCTGCACTATCTATTGAACTTGCAACTAAATCAAGAGATATAATATTTAGTGATTGGTTTAAGAGAAGATGGGGTGATGTATTCCACATTAAAAAAGACCAGAACTTAAAAGAGAGATACGAGAATAATCATATTGGAATGAGAAGAGCAACATCTGTTGGTGGTACTGTAACAGGTCAGGGTGGAGATTTCCTAATTGTGGATGACCCTCTATCACCTCAAATGGCAAACTCAGCAACCGAAAGAGAGAACGCTAATGAATGGTATAGGACAACATTCTACTCAAGACTTAATCAAGCAGATATTGGAGTAAGGATAATTATTATGCAAAGAGTGCATGAAGAAGATTTAAGTGGATTCTTGTTAGATAGGGAAACAAGAATAAAATATAAACATATTTGCATACCTGCAACAAATGAAGATGGTAATATCAAACCAAAATCACTAGAGAAGTTCTATAATAAAGAAAATGGCTTGTTTTGGGAAGATAGATTTAGTAAAGAAGTATTAGATGATTATAAAAGTGCATTAGGTACTTATGGTTATGCAGGACAACTGCAACAAACACCAACACCCTTAGATAGTGGTATGATTCATAAGGATTGGTTTAAGATTGATAGATATAGAAAAGATGAGGCTACAGTAAACTTTGTTATTGACCCTGCATATACTGCAAATCAAAAGAATGACCCATCAGCACTACTAGCATATACCTATCAAGATAACAAATGGCAGATAGTAGATTGTATTAATGTACATAAAGAATTTCCAGAACTTGTTAAATTCATTCCTCAATGGGTAAAAAAGAATGGATATACTCCAAAAAGCAGAATATTTGTAGAACCTAAAGCATCAGGTAAATCTATTGTGCAAACATTAGTTAGAGAAACAGGACTTAATATAAAAGAAGATAAACCACCAACAAAAGACAAAGTAGCGAGAGTTAGTGATATTAGTGCATCACTTGAGAGTGGTAGAGTTAGTTTACTTAATGGAGATTGGAATAGAGAGTTTCTTGACCAACTTACTAGGTTTCCCGCAGCAAAACATGATGATATGGTAGATTGTTTAGTTATGGCTGTAAATAAGGAAATATGGGGTGGTGGAGGTAAGGTAGTTTACTTTAATTAAACTTTTTTTCAGTTTGTTTAAAAATTGTGAAAATATTTCATAGTATATTTACTATTTTTGCGTAGTTTTGAGTAATTCTAAAAAAATTATCAGAAAATTATGAAAAATACGGAAATATCTTACATAAACGAAAATCACAAAAAGATTGTTGAATTACATCTAAGAAAGATTAAGAAAGCAATGTATTTTGCTACTGAAGATGTTGGAGAGGGTAAGTATCAAGACTTTTTAGATATAATGAACTCAGTCTACTTATATTCTAATAATTTTTACGATACTATGGTAGAAAAGAAGGGTGATGGTGGTTTGTTGGAAGAATTTATGTTTTTAATACCAAATATGGTTTTTTATACTGCTATTGGGTTTTTGACTGCATTAAAAGATGGAAGTAATGATTATTTAATGAGAAGTAATTTAGAAGAAATTGGTTCTATTTGCGAAAACGCAACAAGTGAACTTGCAGATATATTGATAGATGAAAAGGAGAGTAAAAAAATAATGCAAGATATTTTAGATTTAGAATTGACTAAAAATTAATAGATATGGTAGAGATTAAAATTCAAGACAAAAGTTATGAAATTCCAACTGAATGGAAAGACATAACACTTAGATATTGGTGTGGTTTATATTCAATCATCAATCAGTACAACAAAAGAGATGATGAGGGTAATGTTATTGAGGCAGAACACTCAGAAGTGGAATTATTGAAGATGAATAGGGATATTTTCATATATCTTACTGGTCTTAGTGCTAATCAGATGAATATGCTAGATGTTGATAGTGTAAATGCTGCAGTAGCAACATTCTCACAAACATTAGAAGAATATAAGCCAAAAGGAATAGATAAATTTGAATTTGAAGGTGAGGAGTATTTATTTCCAAAAGAATTTCTAAGAAGAAACACATTTGGAGATTATATTGAATCAACTCACCTAGAGAGTACAATAGAAATAATGAAACATGGAAGGTTTGATGTATTACCAGAACAAATGGCAATACTTTGCAGAAGGGCTGATGAGGAGTATGATGATGATGCAATATCTTCCAAAACTGAAAAGTTTAAAGAATTAACAATGGACTTCGTGTGGGAGTTCAGTTTTTTTTTGACAATGCAAAGCGTAAAATTAACAAGGACTTTCCAAATGTTTTTGGGGAAAACAGAGGAAGAGGTGGAGGAGGCAAAAATAGAGTTTCTACAGTTGGACTCTACAACAAGTTCATAAAGCCTTATGGATGGCTTAATAGTTTATATATGGTTGCAGAAAAAGGGATATTTAGAGTGAATGGTGAAAACGACATAGATAGTGTAAAGAAAACAGACTTATACAAGGTTTTAACTTATTTAAGTTGGAATACTGCTAAAAATGACTATGAAATTGCTGTTCAGGAGAAAATACATAATAAAAATAATATAACATTGTAATAATGGCAATAACAAGATTAACAGACATAATAACAGTATTTGACAGCAAATGGACTTATGGTGATGTGAAATTTGGTTACGAAAGTGAAGTAAACCAAGACCATGACACTCAGTACCCATTAATGCTAGTTGAACCACCTGAATCAACTATACCTGTAGTGTATAATGGTAGAGAGGAATATACATTTGAAATAAATTTCTATAATTTATATTCTCAAGCAGCACAATCAGCAGTTACACTTCAAAAGAGATGGGATGATTTACAAGATTTGGCTAATGAGTGGCTAGATATGGTGCTTAAAAATTATCAAGATGTAAATGTGGAAGCATACTTAGAAGATGAGAGTATCGCTATAGAAAGAGTTAAAGAGGTAGCAAACGATAGGTTAGTGCAAATAAAATTAACATTCACTATGAGTGCATTTACTAAATGTTTTAGACCTGTTTCAAACTACCCATCAGATTATTCTGATTTAGTGGTGTGGCTAAAAGCAGATAGTGGTGCTACATTTGATATAGCATCTAAAAGGGTAAGTGCTTGGGCTGACCAATCAGGGAACAGTAATAATGTGGCTCAATCAACAGCAGCAAATCAACCATTAAGACATGGATATGATGGGGCTAATGATAAAGCATATTTTGCTTTTGATGGAACTAACGATATTATGCCATCAAACAACAACTGTCCTCTTAGTGATGGTAGTTTTACAATATTCACAGTTGCAAAACAAAATACTGTAAATGCAGGTACTTTTAGTGTTTTTTCTTACAAAAGAATTGATGTTGAAATAAATGTTGGATTTAAAGGTAATAAACACTACACATTTGTGAAGGATGCACTTAAAACTGCTAATTTTAATAGTCAAGATTCTAGTGAATACGCAATAGTAAGGGCAAGTTTTGATAAAAGTGGTGGTAGATTAAAGTCTGCAGTTAATAATGGTGGAGAATCTGCATCAGTCGCTGTAGGGTGGGATGGTGGCACTACATTTAATGGTTCGGTATTTAATGTAGGTAGTGATGGCTCATCATATATAAGCAACAACATAGAGGAGGTTATTGTTTACAACAGAGAACTTACAGGTGATGAGATAGAGGGGGTTAAGGGTTACTTAAATTTAAAATATAAAATATATTAAGATATGGCAGGATATAACGGAGAAATAAGTTGGGGAATACAGCCTCTAGATTTTGATACATCAAATTTAGCAGGTGCTTTTTGGGAGAGTAAATCTAACTACCTTAAAAGTGTAAATGACCCATTAAGATACCAAATTCAATGGTTTAATGCTAATTTAACAGAAGAGGTAGAACCTTCTGCTGCTAATTTTTCAGGTGGTAATGGCGATTTGGTAAATGTGGTGTTCAAGGTTTATACGACTACAGATAAGGCTGCCTCATTTCCAACTGCGTGGAATTTAATAGGTACTATTAAGAAATCAAGAGATATGATTAACACGCAAAGGATTGGTTCTTTTGGTAATTCATCTACATATCAACCACCTAAAGGACATAGATTTACAATAGATATTAGTCAATTAGTGGCAGATGAACTTTCTTATAGTTTATGTCCAATAAATAAAGGTACTTGGCAAAGTAATTATTTTGGAGGTATGAATGGTGGATTAACAATGCAAGATAATGTTCTTAATCATAATATTGCACATGGTACTCCAGTAAGCAGATACAATGTTTCTTTAAATGGAACTTTTAGAACTTTAAGAATAGAAGCAAGTTTTGAGGTTATAAATGGAGATGGAGAGATTGTTTCTGCAGATGGTGTTTTAAATTCAACTAACATTACAGTTATAAACTCAGTTAATCAGTTTGAGAAAGATAGTTTGTATTATACAGGTGTTTATACAATGGGTGCTAATTCATCTACCAAATACAGTTTCCTAAGTAGATGCCCAAATGCTCAAAGTGGATTTGCGTTCAGAAAACCAATCAGAGTAGATGAACAAGCAGAATATTTACAGTTTTACATGAGGGCTGCTGAATCAACCGAGATAAGAGGTACTAGTTTGGATAATAATGTTGGTGCTATTGCATTGAAAGTACAAACATACCGAGCAGATGATACGCTACAACATACATTTTATCTAAGAGATTTTGAAGATAATTTTGAAACTATTATTGCAGATGGTTCTGGTATTGAATATATTAATGGCTATCAAGACCAAATGTTTGTTCAGAATGTTTCGGCAGATTATATTATAGATTCTGACAAAGTATATGAACGAGATGATACTAGGATTCATGCACCAAGCAACAATTACCCTTATTGGAACGCATATACAGGTGATACAATAACAGGAAATACTGCTTATTACAGAGTTAGTATGTCAAGAATTGCTCTGTTTCCAGACTCAGGTGTTTACAATGAAAGAAGAACATCAGAATACAGATATTATACTATAGATAGAGAAGATGAGAAAATTGCTTATGGATTTGTTAGATTTCATTGGTTAAATTCATTAGGTGGAATTGATAGTTATACTGCAAAGAGAGATGTAGTTGAGGGCTTAACAATAAGTAGAGATGTAATTGAAAGAAAAAGTGGTGATAGAACTTGGTATCAAGATGATAAGGGTGGTAATGGGTCTGGTGGCTATCATGGTGTTAGTGATTATCAGTACCATTCAGATACAATGAGGGGTGGTGATATATATAAGGGTGGTAGAGAAGTTACTAATATAAATGCAGAAAGAGTACAAAGTGTTTATACAGAGCCATTAAATAAAAGTGTAGCAAAATGGCTAGAAGAAATAATGTTATCTCCTAATGTTTGGATAGAGATGGATACAAAGGCAACAGAAATGGGTAATGACATGAATGATTACTTACGACCATCTGATAAAGAGTATATACCAGTTATAATAACAAATAGTGATGTTGAAACTGTTAATCAAGCAGAAGGTTTAGTTAAATTTAATATTGAATATACTTTATCGCATAAAGTAATAACTCAAAGAAACTAATATATGTCAGTAAAAATAGAGATATTAGATTACCAGTATAGTGGAAGTAATATTAATTGGGAAAAAAGTGTAATTGGTGAGTTAGATGTAACTGACCATTCTGATTTTCCATTAGCAATGACATTCCAAATATCAGATATTAAAGATTTAACCTCAACAAGTGGTGATTATAGTAAAACATTTAAAATACCTGCTACAAAGAATAATAATAAGTTATTAAAACATTCTTATATTGCCAATATAGATACTGATGTAAATCTTACTGAGAATAAAAAATGTAGAATACTTATAAATAATCTTTATTCTTTAAAAGGACTGATTAAGATTACAGGAATTGGGGGTTATGGCGAAACACCATCTTATTATAATTGCGTATTTTTTGGTAATAATATAAGTTGGGCTGATGATTTATCTAACAAGTATATGGATGTTATAGATTGGGGTGCTAATAGCAAAGACTTAGCATACAATAAAACAAACATTATGGCTACTTGGCAACATGAAGATTGTGATGCTGCTGCTGCTGCTTCAGACCCTCCAATAGTATATCCGATAACATCTTATGGTAAATACAATTCTGATGGAGAGCCAAGAACAATACAACTATTAGATACTGCTTATGACTATAATCAAACAGGAACTGTTGCTAAGATTGGTTATTATGGTTTTTTTAATACTGTTGGTAGTTATGGAACACCTCTGCCATCTCCAGATTGGCGACCTGCAATATTTATTAAAGATACATTAGAAAAGATATTTGCAAAGGCAGGTGATGGCTATAAAATAAACTCAACTTTTATGGAAACAGATATGTTTAAGAAGTTGGTATGGTTATTGCCTAATTTTAAATATAACAATCCTGAAGAAAAGTATGATGAGTTTTCTGTAGAGAGTGATTTTACAAATGGAGTTTCTATGAGTGCAACAGGTACAGGGTTTGGTGTAATTACAGAAAATGGTATTCAAAGGCTTTATAATGGTAGTTTAGAGCAAGATGAGGGTAATTATTATTGGAATGGTGCAGGTAGAAAATTACTAGATATAGATGGGGCGACAAATCTTAATGTAACTTTAGATGAAGGGTCTTATGTAGATTCTGCTAATCATTATATAACAATAGGAGAGTATGGTTATTATGATATAACATTAAATGGAATACAATCAAAAATTGCAAGAGCATATAAGGGTGGAAGTGATGATGTTTTGATAAACACAATTCACGCTAGGATAAACTTAGAAGTTCAAACAGCAGGACAGAGCAGTTGGAACATAATAGATTTATCTAATTACAGCCATACAATAAATCAAGATGTAGATTCGAACACAGATGCTTCAACTTCTTACGCAAATATGCCTAGTATTGATATGCAGGGACTTTGGTTAAATAAAAATGATAAAGTAAGAATAACTTTAGGCACTAGGTTATATTGTTCGCAAAGAAGTTGGCAACAATTTTTGGTTTGGATTTTCTTTAAAGCAGGAAGTTCTAGCAATTTTAATATTCAAATTAACCCTAATAGAGTTGAGTATGGTCAAACTTATGATTTAGAAGAAGTAATTAATACTGACTACAAGCAGATAGATTTTGTTAAGGGTGTTGCACACGCATTTAATCTTCAGATTAGTACAGATGAAAGTGCTAGAGTTGTAAGTATAGAGCCATTTGATACTTTCTATAAGGATTATGCCCACGCAATAGATTGGACTTATAAATTAGATAGAAGTAAACAGATAGAAGATAAATGGATTAAAAGTGATTTAAAAAGAGATGTTATTTTTAAATATAAATCAGATAGCAAAGATAAGAAAGTGGAGGCGAGAGGTGAGCAATATTGGGATGGGATAAAAGATGAATATCCATATCAAGAAACACTACCTAAAACTTTTGAGAAAGGTGAAAGCAAGTATGAAAACCCATTTTTTGCAGGTACTTATAATGCTAAAGACCAAGACAGTACAGGCACACCTGCAGGTGTGAAATTAGACACAGCATATTCTGCTTGTTTATGGGAAGAAGATGTATCTGCTAATAATTCCTCTAGACCAGATAAAGGTTTTGAGTTTTTACCAAGATTATTGTATTGGAATAAATACTCACCACCTACTGTAGCAGAAGATATTAAACTCGCAAAGGTTCAAACTTGGGAAAGTGAATTTGGATTTATATTAGCAAGTGCATCCAACCTTTCTATAACATCAAATATATACCCTCAAGCAACATCAATTAATAGAGATAGTATTTCAAGTCCAATATTATCTTATGGTAATGTCAATATAAAAGACTATAATGATGCAACAGGAGTGTATGCATCTAGCGTAGCGGGTAAGGGTTTATTTGAAACATATTACAAAACTATGTTTGAGATGTTAAAAGCAAAACCAAGACTAAGAACTATTTATGTTGATTTGAAAGTAAAAGACATTCTTGATTTAGATTTTACAAAATTAATTAATATAGATGGTGTTTATTGGAGGATAAATAAAGTAGTTGATTATCAGCCAAATAAAAATCAATCTACAAAAGTAGAATTAATTGAATGGTTACAACTTGGAACATTCGCAGCGACAGCACCACCTTTTGATGGTGATACAGAATGGGGTGGTTGGAATGGTCAGGATGGTGCAGTTGATGATGACCCTTTTGATGGGCAAGGATAGATAGCAATGTGTATGTAAATGACTTATAATATAAAGTATGAAAGACAACAAACAAATATCAAGTAGAGGAATAGCACAGCAAAGTGGATTAGATGTATTTTCTAGTATAACAACCTATAATGGGGAGTATATGAATTGGGGAAATGCTGTTGATTACGGAACTCAACTTGGGTCAGACACAGATTATGCTACAACAGCAGCAGACCCACATACTGATGCTTTAATAAATAGTCCTGCATCTGATATTGGAAGATGGTATAGGTATCATACAAGTGGCTCTCCATACACATCAATATCAGCACCTACATCTTCTTCTGGTGCTTTTGTTTTCTATGGTCAAAAAACTGGTGGATTACCATCATATAGTGGTATTTATCAAAAATTAAATTTAATTAGAGGTAATGAATATGAAATATCAATTCAGGGTGCTATTGGTGCTAGTGCAGGTACTTTGTATGTAAAAACATACAGACCTATTGGTGATAGTTTTACAGAAATATCATCAACATCAATAACATATCCTTTTAGTAACACATCTACATCACTTATCACATCAACATTTACTGCCGAAACTGCTAATGATATTATTCAGTTGTACTTTACAACAGACTCAACATCTTCTGTTGTTGTTCCAGTAGTAAGTATATCAATAAAAGAAAAGCAAGAATACTTAGTACCTGTTTATGCTACTGATAAGTATGGTAATGACCATAAAATATTAAGAAGAACTACAAACCAAACAGTATCTGATGATTAAATTCAAAAAGACATTAAAGAAGTTAAAGGGTGTTGGGCAAATGCTAAAGGTGGGTTTGCAGAAAGAACTTATTGCACAAAAGCATAATGCTACAGGTAGATTGAGTAGAGGGTTGAATTATGAAGTTAAAGGTCAAACTTTAAATATAACCTCATCTGTTGATTATTGGAAGGCTGTTAATAATCCTAAGTTTGCTAAGACTCCTAATTACAATGCAATAGCATCTTGGGCTAGAGCAAAGAAAGGTATAAAAGCAACTTCAGCATCAATAACAAGAATATACGCTAAATTATTAAGGCAAGGATATGGTCAGCCTTATGTGTTTTGGACAGAGGGGAATAATTTAAGAAGAACAAACTTTGCAGGATATGTAGCAAATAAGTTTAGTAAACAAGTAGCAATCAAATTAGCACCATCTATAGGTGAAGATGTAGCAAGTATGATTAGAGAAAAAATTAAAAATAATACAAAAGCAAAAGTTAGTTAATATATAATAATATGGCAAATACAGAGAAAATTGTAGTTCAGGTAGTAGTAAAAGGGGATAAGCAATTAGTTGGACTATCTAATAAAACAGAAAAAGCAACTAAAAAAACAGGTAACCTTCAGAAGGAATTAAAAAAGATGGCTACTCAAGCACTTGCTGCTGCTACTGCTTTTGCAACTATTAATAAGGTTATAGGGGGTGCAATAAACACATTTAAGAAATTTGAGTTTCAAATGGCTAAAGTTAAAGCAACAACTGGTGCTACTGAGAAGGACTTTAAGAAACTAAATGCTACAGCAAAACAATTAGGTAGAACTACATTCTTTACTTCATCACAAGTAGGGGAATTGCAAATGAACTATGCTAAGTTAGGATTTACAACTTCCGAGATATTAGATGCTCAAGAAGCAACATTAAGATTAGCGACAGCAACAGGTTCAGATTTAGCGAGAGCAGCAGTAGTGGCAGGTGCTGCAGTAAGAGGTTTTAATTTAGATGCTAGTGAAACTGAAAGAGTAGTTGATGTAATGGCTGTAGCGTTTACAAGTTCTGCTTTAGATATTGAGAAGTGGCAAACATCCATGACTAAGGTAGCACCTATTGCAGCAGGTGCAGGGGTATCTATTGAGAGTACAGCAGCAGTTATGGGTAAATTAACTGATGCAGGTATTGAGGCTTCTATTGCAGGTACATCTATGAGGAATATATTTTTGAAAATGCAAGATTCCTCCTCTGATTTATCTCAACATTTAGGATTTACAGTTAAGAGTAGTGCAGATTTAGAAAAAGCATTAATCCAATTAAATGAAGAAGGATTATCTAATGAGGAGATAATGGGTCTTGTTGATTTGAGGCAAGTGGCAGCATTTGCGACAATGGTTAATGGTACTGATTCTATTTTAGACCTGACAGATGCTTTAGAAGATGCTAATGGTGCTGCTCAAGAGATGGCTGATATTATGGCTGACACCTTAGAGGGTGATATAATTACTGCTAAATCTGCATGGGAGGGATTCCAGATAGCAATTATGACAGGCTCTAGTAATGTATCTAATATGCTTAGAACTGCTGTTAAAACTTGGACTTTCATATTAAATGGATGGTCAGATGACTTAAAGAGTACTGAGGATGTTGCAACAGATATGTTTGTTAATGCTTCAAAAGCAGCAAAAGAAGAAACAAACAAGTTAATCAAAGATAGAGGAGAGGGGTCTACTAAATACTCTAGGCAATTATATGAAGAAATGCATCTTCTAAAGAAAACTTTAAGGAGAAAAAAAGCAGCAGTTGAAGAATCACAAGATAGAATAACTAAACTAACTGAAGATGGGCGGGTGCAAGGCTTGAATGGATTAATTCAAAAAAACGGAGAGGAGATTACTGAAGAAGAAAAAAAACTTACACAAAAAATTCAGATACTTGAAGCAACAGAACAAGCGATAAAAGATTTAGCAGAAGAAGTTAAAGTTCAAAAGGAGAAAGAAACTACTGCAGTAGAAACTGCTAATGCACAGCAATTTCAATCAGACCAACAAGCGATAAGAGATGAAGAAAAAGCAGCAGCAAAAATTAAAAGAGAAAAAGCAAAAGATAGAAAAGAAGCATTAGCATTAGAGAAACAA
>Ga0208963_1000102_pt1 | contig 29851 bp, 24 predicted proteins | sample AOAMet2_C43A7_35_2_FD_188079 | JGI IMG/M metagenome (GOLD analysis project Ga0208963, IMG submission 188079) | Ammonia-oxidizing marine microbial communities from Monterey Bay, California, USA - C0912_C43A7_35 (SPAdes) | ecosystem: Environmental > Aquatic > Marine > Intertidal zone | place... | reverse complement strand
ATAATCTTCATATTCTTGAACATTTACATCCATGTTTTTATGCCTGTCTAATCTTAGCCATTCATATGAAAATCCATTAATTAAATTTTCAATTTTAGAGTTTTTGATCATACGATCAATTTGACTGGGTAAGTTTCTATATAGCTTTCCCTTAAAAGCAAGTTCTATTAACTTATCATCAGGCGGAGAATTCCATAAAAAATATGAAAGCTGAGAGGCTAAATAATATTCATCATCATATTCCCCAGAATTTAGTTTCATAGGCTGATTTAAATAAATAAAATTTGGTGAGCAAAGGATAGCAATCAACACCTCTTTTACACCATCCTCAAAAGAATCAAAATCGCTTCTAATATTCTTCCAAAAAGTTATATAACGATCAAGTTCACTATCATTTAGTGTTCTTCTAAATGCTCTTTCCATGAACTTTTCTATGACTTCATTGGCATATGCTTCCTCATTATTTTGATTCTTAGATTTAAAAAATATTTCCGTGTAAGATTTTGGGGGCCACACTGGATAGTAAGGAGCTTCAAATTCTACAGATTTAATTAACAGAGGCGGTCCTTTTAAACTACTTTCTTTAACTAAATGATTATTCCATAGTCCAAAAGTTACAATATTAGCAAGCTCTCCACTTACATCATCACTAGCCATAGGAACAGGGAGGTTTTCTAACATTCCTGTAAATTCAAAAACCTGTGAGTCTTCCATTGAATTTTTTACCTCGATTGGCTTAGACAATGCTTTATAATCCATCCCATCATCTGTTCTTGATCCTGCAAATGCTAATATTGAAGGGTTTACTCTTTCATATTGAAAATTATTCTTTTGGGATTCCTTTTGTAATGTTTTTGGCAATGGATCGTCTTTAGCTATTGGAGTAAAAATCAACTTACTGAAGCCAACAAAAAATTTCCCTCCAATAAATCCTTTGTGTTTACCTTTTGTTAGATACGCTAAAGTTACTGGGGTTGTAATTTCTTCTAATTTTTCGTTTTGATTTATATTTAATCTTTTACTTATAACCCCTTCTTCTTTTCGACCTAAGAATCTAACGTGGTATGAGGGCATTACATCATTTGAAACGTAAGGATGAACTAAATCAATTTTATATATCCCATCAAAAGGAACATCATATGTAAATTCAATTTCAGAAAATATTGCAAACTCTTTGGGAATTAGATTTTTATTATCAAATGTAAAGCTGTTCTTTATGTTTAAATCTTTTGCATTAACTGAAAAAGAATTCTCAAAGTCTAAAGCTGGTTCTTTTTCTCTCAAGTCAATAAGTCTTTCAATAGATAACGAATTATATCCTTTAGAGGCTTCAACTCTAAAAGCATACTTGCCCTCTCTAGGAAAATCTTCTTTAATTAATAGTTTTAAATTGGGAGAAGGTCCTTGCCAAGATTTTGGCGTGACTTCTTTTGCAGGCAGTGCAGAGTTTAAAATCATTCCCTCGTCAACAATATAATACCTATTACTTGCCGATCCTCTCATTCCTATACCTATTTTATTTTTTAATACTTTAATAGAATCGCCAATGCTGGAAGATTTCTTTACAGGCTTACCATTCATGTCAAGAATTTGTACATCAAAATCTTTATTGTTTATAGGAGCTGTCTGATAGCCTCCAAATTCTGCGCCTAAAACGTCATCTCCTTTGTTTTTCCCAAGAACAACTTTATATCTTCTAGATTTTGGTTTTTCTCCTTTTACCAGAGCCTTGTCCAACGCTTCACGAGCAAGCTTTTGGTAATAATCAATATGAAGTGATGAGGTTTGAAGAATATTGCCGTTATTCGTGAATCCCATTTTCGACTTACCGTCATCAGGCAAAAGATCTCCAAAATTTATGTAAACTCCTAATAACTCATTTAATGAGTTAGTGTATTGTGATTTTGTTTGCCTTCTCATCACTAGTTTACTATCTGTTTCTTTAGCTTCAGCTGCTTTATCTAAATTTTCAGTTATCCAATCAACTAAAATTCTTCTGTCATCCTCTGAAAGTTGTAGCTCGTCGCTTGGGGGCATTTCTCCAAGATTAATCTCATTTAACATCATATTCCATTTTTCAGCATCAAAACCATTAACCATGTCCCAATCAATATTATCAAACCTCATGTCTCCTTTTTGTTTTTCTTGTCCATGACATTTGTAACAGTAATTTTCTATGATTGGTTTAATTTGATTTGTATAATATGTTGCGCCTGTAGAAAGTGAATCAATTTTTCTGTCTACAACAAGATAATTTCTTTCATCATCAATATTTAAAACCTTCTTCATGCTTATAGGCATGTACTTAGTTAAATAGTCTTTGCCATGTGTAAGCTGTCCTCCAAAATGCCCCGCAAAAAGAAGAAAAATCACATTTGTATATAAAAATACTCTGTAGGTTTTTTTTGATTTTGAATTAAAATAAAGTAGCCAAACACACACTAAAGCTGTTAGCCAGCCTAGCCATTTATGAAGGTTTAACAGCTCATCATCATAATTTCCACTTGATGCTAAAACAAACCCCAAAATAGCTGATGGAATTACCGTTATAACTGAAAACCATAATAATATTGAACATGCTGAATCCAAATTAAGTTGTGGTCGATATGAATTAATAATTTCCATCACAAATAAAGCGGCCAAGCCTCCAATAGGTAGGTGCAAAATAATTGGATGAAATCTTCCAATAAAAAAAACAAAAGTATTGTTCACTGTTCCATCAAGAGGAATTAACAATAGGCCAAATAACACTAAAGACAATATCGCCGGGATTTTAATTTGTTTTTTCATTTGCTGAACTAAATTGTAATTCTTATCAGTTTATGTAATATAAGAATTTTTGAAAGAATTTTAAACGCTCGATTATTATGTAAATTATGTTACAAAACAAAAAACAGTAAAGAGGCTTTTGCATTTTAAGGAATACTTTTTTCATATCTTTATAAAATGAAAAAAATTGTCTTATTAATCTTTTTTATTCCATTATTATCTCTAGCACAAAGCGGAGATTTAAAATATTATGGTGAAAAAATTAGTTCCCAAAACACTGTAACCCTGAAAGGATTGATTAACCACGCAAAAGACAAATCTCTTGCCAAGGTTAATGGAACTATTTTATCTTCTTGTCCAAAAAAAGGATGTTGGATGCAGGTTCAAGTTGAAACTGATACTATTCAAGTAACCTTCAAAGATTATGGATTTTTTGTTCCTAAAACAGGGCTTGAAAACAAAAAAACCGTATTGGAGGGGTTTGTAAAACAAGACACAATTAGCATTAAAATGCTTAGGCATTATGCTGAAGATGCTGGAAAATCCAAGTCTGAAATTGAACAAATAATAAAGCCTGAATTTAAGCTCTCATTTATTGCTAACGGAGTTATAATTAATTAACATTTATCAAAATTTAATGAAGAAATTCTTTTCTTTTCTTTTCTTTTTAGCAATTATTTCTTGTTCAAAAGATCCGATTTTATACACTCTTACCACCTCTACTAATCCAACAGAGGGAGGTACTCTTTTGCCAAGCTCAGCGCAGTTTGAAGAGGGAGAAACCGTTGTTTTAAACGCAACCCCATCTGAAGAATACGTTTTCTTTAGTTGGGCAGGGGTGTCTGGAGAAAACAGTACCACAAGCATAGTAATGAACTCTGATAAGTCTGTAGTTGCTCTATTTGTGAAAAAACAGTACTCTTTAGAAATTTCCGTTGAGGGCGAAGGAGAAGTAACAGAAAAAATAATTAAAGCAGGATCTTCTACAGATTATAACAGCGGAACAATTGTTGAGCTTTCGGCCAATCCTGTAAGTGAGTGGGTTTTCGTCGAATGGAAAGGAGATCTGTCTGGCTCTGAAAATCCAACTCAAATTACAATCAATAAGCCTAAAAAAATAATTGCTGTTTTTCAAAAAAAACAATACCCTCTCAATATTGAAATTGAAGGAGAAGGTTCTGTTGAAGAAAAAGTCATTAAACCAGGTGTGCCCAATAGCTATAATAGTGGCACAGTTGTTTCCGTTAAAGCAATTCCTCAAAACGGTTGGTCTTTTTTAAAATGGTCTGGAGATGTTAGCTCTTTAGAAAACCCCATTGAAATTACGGTAAACATGTCTAAAAATATAAGAGCTGAGTTTTTTAACCCTCTAGATTTTACAGGCTTACCAATACTTTATGTTGATACTCAAGGAAGCGAAATCAATTCCAAAGATGATTATGTTGAAGGCAGTGTTTCGATTATTGGATCAAATGATTTTCCTGATCTTTCTTCAACTGAAATGAAAATTAAAGGTAGAGGTAATTCTACATGGTGGCAAGGAGGAATAGGTCGTCCCGATAACATGAAGAAGCCTTATCAAATAAAATTTGGAGACAAAACAAAAGTTCTAAATATGCCTAAAGACAAAAAGTGGGTTTTATTAGCTGAAATTTCAGATATTTCTTTGATTCGTAATAAAATAGTTCGTGAAATAGCTAACATGGGTAGCTTTGATTATGTTCCTCAATCCGAATACACAGAATTATTTATTAACAATAAACATGCGGGGACTTATTTAATTGGTCAAAAAGTAGAAGAATCTAAAAACAGAGTAAATATTGGAGATGACGGCTATTTGGTTGAAATTGATACAGATGCTCACGGCAGAATTGAAGAAGATGATGTTTATTTTCGTTCTAACGTTTGGTCATCTCACTATAAAGATGGAGTTTTCAACATAAAGGAGCCTAGTCTGGATTTTGATTCTGAAAAATTTAATTTAATTAAAGGTCATATTAATTCTTTTGAAGATGCTTTGTTTGGAGACAACTTTAAAGACCCTGATATAGGCTATCGTTCATTTATAGATTTACCAAGCTTCATAGATTGGTTTTTAGTGAATGAAATCTCAAAAAACCAAGATGCTGCATCTTTTTCGAGCATCTATTTTAACTATATCCCAGGTGAAAAAATTAAAATGGGTCCAATTTGGGATTTCGATCTTGCTTTTGGAAACGTGAATTATTCTAATGCTGAAAATCCTGAAGGATTTTGGATCAAAGATAATCTATGGTATAAGAGAATGTTTGAAGACCCTTATTTTAAACAAATGGTTCAAGAACGTTTTGACTATTATAACAACAATCTAAGTTTAATATTATCAAAAATCAGCGGATTTGAAACTTATCTTTCAAAATCTCAAAAGAAAAATTTTGAACTTTACCCTAGCCTATTAGATCCTAATTCGGAAGTTTGGCCTGTTCCGGCTAGATTCGATAATCATCATGGTTATGTTGAATATTTAAAAGCTTGGTTAGATACCAGAATGGAATGGCTAAAAACTTGGCTTTAATGAAAGTTGTCTTTTTGACATAAAAATAATTTTTGGTATATTATTTGTTGATTATGTTACAATGAATACAATTGATTATCATTATAAAAACGCCTCTGTAAAGCTTAAAAACGGATCTACTGTTAATGAGCTTTATCAACAACTTTATAGGCTAGAAAAAAAAGAAGATTATGACGCATGTGCTGGAATTTTAAAGGCTATAAAAGAATTTTCTAAATGAAAAAATTATTAATGTTTTTTATGTTTTTTTCTATTATTTCTTGTCAAGAGAACTTCTCTGAAATAAAAAACATTATCGAAATTGAAGGGGATTGGGAGTCAGAATATGAAAACATTTCTGTTGATACCGACAAAATGATAATAACAGTAAACGACACTGTTAACTTAGTTTTGTCTTCAAGGCATTATGACAAGCCTTTAATTACCGTTTCTTCTGGTAGTGTGATGTTTTATGACGCAAGAGTTTCTATAAATAAATCTAAAAACTCAATAAAAATTAAAAGAATAAACGAACCTATTGAGATAACATATTTTAAAAAATGAAAAATCTAAATTTTATATTCTTTGTTTTTGTTTGTTCTTTTTTAAATTCCCAGACAATCAATGAAGTCTCTGTTAAAAAATATCTTTACACTCTTGCCAACGATTCAATGCAGGGTAGAAAAGCTGGAAGTCCCGGGATTGAAAAAGCTGCAAAATATATAGAACAGCAATTTTCTAAAATTGGACTAAAACCTTTTAATGGCTCTAGTTTTAGACAAACGTTTAAGCATATAAACAAACGCTCCGAAAAAAAAGAAGAATTAACTTTATTTAATGTCATTGGGTTGCTAGAGGGGACAACTCTGAAAGAAGAGTTCGTTGTTGTTTCTGCTCACTATGATCATCTTGGCCGAAAAAATATTGGAGAAGGAGATTTAATTTTTAATGGAGCTAACGATAATGCATCAGGTGTAAGCGCAATGATCATGTTGGCAGACTATTTCAAAAAAACCAAAATAAATAAAAGAAGCATTCTCTTTATTGCTTTTACCGCAGAAGAAATGGGACTTGTAGGCTCCAATCACTTTGGAAAAACGATTTCTGCAGAGACAATAATAGCTGGAGTTAATATTGAAATGATTGGTAAAGAGTCTCCATTTGGGCCTAAAACAGCTTGGCTTACTGGTTTCAATAGATCAGATTTTGGTAAAATTATTCAAAAAAATCTTTCTTTTTCTGAATACAAACTTTACCCTGATCCATACAAAAATTATAGATTGTTTTTTAGATCCGATAATGCTTCTTTGGCTAGACTAGGAGTGCCTGCACACACTTTTTCAACGAGTCCAATGGACAAAGATCTCGATTACCACAAGGTAAGCGATGAAGCAGAAACCTTAGATGTCAAGACTATTACAGAAACAATAAAAGCAATAGCTACAGGAATTAGATCCATTATTTCTGGTGATGATACCCCGTCAAGATTGATCTTATAGTTTTTCAATCAGAATTCTCTTTGATTCTTTAACACAATCTTTTATCTTGTAGAAGTAAGAAATTTTACTTTATATGAATTCAAAAAAATCAAGAAGAAGCTTCATAAAAAAAACATCAGCAGTTGGTGCTGGGTTTTTTATCGTTCCAAGAAATGTGTTGGGAGGAGTTGGCTATACCTCTCCAAGTGATCAACTAAATTTAGCTGCGATAGGTTCTGGTGGGAAGGGTATAAGTGACATCGCCAATGCTTCAGTAAACGGCAGAGAAAGGGTAGCTGCGCTTTGTGATGTTGACTTTTCCGGAAGCGCTTCTAGATCTGTTAAAAGATTTCCGAAAGCTAAATTGTATGCAGATTTTAGAGAAATGCTCGACAATGAAAAAGATATTGATGCCGTAACAATTTCAACACCAGACCATGTTCATGGTCCTGCTGCAGTTTATGCAATGGAAAGAAATAAACATGTATACGTTCAAAAACCAATAACACATAATATTCGCGAAGCTAGAATACTAACTGAGCTTGCTAGAAAACAAAAAGTTGTTACTCAGATGGGAAACCAAGGTGGATCAAATCCTTTATTAAAAATGGTTCAAAACTGGATTGATTCAGGAAAAGTCGGCAAAATCTCCGAGGTTAAAGTTTGGACCAACAGACCGGTTTGGCCGCAAGGAGTAAAAATGCAAACTCCCAACCCTAGCTTAAAGCCTGATTCACTAGACTGGAATTTATGGCTCGGGCCTGCAAGGCAAAAACCATACACTCCAAACCTACACCCTTTCAATTGGAGGGGATGGTGGGAATACGGAACGGGCGCACTTGGTGATGTAGGTTGTCATTTAATAGATATTCCTTTTAGAACATTAGGGTTAAAATATCCCAAAAGTGCTGAATGTAGCGTTGGAAGTGTTTTTACCAAAATGTGGAATCCTGATTATCATCCAGAAGGCTGTCCTCCATCTTCTTTAATTACTTTAAATTTTGATTCAACTGAAAAAAGCAAGAGTCCAATTGAGTTGACGTGGACAGATGGCGGGATTAGACCTCCGCACCCTGACATTATACCAGCTGACAGTGATATTGGAGGACCAGACAGTCAAAATGGAGTGCTAATGATTGGAGAAAAAGGCATTATTTCTACTAATATAAATGACAGCTCTCCGCTAACCCCTAAGCTTTATCTTTATGATGGACAGACAGAATTTGGGCCTGAAACGGAAGACATGCCCGAACCTGAATATGGTCACCAAAGAAAGTGGGTAGACGCCTGTAAAGCTGGTTTTAGAAGTAAAGAACATCTTGATTTAACCTCATCATTTGATTACGCCGGTCCAATGACCGAAACAGTTTTAATGGGTAATCTTGCAATTAGAAGCTACATGCTTAGAAATGAAAAATCTAAAGGAGGTTTTGATTATTATGCAAGAAAAAAATTACTGTGGGACGGGGATAATATGAAAATTACAAATATTGAAGAGGCAAATCAATTTGTAACCAGAGAATATAGAGAAGGCTGGAAAATATAACATTAAATTGGCACTGTTTTTGACACTATTTTGACTATGAAAACAAATCTTTTTTGTCTTTTTTTTATACTCAGTCTTAGCTCAATTACTGCGCAAAAAATTTATTCTACTAACCAGCCATATAAAGCAGATATTAAAGTTTTTGTTGTCGAAAATGAGTACCAGGCTGATTTAAAAGTATACAAAGTTTCTCGAGCTTATGAGGCAAAGAAAAACTCAGGCTTATGGTATTTTTCTAACACTCCTTATGATTCTGACAAAAAAATTTATTTCTGTGAAAACGAATATGAAGCTGATTTAAAAGTCTTTTTTGTTGATTATAAGTATCAAGCTAAATGGAAAAGTTCTGAGAAAAAATTCCTATTATATTAATTCTTTTTGAAAGAATACCCATAAAATGAAACCGTATCAAAATCAAAACTCCTCTAAAAAAAAACAAGTTGAAAAAATGTTTGATTCAATTTCATTTGAATATGACAACCTTAATAGGTTAATTTCAGCAGGAAATGATGTTAAATGGAGGAAAAATATTTATAAAATAGCCGAACGTTTAAAGCCTGTAGACATTTTGGATATTGCCACAGGAACAGCTGACATAGCGCTAGAGCTTTCTAAAATAAAAGGATCAAAAATAACTGGTTTAGATATTTCTGAAAAAATGCTAGATGTAGGAAGACAAAAAGTGACAGAGAGGAATCTTGAAAACAAGGTTTCTTTAGTTTCTGGAGATGCTGAAAACTTAAGTTTTTCTAAAAACACATTTGATCTTATATCAATTGGCTTTGGTGTAAGAAATTTTCAAAACCTTGAAAAAGGTCTTTTAGAAAGTTTTAGGGTCTTAAGAGAAGGTGGAACTTTAATTATTTTGGAAACGTCAGTTCCTCAAAACAGACTTGTAAAGTTATTTTATTTGCTTTTTAGTCGAACTTTTATTCCTTTGGTTGGTATTCTTTTCTCAAAAGACAAAAAAGCTTACAAATACCTACAAAAGTCCGCAGAAGAATTTCCAAGCGGAGAAAGTTTTAGTCAAATTTTAAAATCTTGTGGCTTTAAAAATGTTCATATAATGCCACTTATGCTTGGAGCCTCGTCAATTTATGTTGCTAAAAAACACTGATGAAAAACAATACAGAAAAAGTTTCTAACAACAGCTTTTTTGAAGTCATAAACAATCTTCTTAAAAAAAAAGAATCTTTCATTTGTTCTCGCCTTCCCGGTTCAAAACAGGTTAATCTTAACTCTGGAATTGTAACAAAACTAAAGCGCTCAGAAATACAAGACAATGGAATCTTTGTAATGCCATTTATTGAAAAAAATTTAGGTTGGATGTTAAATCCCTCTTTAAATTACGAAACGATTATTGAAAAAAAATTAAATTCAAAAAACAATAATTTTTTGAACGTAAAAGACCTTGTCAAAAATGAAGAAAAAGAAAACTATACTCGTTCTGTTAAAAATTTAATAAAAGAAATTGATAAGGGAAAATTGTCAAAAATAGTATTCTCGAAAAAAATAACTTTAAAGCGTCCTAATTCAAATTGCGTTTCAATTTTTAAAAACATTCTTGATTCATACAATGATGCTTTCTGTTATTTCTTTTACACCCCAAAAGAAGGAGTTTGGTTGGGCGCTAGTCCAGAGCTTTTATTTAAAAAAGAAAAAAACTCTATTTTAACTATGGCTTTAGCAGGAACAAAATTCAATATTAGTTCAGAGTGGGGAGACAAAGAATATTCTGAACAAAAAATAGTTCAAGATGAAATAATTGAAAACCTTAGCCCCTTGTGCTCTTCTCTTTCGCTTGGAGAAACAGAGACGGTTTCTGCGGGAAAAATACAACACTTAAAAACAAGTTTTGAAGGAACAACCCAAGCCTCAACTATTAAACTTATTAATGCTCTTTTTCCTTCTTCTGCAATAGCTGGTTTCCCAAGAAAAACTGCCTTAAAATTGATTTCAAAGCATGAGTTACATGAAAGATCTTTTTATTCTGGTTTCCTTGGAGCATGTAAAGGCAATGACTCTTCTTTTTTTGTAAATTTAAGATGTCTTAATGTTAAAGATGACAAAATATCACTTTATGTCGGATCTGGAATAACAAAAGATAGCGACCCAGACAATGAATGGATGGAAATTTTAAAAAAATCTGAAACAATGTTAAATGTTATTTTTTAACAACTTTTGTTTTCATTTTCTAAATTTGTTTCACAAATGATGTATCCAAAAATTAATTCCGCTCAAACGATTATTCTTTATTGTGAAAAGTTTGAGTTTTTCAATATTGTAATTTCTCCAGGATCAAGGAACGCTCCCTTAGCTATTGGCTTTGCTTCTAATAAAAAATTTGACTGCTATAGCGTTGTGGATGAGCGATCTGCTGGATTTTTTGCTTTAGGCATGTCACAGCAAACGCAAAAACCCACCGTTTTAATCTGTACATCTGGATCTGCACTTCTTAACTATTACCCCGCGGTTGCAGAAGCCTATTATAGCGACATCCCTTTAATTATTATTTCAGCTGATAGACCTGGTTATAAAATAGGAATTGGCGACGGACAAACAATTCAACAAAAAAATGTTTTTGGAAATCATGTTGTTGATTTTAAAAACTTGGGTCAGGACGTTAATCATAGCGCTGATTCTGTTTTAGAAAGCAACAGTCAAAGCTTAATTCCTAATTCGTTAAATACAGCTGGGCTATTAAAACTTCAAAAAAACATTCAAAGCTCTAATGAAAAAATAATTGCTGGTTTGTTTGCAAAAACTTTAGAATTTTCAAGACCTGTTCATCTTAATGTTCCGCTTGAAGAGCCTTTGTCCGATTTTGTAAACCAACCTTCAATTGAGGTTAAAAGCAAAATAAACTATAGTTTAGAAAACAATGATCTTACTGTTTTTGACAACCCTCTTATAAAAGGCTACAAAAAAATAATGATTCTTTTGGGTTGTGCCGATAAAGAAGTGCTGAGTCAGAATGTAATAAATGAACTGTCAGGCTTTGAAAATATAGCAGTACTAAAAGAAACTACTTCAAACATAAATAACGCCTCTTTTTTTGGCAAAATAGATCAACTGATTGCACCAATTGAACTTTCTAAAAACAGCTCTGATTTGTTCAATAAATTAAAACCAGAACTACTGATTACAATCGGGGGAATGGTCATCTCAAAAAAAATAAAAACAATGTTAAGAGCATATAGGCCAATTGCTCATATTCATTTGGGGCATAATAATGCTAAAGACACGTTTTATTCAGGTGTGGAACATTTTAAAATTAATCCCGACTTGTTTTTTATAACTTGTTTAAAAAAACTTGCCTTAAACTATAACTATAAAGAACTGTGGAATGATCTTTCAAAAAAAAGAGCCCTAGCTCACAAAAAGTATATTAAAAACTCTCCATTCAGTGATCTAAAAGTTTTTTCTCAGCTTGAGTCTAATATTCCACTTAATTATAATATCCAAGTTTCTAACAGCTCAACTATTCGTTACATGCAATTATTTGACTTTGATAAGTTTTCTAAAGTTAATTGTAATAGAGGAACTAGCGGAATAGACGGAAGTACATCCACTGCCGTTGGAGCTTCTGTTAAATCAATAACCCCAACTCTTTTGATAACTGGAGATTTAAGTTTTTTCTACGACGCTAACGGATTGTGGAACTCTCATATAAAATCTAATTTTAGAATTATAGTGGTAAACAATAATGGAGGTGGGATTTTTAAAATTTTACCAGGCTACAAAAACAATCTAATTTCAGCTGAGTTTATTGAAACAAGACACAAATTAACAACAAAACACTTGGCTAAAATGCACGGGTTTAATTATTTAAAAGCAACATCTGAAATTGGATTAAGATGGAGGCTTAGAACGTTTTTTAACAAGTCTTCTAAGCCAAAAATTTTAGAAATACACACAAACTCAGATTTAAGTTCAGATTTGCTAAAAAAATATTTTATTAATTTGAAATAAACATAAGTTCTGAAGGTTTAGAAAGCATTATATTTAATAAATTTTTACTATGAAAGCAGTTTGGGAGAAAATTAAAAGTTATTCAGATATTAAATTTGAATTATACAATGGAGTGGCTAAAATCACTATTAATAGGCCGAAAGTGTACAACGCTTTTAGACCTGAAACTAATATTCAAATGCTAGAGGCAATTGATGTTTGTAGAGAAAGGAATGATATAGATATTGTTGTTTTTACTGGTGAAGGTGAAAAGGCTTTCTGCAGTGGTGGGGATCAAAACGTGAAGGGCTCTGGGGGTTATATTGGAAAAGACGGTGTTCCTAGGCTAAACGTTTTGGATTTACATAAAAAAATTAGAGAAATTCCAAAGCCAGTGATTGCAATGGTTAACGGCTTTGCGATAGGAGGAGGACATGTGCTACACGTTGTATGTGATCTTACGATTGCAAGTGAAAATGCGGTTTTTGGGCAAACAGGACCTAAGGTTGGCAGCTTTGACGGTGGGTTTGGTTCGTCATATTTAGCTCGTCACGTAGGACAAAAAAAGGCTAGAGAAATATGGTTTTTATGCGAACAATATTCTGCTAAAGAAGCTCAAGAGATGGGAATGGTAAACAAGGTTGTCCCTTTAAAAGATTTAGAAAACACCGTTTTGGAGTGGTGTTCTATAATGCAAAAAAGAAGTCCGCTTGCTTTAAGAATGATTAAAAGAAGTTTAAACGCAGAGCTGGATGGTCAACACGGACTAATGCAATTAGCTGGTGACGCTACTCTTTTATATTATTTAACCGAAGAAGCTCAAGAAGGCAAAACCGCCTTTCTTGAAAAGAGAAGCCCTGACTTTAAAAAATATCCTAAATTTCCTTAATAATTAAATATTGTTTTTGAAAAATACTTCGTTACTAAAAGCATGGATTTCTGCAGCTAGAATCAGAACGCTTCCACTTTCTGTTTCAGGAATTTTAATTGGTTCTTCTTATGCGTATTTTTCAGAAAAATTTACGTTTTCTGTTTTTTTTATTGCAATTCTAACTACCATCTCATATCAATTACTCTCAAATTTTGCAAATGACTACGGAGATGGTGTAAAAGGCACTGACGACAATAGAATAGGCCCAAAAAGAACCGTACAATCTGGGCTAATATCTCGTGTTTTAATGAAAAAAGGTCTGGTTGTTTTGTCTTTAATTTCTTCATTTTTAACACTAACGCTCATCATTCTAGCTTTTGGATTAAACTCTTTTTACGTTTTAATTTTTGCTGCATTAGGTGGGCTAGCAATTTTCTCAGCCATTAAGTATACTGTTGGGAAATTTGCATATGGATATTTTGGGCTAGGTGATTTATTTGTTTTTATTTTCTTTGGATTAATAAGTGTTTTAGGATCAAATTTTTTATTTGACTCTGTTTTGGAATTCAAATTACTAAGCCCGTCAATTGTACTAGGTCTATTAAGTGTTGGGGTTTTAAATTTAAACAACATGCGGGATATACAAAACGATGCTGAATGTGGCAAAAAAACACTTGCTGTTGTATTGGGCACACAAAAAGCAAAACTTTACCACCTTTTTATTATAAGTTTTGCTCTTTTATTAATTTGCCATTTTCAATACGAATTAAATATTTCTTCTAATTCTCTTAATTTCTTTTTAATCATAAATTCATTAGGTCTGGTTTTTCACATGGCTAAGGTTCATAAAGTCTCTAGCCCTAAGGAATATGATAAGTATCTTAAAGTTTTGGCTTTACATGCGTTTCTTTTTTCTGTTTTGATTTCTTTATACTTTTTTAAGATTGTACTCTAATGAAAGCTTTTTATTTTAAACATATTTTAAACTTTCACAACCCTAGCGGAACTTCCAGAGGCGTATTAAACCATAAAGAAAGTTGGTTTATTATTATTTATAGTGATAATAAAACTGGCATTGGAGAGTGTAGTTTAATAAAAGGATTAAGCCCTGATCCCAAAAATAACTTTGAGCAAACGCTAAAAAAAGTATGTGAAAATATTTCAAAAGGATATAATGCTTTGTCGCCTAGTTTAAATTCCTACCCTTCAATATTATTTGGGCTTGAAACTGCCTTTCGTTCATTGGAGTCCTCAGACCCTATGGAGCTTTTTCCCTCTGAATTTACAAAAAATCAAGCCTCTATTCCAATAAATGGATTAATCTGGATGGGGGGGATAAACTTTATGATCAATCAAATAAAAGAAAAAATTGATGCGGGGTTTGATTGCATCAAAATTAAGATAGGTTCTCTTAATTTTAAAACAGAGATTGATCTAATTAAAAGCATTAGAAAAGAATATTCTTTAAAAGATTTGGAAATAAGAGTAGATGCTAATTGCGCCTTTTCTTTTTCAGAATCTCTGGAAAAACTAAAAAAATTATCTGACTTTTCTATCCACTCTATAGAACAACCTATACAAACGCGGCAATGGGAAAACATGGCGTTTTTATGTGAAAAATCTCCCCTTGCAATTGCTTTAGACGAGGAGCTAATAAACGTTTTGGACTCTGAAAAGCAGAAAATGATTGAATTAATTAATCCGGAATACCTAATATTAAAACCTAGCCTTCTAGGAGGGTTAAAAAAATGTGAAGACTGGATTACTATTGCAGAAAATAGTAATGTAAAATGGTGGGCGACTAGTGCGTTGGAAAGTAATATCGGACTTAATGCAATTGCTCAGTGGGTTTACAAAAAAACAACTAACATGAAACAAGGGCTTGGAACGGGGAAGCTTTTTTCTAACAATATTTCATCGCCTTACGTTATTAAAGAAGGACAGTTAAAATACTCTACAGAAAACAACTGGGATCTTTCGTTGTTTGATCATCAAAAAAAATTATTACTATAATGAGTTCGCGTTTTTACGATACTAATTTTAAATTAAATGGTGTTTCTTACTCATTAGAATCTTTATTGTCAACCACAAAAATTAACCACAACTATTTTTTTCAATTTCTAAGAAAATGGACTGACAAAAGTTCAACTGTAGAGTTACAAACCTCTGGATCAACAGGCGTTCCCAAAACACTACACATGTCTAAAAGCAAAATGATTCTATCAGCCAAAAGAACAGGTGCGTTTTTAAATTTACAGTCTGGAGATAAAGCTCTTTGTTGCTTGCCTTTGGATTATATAGCGGGAAAAATGATGGTAGTAAGAGCTCTTGTTTTAGGGCTAGACCTTTACTTAATAAAGCCTTCAAAGAATCCTTTGAAAACATTTTCCTTTAGATTTGATTTTGTAGCATTTACACCATATCAATTGGAGCATTCTATACAGCACTTAGATAAAATTAAAACTCTTATTGTAGGTGGAGGGCCAATAAACGAAAAAACAAAAAAAACTCTCTATAAAAAGAAAACCAATGTTTATGAGACTTACGGTATGACTGAAACAGTATCTCATGTTGCCTTAAAGCATGTCAGCCAAGGGGAACAAGAGTTTAACGCGCTCAAAGGCGTTCGTTTTGAAACAAAAAATAATTGTCTTAAAATATTTTGCGATTCTATTTTAACAAAACCAATTATAACCAACGATGTTGTAAACCTAATCTCTGAAAAAAGATTTGTTTGGAAAGGAAGAGTAGACTTTGTTATTAATTCAGGTGCAATAAAAATTTATCCTGAAGAATTAGAAAAAAAACTAAGCCAAGCAATTTCAGTTCCTTTTGTTATTATGGGGGTGCCCGATGAAGAATTTGGAGAGAAAATTACAATTGTGTTTGAAGGAGAAACGCCACACAACTTTAAAGATTTGATTGAGGGCCTAGACTTTTTTGAGAAGCCAAAAAAAGTTTTTAATTTGGATGTCTTTCCTAGAAATAATAACAAGGTGTTAAGAAGAAAAATTATTACAAAAATATTGAAGTTGTATGAGTCAAACTAAAAGAGAAGAGTTTTGGAATACATTAACTCACTTTATAGGAATAGTTTTAAGTCTTATTGGCCTTCCGTTATTAATCTTTGCTAATAACAATTTATCTTCTTTTAGTCTTGCTAGTATTTTGTTTTTCGAATTTGGTTTGTTGTTTGTTTACATTTCGTCTACTCTTTATCATTACGTAGAAAACGTCGAACTTAAAAAAAAATTAAGAACATTAGACCACATAAGTATTTTTTATTTAATCGCAGGTTCCTACGCCCCTATTTGCCTAATCACACTCTACAATGATTCTGGAATTGGGGTTTTTGTAGCGGTTTTAGCAATAATGTTTATAGGAACCTTTTTTAAGTTGTTCTATACTGGTAAACATGAAAAGTTTTCTCTTTTTTTATATCTAGCAATGGGATGGTTAATAATTTTTAAAATTAATACTCTTATTGATTTAATAGAATTTAATGGCTTGGCATTGATAGTAACAAGCGGATTACTTTATACTTTTGGAACTTTTTTTTATTCATCAAAAACAATAAAATATTCGCATGCCATTTGGCATTTATTTGTTCTTGGAGGTAGCGCCACTCACTTCTTTTTTGTTCTGTTTTTTGTTATATAAATCTTGTACCTTTAATTATGACTATGAGAAACTCAAGACGAAATTTTATAAAAAAAGGTGTTTTAGCAAGTCTTGCTTCAACATCTTCACTTTCTTTTAATAGCAATCTTTTAGATGACAAAATTATTGGTCACGGAGATTTTAAATTTAAATTAGACAAAAAGTGGAGCTCTCAAGACATCTATAAACATCCTGTTAATCATTGTCATGAAATGGTAATTGACCGTCGAAACAAGCTTTACATGACTACTACTCATGTTAAAAACAATATTTTAGTCTACAACAGAGATGGAAAAATTTTAGACTCTTATAATCTAAATCTGCCTGGCGCTCATGGCTTAACGCTTTCAAACGAGGGGGGAGATGAGTTTTTATATGTCACCGATCCCGACAATAATAAATTTTGTAAAACAACTTTAAAAGGAGAAAAAATATTTGAATTTGAAGCCCCTAAAGAAATTTCAAAATACACATCAAAATCCATGTTTAAGCCAACAGAAATTACAGTGGCTTCAAATGGAGATTTCTATGTAGCAGACGGATATGGCTTGGATTATATTATTCAATATGATTATTCGGGAAATTACATTCGTCATTTTGGTGGTCGCGGAGATAACGATAATCAATTCGATTGTTGCCATGGCGTAACTATTGATACAAGAGATTCTAAAAATCCTTTTTTACTGATCACCTCAAGATCAAAAAACGAGTTTAAAAGGTTTACGTTGGATGGAAAATGGATAGAAACAATTAAGATGCCTGGGTGCTATATTTGCAGGCCTGTAATTAAAGACGGTTATTTGGCTTTTGCTGTTATAGTTACAAAAGACTGGGGAAGTTATGACGGAATGTTAGCTGTTCTAGATAACAACTATAAGGTTATTTCTATGCCTGGTGGAAACTCTCCAAAATATATTGGCAATTTACTTCAACGACCAGTACATGATAATGTAAGTTTTAGAAATCCGCACGATGTTTGTATTGATGATGATTGGAATGTTTATGTTCCCCAATGGAACTCGGGAAAAATATTTCCAATTAAATTAACAAGAGTCTAATTATGATCAAATATTTATTTTTATTATTATCAATCGCTATGTTTTCTCAAGGATACGAAACCCAAAAATATGAAGTCGTCAAACAAATAGAAAATATCGAAATACGCTTTTACCCCCCATCGTTAATGGCAAAAGTTAACTCAAGAGGTGGTTTTTCAAAATTATTTCAATATATCAGCGGGAAAAATGATAAAAGTGAAAAAATTGCTATGACAACACCTGTTCATATGTCTAGTGAAAACAACAAGTCTACTATGGAATTTGTATTGCCTTCCAAATATTCATTAGAAAATATTGCTATTCCAAACGATAAAAATATCGAGGTTTATAACTCTAAGCCTGGTTATTATGCGGCAATAACATATGGCGGTTATTCCAACTCAGAAAAAGTTAAAAAAAATCATTCTAGTTTATTAAATAAGCTTCAAGCTGAAAATTTTAAGATTTTGAACAGTCAACCTGTAGTGCTTTCTTACAATAGTCCTTATAAAGTATTCAACAGAAGAAATGAAGTTTTAGTTGAGGTTGAGTTTTAGGCCTCTGAGTCTTTAAAATTTATTTTTGGATCCATAATTTCACTAATTAATCCTTTTAGTTCTTTCTCAAAACTAACGATACTGGAACTGTCTATTAAATCTGTTTGTGAATTTTTAATTTTTAATTTCATAGTTCCATTGCTTAAGTTTCTAAAGGAAATTATTCCTGCTGAAATTTTTTCACATCTAGTGCTTTTATGATACATCCAAACATAGCACATTAACTGCATTGCTTTTGTTCTTAAGGTGTCACTACAAATCAAGCCCATGTCTTTAATTGTCAGATTACTGGAGCTAACTAAGCCTGTTTTATAGTCAATAATTCGAACTACTCCGTTTTTTTCATCAATTCTATCAATAACTCCAGTAATTGAAACCTTTGTACTGTTTTTTAGATTTAAGGTTCCTTTTATTGGCTTTTCAAGAGCAATTATTTTTATTTTGCTTCCACTGTTTAAGTCGTTTAATTCGTTTTGGATTAAAACCCGTATCCCGCTTTTAATGACTTCAAAAAGTATTAAATTCTTGCCCGAATTAAACAATTCATTGTTTGCAGAAAATGAGTTTTTAAGAGTTTTATTAATATTTTGTAAAACTTCTTTTAAATCTTTTTTTTCTAAATATTTCCCGATAAAAGGTTTGTATAAAGATTCTATTGTTTCATGAAAAATTAAGCCTATTGTTTTATGATCTGCAGAACCTTCATTAGTTTTTTCCTTTTTTAATTTTAATAGCTTTTGAAAATAGTACTCTTTTGGGTTTTTTATATACGTTTCTAAAGAGGATGGGGAAAATCCTTTTAAGGAAATTTCTTTTATTCTTTTTAAAGCCGAGGGAGTTTTTTTAAAGTAATTTTTTGTCACTTCATTTTCAAAATTAGATTCAGCCTTATAATATTTTATTTTGTGATTTCTATTTTTTTCAAGCTCAAGTTGATATATAAACCTGCTTTTTTCTGCTTTTTTCAATCCTTCTTCCTGTGAATTATAAATCAAAAAAATATTTTTTGCCCTTTGTATTAATCGATAAAAATGATAACTATAAACTCTGTCTTTATCGTTGTGAGTTTGTAGATTGTATTTAGCTTTTAAATCAAAAGGAAGTAGCGATTCATAGTCTCTCCCTTTTGGCATTACACCTTCGTTAACTGAGGTAAAAATAACGGTTTCAAAATCTAAGCCCCTAGACTCTAAAAGTCCCATAAAATTAATTTTCGAATCTTTATTTGGCTTATGTCTTACGCTGATTTCTTTGATAAAAGAATTTATCAGATGTTTAAGTCTTAGTAGATTTATTGTTTTTTTGCTATTTAGTTGTTCTATTTCTTTTAACTCTAATAAAACTAAAGTTAGTTCTTGACTTTCAAACTCGTTAAGCTTTCCTTCTTCAATCAGAAATTGTAAAATAGTGTTTAGTTCAAATAAAACTTCGCTACTGTCTTCCCATTTTTTTAATGAAATACTATAGGCAACCCTCTCTGTTCTTGTCTTAATAGAAAATGGTTTTTTAAAAAAAGACCGCTTGGTTGGCCCTGGAGCTTGATTTCCAAACGTTTTTTTCAAAACATTGCTATTTAAAATCTTGTTAATTAGTGTTATTGAATTGAAGTTTCTTTTTTCTGTTTTTAAATCTAACAAACTAGAAATTAAATTTTTTATTCCTGATTCTTTCACTGGAACTGAAAAACTGACCGAGTCTTTATTTAAGTTTTTAGGAAAATATTGTAAAATAGGTGACATTAAGTTTTCATCACCTAACACAACCGCCGTCCCTACTGTACCATAATTTTCTGGCTTTGAAAGTATTCTTCCTACTTCTCTTGCCTGCCCAACATTACCTTGAGCTTCAATTATGCTTATGTTTTTTTCTGAATCAAAGTCATTATTTAGCCATTTGAATTTGTTTTTGGAATAGAAATTCCATTTTTTTCTGTACTTTCTGATATGAAAAGAACCGCTATGATTGTTGTTTTTAAAACTAGCAGAATCAATGTCCCAAAATATATCCCCAGAATTAATCTCAATTAATTCTTTGATGATAATTTCTTCTGCTTTTGAAAGTGCGTTAAGGCCGATGAAAAAGAATCTTTTATTTGTATTCGCTTTTTTATAGTGCTCAAGATTAACGACCGCTTCACTGTAACACATTCCTTTTGTGCCAAGCCCTTGTGTGTTGAGCTTCTGTTTAAATTCCTGGTAAATGCTTGTAAGGGATTTTAAAAATTCTTGTTTAATGTTTATGCTTGGATTGTTTTCACCCCAGTATTTTATTTTATTAAGCTCAATTAATTCGTGCATTACATCTTCGACATTTAAAAGGTTCTGTTCAATTTCTGATGAATCTTTTAAAAAAGAGTTAACTACAGCTATGTCATAATTTCGTTCCTCAAAGCCAGGGGTTTTTGCTTGATTATAAAGTTGATATACTTCATTCTCTAGGTAGCTTTTTTTAATTTCTTTTAACCCTGATATTTCTTTAATTAGCGAATCAATAGAGTTAATCTTTGGAGCAAAAACAGGTTTTGTTATTGATTCAGATAAAGTTTTTTTAAGCTCATAAGAAGATCTTTTATTGGGCAGAACAAAACAAATTGATTTTAAATCTGATTTCTCTAGATTAATATCGTTTATTACTTTTTTTAAAAAAGATGTCATCTATATAAAAATAAAAAAAGCGTCTGAAAAATCAGACGCTTTTTGTTATTAATAAGAAAATAAGATTTTTACTTAGAAGGTGGTGGAATTACTTTAAATTCAACTCTTCTATTTTGTATTCTTCCTTTTCTTGTGTTGTTTGAAACGTTTGGTTTGTCTTCTCCATAACCAACAGTCATTAATCTTGAAGAAGTGATTCCGTTTTCAACTAAATATTCTTTTACAGACATCGCTCTAAGCTCTGAAAGTTTTTGATTGAAAGCTTTTGGACCTGATGAATCAGTATGACCTTCAATCATAAATGGAATTTTAGGGTAATTGTTCATGATTCCTATAACATCTCCTAGCATTCCCTTAACCTTTGATCCTAGTTCTGCTCTATTTAATTCAAACGGTATCATAGCTCCAACTGAATTAAGTTGTGCCATAACTTCTTTAGCTGGGACTGGACAACCATTATAGGCTGATAAACCTGCTGCATTTGGGCACTTGTCGTCTTTATCAAGAACACCGTCTGAATCTGAATCAGGCCACGGGCAACCGTTGTTAGCCGCTGGACCTGCTACATCAGCACAATTATCAACATTGTCTGCTACACTATCTCCATCAGAGTCAGGGCAACCATTCATTTCAACAGAACCTGCTTCGTTAACACAAGCGTCTTTAGTGTCTGGTACTCCGTCTCCATCTGAATCTGGACAGCCATCAAATTGAGCTAAACCTGCAACATCAGGACAAGAATCTTTGCTGTTTTCTATCCCGTCTCCATCATTATCTGGACATCCGTTAAATGCTGGCAAACCTGCTGTGTTTGGACAATCATCATATTGATCATAAACACCATCTCGATCAGAGTCTTTGCCTCCAAAATTAATGGCTACACCAACATTATGCTGAAAGTGAGCTTTTAAAGCTTGCATATCGTTGAAAGCGTGCTTGTAGGTTGTGTTAATTTTAATTGACATTTTTTCAGAAACTGGAATATTTACTCCATATCCACCGTTTAGAGTGTGTGATCTTTCTTTCCCAAACCAAGTGTAACCAGTTCCTCCTTCAATAAAAGTATTCATTTTAACGCTACCAACTTTTAATGTTAGGGGTAAATTATAGTTTACAACAGCATCAAGGCTTCCTAAAAAAGTAGGGCTAATTCTTGCTCTCTGATCTCCAAGGCGAGTTATAGAATTTAATGATGCTCTAAATCCGTATGAAACATTTTCAGTTCCATATCTCATTAAGCTTACTGTGTTTACAGGTGTTGACGGATTGTTCCAATTTTCGTCGAAATTGAAATACTCACTAAACAGTCCGCCAGTTGGATTGTCAGACGAGTCAGTTCCTACGGGATGAAAGTCAATTGCATTGACTCCAATACCGAACTGCCATTTATTGTTTTTGTCTTGAGCTAGCATGGTGCTAACTGAAAAAACCATAACAAAAACTGATAATACTTTAACTAATTTTTTCATTGAATAATATTTTTTATAATTCTGTAGTGCAAACTTAATGAATTTATAGGATATAGGCGTTTAAAAAAAAATTTTGTTCTATTAAACCTTTACTATGTCTATCGAATTTTCTACATAAACTAATACGGAAGCTTCTAGTTTGTAACCCATTTTTTTTAAAGTTTTTTGATATTTCACAATCTGTTTTTGATCTTTTGTAGATTTTTCTCCTGTTTTATAATCTATTATAACTACTCTGTTAGAATCCAAAAAAACAAGCCTGTCTGGCTTAATTATTTTATTAGACTCGGTGAAAATTTCTTGTTCGCAATAAACTAAGTTATTTTTTGAAAAATATTCTTTTAAGTCAGGGTGATCAATAACGCTTTTTGACAATTTTATAACCTTGTTTTTAATGGATTTATCAACTGATTTTGAGAGCATTAACTCGTTTTTTTCTTTGATATAGTCGGTTTCGAATTCAATCTTTGACATGAATTCGTGAAAAACATTGCCAAAAACAATTTTTTCATTTAAAAACTTAGTGTCCGGGATGGGTTGAAAAAATCTGGTTTCATATCCTTTAAAGCAAGGGGTTCTTTCGGTTTTTTTCGTCTTTTCTTTATGAACTGGTTTTCCCCAGTTGAACTTGTCGAGATCATCTTTCCATTCTCCCGAACCTTCTAAAAAAGCTCTGATTATTTGATTGTGAGAATTAATAGTTTTTGTTTTAGGATATTCTGAAATCAAATGAAGTTCGTCTACCGCTCTAGTAAGGGCAACGTACAATAAGTTTAAATTGTCTAACTCCTCATTTGAGCTTATATTGTCGTATTCCTTTTGGAAAGAGTCAGAGTATTCTCTAAAATTTTCGTTGAAAGGAATTAAAATTTTTTTTGAAAGATTTTCTTCGAAAACAGGAAGCCAGTTTCTTTTTCCAGAATTTCTGTGAGTCACAGAGTCAACAAAGGGATAGATAACGACGGGGAATTCTAAGCCTTTTGCTTTATGAATAGTTAAGACCTGTACTGCATTTTTTGAACTACTTGAGGGTATTTTAATTTTTGTGTTGTTTTTTTTCCAAAAAATCAAAAACTCCTTTTCATTATTTTTGTTTTGAGAAACTTGTTCGAATATAACCTCTCTTAAAAATAAAATATATGGGTCAGTGTTGCTCAAATCCATATTAAGCTCCTTGATGAAAAAATCTACAGATTCTAAAAAAGACATTTCAAAAGCCCTGTAAAGGCTGAAAATGTTTAAGTTTTTAAGAAACCTTTTAAATTCATTTTTTAAGTTTTCTTTATAAAAAACAAACAAATCTTTAGGTTGAACTAATGTGGCAAATTTTCCAATTAGTATAGCTCTAGCTTCTTGATTGTTGTTGTCAACTTTTAGTTTAATTAAATTGATTAAAAGCTCTATTTTTTTAGAATTGTTTATTGAAAGTGAGTCTTGGGATAAAACAGAAACGTTGTTTTCAATTAACCACTCAGATACTTGAGACGACTGTTTGTTGTCTCTGACTAAAACTGCTATTTCTGACTGTTCAAAACCCCTAGAAAGACAATTTTCTATTTGAGATAATGTTTCTTTTAACACACTCTCCAATTGTTGTTCTTTTTTAAAATCTTTATTTATAAAAGTTATTGATACGTGTCCATTAGAAAAATTATTTTGTTTCTGATGTGAGCCTTGTAAAAATATTTTTTTATGATAATTTAAATTCAATAGCCCTGATGCATGCTTAAAAAGCGAATTATTAAATTTTATTATTTCATTTCTGCTTCTAAAATTTACAGGAAGATTTGTTATGTTTTTTTGTACACTAAATGGAGTTTTTTTATTTAAAAGAAGTGATACAAATATTTTTGGATCTGCACCCCTCCATCTGTATACTGACTGTTTTGGGTCTCCAACCAAAAAAAGAGACCCTTGATTTTCGTTTTCCTGGAAAGACTCTAAGGCATGAGAAATTAATGGTATTAAATTTTTCCACTGTAAATTAGAGGTGTCTTGAAATTCATCTATTAAATAATCATTAAACTTTACTCCTAGTTTTTCATATAAATATGGTGTAGGTTGATTTGCTATTTCTTTGTAAATAAGCTTGTTAAATTTAGAGAGTAAAAGTTCATTGTTTTCTTTTTGAATATCTTCAGAATTTGATTTTATTATTTTAAGAAGAATTGACGGTGTTAACGAATACAAAAAAGAGTTCAAAACTTTTATTTTAATCAGACGCTCTTTTAGTTCTAAAAACAATTCAAAAAGATTTGCCACAAAAATGTTTAGCTTGTCGGGATTCTTTTTTAAACAACTTTTGTTTATTAATGTGTTTTTTTCAAATAGAGTTGAGATGCTTTTCATTGAGCTCCATTTAAATGAGTTGTTTTGTACAGATTTAATAAATTTTGGAAAAGAATTTCTTGAAAAAGCAATTTCTAAATCTTGATTTGAAATATTTTTCTCAATGTTTATTAATAAAGTCTTGAGTTCGCTGTTTAAGCTATTTAATTTTACTTCTATCTTGTCTTTTAAAAGTTTAAATTCCTTTAAAGAGCTTTTTTCTATTTGCTCAACATCACTAATCTCATTTTCTTTTAATACAGATTGTGCAAACTCTTTTAAATCAAATTCAACATCCCAAGACTTTCCTTCTGAGATTTTTTTTATTGAAAAATTCTTCACAAGATTACTAATTTCTACATTGTTTTCTATGTTTTCAAAAATTCTTGAAACGGATTGGTCTAAGATCTCTTCTGAATCAATTACTACTCTAAAATCTGGATCTAAATTCAGTTCTTTATAAAATGACCTAACTATATGATGGTTAAAACTGTCTAAAGTTTCTATTTGAAAAAAAGAGTAGTTGTGAAGTAAAAGATTAAGTCTTTCTTTAGCTAGTATAATAATTTGCTCACTTGAAAAAGCCAATTCTTTTTTTACTTGCTCAAACATTTCTGTCGGGCTGTCTTTTATCTGAATTTCTGAAAAATCTTTTAAATTATTTAAAACTCTGCTTTTCATTTCAGCTGCCGCTCTATTAGTAAAAGTTAAAGCAAGTATTCTTTTAAAATAATTTTCGTCTTTAGACTTAAGTATTTTAATTAAAATTCTTTTGGTCAAAGCAAATGTTTTGCCCGATCCAGCAGAAGCGTTTATTATGTCAAAGCTAGAATTCAAAAAAAAATGTTAGTTACTAGTAAAAATACACGATTATTAATTATTTTTATGGTATCTATTTTTTAATTTAAAACTATACAACATGTCTTTTGAACTACCTGCATTAAAATATAACACTGATTCTCTTGAGCCTCACATTGATACTAGAACAATGGAAATCCATCATGGCAAACACCATGCAGGATACACAAACAATCTTAACAATGCTATAAAAGGAACAGATCTAGAAAGCAGTTCAATTGAAAATATTTTAACAGGACTGGACTTAAACAATTCTGCTGTTAGAAACAATGGTGGTGGGTTTTTTAATCACTCTCTATTTTGGAATATCATGAGTCCAAATGGTGGAGGTGAGCCGAGTGGTGAATTGGCAAGTGCAATCGAGTCTTCTTTTGGGAGTTTCGCAGAGTTTAAAACACTCTTTTCCAAAGCTGCAGGAACTAGATTTGGTTCTGGCTGGGCTTGGTTATGTGTTCATAAAGGTGGAAAGCTTGAGGTTTGCTCTACGGCCAACCAAGATAATCCGCTAATGAACGGTATTGGTTGTGGAGGGTATCCTATTTTAGGTCTAGATGTTTGGGAACATGCATATTATTTAAATTATCAAAATAGACGTCCTGACTATGTTTCTGGATTTTTTAATGTAATTAACTGGGACGAGGTCTCAAAAAGGTTTAACGAAAAAGCTTAATACGCTCTTTTTTTAGTGCCCTCGTAGTAATTAACAAAAGACTGATTAACAACTTTATTTCCGCCTGGAGTTGGATAATTTCCGGTAAAATACCAGTCTCCAAGATTTTTTGGGCATGCAGAATGAAGGCTTTCCACTGTTTGGAAGATTACCTGAACATCTGTTTTTATTTCTTTTTCTTTTAAGAGTTTTGATATTTGATTAGAAATATCCTCATCTGTATAGTCAATATAGATTTTTTTAACCTTGTTTTTCATTTTTGAGGAAGGAAGTTTAAGCTCTTTTAAACATTCTTTGTAAGTTTCTTTAATAACATCTTCTTTTCCTTCAGATTTAAGCAAAGCGATTGCGGCTCTAAAAGCAATAAAGTCTTCCATTTTTGCCATGTCTATTCCGTAGCAATCTGGATATCTTATTTGAGGAGCGCTTGAAACTACTACTATTTTCTTTGGGTTTAATCTGTCTAAAATTTTTAAAATACTTTTTTGCAAAGTAGTTCCCCTAACAATACTATCATCAATAATAACCAGTGTATCTGTTTTTTTTATAGAACCATACGTTATGTCGTAAACATGAGCAACTAATTCGTCTCTGTTTGCATCATCAGCAATAAATGTTCTAAGTTTTGCGTCTTTAATTGCAACCTTTTCAATTCTAGGTTTTAGCGAAAAAAGTTTTTCTAAATTTTCTTTTGATATTTCTTGTTTTTCCTCAAGAAGCTTTACAATAGCCTGGCTACTTATGAATTTTTGTGCTTCTTGAACCAATCCAAAAAAAGAGGTTTCTGCTGTGTTTGGAATATAAGAGAAAACTGTGTTTTTTAAATCACTGTTTATGGATTGTAATATTTTAGGAAAAAGTAATTCTCCTAGTTTTTTTCGTTCTAAATATATTTCTTTGTCACTTCCTCTTGAAAAATATATTCTTTCAAAAGAACATGCTTTTCTTTCTCTTTTCTCAAGAATAGGAACGGTCAAGGTTTTTCCTGATTTTTTTATTATTATGCTGTGTCCCGCTTCAAGTTCTTTGATTTCTTCAAATGCTGTGTTAAAAACTGTTTGAATTACAGGTCTTTCTGAGGCAACAACAACAACTTCATCGTCTTGGTAATAATAAGCAGGTCGAATTGCTGAAGGATCTCTTAAAACAAAAGCATCACCATGGCCCAAAAGTCCCGCCATTGCATATCCTCCGTCCCAGTCTCTAGAAGCTTTTTTTAAAACCTTGCTGATCTTGAGTCTTTTTTCAATTAAAGGAGAAGCCTCTTGTTTATTGAAACCTTCTTTTTTTAAATCTTTGTAAATTTTATGTACAGCATCATCAAGAAAATGTCCTATTTTTTCCATTACAGTAACTGAGTCTACTTTGCTTTTGGGATGCTGCCCTAGCTTAACCAAGTTCTCAAACAGCTCCTGGTTGTTGGTCATATTGAAATTTCCTGCTACAATTAGATTTCTATGGGTCCAATTGTTTTGTCTTAAAAAGGGGTGAACGCTTTCTATATTGTTTTTACCAAACGTTCCATATCTTACGTGCCCAAGTAAAAGCTCTGCTTGAAAAGGAACGTTACCTTCCATTTCTTCAGAAGCGGCTATTCTTTCACTTACTCTTGTAAAAACTTCTTGAATTGGTTGTTTGGCGGATGATCTTTCTCTAAAAATGTATTTTTCTCCAGGTTTGGCTCCAATTTTTACAGTTGCAAGCCCTGCTCCGTCCTGGCCCCTGTTGTGTTGTTTTTCCATCATCAAATACATCTTGTTTACTCCGTATGATTTTGAGCCGTATTTTTTTTGATAAAATTCCAGGGGTTTAAGCAATCTTATAAGAGCTATTCCGCATTCGTGTTTAATATGATCGCTCATTGATGCTTTAAAGTTAGTAATTAAATTTCTTTAATACCTGGTATATTTCTTAAATTCTTTAAATCGTTTCTCTACTGTTTCTTTGTTTAACTTTTCCATTTTAGAGGTGCCGAAACCCTCAACACAAAAGGATGCTAAAACAGTACCGTGAACAACCGCCAATTTAAGTGTTTCAAAACCTAAGTCCTTGCTTTGGGATAAAAACCCTGCAAATCCTCCCGCAAACGAATCTCCTGCTCCAGTTGGATCTTCCACTTTATTAACAGGATATGCTGGGGTTGTAAAAAATTCCTTTTCGCTAAACAACATTGCTCCGTGTTCTCCTTTTTTAATAACAACATGTTCTGGTCCCATTTTAAGGATTTCAGTTGCTGCAGCAAATAAAGTGTCCTTTCCTGAGAGCTGAATTGCTTCTTCGTCGTTTATAATTATAATATTGACTTGTTTTATAACTTTAAGAAGCTCTTGTAGGGAGTTATCCATCCAGAAATTCATAGTGTCAAGAATGACGCTTTTAGTTTTAGAACGCATTTGGCTTAACACAGAGTTTTGAACAGCAGGATGTAGGTTTCCTAAAACAATTATTTCTGAATAAGTGTCTTCTTTTTTTACAACTGGATTAAAATCTGCAAGAACATTAAGCTGTGTGCTTAAAGTGTCTCTTTTGTTCCAGTCTTTATGATATTTACCTTTCCAATAAAAAGTTTTTCCTTTGCTAATTATTTCTATAGAATCAATATTTAATCCCTTTGATTTGAGTAGTTCCAAAAAACTAGGCTCAAAATCTCCTCCAACGACAGAGATTATAGATGCTTGAGAGCTAAAAAGAGCAGAGCTTAGACCAATATAAGTGGCTGCTCCTCCTAAAATTTTTCCAGAATGTTTTTTGGGAGTTTCGATTTCATCATAAGCAACGGTACCCACAATTAATGTTTTCTTCAAAATAGTTTGTTTAAATTTTGACTTTCATAACCTTCGTCAATAAAAAGGGTTTTGTTTTTTGAGGCGTTAAAAGCAAGTTTGTCACAAATTTCATTTTGCAGGTGATTATTATGTCCTTTTATCCATTTGAAAGCGATTTTGTTTTTGTCGTAAATACTCAAAAAATCAAGCCACAAATCTACATTTTTTTTGTTTTTAAACCCGCTTTTTTTCCATTTGAAAACCCATTTTTTTTCTATAGCGTCCACAACGTATTTTGAATCAGTATAAACAGTGATTTTTAAGTTGTTTTTCTTAAGTTTTATCAGTGCGTCAATTACAGCTAAAAGCTCCATTCTGTTATTTGTCGTCATTTTAAATCCTTTAGAGTATTGTTTAGTAAATCCTGTTTTACAATCTTCCATAACAATTCCATAACCTCCAGGGCCTGGGTTCCCTCGAGAGGACCCGTCTGTGTAAATAATTACATCACTATTGATCATTTGCTAAAAGTTTTCCTATTTCCACAGGATAGTTTATATGCTCTTCTGTTAATATTTTTTTTGAAAGAGACAAAGGGGTTTCACCAGGCTCTATTCTAATTGTTTTTTGAAAAATAATTGCTCCATCGTCATATTTATCATTAACGTAATGTATTGTAAGTCCAGACATTTTGTCTTTGTTTTT
>Ga0208963_1000086_pt1 | contig 33094 bp, 26 predicted proteins | sample AOAMet2_C43A7_35_2_FD_188079 | JGI IMG/M metagenome (GOLD analysis project Ga0208963, IMG submission 188079) | Ammonia-oxidizing marine microbial communities from Monterey Bay, California, USA - C0912_C43A7_35 (SPAdes) | ecosystem: Environmental > Aquatic > Marine > Intertidal zone | place... | reverse complement strand
TGTTCCAGAAGGTGTAGCTCCACAATCCTTAGGCGGTTCTACTGATGTTGGAGATGTGAGCTGGGTTGTTCCAACTGTGCAAATGTGGGGTGGAAATTATGCGATTGGCACGCCCTTCCATTCTTGGCAAATGGTGGCGCAAGGTAAAAGTCCAATGGCTTATAAAGGGTTAACACATGCAGCTTCGGTGATGGCTGCAACTGCAGTAGACGTAATCTTAGACTCAGAATTACGCGCTAAGGCATTGGCAGATTTAAAATCTCGTGTAGGTTCAGCTGGTTATATCTGTCCATTGCCTGAAGGTTCAAGTCCGCCAATTGAGGCGATGGGTGGTCATCTGTGAACAACCCAACCAAGTTCAGTAATAGGTTGGGAGTTGATATTGGGGGTACTTTTACTGATATCGTTTTAGAGACAAATTCTAAAAGATTTTCAGCTAAAGTTTTAACTGATAATGCCAATCCAGAAATGGCAATCTTTAAAGGAATTGATGATGTATGCTTAAAAGCTGATATAGCCCCAAGTGATTTAACACAGATAATTCATGGAACCACCTTAGCAACGAATTCATTGATAGAAAGAAAAGGAGCAAAAACTGCTCTAATTACAACAGAAGGTTTTCGGGATGTTATTGAAATGCGTACAGAGAGTAGGTTCGAGCAATATGATCTGAACTTGAGTTTACCAGACCCCCTGTTGTCTAGGGAGCATCGGTATGTCCTTAAGGAAAGGATTGATGCTCAGGGTAGAGTATTAATTCCAATTGAACAAAGAGCTGTGGAAGACTTAGCAAATGAATTAAGGAACAAAGGCTATACAAGCGTTGCTGTTGGATTTTTACATTCTTATGTGAACAATAACCATGAAAATGTTGTCGGAAAAATAATTCAAAATATAATACCTAATATAATGGTTTCATTATCCAATGAGGTTTCGCCCCAGGTTCGTGAATATGAGCGTTTTAGCACGACTGTTGCAAATGCTTATATCAAGCCTCTGATTGAAAAATATCTTCTTAATTTTTTAACTGAATTAGAAAAGAAAAATATAAACTGTCCTGCATTTTTAATGCATTCTGGTGGTGGGATTATGTCATTTCAGGATGCAATAAAATTTCCTGTCAGGTTGGTTGAATCTGGACCTGCTGGAGGAGCAATGTTTGCCGCGGATTTAGCATCGAGATACGGTTTAAAGAAAATTCTAAGCTTTGATATGGGGGGCACAACTGCAAAAATCTGTTTGATTGATGATTATAAGCCAAAAACCAGTAGAGTTTTTGAAGTAGCCCGTACCTATCGTTTTAAAAAAGGTTCAGGAATTCCAATCTCGATTCCGGTTATTGATATGGTTGAAATTGGTGCTGGTGGTGGCTCATTAGCAAATGTTGATTCGTTGAATCAAATAAGAGTTGGTCCAAAAAGTGCTGGTTCAGATCCTGGTCCCGCCTGTTTTAATAAAGGTGGCAAGAACGTAACTGTAACTGATGCTGATTTGTTACTGGGAAAGCTAGACCCTAAGAATTTTGCTGGGGGATCAATTGAGTTGAATCCCAGTTTTTCAAAAACGGTTGCTGAAAAAGACATTGGGCAAAATTTACAAATGGGTTCTAATGAAGCAGCGTGGGGTGTTTCGGAGGTCGTTGATGAAAATATGGCAAATGCTGCGAGAGTTCATGCGATCGAAAATGGTCAAGATTTAAGTGACTATACAATGATTGCTTTCGGAGGAGCTGCTCCATTACACGCCTCTAGATTGTGTGAAAAAATTGGAATTAATAGATGTATTATTCCCAAGGGTGCAGGGGTAGGATCGGCGATAGGTTTTTTAAAGGCGCCCTACAGTTTTGAGGCGAGCCGATCAATATTTATGAGATTATCTCAATTTGATGCTGATTTAGCAGAAAAAATCTTTGTTGATATGGAGAAAGAGGCATCAAATTTTGTCAGATCTTGCGATGAAAACTCTCAACTTATATCTAACTTTAAAGTTTACATGCGGTATTCAGGGCAAGGTTGGGAAATTCCAATAAGCTTTCTTCGGAAAGAAATAAAAAATCCATCAAAAGAGGTTTTTCAGAAAAGATTTGAGGAGGATTATAAAAAACTTTTTGGTCGAGCGGTTTTTGGAATGCAAATTGAGATTGTAGTCTGGGCTGTAAATACTTTTACGCCATTACCAGAAGTTAAAGCAGAACCTGAGTTGGTAGAAATTAAAAAGATTGAAACCAAAAATAATTGTAACTTTTTTGACACTGGGCTTGGTAAAAATGTGCAGGCTATTAGAATAAATAGAGATAAAATTAATAAGAAATCTTGGTTAAAGGGACCCGCTATAATTAGTGAGAAAGAGACAGCAACCATCGTATCAAGTAATTTTTCAATATTGGTTCGAGAGGATGAATGTTTGGATATCCGTCTTAACCTTCAAGAAAATAATTTTTCAAATTTCTCTCAATCAAAAAGAGGCTGTGATGAGTAAAATTTCAAAAGTAGCTTATCAGGTGATTTGGAATCGTTTGATTTCGATAGTAGAGGAGCAGGCGCAGGCTCTTATTAGAACGGCATTTTCCACATCGGTCAGAGAAGCTGGTGATCTTTCAGCTGGAGTTTATACTTCAGATGGCGAAATGTTGGCGCAAGCGGTTACCGGCACACCAGGACATGTTAATGCAATGGCAGATTCTGTGGCACATTTTATTCGCCGAATAGGTAAAATAAATATTTTAGATGGTGATGTTTATTTAACTAATGATCCTTGGGAAGGTACTGGACACCTCCACGATATAACTGTTGTAACGCCAATATTTTTCAAAGGTAAATTAGTTAGTTTTTTTGCGTGTACAGCCCATGTTGTGGATGTTGGAGGGCGTGGGTTTGGAGCTGATGCTAATTCTGTTTATGAGGAAGGCATATATATCCCAATAATGAAATTTGCTGAATCCAAAGTGATTAACCAGACGTTAGTAACAATATTGCGAGCTAATGTTAGAGAGCCGGATCAATTAATTGGCGATATCCATGCTTTGGCAACATGTAACGAAATTGGACACAGAAGATTAAGCGCAATGATGAGTGAATTCAGAATATCCAATCTTTCAGCAGTGTCTGAATTTATCTTTTCTAATTCGTTAGCTGCTACTTTGAAAAATATTAATTTATTGAAATTTGGGTCTGAGGTAGGATCTATGATGATCGATGGTTATGAAAGTCCGGTCAAATTAAATGTTAAAATAACGATAGAAAAGAATAAAATTATCTGTGACTGGTCTGGCACCTCAAGAATTGATAAAAAAGGTATAAATGTGCCCTTAGTGTATACTAAAGCATACTCCTGTTATGCTTTGAAATGCGCGATAGCGCCTGAGGTCCCCAATAATTCTGCTTCTTTGAAGCCTTTTGAGATTATAGCTGAAAAAAATTCGATAGTTAACGCAAAACATCCAGCTCCTGTAGCATTGAGGCATGTTATTGGTCATATGTTACCTGATGCGATATATGTTGCATTAGATAAATTAATACCAAATCTGGTTCCTGCTGAAGGAGCAGGGTGTCTGTGTAATTTTCAAGTTTCACTTCGAACAAAAGAATATCAAAAATCATTAAATCATATTTCACGAGCGGAAGTGTTGACCTTTAATTCTGGGGGTTCGGGAGCAAGACCCACATTAGATGGCATGAATGCTACAGCTTTTCCGTCAGGGGTCATGACGATGCCGGTTGAAGTAACAGAACAAGTTGGGCCCATTATTATTTGGCAAAAGGAATTGCGCCCAGATAGTGGTGGTGCTGGCCAGTTTCGAGGTGGGTTGGGTCAATTAATGGAGGTTGGCGCTAGTGAAGGCTACCAATTTGACCTTCAGGCTATGTTTGATCGTTTAAAATTTCCCGCTAGGGGGCGTCGTGGTGGTTATAATGGTGCTAAAACAACAATCGCTCTGGATGATGGAACTCCGTTAAAAGGTAAAGGTAAGCAATCTATACCATATAGATCTACAGTAAAAATGGCTTTTCCAGGCGGTGCTGGTTATGGAGATCCATTCAAGCGAGATTTAGATCAGGTCAGATTAGATCTTAAAAAAGGCTACATAAGCTTGGAATATGCTTTAAAGTTTTATGATTTCAGTATTGAAGAGCTTCAAATGTATGTAGAAAAGAGTGAGGAGTATTAAAAATTGGTTTCCAAAGCATTCCAAAAAACACCTCAAAAGAAAAGCTATGATATTGTAATTATCGGTGGAGCTATTATGGGTTCAGCAACATCATGGTTTCTATCAAAGAATAAAAACTTTGGTGGATCAATTTTGGTCATAGAGAGAGATCCTACTTATCAATTTAGTTCTACAGCGCGAACTAATTCATGTATTCGACAGCAGTTTAGTCGTGAGCTAAATATAAGAATTTCACAATACACAGCACAATTTATTAAAAATTTTCAAGAGAATCTGGAAGATGACAGGGTTCCCAAATTGGGTATTCAAAATTATGGATATATGTATTTGGCAGATACTAAAGATAAAGCTAAATCATTACGCACTATTCAGAAAACGCAGTTAAAGGCAGGTGCCAGTACCATATTGATGAATCCCGATGAAATTAAGAGTAAATATCCATTTTATAATGTTTCTGATATCTTTCTAGGTAGTATAAATAAAGTTGATGAAGGTTACTGGGATGGTGGAACAGTTTTTGATTGGTTGCGACGCTCATCAATAGATAACGGTGTTGAGTATATTTCAAATGAAGTTACCGGAATAAATCAAAATTCTAATGGTAATAGAGTAGAAGAGATAGTATTAAAGTCAGGTGAGGTAATCAATTGTGGAGTGGTAGTAAATGCGGCTGGACCGCGTGCTTCAAAAATCTCAGAAATGCTTAACATAAAAATACCAGTGGAGCCACGAAAACGTTATACGTGGGTTTTTTCAGCAGAATGCCCTCTAGAAGTCGATCTACCCCTAACTATTGATCCTTCAGGAATTCATGTCCGACAAGATGGGCCAGATACCTACCTAGCAGGTAGTAAAGGCTTTATTGATGATCCAGTAAATTTCGATGATTTTTCTTTTGAGGAAGATCTATGGGAAGATTATGTTTGGCCAAAAATTGCAAATCGAATTCCAGCTTTTGAAGCGATCAAGGTGAAATCTGAATGGGCTGGACATTATGCTTATAATACACTTGATCAAAACGCGATTATAGGACCTCACCCTAGTATCAGTAACTTCATGTTTATTAATGGATTTTCTGGACATGGATTACAGCAGGCTCCAGCCATGGGCCGTGGAATGTCAGAGTTATTGATTTATGGAAAATATCAGAGTCTTGATTTATCACCTTTTGGTTACGACCGGATATTAAATGGGACACCATTTTTGGAAGAGGCAATTATTTAAGTATTTACAGAAAAATGTGATAGGAGAAATTAATATGAAAAAGCTTGTTTTAACTGGGGCTGCTGGACGTTTGGGTTCTTATTTGCGAGAACCATTATCCCAAATGTGCGATGAGTTAATTTCAACAGATTTATCTGATGACATTGGTAGTACCTATAGTGGTGAGCGATATGTAAAGGGAGATTTGGCAAATTTTGATGAGGTAAATGCGATAATGGATGGCGCCAACATGATAATTCATTTTGGAGCTCTTAGTGATGAAGATTCATTTGATAACATATTAAATTCAAATATCATTGGCTCTTACAATGTGTGGGAGGCTGCCGCTCGTAATAAGGTAGATAGAGTTATTTATGCTAGCTCTATCCATGCTGTAGGTATGTATCCTAAAAATCAGCAAATTGGTATAAATGTTCCTCATAAACCAGACACATTTTATGGATTAGCTAAGTGTTTTGCGGAGGATCTTGCCAGTTTGTACTGGGATAAAAAACAGATCGAAGCAGTTTGTTTGCGTATTTTGTCCTGTGCAAAAGTAACAAGCAGTCGTGCCTTAGGTAGTTGGTTGAGTTATGATGACTTAATCTTGCTCGTAAAACGATCTATTGATACCCCCACTACGGGGTTCAGTGTTATTTATGGTGTCTCCAATAATGATCGCAATCCTGTTGATAATAGTGAAGCAAGTCATTTAGGTTATCGGCCAAAAGATAACGCAGAGATATTTGCTGATGCGATCTTTGAAAAATCTGAAAAGATTACTAAGAATGACGTAGGTCAAATTTATCATGGAGGGCCATTTTCAGCTATTGATCTTGGTGAAAGTGGCAAGGCGATTATGCAAATAGTAGACGATAAAAAGGTTAACTAACCCTTTTAAAACAGTTTTCTTTTACTTTTAGTCCAAAAACGGACTTACGATTTAATGTTAATTTTCATCAATTATGTAAGTTTCAGACAAGTTAAAGCTCTCAATATGAGCGTTTTGCTTGTCCAAAGCTATTGTGATTACATAAAAAAGAGCGATTGAAATTAACAACGAAATAGATATTTCCGTGAAACGGAAATAAATAGTTTCTAGGATAACCATATATGCCTCATCTGCGTTCTGACTTTTTGCCAGATTATTTTTATAATTTATCGTCACCTATTTTCTTAAAAAAATCAAGGATATTTTAACTCTAGTCATTGCATGTATTTTTTTGAAGAATAGAATATAAATTATCGTATTTTCGAAAAGGCTGATCAAACATGAGTAAGAATGCATATATCCCACCAGAAGTTTGGAAATGGGATCAGGAAAGTGGGGGTACCTTTTCCAAAACTAATCGACCAACAGCGGGCCCTACGCATGAAAAAAAACTACCTGTAGGAAAACATCCACTCCAGTTATATTCATTAGCCACACCAAATGGAGTAAAAATCACTGTAATGCTTGAAGAACTTCTTATGTTAGGTTTTGAGGGTGCAGAATATGATGCTTGGTTGGTTAAAATTGACGGTAACCAATTTGGAAGTGGCTTTGTTGAGCTTAATCCAAACTCAAAAATCCCTACTTTTGCAGACCATAGTTCAGGATCACCTATTAGAATTTTTGAATCTGGAGCAATCATGTTATATCTGGCAGAAAAATTCGATGCACTTATACCAAAAACCTCAGAAGGTCGGGCTGAAATGCTCTCTTGGCTATTTTGGCAAATGTCTAGTGCTCCATATCTTGGTGGTGGGTTTGGGCATTTTTATGCTTATGCGCCAAAGAAATTTGAATATCCCATCAACCGATATGCCATGGAAGTTAAGCGCCAATTAGATGTGCTAAATCGTAATTTGAGCGAGAGAGATTTTATATGCGGTGAAGATTACAACATCGCTGATATTGCAATATGGGCATGGTATGGTCAGTTAGTTTTGGGTAGACAATATAATTCGTCTAAATTCTTAGATGTATCTTCATACACGCACGTCTGCCGCTGGGCTTCTGTGATTAATGCAAGACCAGCTGTGAAAAGAGGACGGATGGTAAATAAAACATCTGGTAGGTTGGAAATGCAATTACATGAGCGGCACGATGCAAGTGATTTTGAAAACAAAACCCAAGATAAAATAAAATAGCTTATTAATTTACGTATCACGATTGAATTGAGTGCATACACACTAATTTGATTTTTTTTGTGATAGCATCAATAACAGCGCTAGAGCTGAGCAGATGATATAGCCTAATAATACAGGTGTTGCTGTGCCATCAAAAGCTAATCCAATAAAGACAGCAATCAATATGCCAACCATTGTCGCAGATGCCCCAATAATAGCTGAGGCCATACCAGCTATTTTACCCATTGGCTCCATAGCCAATGCATTAAGATTGCCAAAATACAAACCTTTCAAGAAAAAAGCAAAAGTGGACCATATAACAAAAATTGTTAAATATAATTGATCTGAAAATATGGATGTATTCAGAATAATTAGGATACTAATAGCAAAAATAATTTGCAAAGCGAAACCAATTGTTGCAAGTAACCGCATTCCATATTTCATGACTAAAGAAGCATTTATAAAACTTGCTGGTGCTGCAAGTATTGAGATAACTGCAAAATAAATTGGAAATTTCATGCCCGCTGAGAATGTATCAACAAAAATCTGTTGAGCTGAATTTAAATAACCAAAAAGAGCGCCAAAGCCCAAAGCCAAGGTTAGTGTATATTTAACAACTGACCCATTCAGAATGACTAACTTAAACGCCTCAAAATACTCAGTTAGCTTTAGTTTTTTTCTCTCTGAAGTTAACAAAGTTTCTGGTTGTCGAAGATTCAACCAGATCAGACCTAGTAGAGCAAAAATAATGAAAGCAATATATATGGATCGCCAACCAAATTTTATAAATAATACCTGTCCAAGTGATGGTGCTAGGGCAGGCACTAATACGAATATCGCCATCGCTAAAGACATGACTTGTGCCATTTTTCGTCCTGAATACAAATCTCGAATAAGAGCCATTGTGACTGTTCGTGGTGCAGAAACTCCTAAGCCTTGGACGAATCTAGCGAAAAGCATCATTTCTAATGATTTTGCATAATACGCGACGACACAAGAAATTATAAAGATAACCAGCCCAATAGTTATAATTGGCTTTCTTCCAAAAGTATCTGAGATTGGACCAGAAATTAATTGACCAATGCCAGTCCCAAGAATGAAACTGGAAATAATTAATTGTGCTTGATTTACATTTAATAACTCTAAATCGTCAGCAATCTTAGGAAACGCTGGTAGCATTGTATCTGTACCAAATGCGATCATTCCAAACATTATCGAGACTAATACAATGAATTCCCAATAAGGTAGACGATTTTTTCTCATTTTGAGTGGTCCTAATGAACTGCAAAGCAAATTAAATTATCGTATTTGATTAGTTGATTAACAGCTAATATTATACCTCACAATCGGTAACCCATCCTTAATTAAGTAAGATTGTTGAGAGCCAAAAATAAAAGTCCAGATAATAATGCAGCAGCTGGAACAGTAATAATCCATGCTGCAATTATAGTAAGAAAATGAGACCGCCTTACAAGCTTTCTATGTACTCGTTTCTTTGAACCAGCTTTCGCTAATTCTTTTTCTTTCAATGCTGCTAGTTCTTTTTTACTTGAGGTTATTCGCCAGTGAAACTCTCGAAAAAAACCAACTCCAAAAACTGCACCAATAGCTATATGAGTAGAGCTCACTGGCAATGCTAACCATGATGCTATTATAACTGTAATAGCTGCTGATAAAGCCACACAATATGCTCTTAAAGGGTTAAGTTTAGTAATTTGTTCACCCACCATCCGGATTAACTTTGGGCCAAACAGTAATAAGCCAAATGAAAGACCAAATGCGCCAATTACCATAACCCAAATTGGTATAGAGACCTTGGCAATAACCTCTCCAGCTTGAGCTGTATGAACAATGGCAGCTAGTGGGCCTACTGCATTTGCGACATCGTTTGCACCATGTGCAAAGGATAATAAAGCTGCTGCAAAAACTAATGGAATCTTGAATAAACTTCTTACAGATTTTTTGGTATTTTCCATACCTTCAGATTGTTTACGAATTAATGGTCTAGTTATTAAATAGAATAAAGCAAGTGTAACAGCACCAATAAATAAGGCTGTTTCTAGATCAATTTTGACAATTTTCTTTAAGCCTTTGACGGATAAATAAGTAGCAAAGGCACCAGCCATTATAGCAATAAGCAAGGGGACCCATCTTCGTGCGGCACTTATTTTATTCTGCTTGTCCGAAACTTGGGATTTTATAAACCACAGAAATAAAGCCGCAATTAAACCCCCAAGAACTGGAGATATTACCCAGCTCGCAGCAATCTGACTCATTTTGGGCCAATTTACTGCTGCAATACCTGCCGCAGCTATCCCAGCGCCCATCACACCACCCACAATTGAGTGGGTTGTAGAGACTGGCGCACCAATCCATGTGGCTAAGTTAACCCAGATTGCGGCAGACAATAATGCAGCAAACATTGCCCAAATAAATATTTTTGGATCTGAAACAAAGCTTGGATCAATAATACCTTTTGATATCGTTCCTACAACATCTCCACCCGCAAGTAATGCGCCAGCACTTTCAAAAATGGCGGCAATGATAAGAGCACCAACCATGGTTAGTGCATTTGCTCCCACTGCAGGGCCTACATTATTTGCAACGTCATTTGCGCCAATATTTAAAGCCATATAGGCTCCAATGGCTGCTGCTGCAATTATGATAACGTTCTGAGAATTCCAGCCTAAAAATAAACTTGTAATTAATCCCACAATCAAGATGAATGCGAGGCCTAATGAGGGTGCTATAAATTGTTGCCTTGTAACGGCTCCAGCTTGCTCGAGCGCTACTCTACTTTTAAGATCGCGGTCTAAAGCTTTGTTGAATCTAGCCTTTTTAGCCATGCTCAATTACCTTTTGATGATCTGTCTAATCTTACGTTTCACTACCAAAAAAATAAAATTAATCAATAAGTTTTTTACTTAATATTCAAAAAAGTTTGAGAGCACTTGTTTTAATTTCGAAATTGATTGATGCTAGTTTTCATGAGTTCAAATTTAACCTGAGGAATAAGAATGTCTATTGGAAAAAATCAGGTTAATGATGATGATATTTTAAGATTAAAAAATATGTTAACTGTTCTGGATGAACAAAAGCATATATGGGCAAAAACTTCTTCTGATAACCACATTGAAATTTTTGAAAAAATAAAAAAAAATCTTATGCATATTTCAAAAGATTGGGTTTCCTTGGCTGCAAAACATAAAGGAATTTTAGCATCTGACCCCTTAATTGGAGAAGAATGGATGTCTGGACCATATGCTTTAATGTCAGCCTGTAATGCTTTTATAAAAACTTTTACTGATCTTAAAAATAATAATTCTATAATAAATTTAAAAACCCGAGAATTGGATAATGGACAGTTATCTGTAAATGTAGTGCCCTCATCGATATGGGATAGACTCATTTTGTCTGGTGTAACTGCTGAGGTTTGGATGCAGCCTGAAGTTAATAGGAATAACTTGAATAATTACGTAGCAAAGCATCTTAAAACTCCAATTAGTGGAAGAAAGGGAAAGGTGGCACTTGTTCTTGGAGCCGGGAATATATCATCAATTGCGCCTTTAGATTGTTTTCAAAAGTTATTTTTGGAAAACCAAGTTGTTTTGTTAAAGTTAAACCCAGTAAATGATTATTTATTTGAGCACTTAAACTTTGTTTTGGATCCGCTAATCTCAATTGGAGTACTGCAAATTACTAAAGGTGATGGTAAGATTGGGCAATATTTAACACAACACAAACTCATAGACGAAATTCATATTACTGGATCTTCAAAAACCCATAATAAAATTGTTTGGGGCCATGAAAAGATAAACGTGAAGGAAAAAAAAGAAAATTCTATAATAAATTCAAAAAGAATTACGTCCGAGTTGGGAGCTGTATGCCCAACTATTGTTGTTCCAGGTCCATGGTCTAAAGCTGATATTCAATATCAAGCGGATAATATAGCCACCCAAAAGATGCATAATGCTGGGTATAATTGCATAGCATGTCAGATATTAATTTTACCAAAAAAATGGGAGTGCAAAACAAAGTTGCTGAATTCATTAAAGGGAATTCTGCAAAAAACAAATAGAGTTGATTATTATCCGGGGTCAAAGGAACGACTTAAAGAATTTAGAGACAATAGTTATGAGCTAACACCAATAAATAAGGGCTCTATGGATGCGTGTTTAATTAACGATTTAAAAAGTGAATCAAATGATTGGCATGAGTTAAATGAAGTGTTTGCGCCAGCTCTGAGTTTGTATGAAATTGAACAGGAAGATCCCACTCGTTATCTAAAAAAAGCAATCGCGTACTCAAATGAAAAATTATATGGAACACTTGGAGCAAATATTATTATTCACCCACGCACGATCCGTAAGATTGGAACAGAGAATTTTGAAAAGATTATTCAAGAATTGAGATATGGAACTATATCTATAAATGGTTGGTCAGCCTTGGGATTTTTATTATCCCAATGTCCTTGGGGTGCCTTTCCTGGACACACCTTAGAAGATATTCAAAGCGGTATTGGCACTGTCCATAATACATTAATGTTAAGTAATACCCAGCGCTCTATTGTAAAAGCCCCTTGGAGACCGTTTCCTAGAGGTTTACTTTCTGGACAGTTTTCTATGTTGCCCAAACCACCGTGGTTTATTTCAAATAAGCGTCAGGACAAAATTGGATTACTTTTAACGAAGTTTGAGTATAAACGTAGTTGGTTAAAAATTCCTCGAATTTTTGTTAATGCTCTTTTGGGCTGAGGGGCTATTTTTATATTTTTATGAATTGCCTTAAGATGTGTTACAATTCGGTTCTCACGTGCCAGAGCTCAGGGAATAATTCCACGTCTAACATCTGGCGTAGATAGTGGGTGCCACTAGTTCCTCCTGTCCCTCTTTTAAATCCAATAATTCTTTCAACAGTGGTTACGTGGTTAAATCTCCAGCGTCTAAAATAATCTTCAAAGTCGGTTAATTTTTCTGCTAACTCATATAATGGCCAAAATTTTGTTGGATCCTGATAAATTTTTTTCCATGCTGCCATAACTGAGGTATTTGGCTTATGAGTTTTGCTTAAGTCCCTATCAAGAATTTCTTTTGAAACCTTTATTCCTGATCTATTTAAAAGATATAAAGCCTCATCATAAATAGTTGGGCAAGATAATTCAAAGTTAAGCTTTTTTAAAATTTCTACTTTATGTTTATGTGGTTTTACCATTGAAGAATTGCGATTCCCAACAACAAACTCAATTAGTCTATATTGATAAGATTGAAATCCAGAGGATTGCCCCAATTCGTCTCGAAATTCAGTGTACTCACTTGGTGTCATCGTTCTCAACACATCCCAAGCATTATTTAGCTGTTCAAATATTCGAGTTACTCTAGACAACATTTTACATGCTTTTTGTAGATTATCTTGTTTTATCGCTTCACGAGCACCGTTGAGTTCATGCAATGCAAGTTTTAACCATAATTCAGAAGCTTGATGTTGTATTATAAAAAGCATTTCGTCGTGTGCGCTGGTTCTAACTGTTTGTGAGTTAAGAATATTGTCTAAGCAAAGGTAATCTCCATAAGACATCTTCCCATCAAAGTTCATTTGTGCACCATCTTCTTCAGGATCGATTGTCATTTAAATTACCTTTTTTAAAATTATTTATCATTTTTGAGCCTATCTGTAATTTTATTTAAATTAAATATCATTTAAATGATATTACTAAGCGGGATTTGACTTTGACTTTATCTTTGATAATTAATTCTAAAACAGTTCTGTCGCTGTTTTTTCAAAGCATTTAATCAAATTTGTCTTTTTTAGGTTTTTTAAATTACCCAGAACAATTCGGCTTTTGGAGTGGGATCCTTTGAGAGGTTTGATGATTATTTCAGAGCCGTCATAGGTTTTATCTCCATAAGGACGAGTGACCAATAACGAATAACCAAGGCCACATCCTACCATACCACGAATTAGTTCCAACGATGGAGACGTGTGTGCAATTGTTGGTACTAGGCCTTCCTCTTCAAATAGTCCCAAAAAAAATGACCGGCTAGGAGCGACATCTAAAAGAATTAAAGGTAAATTTACTAAATCGCTCAAAAGTATTTCATCTTTTTTAGCTAAACTATGGTTATTTGGTAGGGCAACATATGGAGATGAGTCAGAAAGCTGAGTACAGTTTATATCATTGGATAGATCGATGTCGTAAAGTAATGCCACATCAATTTTGCCATTTTTCAATTCTTGGATGAGCTTTTCTTGCGTCCCTTCAGTAATGTCTAAATGTATTTGTGGATAATCTTTCATTAATTTTTTAATTAGGTTAGGTAGAATGACTGGGGCTAATGTTATGAAGCTGCCTAGTCTTATAGTTCCACTAACTATTTCATTAGCCGTCATAGCATCGTGTTGTAATTCATCTGCTTGATTTAATAATATGCGCGCATTTGGTAGAATATTTTTAGCGGTTGTTGTTGGGATGACACCTTGTGCATGCTGTCTTATTAATAACTGACTTCCAAATTGTTGCTCCAACTTTGTAATCGCTACTGAAATTGTGGGTTGCGAAACAGAAACAGCTTCTGCCGCGGCAGCAATTGATCCATGATCAACGCATGCAATTAAATATTCTAATTGTCTTAATGTAAATCGGTGCATTGCTTAGTTAAAAACTATCTTAAATAAATATACAATCTATTTTAACTATTTAATAAAATTATTTATGGTTAGATAAAGAAAATTTACTCAGCTTTCCCGGAAGCCAAGAAAGTATAACTGGAGAAAAAAATGATACGTACTGGTGAAGAATATCGCAGTTCCTTAGATGACGGTCGGGAAGTTTGGATCAATGGACAACGTGTTGAAGACATATGTTCTCATCCCCAATTAAAACCAGTTATAGATGTTAGATCGAGAATTTACGATATGCAACATGATCCAGATACTCAGAAACAAACCACTTATGAGGAGAATGGAGAGCGTTTCGCAATTGGGTTGCGCCTACCTTATGAGAAAAAAGATTGGCAAGATAAACGAGATGCGGTTGACCTTGTTATGCATGATATTGGTGGCGTTGTTACCCGGGTGGGTGATGAAACTATTGGCGAAATGTGGTCCCTATGGGATGGTAAAGAAATATTAAATGAAATTGATCCCAGATTTGCTGAGAACATAGAGAAACATATCCATACCGCTATAAAGCTTGACCCTTTTCATGTTTCGGCAAATACAGATCCAAAAGGAGATAGGTCTAAGGCTCCTCAGGACCAAGATCCTGATATGTTGGTGCATGTTGTTAAAGAAACAGACGCGGGCATTATTATCCGTGGGGCCAAATACGAAACAGCTGCGTCTTATTCAAACCAAGCTTTCTTGAAACCCACAATCGCAAATTGGGGAAACTCTGAATTGTCCGATTATGCTTTAGGATGTATAGTTAAAATGAATGCACCTGGGGTTAAGCATATTTGTAGAACGGGGTTTGCAGGAAGAGCACCAAACGCGGATTATCCTTTATCAAATAAAGTTGATGAAATAGATACTCTCATGATTTTAGACGACGTCTTGGTGCCTTGGGAAGATATTCTCTTCTATCAACATACTAGGGCAGCAAGCTTTATTAGGGCGACTCTTCATCGTTATTCTGCTTTTCCATTTGTTCAGAGAACCTTGTCGTATGCGGACTTAATCATTGGTGCCGCTCTATGGAATGTCAAACAAACTGGCCTCGATAAACAACAAGCTGTTCAAGAAAAGCTTTCTGAGTTGGCTGTATGGAGAGAAGGTATCGATGCTTTTTTAACTGCCTCTGTTGCCACAGCAGAGAAAAGCCCAAATGGATTACTTATGCCAAACCAATCTATGCTTATGGCGGGAAGAGTTCATGCTTTAAGTAATTTACCAAAAATGATGCATACAGCTCGAGAATTATGTGGTGGTCAGATTTGTGTTACCCCTGACGCGGCCACTTTTACAGCGCCAGAGACGAAACCTTGGATGGATAAATTTTATACAATTAATGAAAATTGGATTGCAGATGACCGAAGGAAATTATTGGGATTAGCTCGTGATTTGCTCAATTCTGACTACGCTGGTCATAGATTAACTTTCCAACTATTTGCGCAATCTGCACCATTTGCTCAGTTAGGTGCAGTGTACAGAAACTTTGATTGGGATGGTCCTCTAGAATTTGCACACAAGGCAGCAAATCTTTCTGATAATGTTTATGGTGTTGGCAAAGATAAGAATTAAGGGTTTAGTAAACTTTTAAATAAAGGATTTAGATTTCATGACCCTTCATAAACGTATTAGACCTTTTAACACCAAAGAAACATATCCAGAGCAAAACCTAGATAATGATCTAAGCCAAGGCGTGGTTGCTAAGGGAACAATGGTTTTCTTACGTGGACAAGTGTCTCAGGATTTAGATTCGCGTGAAAGCCTGCATTCAAATAATGTAGCTAAGCAAACAGAAAAAACTATGCAAAACATAAAGATGCTTCTCGAAGAAGCTGGAACAACATTGGAAAGTATATGCCGGATTGTGGTATATTTGACTGATATTCGTTATCGGGAAGATGTTTATCAGGAAATGGGTAAATGGTTGAAAGGAGTATATCCTTGCTCTACAGGCTTGGTTGTTCCGGCATTGGCGAGGCCAGAATGGGTTGTAGAAATTGAGGTAACGGCTGTCATACCAGAATAACACAATTCTTTTTATCAAAACTTGACACTAAATTTCAATAATTCAGAATTTATAGCTTTAAGACTTATACTCAACGTAATAACGTTGTAGATGATTCATGATTTGTTTTAAATCAACTTACTCATTGGTTATTTTGGGGTTTTTAATGACTTTTTCTATTGCTGGTTATTGTGAGAGAACTGGAATGTTCGGGGTTGCAATTACGACCTCTTCAATTTCTGTTGGATCTCGCTGTCCACATGCACGCGCAGGAGTGGGAGCGGTTGCAACTCAGAATATTACAGATCCAAATTTAGCAAATTTGGTTCTTAATCAAATGGAACAGGGCTATAGCTCTGAACATGCAATCAAGCGAGTTGTAACTGACAGGGATAATATTGAATTTCGGCAATTAACTGCAATAGATTTACGAGGAAATACAGCTCATTTTACTGGGACAAAGATATTGGGAACGAATGCAGTTAGTGAAGCGAATGGATGCATAGCAGCGGGAAATCTATTGTCTAACCCTGGAGTTGTTAATGAAATGACTAGAGGTTTTAATGCAAATAAACAGACTCACTTGGCTGAAAGACTTTTGAAAGGTTTAGAAAGTGGGTTGGATGCAGGAGGTGAAGAAGGTCCCGTGCATTCAGCTGCACTTCTGGTAGTAGACAAGACAACATTTCCGTTAGTTGATTTAAGAGTAGATTGGGAAGATGAAGGCGCAATTGATAAGTTGCGCTCACTATGGTCGTTGTATCAACCAGAAATGATTGATTATTTGAATCGCGCTATTAATCCGACTGTTGCGCCAAGTTATGGGGTCGCAGGAGATTTATAAAGTTCAGTTGCCTTGAAGGTCCAAGCTTAACTAGTAAATCTGAGTTTTGGGCATCAACTAGCCACAAGATAAACCACCACAAGATTTGTAATAATAATTGGCAAATCAAATTCTTAAGGAAAGTAATTATGAAAATGTTTGCTCTTACACAAAAACAAGATGGTTATTCAGGTAAATCTGAAGGTCCAAATATATCGTCTTGCGATCCTTGGCTTAAGGCCACTTCCATTGATGTGCCAAAATTATTAGACGGCCAAGTTCTTATTAAGATAGCCATGGCAAGTGTTAATCCTTCTGATTTGCATTTTATTAAAGGTGAATACGGCCAGCCAAGAGAAATAGGAAAACCTGCTGGGTTTGAGGCAGTAGGTGAAATAATCGAAGGAAATGGTGCCTACGCTGAGAGCTTGAAAGGTAGCAGAGTTTCATTTGTGGTATCAAAAGGTGGATCTGGTACTTGGGCAGAATATGCAGTTACTGATGCAATTGGATGTATACCTTTACTACCAAATTTACGTGATGAAGATGCTGCTGCATTAATTGTAAATCCTCTTACTGCTATGGCAATGTTTGAGACTGTCAAAAAGACAGAAAGTAAGAGTTTTATTTTAACTGCTGCTAACAGCCAGTTATGTAAATTGTTGGTTGCATTAGGAAGAGATGAAGGTATTTCACCGATTTGTATTGTTCGAGATATAGAGCAAGGAAAACACTTAAAAGAGCTAGGTGCAGTGGAGGTTTTGGATAGCTCGGATGTCGAATTCTCTAAAAATTTGAAATCTGTTGTGAGTGCTTTGAAGCCACGTATTATGTTGGATGCTGTGGCTAATCAGGCTTCTGCAGATATTTTTATGGCTATGCCAAGTAGATCGCGTTGGATCATTTATGGCAAATTAGATAGTACTCCACCAACGATTGCAGAGATGGGTCAATTTGTATTTTCAGAAAAAGTTATTGAGGGCTTTTGGCTGGTTAGATGGTTTCAAAAAACAGATTTAGGGAAACAAATGCAGGTTATAAAATCTGTTCAAGATCGCTTTGTTTCGGAAAAGTGGAAAACTGAAGTTTCAAAAGTTTTAAAATTTGACGAAGTTATGACTGGGTTGCCTGATGCATTAAAAACAGGCGCTAAGGTCATGCTGATACCAAAATAGGATATAAAATGTTACCACAAATATTAAAAAACCTAAGAATTCCTGTAATTGCAGCTCCTTTATTTATTATTTCAAATCCAAAATTAGTTGTGGCACAATGTAAGGCAGGAGTAATTGGTTCAATGCCAGCATTGAATGCCAGACCAAGAGAACAATTAGAGGTTGAATTAAAATTTATTACGGAAGAATTGGATAAGTATAACCAAGAAAACCCTGACTTTCCTGCTGCTCCATTTGCGATTAATCAGATAGTGCACAGATCAAACGAGCGTTTAATGCATGATGTTGAATTATGTGTAAAATATAAGGTTCCAATTACTATTACATCCTTAGGAGCCAGAGTTGAGCTAAACGATGCTATGCACTCTGTTGGTGGTATAACATTACATGATGTTATTAATAATAGGTTCGCAAAGAAAGCAGTAGAAAAGGGAGCAGATGGTCTTATAGCTGTTGCAGCTGGAGCAGGTGGTCATGCTGGTCGCTTGTCGCCCTTTCCATTAATTTCTGAGATTCGAAATTGGTTTGATGGACCTTTGGCTCTTTCTGGAGCCATAGCTTCTGGTGATGCTATTTTAGCTGCTGAGGCGATGGGTGCAGATTTTGGATATATTGGCTCTGCTTTTATTGCGACACATGAGGCAAGAGCAGATGATCGTTATAAACAAATGATTGTCGATTCGGCAGCTGACGATATTATTTATTCAAGCTTGTTTACAGGAGTACATGGTAATTACTTAGCTCCTAGCATAAAAGCTGCTGGGATGGATCCAAATAACTTACCAGAAGGTGATATATCAACTATGGACTTCGATAATTGGGATAAAAAACCCAAAGCTTGGAAAGAAATTTGGGGTTGTGGGCAGGGTATTGACGCTGTCAAAAGTGTATTGACCGTGGACGACCTAGTGTCACGTTTGCAGTCTGAATATTTGAAAGCGAAACTAAGAATATCGGGGTGAAAAATAAAATGTTATCCTGATGACTAGGAGTAAAAATTGGAAATAGTTCAATTAATAATAAGCGGACTTTCTACAGGTTGTGTATATGGCTTGATCGCTATGGGTTTTGTTTTAATATATAAGGCAACTGAAGCAATAAATTTCGCCCAAGGGGATATGATGATGTTGGGTGCATTTATTACTTTAGGATTGACGAATGATGACTTTATGGCTTTTCCTTTTTGGGTTTCAGTACCAATCGCTATAATTCTTATGGGCTGTCTGGGCTATTTGTTAGATTCTCTCATAATTAGACGAATGTTTGGTCAAAGCCAGTTAGCAGTGGTAATTCTTACAATCGCGTTAGGTTTTGTTGCACGGTTTGTCGCTGGAGCCATATGGGGGCATGATCCTCAAAGTCTCGAAAGTCCAATTGCAAATGAGTATTTTAGGATCTCTGATGTCGTCATTGGGGTGCCGGAAATATGGATTATTTTAGTAACGATGGTTTTGACTACTGTACTATTCCTGTTCTTCGCAAGAACTAAATTAGGCGTTGCGATGCAGGCTGCTAGTCAAAACCAGATGGCAGCTTATTATATGGGAATTCCAGTTAGACGCGTTAATTCAATGATTTGGGCCTTATCAGGCATAGTAGCAGCCATAGCTGGTATTTTGTTTGCGTCAAAAAATGCAATTGATCCATCAACAGGTTTGCTTGGAATAAAAGCTTTTGCAGCTGCTGTCATCGGTGGTTTAGGAAGTCTGCCTGGAGCTCTGCTTGGTGGTTTGTTAATTGGCTTGATTGAGCCATTCGCCTCGCGATATCTAGAGGGTGATATCGCTCGCATCATGCCATATTTAGTTTTAGTTTTAGTTTTAGTTTTCAGACCTCACGGGATATTATCACAAGTGCAAAAGAAGAAAGTTTGAGAAGATGCGAATAATTTTTAAGAAATCTTATGAAGCTGATATCAGACTATTTAAAGATGGCGTGCAAGCAACTTGGTATCTTATATTATTAGCAATTGCTGTGCTGTTACCCTTTTTTATTAACGAATATTGGGTGGGAGAATTTAGCCTAATGCTGATATGGGCGATTGCTGGGATGGGATTGATGCTTTTGGTTGGACATACTGGGCAAGCAAGCCTTGGCCACGCCGCGTTTATGGCTGTGGGCGCGTACTCAAATGTAATCCTTCAAAACAATTATAATGTGCCTTTTATATTGTCATTGCCTTTATCTGGAATCCTTGCAGGATTAGTGGGTGTTTGCATTGCACTACCAACTGGAAAATTACATGGAATTTATATGGCAATTGCAACGATCGCAATTGGTGTTCTTGCAGAAGATTTAATAGTTATTTTAGAGCCATGGACAGGTGGAGTGGGTGGAATATTCGCTCCATCTATTAAGATTTTTGGCTTTGAATTTGACAGATATAATGACGTTTCTGGGCTTTATTGGTTGATTTTAACGATAACAATCTTAATTGTTTTTGGTTACAAAAATATATTGAGGTCACCATTGGGTAGAAGCTTTGCAGCAGTTCGGGATAGTGAAATTTCTGCGCAAGCGATGGGAGTTAATATCAGTAAAACTAGAACATTAAGTTTTGCTATTTCATGTGCTATTACAGGAATAGCAGGTGCGTTGATGGGTCATTTCAGCTACGTTTTTACTAATGAAACTTTTAATATTGTGATTTCTATTAACCTACTGTTAATGATTGTTATTGGGGGCATCGGCTTTATACAAGGTGCTTTTTTGGGGGCTATTGTAGTCACATTCTTGCCTAGTGGGATTAGTTTCACACGAGATGCATTTTTTTCAGATTTCCATATTATTCCCGGTATCGAGAGTGGAATATTTGGACTGATTTTAATTGCTGTTATTCTGTTTGAGCCGATGGGGTTATATGGAAGATGGCTGAAGATAAAAACGTATTTTGAATTATTTCCGTTTTATCGCAAAGATATGTTTCGTCGTCAAAAAACATATCTTAAAACTGAGAGAACCCGATGAGTTTTTTATCACTTAAAGATGTGACTTTGCAATTTGGTGGCGTTACCGCTGTCGACAACGTTAGTTTTGAAGTTGAAGAGGGTGAAGTCTTCTCGCTAGTTGGCCCTAATGGAGCAGGGAAATCAACAATCTTTAATATTCTATCAAGATTTTATACTCCAAATAATGGGGAGATAATATTTGATGGTAATGATCTCTTAAAATGTCAAAGTCATGAAATAGCCAAGTTAGGAATTGCAAGAACCTTTCAAAACATTGAATTATTTGAACAAGCGAGTGTGCTTCAAAATCTCTTAGTTGCTCGGCAAACGCATAGAAGATCTAATCCAGTGTCCGAAATTCTCTTCTCACAATTTGTAAAAAAGGAGGAGTATAGGCATCGATTAGAAGTTGAGAAAGTTATTGATTTTTTGGATTTACAGGCGTACCGGCAAAAATTTATATCAGGATTGCCCTATGGAGTGCGAAAAGTTGTTGAGTTAGGTAGAGCCTTAGCAATTGAACCTAAATTATTGCTCTTAGATGAGCCTGCGTCTGGGTTATCGGTAGAAGAGACCCAAGATGTTGCTTTCTGGATTGAAGATATAAAAAAAGTTATGGGTATTACGGTTTTAATGGTGGAGCACGATATGCATCTGGTAACTAGCGTATCTGACAGAGTGATGGCTCTCGCAGATGGAAAAAAACTTGCGATGGGGTCTCCAGAGGAGGTGAAGAACCATCCGGCTGTTATCGAAGCTTATTTGGGCGTTTCAGAAGAGAACGAGAAATGAGCAAAAAACCAATCCTAAAAATAGATAATTTAGAAAGTTATTATGGTCCCATAATGGCTATAAGGGGTGTTTCGCTAATTGTTAATGAAGGGCAAATTGTAACTGTTTTGGGAGCTAATGGAGCAGGAAAGACAACACTTTTAAAAACAATCTCGGGTATTATGGATCCAGAAAAAGGAACGATTTCTTTAATGGATGAGTATATTCAAGGAATCGAACCTGATAAGATTGTGAAAAAAGGTATTACTCATGTTCCTGAAGGTCGAGAGGTTTTTCCTATTTTATCAGTCGAAGAGAATTTAAAAATGGGTGCTTACGCGAGAACTGATAAAGAAAAAATTTTAGATGATTTAAATTTAGTTTATGACTACTTTCCAATTCTACGTAGCTGCAAGCACCAACAAGCTGGTACTCTATCAGGTGGACAGCAACAAATGATGGCGATTGGAAGGGGTTTAATGGCACGGCCCAAGATTATGCTTTTGGATGAACCAAGCTTAGGCTTAAGCCCACTTCTTACTAAAGACATTTTTTTAATAATAAAGAGATTAAATATTGAGCAGGGTGTCACTATGATACTTGTAGAACAGAATGCTAAGGTAGCGCTAAATATTGCGAATTATGGTTATGTGATGGAACTTGGCCGCATCGTAATGGGTGATAAATCTGAGATTCTTTTGAGCTCAAAAGATATTCAAGAGTTTTATTTAGGCCAGAACAGCGAGGCTTCTGAACGTGGACAAAAGCGTTGGAAGCAAAGAAAAACATGGCGTTAGGGATTTAGATGGTAAAAGACATAATAATTCCTGAACAGGTAGAGATTTCTGGAATAAAAATAAATAAAGATCTCAGCAAGGGGCCATATTTTGTTGATGGTCAGAATACTCTGGCCAAATTATGGAAACTACGCTGTGAGGAGCTGGGAACTAGCACTGCTCATCGTGAAAAAAAGCTTGGTATATGGTCATCATACAGCTGGACTCACTTTTATAATTGCTCGCGCTTAATAGGTTTGGCGCTTATGTCGATGGGTCTAAAGCGAGGAGAAGTCGTAAGTATTTTGTCAGAAGATAATAAGGAATGGATCTATACTGATTTAGCGATCCAATCTATTGGAGGTATATGTTCTGGGGTTTATCCCACTGATAGTGCAAGACAGCTAACCTTTCTCGTAAATGATAGTAAAAGTAAGTTCTTATTTTTAGAAAATGATGAACAGTTAGATAAATATTTGTCAGCGGCTGATCAGATGCCAGACTTACTTAAAGTTATTGTTTATGAAAAAGATGGGCTTGTAGATTTTGATGACCCACGTGTGATATTTTTAGATGAACTATATAAAATTGGTGAAACAGAGTTAAAAAAATCAAAAGACTCTTTTGAATATTCTATCGAAGAAGGAGGCTCTGATGATACGGCCATTTTGATTTATACGTCGGGAACTACAGGTGATCCCAAAGGAGTGGAGATAACTGGAAATAATATAATGTTTTCGATATCAGCTGGTGGCAAAAGCTTGCCAGTTAATAATGAGGATGAGCAACTTTGTTTCTTGCCATTATGTCATATTTTAGAACGCTTAATTTCTGTTTTTCAACCTATCGGTGCGGGATCTGTTATAAATTTTGCTGAAAGCTCTGAAACAGTTTTTGAAAATTTACAAGAAATTAGTCCAACCATTTTTACGGCAGTGCCAAGAGTGTGGGAACGAATATATTCAAGAGTGTCAATAATGATTGGAGACGCAACTCCCTTTGGTAAATGGGCTTTTAGCAAAGCGTTAGCCGCTGGTATGAAAAAGGTCCAAGCAGAAGATAATAATAAACCAATACCAATAAGTTATATATTTTGGAACTTCATTCTTTTAAGAAATATGCGCAGAATATTAGGGATGGATAACTTAAGGAGAGGCACGACGGGAGCTGCACCAATTTCACCAGAATTATTAACGTGGTTCAGAGCTATTGGTGTAAGAATTTTTGAGGGCTATGGAATGAGTGAAAGTACTGGCCTTATTTCATTAAATTATCAAGGTAATGATAAAAATGGGACAGTCGGCCCTGTTATCCCTGGAGCTAAATTAAGGATTGGTGAAAACGACGAAATTCAATACTGGGGTGGAAATTGCTTTAAAGGGTATTGGCGGAAACCAGAAAAAACCAATGAAACTTATACGGATGACGGCTGGATGCGAACAGGTGATATTGGCTTAATTGACTCAAAAGGGTTTCTCACCATTACTGGGCGTATGAAAGATATAATAATTACAGCTGGTGGAAAAAATATTACACCAAGCGAGATAGAAAATAGGTTGAAATTTTCGCCGTACATATCAGATACTATTATAATTGGAGATCAACGAAAATTTGTGTCGTGCTTGGTGATGATTGATCAAGAGAATGTTGAAAAATTTGCTCAAGACAATAGAGTTCCGTTTTCAGATTTTGCATCCTTATGTGCTTCAAAAGAGGTTTTAGAACTTATTCAAAATACAATAGAAGAAGTTAATAACGATTTTGCTCGGGCAGAGCAGATTAAGAAATTTCGATTGCTTGACGTGTTATTAACAGCTGAAGATGACGAATTAACAGCAACTATGAAGCTAAAGCGTGGTTTTGTGGAAGAAAAACATAAAACGCTGATTGACGAAATGTACTTATGAATTAATGTTAACATATATAACCTAGGGAGAATTATTATGAAGAACCTTTTTAAGGCAGCCGTAGTGGCCGCTCTATTTGCGGGGACTGCTAATGCTGATCAAGGCGTTACAGATAATCAAGTGCTTATTGGTTCAAACCAAGATATGTCTGGACCGTTTGCTGCATTTGGAGCGCCTGCAATGGAAGCTGCTCAATTGTATTTTGATGAAGTAAATGCTGATGGCGGTGTTCATGGGCGCCAAATAAAAATGATAGTTGAAGATCATGGGTATCAAATGCCCAAAGCGATGTCTAACTTAAATAAATTAGTAAACTCTGATAAGATTTTTGCCATGCTTCTCAGCTTGGGAACTCCTATGAACATTGCTTCGTTTCCTTTGTTAGAAGCGAAGAAAATAGCAAATGTAAATCCACTTACAGCAGCAAGACAAATGATCGAACCTCCTTCACCATATAAATATGCTGGAACGTCATCATATTACGATCAAATGATGGTGGGTGTACCATATATGTCTGAAACAACTGGGGTTAAAAATATATGTTCTATGTATATCCCATCAGACTTTGGTTTGGAAATTGCGGAAGGAACAAAAGACGCTGTAGCTGCTTCGGGTTCAGGACTCACATTTGGAGGCGAGACAAAACATAAACCCGATGAATTAGATTTTGTTGGTTCCCTATCTAAATTAACTGCTTCAGGATGCGAACTAATAACTGTTGCACTTGGAGTTAAGCAGACACTGACAGTTTTGGGTACTGCTAAAAAGATGGGCTTAGCTGATCTTAAGTTTTTAGGTGGTTCTGCTGCATTCCATACATTGATAGCTAAAGTTCCAGGAGGCCCAGGTGATGGATTTTATGCAGCTGCTGGCTGGTCAGACATTGTTGCTCGTATGGGTGATCCTGCTGTTGGTGGTTGGGTTGCTAAATACACTGAAGCCACTGGTGGGTTCCCTGGAACTGGAGCATTGTTAGGAAGATCTGCTGCAGAAGTTCTTGTGAGAGGTTTAGAAGCAGCAGGAAGAGATTTAACTTCTGATAGCTTCCGAGCTGGCATGGAGACTCTTGATTTTGAAGATAAAATCACTGGTGTGGTTACAAACTTCACTTCTGATAGTCATCAGGGTGCAAATCTCGTAGTTATTAGCCAAGTTCAGGGCGATAATTGGGTTGAACTCGCACGCCGTTAAAATTAAAAATAAAAAGCGCTGTCATAATATATTGAGTAGCGCTTTTTTCTTTTCTGAGTCGCTTAGATTTAAAGTACATTAACAAGGTAGAAAAAAATGCCAAAGATACGTGCAGCTGTCTGTCATGAATTTGGAAAACCGTTAGTTTTAGAAGAAGTTATGTTGCGGGAGCCTGCAGCGGGAGAACTTGAGGTTACCATTAGGGCCTGTGCAATTTGTCACTCTGATATTTCCGCTATGGATGGAGATTGGGGTGGGCACCTTCCAGCTGTATATGGACATGAAGCTGCTGGTGTAATTACGGGTATCGGTGCAGATGTCTCGACATACAAAATTGGAGACACAGTTCTCGTCACTCTCATCCGCTCATGTGGCCATTGTGTATCTTGCTGTTCAGGAAAACCAACCTGTTGTGAAACTAGATATGACACTGTGTCTGGGCCTTTAAAAACAATTGATGGCAAGCCAATGGAACAAGGACTCGCAACAGGAGCTTTTGCTGAAAAGGTTGTTGTAGATCAAAGTCAAATACAACATATCCCTGAAAATATTTCGATGACTTCCGCTTCATTACTAGCATGTGGTGTGATTACTGGCATCGGTGCAGTGACAAATACGGCTAAAGTCACTGCAGGTGCAACTGTTGCTGTGATTGGCGCTGGGGGCGTGGGGCTGAATGCAATTCAAGGTTCAGTAATTTCTGGAGCTTCTAAAATAATTGCGATTGATGTCACTGAAGAAAAATTGAAAGTTGCGAAAGAATTTGGAGCTACAGATGTTGTTTTAACAAGTGATGATAAACCACATAGAATTGTAAAAAAAATGACTGGAGGGCGTGGTGTTGATTACGTTTTTGTGACTGTTGGATCAATACCCGCATATGAGAGTGCAAGTAGATTTTTAAATGTTGGGGGTAAGGTAGTAATGGTTGGAATGCCTCCATCTGGTGCTAAGATTGCAATTGAACCAGTTATTTTAGCATCGACAAGTCAATCATTTCTAGGATCTTATATGGGAAGTGCTGTTTTAAAAAAAGATATTCCTTACTTGATTGATTTATACAAACAGGGTCGCTTAAAACTGGATGAGTTAGTTACGAGAACATATCCTCTCAGTGAAATAAATGAAGCAATAAAAGATGTTAAAGCAGGTAATACTCGGCGAAATGTTATAATTTTTACTTAAAAAGTTTATTATTTTACCAAAACTAATGGCTATTAGAAAAACGACCTATTTGAATATCATAATCAACAGCTAGTCCATAGTCGGGATCATCATTTTGCTTTACTGTTAACTGACCAGATTTATTTAGCAAACGATGGCAGTCTGATGATAAATGTCTAAGCATCACGCGCTTTTGCAGATTTTTATATTTTTCTGCCACTGCCTCAATTGCTTGCAGTGCACTTTGATCCACCACTCTCGATTTTTTAAAATCAAGAATCACAATGTCCGGATCATTTTTTGGTTCAAATAATTCCATAAAACTTGTTGCAGAACCAAAAAATAGGGGGCCCTCTATATCATAAACTAATGCTCCAATTTCTGTAACTGATGGACGTGCAGTAGCATGGATTCTAGAAGCCGCATTCCAGGCGTAAACTAAAGCTGAGACTATAACACCAACTATGACAGCAATTGCGAGATCTTCCACTACTGTAACAAATGTTACTAGTAAAATCACAATGGCATCTGCTCGAGGTACAATAAAAAGCAGCCGAAGAGAATTCCAAGCAAATGTTCCTATGACAACCATAAACATGACACCTACTAATACTGCCAGTGGAATCATCTCGATAAAATTGCTTGCATAAAGTATAAAAATTAAAAGAAAAATGGCAGCAGAAATTCCTGAAATACGCGTCCTTCCACCAGAGTTGATATTTATCATAGATTGACCAATCATGGCACATCCACCCATGCCACCAAAAAACCCTGTTATAGTGTTAGCTGCTCCTTGTGCTAAACATTCTTGTGATGCTCCTCCTTTTCGGCCAGTCATCTCCCCAACGAGGTTTAGTGTTAATAAGCTTTCTATCAAACCAATCATCGCCAAAATAAGCGAATAGGGGAGGATAACCATGAACGCTTCGAATGTTATAGGTATTAATGGAATATGAAATTTAGGAAAACTACCAGCCATAGATGCCAAATCACTTACCCTTGGAACAGCTAAATCAAAAAAAATAACTATCCCTGTTATAATGCAAATAGCTACCAAAGGTGGTGGAATTGTCTTGGATATTTTTGACATTATCCATATTATCAGCATAGTTCCAAAAACAAGTGCCAATGTAAGATACAGGGTGGTTCCAGTCATCCAACCGTGAGTTCCGTCTTCATTGGGAAATTTAAACTGCTCTAATTGTGATAGAAAAATAACTACAGCCAAACCGTTTACAAACCCCAGCATTACTGGATGTGGGACCATTCTTATAAATTTTCCTAATTTTAAAAACCCAGCACCAAGTTGTAGTAAACCCATCAAAACTACGCTGGCAAATAAGTATTCTACTCCATGGCTTGCTACAAGTGAAACCATTACAACTGCTAATGCTCCTGTGGCTCCAGAAATCATCCCTGGCCTACCACCAAAAATCGCAGTGATTAATCCAACAATAAAAGCAGCATATAAACCGACCAAAGGTGCCACACCAGCAACAAACGCAAAAGCGATAGCTTCTGGAACAAGTGCAAGCGAAACGGTTAATCCACATAAAATTTCTGTAGTTAATTTTATATTTTTAATCTCAGATTTCTGATTATTAAAAAAACTTATTGATCGAGCAAAAGCTCGCATTGATGTTTGTTCTGTCATTGAGGTTCTCGTTAAACTTCGTGCACCTTTAGTGATGAAATAAAAAAATATAAAGAGCTAATTTAATTATATCAAATTATTTAGATTCATATGTTTAAGTAAATTAGTTTTTAAAGAAATTAGTTTAACTTATTGCTGGATATTGCACAAAAATATGCGCACACTAAGGGCGATTAGGAGTATAATAGATGAAGCTAAAAGATTTAGAAATATTTGTTGTTGGTACGCCACCGCCCGGTTGGGGCGGAAGATATTGGATTTTTGTTAAAGTAACTACAGATGACGGGATAGTTGGGTATGGAGAAGTTTATGCTTCTTCTGTTGGGCCTGATGCTATGAGATCAGTCATTGAGGATGTTTTTAATCGGCATATGCTTGGGGAAAATCCTGAAAATATTGAACTGATGTTTCGTAGAGCTTATTCAAGTGGCTTTACTCAAAGACCTGATCTCACTGTGATGGGCGCGTTTTCTGGTTTAGAAATTGCTTGTTGGGACATACTCGGTAAGGCCCTTGATAGGCCTGTTTACGCATTAATTGGTGGATTAATGAATAAGCGCATTAGATCCTATACCTATCTCTATCCATTGCCGCATCATGATATTAAGGATTTTTGGTTATCCCCAGAAATGGCTGCAGAATCTGCAATTGAGATGGTTAAGTTGGGCTTCACTGCATTAAAATTTGATCCTGCAGGACCATACACTATGAGAGGTGGTCACCATCCATCTATGCATGATATTGAAAAATCAGTAGAATTTTGCAGGGCAATTAGAAACGCTGTTGGTACTAAAGCAGATCTACTATTTGGTACTCATGGTCAGTTTAACACAGCGGGAGCGATTAGGCTTGGGCGTAGGTTGGAAACTTTTGATCCACTTTGGTTTGAAGAGCCCATCCCACCTGATAATTTGTTGGAATTCCAAAATGTTGCAAAACAGGTTCGCATACCTATTGCAACTGGAGAAAGAATGACTACCAAAGCAGAGTTTAGTGCGGTCCTTAGAACTGGTGGCGCTTCTATTTTGCAACCAGCTTTGGGTAGGTCTGGAGGTATCCTAGAGACAAAGAAAATAGCAGCTATTGGTGAGGTTTATAACGCACAAATAGCGCCTCATCTGTACGCTGGGCCGGTAGAGTGGGCAGCAAACATTCAACTTGCAGCAAATATTCCAAATCTTCTGCTAGTTGAAACAATTTTAACTGGTGGAGATTTTCATCTTAAATTAATTAAAAATTCTATTAAGTGGGAAGATGGATTTATTATTGCACCAACAGAACCTGGACTTGGCATTTCGTTTGATGAACAAGTAGCTCTAGATAATCCTTATAATGGTAAAGAATTACATCTTCAAATGTCGGAAGAAGGATGTGATTATCAAAATAAGAATGATTTTCTGGGTGGTGCACCACCTAGAAAACATTAACCCCTGATCCGAAATTAAACTTTAAGAATCCAAATTTTGGAACAGTAAACCTATGAATATTGCAAAAGCTAAGACTTTTTTAATTATTACAGTTATTATTGACTCGATGGGAATTGGATTAATTGGTCCAGTCATGCCTACATTGCTTAAAGAGCTTGGAAGTCCAGATGTTAGTACAGCAGCAGTTTGGGGTGGCCTTTTAGCTACCTCATTTGCATTTATGCAATTTTGCTTTGGCCCCTTGCTGGGAAATTTGTCTGATAGTTACGGAAGAAGACCAATTTTGTTAGTATCATTACTTGTTATGGCATTTGATTATTTGATTATGGGCTTTGCATCTTCAATTTGGATATTATTCTTAGGTAGATTGGTTGGTGGTATAACAGCTGCAACGCATTCTACAGCAATGGCCTACATGGCAGATATTTCGGAAAATAATGAAAAATCACAAAATTTTGGCTTGATTGGTGCAGCATTTGGCATTGGATTTGTTCTTGGGCCTTTATTAGGTGGGGTTTTAGGAGAGTTTTCAGCTAGAGCACCATTTTTTGCTGCAGCTGGTTTAGCTTTTTTAAACTTATGTTTTGGATTTTTTGTTTTGCCTGAGACTATAAATAAAATTAATAAAAGGCTGTTCAATATAAAAAGGGCTAATCCGCTTGCAGCTTTAATGCATCTAAGTAAGGTTTCGGGAGTATCCAGACTATTATTAATTCTTTTTATCTATGATATTGCCTTTTATGTGTATCCAGCAATATGGTCTTATTGGTCCGAAGAAAGATTTGGGTGGAGCCCCTTGCAAATTGGATACTCTTTTGCGGCATTTGGTTTATGTATGGCTTTCACCCAAGGTTATCTGATGCGAAAAATAATAAAATATAAAGGTGAGAATACAACAGTCCTTTGGACATTATGTATAAATATAATTTCTTTCCTTTTAATATCATTAGTTACGGACTCATGGATGGTTTGGATACTTATTCCAATAATAAGTTTGGGAGTGATTTCTGGTCCAGCGCTGCAAGGGCTAATGAGTCAAGCTGTACCAGACGATCAGCAAGGAGAGTTGCAAGGACTTTTAACAAGTATAACCGCAATTGGAATGATTATTTCTCCATTGTTAATGACGTTTACATTTGGGTTTTTTACTGGAGTTGGAAGAAACGTTTATTTTCCTGGAGCACCATTTATTATTAGTTTTAGTTTTATAGCCATTTGCCTAATTTTATTTTTAAAACGAAATACTAAAGACAGCTAGCAAACCTGCCTTGATTAAATCTTAAGTTTTAACTCGCTTCTCTAATATTGAGCTTTTGTGTTAATTTAATTGTTTTTCGGTTTTTAAGAAGCACACTTGCCACCCCAATGGCTATTTCGTAAGGAGATTTTCCAAAAGAAGGATCTCCAATTGGAGATATAATCCTATTTATTTGTTCGAATGAATGGTCTAACGTATGCAATCTTTTTTTAAATCTTGCCCATTTTGTTTTTGACCCAATTAATCCTGCCGATGTAAAATTATGTTGTAATAATTGATGGCAAATTTCCAAATCTAAGGAGTGGGAGTAAGTTAATATAAGGTGGTTTGTTTCTGATGGAGCATATTGGACTATTTGAGCTGGGTTTTTTGTTATTAATTTCTCAACAGTTTTAGGAAAGTTATCTGGGTAGCGATCTTGAGAGATATCAATACAGGTAACTGAAAACTGATCTAGTTGGCCTAATATATTTGCTATAGCTGTGCCAACATGTCCAGCGCCATATATCCAGATTGGTTCTTTTTTCTTAGTCACTGGCTCAAATAACCAGCCATCTTTAAACAGAGTTTTTATTGGAGTGGATTTGTTACGATAACTCTTGATTATGGCCTGAACACTAAGCGTTTTTTTTTCCTTCAAAACTGGGCGAGCAAAAAAATAACAATTTTCTGAAATTGTATTTACTTTAGTTTCATCTAAAATTTCTATCAATAATTCAATAGCACCTCCACAGCATTGACCCATATCTGGGCCTAAGCTGAACTTTTCAATTTGTGAGCTTTTGTTATCAATAATAATTTTTCGAGCTAATTTTGTAATCTGATATTCTAGTTCACCACCGCCAATAGTTCCAAATTGTCCTGATTGCCAGATAAGCATTGTGGTTCCTTCATCGCGTGGGGTGGAACCATAAGTTTTTAAAATTAATATTCGGGCAATTTTACCGTATCTTTTAATATATTCGTCTATTTTTTGAAAATCAAAGCTCATTTTGTGGGCACACCTAACTGACCTTGCACCGCGAATAGAATTCTTTCTGGAGTAGCTGGCGTATCTAATACAACTGGAGATTTTCCAGAGCCTGTTGCAGCTACTGCATCGGTTAAGGCCATTAATGCTGAAATGCCCAGCATGAAGGGAGGCTCTCCAACAGCTTTAGATCTATAAATCGTTCTTTTTTTATTTCCTTTATATTCGTATAAATGAGTGTTGAAGATCCTAGGCCTATCAGAACAAGCAGGTATTTTATAAGTTGATGGGGCATGAGTCCTTAGATTTCCTTTTGTGTCCCAAACCAATTCCTCTGTAGTTAACCAGCCAGCTCCTTGGACGTAGCCCCCTTGTATTTGACCAATGTCTATTGCTGGATTTAGCGAGCTTCCAACATCGTGTAATATATCAGCTCTCAGAATTCTGTTCTCACCCGTTAATGTGTCAATTACTACCTCCGTTACAGCTGCACCGTAAGCAAAGTAGTAGAAAGGATTTCCTTTTCCTTTAATCCTGTCCCATTTTATTTCAGGAGTTGCATAAAAACCTGTCGCACTTAGACTTATTCTATTCTCGTATGCAACTTTTATAACATTGCTGAAGCTGTCCATCTTATTTCCAATCTGGACCTGCCCATTATTGAATATAATTTCTGTAGTTTTTACCTGATGAATTTTGCTCAAAAATAATTTTATTCTTTTTTTAATTTTATTACATGCTGCTTGGACGGCCATGCCATTCAAATCTGATCCTGAGCTTGCTGCAGTAGCTGATGTATTTGGTACTTTGCCTGTATCTGTTGCGGTTATTTTTACATTTGTAATTGGTTGTGAAAACTCTTGCGCAGCCACTTGT
>Ga0208963_1000069_pt1 | contig 35916 bp, 30 predicted proteins | sample AOAMet2_C43A7_35_2_FD_188079 | JGI IMG/M metagenome (GOLD analysis project Ga0208963, IMG submission 188079) | Ammonia-oxidizing marine microbial communities from Monterey Bay, California, USA - C0912_C43A7_35 (SPAdes) | ecosystem: Environmental > Aquatic > Marine > Intertidal zone | place... | reverse complement strand
ATGCTGGAGTAATTAACTTTAATTCCACAACAACAGGTGCATCAGGTGCTTTTCCGTTTGGAGGAATTGGCAGAAGCGGTAATCTGAGGCCTGCAGGCTACTATGCAGCTGATTATTGTGCGTGGCCCAAGGCATCAATTATCAAGCAACTCTAAGTGGGATATTCAGGAGAAATTAATTTCGATGGCCTGATTGGCCCAACTCATAATTATGCTGGCCTGTCGCAAGGCAATTTAGCCTCTCAAAAACATCTAAATCAGACTTCTAATCCGCAAGCGGCGGCATTGCAGGGCTTAGATAAGATGAGAATTATTATGGAGCAGGGGATCCCTCAAGGTTTCTTCTTGCCTCACGAGCGACCTAATCTGCTAACCCTGAGAGACCTTGGATTTGGAGGCACTGACGAAGAGGTGATTGGTAGAGTTGCCAAGCAAGACCCAGCTTTATTAAAAAATGTTTATTCCGCTTCATCGATGTGGGCTGCAAATGCTGCAACATTTTCCCCGAGCATTGATAGCTATGATCAAACAATTCATATTACCCCAGCCAACTTAAACACCATGTTCCATCGATCTATTGAGCCTGAATTTACAAAGATGCAACTTCAACTTATGTTTGGATCAATTGCTAAGATTCATGATCCTGTATCTAATATTTCTGGGTATGGGGATGAAGGTGCTGCCAATCATCTAAGGGTCAGTGCCCAGCACTTAAAACCAGGGTTTCAAATTTTTGTTTATGGCAATTCAGCATTTGAGAGCCATCAAGGAGTCATTGCTCGTCAGGCACAAGAAATATCTCAAGCCGTGGCTGCTCAACACCAGCTTGATCCAGATTTAACCCTGTTTTTAAAACAAAATAATTTAGCCATAGAATCTGGAAGTTTTCATAATGATATTGTGAGTCTGGCAAACGAAGAGGTATTTATTTTTCATCAAGAAGCGTTTGCTGATAGAGTTGAACTTGAGCGAGTGTTACATCATTTAAAAGAACACGTAAAAGGGTTTCACCCAATTGAAATTCTCTCTGCAGATATTTCTCTAGATGATCTAGTATCCAGTTACCTACTTAATTCTCAACTCATTACATTGGAAAATAATCAAATGATGATGTTGCTCCCAGAAGAGGTGCAGAATCACTCGAATTGCATGCGATGGTTAGATGAAATTAAATCCTCCTCCCCAATTAAGCGCATTGAATTTGTAGATATCCGTCAAAGCATGATGAACGGGGGAGGCCCTGCCTGCCTTAGATTTAAAACCGTTGTGAATGACGAAGAATTTAGTCAAGTAAATCAAAAATTTCTTTTAAATCCAAAAAAACTAATGGATTTAAGATCTCTCATTAGTAAGCATTACAGGGACAATCTAAGCCCAGAAGATTTGATGGATATAAAGTTAATGGAAGAGTCTTATACATTCTTAGATGAGCTCACTCAATTACTAGATTTAGGCTCTATTTATCATTTCCAACAAACTTAAAATTAGATAGACGTATTTTTAAACTGCGACGTTTATCAAGATATTTGATAGAATCTCTAATCAATCCATCATGTAGTGAAGATTGATTAAAATTTTTTTTGGGGAAAGAAATTGTTTAATAAAATAAAAGAGTTTTTTAGGGTTTTGGGTGAGCTGAGATACTTGATTCCAGTCATGCGTTACAAATTTCCAGATCCTGAGGATCAAGCTTCATTGGCTCATACTTTTCAAGCAACCACAGACAAATTTTCTGAAAGACCTTTTTTGCATTTCGAGAATGAGATGTGGACATACGGACACACAAACACAGCAGCCAATAGCCTGGCAAGGTATCTTATTTCAACTGGAGTGAAGCATAGCGATAGAGTGGTGCTGTTTATGGAGAATCGTCCTAGCTTTGTTATTGCCTTGTTAGCTTTAAATAAGATTGGCGCAATAGGCGTTTTAATTAATACCAGTTTAACTGGTGATCCATTGGTGCACTGCATTAATTCATCTGATTCTGTTAAATGTATTGTTGGGGCAGAACGAGCAGATGCCTTGGAGGATGTCCTAGACCAAATTAATATTACTAAACAAGAAGATTTTTTATGGGCTGAAGATACTGCTGAGTTCTCTCTCCCAGACTGGGCTATTGATCTTAAGGCTCAACTCGATCTTTCTGATGATCAAAATTTAGAAGAAACAAATTCAGTTAAAGCAAAGGATGTGGCTTGTTATATCTTTACATCTGGCACAACCGGAGTTCCAAAGGCTGCTATCTGCCCCAATCAGAAACTTATGGCAGCTTCAATTAATATTAAGATGGCTGGTTATCGTATTGATGAGACAGATTGCATGCATAACAGCCTGCCTCTTTATCACTCAACTGGTTTGATGCTAGGGCTTTGTGCAGTAATTCAGGCTGGAGCATCAACTTTTATCAAAAGAAAATTTTCAGCCTCCTCATTTTGGGATGAGGTACAGCAATATAATACAACTGCCCTTGTTTATATTGGAGAACTTTGCAGGTATTTAGCCAACACAGAGCCAACGCAAGCAGAGCAAAATAATCCTTTAAAAGTTATGGTTGGAAATGGCCTAAGGCCTGATGTTTGGGATATATTCAAAGATAGATTTGGGGTTGATAGGATTGTTGAAATATATGGAGCAAGTGAAGGTAATGCTCTTTTTATGAACCTATTAAACAAGGATAAAACCATTGGCATGACCAATGCCCAAGTAGCTTTAATTGAATACGACGTTGCTGAAGATAAAATTATTAAAAATGAAGATGGGACGTGTAAAAAAATAACCAATCATGATCCAGGATTATTGATTGTTTTCATATCACCAAATTCTGTTTTTAATGGTTACACAGATGCTCAAGCCACAGAAAAGAAAATCTTAAGAGATGTTTTTGAAGAGGGCGATGCTTGGTTTAATACTGGAGACTTAATCAAAACAGTGGACGTTGGGTACTCCTTAGGAAAAGTACACTACCAATTTGTTGACAGGATAGGAGACACTTTCAGGTGGAGATCTGAGAATGTTTCAACCAACGAAGTTGGTGAAATATTAAATGGGTACAAAGATGTCAACATGTCCAATGTTTATGGAGTTCAAGTTCCAGGTTGTGAGGGCAGAGCAGGGATGGCAGCTTTTAGCCTTGAAGATTTTGGTAGCTTTGATTGGCAAGAATTTTCTAAATATGTGGAGAGCAATCTCCCCAAATATGCCCGCCCAGTTTTTATTAGAATTATTCAAGAAATGGATACTACAGGAACTTTCAAGCTGAAAAAAAATGATCTTCGAGATGAGGCTTTTGATCTGAGTAAAGTCAGCGATAAAGTTTATTGCTTAAAGCCCAATTCAAGTGATTATGTCGTACTTGATAACGAATGGCTCGAAGTGATTAATTCTGAACAGGCCGGTTACTAATAATTAATTTTAAATGGAGACTCTTATGAGTAAGAAGAATTTTGATGTCGTGGTTTATGGCGCAACGGGTTTTACGGGAAAGCTGGTAGTCGAATACATGCTTAATCAATATGGAGATGATGAAACCATATCTTGGGCCATGGCGGGCAGAAGCCATGAAAAATTAGTTGCAGTGAGAGATGCCTTGGGCGTATCCAAAGACGTACCTTTGCTAACGGTGGATAGCGATGATGAAGAAAGTATCACCCAGATGGTCCAGCAAACACAATGCGTATTAACAACCGTTGGCCCATATCAGCTTTATGGACCCAATATTGTGAAGCAATGCGTTGCTCACGGAACAGATTATGTTGATTTATGTGGAGAGCCTGGTTGGATGCATGAAATGATTAATGAGCATGCTGCACAGGCCAAGGAAACTGGAGCAAGAATTGTCTTTTCCTGTGGCTTTGACAGCATACCTTTTGATTTAGGTGTTTATTTCCTTCAAAACAAAGTGATAGCCGAGCATGGAAAACCTGCTTCTAATATTAGAGGAAGGGTCAGGGCTATGAATGGAGAATTTTCTGGTGGAACAGCAGCCTCATTAAGCGCTACCATGGCATCGTTAAAAGAAAAGCCAGAATTATTTGCAGTGCTAGCAAATCCATTTGCATTATCCAATGGTTTCACAGGGCCTGAGCAAGCTCCAGACTCTAAAGCTGTATTTGATGAAAAGCTTGAGACTTGGGTCGCGCCATTTTTTATGGCTCCAATTAACACCAAGAATGTTCATAGATCCAATGTCTTAATGGATCATATGTATGGAGAAGATTTCTGTTACAACGAGATGTGGATTCAAGGACCAGGCGAAGATGGCAAAGCTGCAGCAGAATTTGTTGGTAGCATGAACCCATTGGCTGATGCGCCAGCTCCCGGCGAAGGTCCTTCTAAAGAATCTAGAGACAATGGAAATTACGATGTTCTGTTTTGTGCAGACCTGTCTGATGGATCAACTATGCACGCTGCTGTTACCGGTGACATGGATCCAGGCTACGGCTCAACATCTAAGATGATTGCTGAAAGTGCAATCTGCTTGGTTAAAGAATGTCCTGATCTTGCTGGAGGTATCTATACTCCAGCACCAGCAATGGGGAAAAAACTCATTGCAAGACTTCAGGCAAATGCTGGATTAGATTTTAAATTAGAGAATTAGCTTTAAGCTGGAAGTGATTCAGAATTATTTATTATCATTTGTAATCAAGATACATTGCCTGAACATAGCCTTGTTAATCTGACCATTATTTAATTTTTGACCTTGAAGCCTGGTCCACATTGCAAAAGATAGGCTTGCATGGAATAAATGCCTAGATTCAGTATCGAAACTTAAAACCTCTGGAAGGATTTCTTCAGTTTTACTCTTAATAAGATCTTGATACATCAAATAATTTTTTCGTAAAAATTCGTACTTCCACAAGTTAGAAACCGTCATAAACATAATTAACTTATGTTTTTCATAGCCTTTATTCATATGACTGATTGTGGATTGGAGTCGAGCATCAAATGATGAAGAGGGATCGTAGCTGACCTCAAAATCATAATCCTTGCTTAAGACGGCATCAACTGATTTGAAGAGATTTTCCATTTCATCAAATTGTCTGAAAACAGTTCTTATTCCAACACCAGATTCATCAGCAACTTGTTGAGCAGTTGGCTCTAAATTCCCTGCTTTAAATAATTTAATGCAAGCATCTACAATAAGTTTTTGGCTGTTGACGCTTCGTAGATTTCTTCCATCTTGTTTTGTCATAATTATTTCAAATATATCTATTGACATAATTTATGTCAATAGATATTGTTAATCTATGAATAGAGTAACTGAAATCTTAGGGGTTAAATACCCAATAATTCAAGCACCCATGGGATGGATTGCCAGAAGTCAGCTAGCTTCTGCTGTTTCAAATGCAGGAGGATTTGGTATCATCGAAACTTCTTCTGGAGAGACTGAAAATTGCAAAGCTGAGATTTTAGCTATGTCAAAACTCACAGACAAACCCTTTGGTGTGAACTTGCCTTTAATGTTCTTAAGAGACGAGAGCATGATTGAATTGGTATTAGAGCAGGGCATAAAATTTGTTACCACTTCTGCTGGCGATCCAGGGAAATACATTCATATTTTAAAAGATGCGGGAATTAATGTTTTTCATGCTGTGCCGAGTGTTGCTGGGGCCATTAAAGCTGCTGATGCTGGAGTTGACGGCTTAGTCATTGAAGGCACAGAAGGTGGAGGCTTTAAAAGCCCCGAGGAAGTTGGATTGATTGTATTGATACAGGCAATTAGAAAGCACACTGATCTTCCAATTATTGCTGCAGGCGGGATTGTTGATGGTGTTGGAATGGCCGCAGCATTTGCAGCTGGTGCTGAGGGAATTCAGATGGGAACTAGATTTGTTTCCTCGAAAGAAAGCCCAGTGCATGAGAATTTTAAAAATTCAATTCTTGATGCTAATGAGCAAGGGACTTGGATTTTAAATAAGAAATCTAAACCCTGTATTCGAGCTTTAAAAACTGAATTCACTCAAAAAATTCATGAAGTTGGCGTCATGGAAATGTCTGAAATGGGTCGAATTCAAGATCTTTATTTTGGTGGAGATATGAACGCAGCTCCAGCACTGACGGGACAATCAGCAGGCCTGATAGATGAAGTTAAGCCAGTTGCACAAATTATTGAAGAAACAATATCTGAGTTTAATGAAACGTGTCAAAAAATGTCTGCACAGAAATTCTAGCAATGAGAAGTCTTAACCCCATCCCCATTGGTGGAGTTCCTGCCTCTCCTTATACAAGAAAAATGATCTCATTAATGCGGTATCGCAGAATTCCCCATGTGATTGAATGGGGTGATCCTAGAGATCTTATTAGGAAGTTTAGCGTGGAAGAGCCTAAACCAGTATTGCTGCCTGTGATGATTTTTGAAGTTGACGGTAAACATAAAGCAATCACGGACTCGACTCCAATTATTCGCCATTTAGAAACTGAATTTACAGCTAGGGGCGTTATTCCATCAGATCCAAAACTAGCTTTTTTAAATTATGTGCTTGAGGACTTTGGTGATGAGTGGGTAACAAAATACATGTTTCATTATCGCTGGCATTTTAAAGATGATATAGAAAAAGCTGGAACCATATTGCCCTTATTGCATGGCATTACTTTGGATGATGATAGTCATGCAGCTTTTAAACAGCATATCTCAGATTGGCAGACAAGTCGTTTGTGGGTGGTTGGCTCCAATGAGATAACAGCTCCAATTATTGAAGCTAGTTTCAAAAGATTTCTTGGGCAACTCAACCATTGCCTGTCACAGCATCCTTTTTTGTTTGGCAGCCGTCCGTCATCTGCAGACTACGCTCTATTTGGCCAACTATCAGCATTAGTAGGCTTTGATCCAACCTCAAGAGCTTTAGCGCATGAGATCTCTCCTCGAGTTATTGCTTGGCAGGATCTTATGGAGGATTTAAGTGGTTTAGAGCCCAGCGAAAGTGACTGGGTAAACTTTGAAGGTGCGGAGCAAAATCTATCGAGTCTGTTCCAAGAAGTTGGCAAAGTATATTTACCCGCCTTATTAGCAAATTCACTCGCTGTTGCTCAAGAAGAGAAAACTTGGACCGCTGAAATTGATGGAGCTAAATGGGAGCAAAGAAGTTTCCCTTATCAGGCAAAATGTTTGAAATGGATCAACGATGAGTTTCAAGCTTTAAATGAAAGCGATCAAAAGCAAATCAAAGAATTTTTAACGAAAACAGGTTGTGGGGAACTGATTGCAGAGAAATGAAAATTTTAAGAACACCCGATGAAAGGTTTAGTAGTTTAGAGGAGTATCCATTTGAGCCCCATTACACCAATATTAAAACTCATGATGGCGCAGATTTAAGAATTCATCACATCGATGAAGGACCAAAAGACGGCCCAATACTTCTAGCTATGCATGGCCAACCGGTTTGGAGTTATCTCTATGCAAGAATGATCCCATTCCTCGTTAAAGCCGGTATTAGGGTAATAGCACCAGATTTACCAGGGTATGGTAAATCGGATAAGCCTGCAGCTCGAGAGGACTACAGCTATCAAAGACAAGTGGATTGGATGGGTGAATGGCTAAAAGAAAATGATTTTTCAAATTTAACTTTTTTTGGTCAGGATTGGGGAGGGCTTATAGGGCTGAGAATGGTCGCACAAGATCCTGATAGATTTCTGAAAATATCAATGGGAAATACTGGGTTGCCATATAACCCAGATGTCCCTCAAGAGGTTATAGACAGAGTCAAAGTTTTTAGAGAAAGTGATTTAAAACTTACTCCAATGAGCATGCAAAAAGAAGTTAAGCAGATGGATGGAAAAAACCTTTCAAAAGATTCATCTACTCCTTTTCATCCAGCATTAAAATTTATGTATTGGCAAAAATTTTGCTGGGATACAGAAAATTTACCAATAGGATTCATCAACTCAAGCATGATGGAAAAAAGATCTAAATTATCAATGATGGGACAATATCTTTTAGAAAATTTAGGCTTAGCAAAGATTTCACCATTTACCTCGGATCTAGTTAAAGCTTATGACGCACCTTTCCCAGATCCAGCTTTTAAAATGGGTCCTCGAGCCATGCCCAGCCATGTCCCAATTTTCCCAGATGCATCTTTGGATGCACAAAGAGAGGCAAGAGAGTTTTTTAAAACTTCAACTAAACCGTTCTTAGCAGTGTTTGCTGGCGATGACCCTGTAACCAATAATATTGAAAAAGATGTCCTTAAAATGGCTCCAAATGCTAAAAGCGCTCCTCACATTGGAGGAGGGCATTTTTATCAATGGACTCGAGCAGAAGAACTTTCTGATATTCTTATATCTTTTATTAAGGAGTAACAATGATTGATTTTTATACTGCACCAACCCCTAATGGCCATAAGGTTTCCTGCACCCTCGAAGCTATGGGCTTAGCTTATGAAACCCACGTTATTAATTTATCCGAGAATGAGCAAAAAGAGCCTGATTTCCTTGCGATTAGTCCTAACGGAAGAATACCTGCAATTGTGGACAGGGATGCAAACAACCTAGCTATTTTTGAATCGGGAGCCATCATGATTTATCTTGCAGAAAAGACTGGCAAGCTCATGCCAATAGACTTAAATCAAAAAGCTAAAGTGTTGGAGTGGATGATGTTTCAGATGGGCGGCATTGGACCAATGATGGGTCAAGCAAATGTTTTTTTTCGGTATTTTCCAGAAAAAATTCAACCGGCCATAGATCGGTACCAAAATGAAGGCAGAAGACTGTTTGAAGTTCTTGATACTCATTTAGCTAAACAGGAGTGGCTTGCAACCGATTATTCAATTGCCGATATTGCAAATTGGTGTTGGGTCAGGACTCACAAATGGTCAGGAATTTCAGTTGAGGGATTGGATCATCTTGATCGATGGATCAAAGCAATGTATGAGCAGCCTGGAATGGTTGAAGGCATAGCAGTTCCTATAAAAATTGAAAGCTTGCTAGATGACGACGAGAAAATGAAAGAGTTTACAAAGAATGCCGAAAAAATGGTAAAAAAATAAACAGGAGAAAGCGATGCTAAAAGTACATTTTGTTGCAGGAACTAGAGCGGGACGAGTGGTCTGGCTTCTGGAGGAGTTAGGGCTTGAATATGAAGTAAATATTATGCCATTCACTAAAGAAGGCTTGAAATCTCCAGAGCATAGATCAAGACATTCTCTTGGAAGGGTTCCTGTTTTGGAAGATGGCGATATTTCAATTTTCGAATCCGGCGCCATCATTGATTATGTTTTAGAGAGACATAAGAATGGAGGGTTGAAGCCCAATTCAGATGCGCCTGAATTTCCTTTGTATCTTCAGTGGTATCACTATTGTGAGGGCATGGTTATGCCTCCTATGAATCAAATTGTTGTCCAAACAATTTTATTGCCTGCTGATCGAAGAGATGAGACTGTGTTAAATCAAGCTAAGAAATTACTGTCCAAAGCACTTGCCCCAGTGAATGATGCTCTTGCTGGTAAAGATTATTTAATTGGAGATTTCTCTGCTGCAGATTTGATGCTTGGACACTCATGCTTTATGGCTAATAGATTGGGCTGCGTCACTGATGATATGCAAAACATTAAAGATTATGTCGCTAGAATTGATGCCAGGCCTGCATTCAAAAAAGCTATCACCATGGGAGAATAATCATGGAAGTAAAAAACCACTTAAGACCTAATAAAGCTCAAATGGAAGAATTTTTTGAAGGTGATACAGAGACTGAAATTACTATGCTTAATCTTCTTAAGTTTAAAGAGAAGGCTGAATATGAGGATGGAAGAAAGACAGATCTCACCGGAAGAGAGGCCTATTCTATCTATGGGAAAGAAGTTGTTGAGCACCTGGAAAAAGTTGGTGGAAAATCGGTCATTACTGGAAAAGTAAGCCGCCTCATGCTCGGAGAAGTTGAAGATTTATGGGACAGCATAGCACTTGCCAGATACCCAAGTCGAAAAGCTATGGTGGAAATGATGATGGATTCTGATTATCAGGAAAGTGAAAAACATAGATCGGCCGGTCTGGAAGGGCAGCTTAATATTGAGTTCAAAGAAGGGAGTTTATGAGGAAATATATTCTTCTTGCTGTAATTTTACTTATCGGGATAGCTTTCTTTTTCTTTGGTGGAAATACTAACAATAACGAATATAAAGTTTTTAAAAATGCAGTGATGCCTACTCCAGTTCAAATTGCAGGGTTTGCATTGGGGGACGATGTTCCGTTCTTGGCAGTCAACCTTCTGAAGTTTAAAGAAAAGGCTGAATATGGAGATGGAAGAGAAACCAATCTTACTGGAGCACAGGCATATGCTATTTATGCTGATGAGGTGCTAGAGCATCTATCTAAAGTGGGTGCTGAGCCGATACTAGGAGGAGGAGTTAGTCGACTCATTCTCGGGGAGGTTGAAGAACTTTGGGATGTTGTTGCAGTTGTAAGGTATCCAAACAGAAAAGCTATGTATCAGATGGCTACAAGCGATGGGTATATGGAAAGCGAAAAGCATCGAACAGCCGGGCTAGCAGGACAACTGAACATTGAGGTTGCCGAAGGCGAACTTGATTTTGAATAAAATTTTCCCCGCAACCGCTGATAATCATTTTAAAGGTTATAAGATTTCACTTTGGGGATTTATTGCTTTCATGATTTTAATGACATGGCGGTCAATTATTCATATGCTATTTGAACAGCATGGGATTCATGAAATAGCTAATTTTTCAGTTATATCTGGTGATCCTGATCCTATGCTTGTAATTTATAGATTCTTTTCTTTGTGGGGCTTTGCACAACTAATTTTCTGTTTAGTATGCTGGGTCGTAATTTTTCGATATAGATCACTTATTCCATTCATGTATTTACTGTGGTTATTTGAGTGGAGTTTTAGAACATTCGGATATCCTTTGATTAGGGAAGACATAGCTCTTCAAGGAATCTATACAGTTGGTGTGACTCCTGGTGTGGTTGGAGCTCCTTTCATCACTTTTATCCTAGTCATACTTTTTATTCTCTCGCTAATACAAAAAAAATAATTTAGGAAAAATATTATGAGTCAATTTCAAACTTTAAAATCAGATTTAACTCAATCAAGGATTGTAGATTCTAATGCGGTTTCCATTCATGACGGTGAAATTGCAGTGAGAATTGAAAGTTATGCTTTTACAGCTAATAACGTCACTTATGGCGTCGCAGGAGATACGATTGGATATTGGAAATTTTTTCCAGCTGAAAATAATGCAGAGAATAAATGGGGCTGCATACCTATGTGGGGGTTTGCAGAAATTACGCACTCAAAACTTGAAGGTTTGAGTGTTGGAGAGCGACTTTTTGGTTATTTTCCAGCTGCAGACTCATTAATTTTAAGCCCAATTAAAGTCTCTGATCAAAGTTTTAGTGATGGCAAAGAGCACCGCAAAGAGTTACCTCCAGTTTACAATAATTATCTCAGGCTCAATGGAGATCAAAATTATGACTCGTCCATGGATGCAGTCAGGGCCCTTTTATTCCCTCTTCACATTACAGCATTTTGTTTGTGTGACTCTTTAGCTGAAGATTCATATCTTGATGCATCTCAGGTAATTATTGTCAGTGCCTCAAGTAAAACAGCTATTGGTCTAGCTCAAGGTCTAGCTGATGCCGAAAATTCACCCAAAGTAGTTGGACTTACATCCGCATCGAACTCTAAGTTTGTGGAAAGTCTTGGTTGCTATGATGAAGTGATTTCTTACGATGAGCTTAGTAATGTAGATTATTCAGCAGGTTCTGTGATGGTTGATATGGCTGGAAATCGAGAGATTCTTGGAACCCTTCATAGGGGGCTAGGAGATAATATGCTTAAGTGTCTCACTGTCGGTATGACACACTGGGATAATGAGACTACTGCAGAGGATGCTTTAGGTCAGGCAATGCTAAGAGATAGAACCGAATTCTTTTTTGCTCCAGCCCACATTCAAAAGCGAATTGGAGACTGGGGGCATGATGGTTATGCTGAAAAAACAAATTCCTTCATGACTGCCAGAGCACTACAAAGCAGAGATTGGATGCAGGTCAAAGAGATTTCTGGGTTAGAGAATTTTACTAGCACTTATGAAGAAGTGGTTGCAGGAAAGATCAATCCAAATGAAGGAATTATAGTTAATCTAAAAGATGCTTAAAAATTTATTTTATTTCTTAACAGTATTTTTAATTTCTGGATTTTTAATCTGGGAATACAAAGTAAATATTCTTATCTGGTCCATACCAAAGATAGCAAATATCACAATGCCTGTTCAAGAAAATATTCCAACCTCATGGTCTAAAGGTCCTGAAGTTGCTAGTCAAGACGATAGGCCAAATATCATCTTAATCTTGGCTGATGATATGGGTTATAACGATATATCTATGCATAACGGTGGAGCGGCTGATGGAACTCTTCAAACCCAAAACATTGACGCCTTAGCAAAAAACGGAATGTTGTTTTCAAGGGGTTATGCCGCTAATGCAACTTGTGCTCCCTCTAGAGCTTCAATAATGACTGGAAAATATCCAACTAGATTTGGATATGAATTTACTCCTGTTCCTGCTGCGGGGAGATTGATCATGAATTGGCTTGCCGAAGAAAGTGATACAGGGCTCAGAGCAAGAATTGATCAAGAAGTAGCAACAAAATTACCTCCTTTTATGCTTCAAGGAATGCCTACCGAAGAAATAACTATTGCAGAGGTTTTGCGTGATTCAGGATATTACACAGCCCACATAGGAAAGTGGCATCTTGGTCATGCATACGGCATGGATCCCCTCAGTCAAGGCTTCCAGGATTCTTTGTCTATGGTTGGACCGCTATATTTACCTGAAGACCATCCAGATGTCGTAAATGCTAAGTTTGATACAAGAATCGATAAGATGATTTGGGGTGTTAGTCAGTATTCAGCGACGTTTAATGAAGGGGATTTATTTGCACCTGATAAGTACCTTACAGACTACTACACAGATGAAGCATTAAAGGTAATTGAAAATAATAAAAATAGACCTTTCTTTTTATATTTAAGTCATTGGGCAATTCACAACCCACTCCAAGCCCTAAGAAGTGATGTTGAGCAAATGAGCCATATGGAAGGTCATAATCTTCAGGTATATTCAGGAATGATAGCTGCGCTTGATAGGAGTGTTGGTGGAGTTGTCCAGAAATTAAAAGACCTAGATATACATGGTAAGACGCTAATTATCTTTACCAGTGATAACGGTGGAGCAAACTACATTGAGCTCGATGATATTAATAAACCCTATAGAGGCTGGAAAATAAGTTTTTTTGAGGGTGGAATCAGAGTTCCATACATAGTTAGCTGGCCTGATGAAATCAATCCAGGACAAAATTCTAATGATGCTGTCCATCATTTTGATATTTTCTCTACAATCGCTGCAGCGGCAAGAATCAAACCTTCAAATGAAAATGAATTAGACGGAGTTAATTTAATACCCTATTTAAAAAATGAAAAAACTACCCAACCTCATCAAACTCTTTTTTGGCGATCCGGCAATCATCAATCCGTTCTACATGGAAAATGGAAATACATTATTAGCATAAAAGAAAATTTGCGCTGGTTATTTGATACTTCAGTAGATCCAGTAGAACAAAATAACATTATCAAGAATCATCCTGAAGAAGTTAGGTTGATTGAGGAGCTTTTAGTTCAATTTAACTCTGAACAAAAAGATCCCTTATTCCCAGCATCATATGAAATCCCCGTCATGATTGATAAATATGATGGGCAGAAGTATGAAGAGGGAGATGAATACATTTATTGGTCAAATTAAAAGGAGAAAAAAATGAACAATGTCTTAAGAATAGTCGCAGGCCTTTTTGGGGTCTTATTTTTAATAAACGGACTGCAGTGGATTATTGCTCCTGCAAGTATTGCAGCGCAATTAGGTATGCCCTTATTAGAAGGAGTTGGGCTGAGTACCCAAATTGGTGATATGGGAAGTTTCTTTATAACTGTAGGTGCTATGACACTAATTGGAGCCCTCACGCAAACTCGTCATTGGTTTTACGCGCCTTCAATGTTGTTGCTGGTGGCAGCTTTATATAGAACTCTTTCAGTTGCCTTGTACGGCGCACCATTTGTAATGTCAGCAATTGTTGTTGAGGTAGTTGTAGGTTTATTTTTAATTTTTGCTAGCTCAAGAATTTCAACCAAGGATTAATATTATGAAACTTCTTAAATATATATCAATTGCTGCTGCCATAGGCTTTATTTTGGTCTCTATTTTAACAAGAGTTCCCGCTGTTCAAGATCGCATGATGTTTGGCTTTATTCAAAACTTAGGAAGTTCAACTGCTGATTTAAATGATGATTCATTATCTGCTGTTGTGTGTGGTTCTCGATCTCCAATCCCATCTCCTGGAAGAGCGCAAACATGCATCTTAGTTAATGCAGGTGGGAATTATTATGTTGTTGATATTGGAGACGGCAGCGCAGCAAATCTCAATAATTGGAGGATAGATGCTAATAAGATTCGCGCTACTTTATTAACTCACCTTCACTCAGACCACATCTCAGATCTTGCAGATCTGCATCTAATGACATGGATTAATTCCGCTCATAAAAAACCTCTAGATGTTTTTGGTCCGGAGGGAGTTCAATTAATCACTCAAGGTTTTGAGGATGCCTATCAGCTTGATTACCAATATCGACATGATCATCATGGTGATGAGGTTGCTCCTATAGATATCGCTGGCTTTAACCCTCACCCAATTGATTTATCTAATCCTGTGATCATTAATGAGAATGGTTTGACGGTTACAGCTTTTAAGGTCCCTCATGATCCAGTTGAACCAGCTTTAGGTTATAGATTCGATTATAAGGGACGTTCAATGGTTATAAGCGGAGATACAAGATATAGCAAGAATTTAATAACATTTTCTAAAGATGCAGATGTGCTGTTTCATGAGGCTCAAGCAAATCATCAATTAGATATTATGAAAGAGGCGTTAGCAGGCAATAAAGGGCTGGTGAAAGTGTTAGATGATATCGTGACTTACCATACAACTCCAATTGAAGCAGCTCAAGCAGCTAATTTGGCCAATGTTGATCACTTAATTTTTTATCATTTAACTCCAGCGCCTAGAAATAATCTAATGGAGAGAATGTTTTTTCGAGGAGTAAATGACATTAGGAAAGACTGGAGTGCAGCCAAAGATGGCACTATGGTTATTTTGCCATTAGACTCTGATGACATAATAATTACCGAGATAGATTAATGGATGTCAAAAACAAACGAGTTGTTGTCACTGGTGCAGCTAGCGGTATTGGTAAAGCTCTATGTGAAGCTTTTCACCAAGCCGAAGCCAAAACAGTTATTGCTGTAGACATGAATTTAGAGGGTGCTCAAGACACAGCTGATTCAGTCAATGGCATTGCTGTTCAAGCGAACGTTGGCAATGAAGAAGAGATTATTAATGTCATACAAAAGGCAGATGAGCATGCTGGTGGCACAGATATTTTCTGTTCCAATGCTGGGATTGGAGGTGTGCCAGGATTTTTTGAAGTAGGGGCATCAGATTGGCAGAATATTTGGGATGTAAATGTTCAATCTCATATCTTCGCCGCCAAACATGTACTTCCTCAAATGATTGAGCGAGGGGAAGGCTATTTGGTGAACACATCTTCCGCCGCAGGTTTACTCACACAGCTTGGAGCTGCAGGTTACTCAGTGACCAAGGCAGCAGCAGTCAGCTTTGCTGAATGGATCAAGATTACCTATGGAGAAAAAGGAATCGGTGTCTCATGTTTATGCCCTCAGGCTGTAAGAACCGCCATGACAGCTCAGGGTCCAGGCGTAGCTGGTGTCGATGGGATGATGGAGCCAGATGTAGTTGCGCAAGAGGTTCTAAAATGTATTGCAGAAGAGACATTCTTAATTCTTCCTCACACTGAAGTTGCTGAATATGTTTCGAGAAAAGGCAATGACAGAGATAGATGGATTTCAGGCATGCAAAGACTTCAGAAACAATACGAAGATTTTTTAACCCCAGTAGACATGAAATAAGTAGGAGAGAACATGAAAACAAAAATTACAGAATTATTTGGTATAGAGCACCCAATCATTCAAGGTGGAATGCACCACGTTGGCTTCGCAGAATTAGCTGCAGCAGTATCTAACGCAGGTGGGCTTGGAACCATTACGGGTTTAACTCAGGGTACTCCAGAAAAATTAGCTAATGAGATTTCGCGTTGCCAAGAGATGACAGATAAGCCTTTTGCTGTGAATCTAACCTTCTTGCCTTCACTGACTCCTCCTGATTATCCTGGCTTAGTGCAGGTTATTATTGATGCAGGAGTTCCAATTGTTGAAACAGCCGGCAGAAACCCAGCTGAGTATTTACCAGCTCTCAAAGAGGCTGGAATTAAAGTTATCCATAAATGCACTTCAGTTAGACACTCTCTTAAAGCTCAATCTATTGGATGTGATGCGGTATCTGTCGATGGTTTTGAATGTGGCGGGCATCCAGGTGAGGATGACATACCTAATTTTATTCTTTTACCTCGTGCTGCAGATGAGCTTGAAATTCCTTTTGTTGCCTCTGGTGGCATGGCAGATGCAAGAAGTTTAGTTGCAGCTATGGCTCTTGGTGCAGAAGGCATGAATATGGGCACTAGATTTATTGCAACGCAAGATGCTCCGGTGCATCAGAATGTTAAAGATGCAATTGTGAATGCTAGCGAATTAGATACTCGCTTAATTATGCGTTCTTTAACTAACACAGAGAGAGTATTAAATAACGATGCTGTTGAGCGCCTCATGGAAAAAGAAAAAGCTCTTGGCGACAAGTTAAGATTTGAAGATATTGTTGATGAAGTGGCTGGGGTTTACCCAAAAATTATGCATGAGGGCACGATGGAAGTAGGGGCTTGGTCATGCGGCATGGTTGCAGGATTAGTTAGCGATATACCTACCGTTAAAGACTTAATTGATTCCATTATGACCGAGGCTGACAGCATTATTAATAAAAGGCTAAGTAACTTTTGATTCTCTTATCTCAGCAACCTAAGGATCTACGCCATCAAGCTAGATTAGCCAAAGATAGATAAATATGTTGAAAGCTTTTAGAAATTTTATGAGTAGGCGAACGATGAGCGCCAAAATTAGAAATCAGATTATGAATACTTTTTCTAATTATAAAATTTTAAAAGATGTCCGTAAAAAAGCTGAAGCTGCAAGGCAAGATGAGAATAGACCTCATGAGATATTATATTTTCACAAGGTTGATGATCCATACTCTCATCTCACAATACACTCTATTGAAAAATTAAAATCTTCCTTTGATATCATTCTTAAACCAATTTTGGTTGGAGAAGAAAATCTTGAAGCTGTCCATGAACCTAGCTTATACAACTCTTATTGTTTGCAAGATGTGAAGAGAATAGCACCTTTTTACAACATTGATTTTAAGGCTGATAAATCTCCTGCAAAAGATATGATAGAAATAGCTAACTCAATTTTAACTTCAGTAAATGCTGAAGATTTTGGTGAGATAGCTATTCAAGTAAGTTGCGCTTTATGGAGTGGAGATGCTGCTGCGCTCGATGAATTATCCTCTACTTATTATGCAACTAAGGCTGAGGTAAAAGAGAATTTAAAGCAGGGCAATAAAACTAGAAATGCTAAAGGCTATTATTTTGGATCTGCATTTTATTACGAGAAAGAATTGTATTGGGGCGTGGATCGCTTGCCTTATTTAGAGAAAAGACTGGTTGAGTTAGGAGTAAAACATCCTCAAGCCAGTAATTATGTATGCGCGCCAGAATTAAAAGCTCCAAGACAACTAAAGTTAGATAGAAAAGTAAATTTGTATTACTACCCATCTTTAAATAGCCCATATACTTTTATTAGCACTAAGAGAGTTCGACAAATCAGAGAAGATTACCCTGTAAATCTAATTACCAAGCCTGTTTTGCCAATGCTGATGCGTATGATGACTATCCCAAACTATAAAGCTAAATATATTATCTCTGATGCTGCTAGAGAGGGACGTAAGCATGGCCATGAAATGAAATCTGTCTATTCCCCCATTGGAAAACCGGCTCGGAAGTCTTACTCACTCTTTCCAGTCATTGATGATGCGGGTAAGGGGTTTGAGTATATCGAAGGCTTGTTAAAAGCCTCTTTTCAAGACGGTATCAATATTGGCGATGAAGTCTTTCTAGAAAACTTGGTTACTGATCTTGAGCTAGATTGGTCAATCATCAAAAAAGATTTAAATACAAGACGATGGAAAAAAATTCTCAATGATAATGTTGAAGACATGTATGCAGGAAATTGTTGGGGAGTTCCAAGTTTTAAGATTACTGACCAAGATGGAGGTAATCCATTTTATGTCTGGGGGCAGGATAGAATGTGGCTTTTGAAAGAAGAGATATTTAAACGTTTAGGAGAATAGTTATGAAAAATAAAAATAATTTGTTAGTAGTGTTTGTGTTGATTATCGCATCATGCTCAGATGTAAATAAATCAAAAAATTTTGAAGTATCTTTACATGACAAGCCATTATTAGAAGTCCCTGTTCAACCTAGACCATTGCCTAACCCAGATAAAAATGCATATTTTGGTGATTTGCATGTTCATACAGAAAATTCATTTGATGCTTATACTTTTGGCACGATCAGCACACCTGCTGATGCATATAAGTATGCTCAAGGCTATCCAATACAACATCCAAGCGGTTACCTTATTCAATTAAGCAAACCTTTAGATTTTTATGCTGTAACTGATCACGGCATATTTATGGGATTGATGAAGGAGGCAGCTGATACCACTTCTGAGTTTTCAAAATATGAATTTACCAAGCCTCTTCATAATCTAAATGAGTCAGCAGGCACAGGATTTTTCTCTCTTATCAAAAGAAATGGTCTGTTTAGACCTTTTGGTGAGAAAGTTAGAGATGGGCTAGCAGATGGAAGCATTGATTTATCTTTGATATTAGAAGTTGGCAGAACAGTCTGGCAAAACACTATTAAGGCAACTGATGATGCATATGTGCCAGGTACTTTTACTACTTTTGCAGCATATGAATATACTCCCAGTTTAGATCTTTACAACAATTATTTGCATCGAAACGTCATATTTAAAGATACTAAAAACCTGCCCGCGCAACTTTTTACAAGAAATGACAGTCAAGATCCTGAAGAATTATGGAATTGGATGAATCGATTGAGATCAAATGGAGTGGAGAGTTTAGCTATTCCTCATAATACTAACATTTCTGGTGGAGCTTCATTTTCCCTTAATGATTATAACGGCGGGCCGATTGATGAAGAGTATGCTAACAATCGCTCTCTTAATGAGCCATTAGTTGAAATCACACAGGTAAAAGGCACTTCAGAAACTCACCCATTACTTTCTAAAAATGATGAATGGGCAGCCTTTGAGACTAAAACTGGAGTGGAGGCAGAAAAACTTGTTAGTAATTTAAGGGGAGGTTATGTCAGAGATGCATATCTTAGAGGGTTGACTCTTGCTGAAAAAGGTCTGACCAATCCATATAAATTTGGCTTAATAGGATCGAGTGACTCTCATGTTGGCGGACCTTCAGATAGCGAGGAATTGTTTTTTTCAAAAATTGGTCTTTTAGATGGCACAGCTGAACTAAGAGGCTCTATCCCATTCAATAGATTTTATGGAACTTTCTTAAAAGTTTTAAGACCAAATTTGTTAAAGGAAGTAGACGGAAAAAATTATTTTTCTGCTAGCGATCGATTGGTTCAATTTGCTGCATCAGGTCTTGCTGGAGTTTGGGCAGAAGAAAATACCCGCGAAGCTATTTATGATGCTTTGCGACGCAAGGAAACATTTGCAACCAGTGGCCCTAGAATGAAAGTGAGATTCTTTGCTGGTTATGATTTGGAGAATTCAAATCTAGATGATCTTTCTCTTATCCAAGATGCTTATGCAAGAAGCATTCCAATGGGAGGGACGCTCAATATTGAAGCAAACAAAAATCCAACTTTTTTAGTATGGGCAATAGCTGATCCTCAAGGCGCACCATTGCAAAGAACTCAAATTATCAAAGGATGGTTAGAAGACGGAGAGCACAAAGAAAAAGTTTTTGATATCGCATGTTCTGATGGGTTAAGTGTTGATCCAAAAACTAATCGCTGCCCTGATAATCAAGCTTGGGTAGATTTAAATGACTGCTCGATTAGTGCAGATTCAGGAGCGAGAGAAATGAAAGTTTTATGGCAAGATCCTGAGTTTAAAGCTGATCAGGATGCATTTTATTATTCTAGGGTGCTTGAGAATCCAGTTTGCAGATGGTCTACTTGGGATGCAGTTAGGGTTGGTGAGAAACCTAGATCAGATATAGCAACTACAATTCAAGAAAGGGCCTGGTCTTCACCAATTTGGTTAAATAAATTTTAGTAGATACATAAGGAATACATACTATGCCCAATAAAACCGCATTAGTTACTGGTGCCTCTGATGGAATAGGCGCTGAATTTATCCAGATTCTTGCAAGCCGAGGGTACGATCTTATCCTTGTTGCCCGGAGTGAGGACAAACTAAATCAATTAGCAGTCAAGGTGGGTCGCCAATTTGGAGTTAATTGCACTGTTATTGTGGCTGACCTATCAGAGCTAAATGCAGCTCAGAACCTATTTCAAAGCATCGAAGAAAAGGGCTTAGATGTAGACTTTTTAATTAATAACGCCGGTCTTTTGCATAACGGATTCTTTACTGAGCTCAATCTTGCAGAGCAGGAGAGAATGATTGCAGTTAATGTCCTTGCTCTCACTTCATTGACTCACTTGTATGCGAATAATATGGCATCTAAAAGCGGCGGGCATATACTTAACGTGGCCTCACTAGCGGGGTGGATGGCCATCCCAAATCAGAATGTGTATGCGGCCACAAAGGCCTATGTATTAGCCTTCACTCAGGCGCTATCTAATGAAATGGTCGCAGCAGAAAGCGGTGTAAAGGTTACGGCACTATGCCCTGGTTATACCGCTACAAAAATGATGGACAATCCAGATCAAGGAGCCACTCTTCGCATTCCATCAAGCATGATGATGTCGGCTAAAGATGTCGCTGAAATTGGTATAAAAGCCTGTTTTGCAGGGAAGGACATTGTAGTTCCCGGTGTTGCCAATAAACTTACAGCAATAATTACGCACTTCTTTTCAAAGACATTGGTAACAAAGGTTTTTGGTTCTTTCTATCGAAAAAACATGGACTAAAGGTTATAAATTATTATATTAAGGTTTTCTTATGAGTGAACAAATGATTAAAAAGGTACTGATTACTGGCGCCAATGGATTCATTGGCGGCTCATTGATGCGTTACTACCAAAATCAGGGTCAAGATGTTGTGGGTGTTGATCTTGTCGGCAACGGCAATGATATTATCGAGGGCGACATAGCTCAACCTGATTCGATCAGTCATGTCTTGCAGGAATGTGATGTAATCATCCACACGGCTGCACTGGTATCTAATGCAATGCAAGATAGCGATATGTGGAGGGTCAATGTTTTGGCTACTCGAAACTTAATTGAGGCAGCTAAAGAGCATAAAGTAAGACGCTTTGTTCAAATTTCTTCAGTGGTTGCATATGGGAATTCAGCAGAAGGCGAGTTAGATGAAAGTCAGCCCGTTCATGCAGATGGAGGCAGCTATGTTCTTACAAAACTTGCTTCAGAACATGTTGTATTGGGCGCCCAGGCAAATGATGATATAGAGGTAGTGATTCTTCGACCTGGCGATGCTTATGGTCCAGGCAGCCGCCCTTGGATTATTGCCCCACTAGAGGCAATTGCTAAAAATCAGTTTATGCTTCCAGCAAAAGGGGAAGGCTTTTTTAGACCTATTTACATAGATGACTTAGTACGTGGCATTGTCATGGCAACAAGTCATCCAGATGCTGCAGGTGAGATATTTAATATATCTTGCGAAGGTTATATGGCTACCAAAGACTACTTTGCACCTCATTACCAATGGCTAGGAAAAAAAGGTCCCATGCTGGTGTCTACGAAATTTGCACTTAGGGTATCTGGGATAGCATCAAAAGTGGCCGATCTTATGGGTAACCTAAATGAAGCCTCGCCATCCACTATTATGCAACTTTCAACCAAGAGTTGGTTTTCTATCAAAAAAGCTGAACGTATTCTTGGATGGAAGCCAGAAATTTCATTTGAAGATGGCATGAAATCAACACATGAATGGGCCAAAGAGCAGGGATTAATTAAAAAATGAGAACAGTCTTTCTAAAAATTTTAATTTCGCTTATCCAGGATTCCCATCATAGTGTGTGCCATTTCCAGTCCTGAGTTTTGGTTCTGCCCAGTTACAAAGCGCTGCTGATCATCAACTGTTACATGAGTAGCAAATATATCCAGAAAAGCTGTTCCACTCTCAAAGGTAACGCCAGCTTTGCGCAGTTCTGTCTCTGGATGCTTAGGCGTAAATTCAATGCCGAGCTCACTTATCTGTTTATCAGTCACGCCTGTCATTCGGCGTCCAGCAATTAGTAAATTTCCCTCATTATTTCGGGCATTAACCAGTCCAAGTACGCCATGACAAACACCGCCGATAATGGGCTCTTTATCACTGTAATAGGACTCGCTAACCTTGATGGCCAATGCTGGTGATTGTGCCAAATCGTATGCAGCACCCCAGCCGCCTGAGAGAAATATGATGTCATACTGATTTACATCAACTGCTTCAATTGAAATAGAGTTTTTTACCTTGGCTTGCGCAATTGGATCATTGAGATAACGTTCGTCCTCAGGTGTCTTAACCATAAAGAAAAAGCTTTCAGGATCTATTGGAAGCTCTCCACCCTGGATGCTGGCTATATCAACTTCCATGCCACCATCTAAAAAAGTGTAATAAGGATGAGTCATTTCTGATGCAAAAACACCGGTAGGCTTTCCTGAGGCTTCACCTGGCTTTGATAGGACTGCATGGCTTGTAGTAATAACTAATGCACGTTTACCCGGTAAGTTTACTGATGAGCCCATATACTCTGGATGCAACCCACTTTTGTGCAAAATAGTAGGCAGGGATAATAGAAATACTCCGACCAGGGAGATTAATACAGCAAAGGTAGTAAGTATTTTTTTATTTTTCATTTGTATAAGTAATAAATTTTGAATTCTAGTCACAATAAACTAATGTCATATTATATGTCAATACTTTTAATGTTCTTTGGGACATGCTAATTTTTAAAGTGAAAAAGGCTATACTTATATCTAATATTGCAACTCTGTTGCGTTATAAAATACAAACTTTAATTAGGTAAAATCAATGCGTTTATGGAATGGTTGGGGGAATGAAGATAGTGACCTAACAATGGAACTTAGCTCTGGTCTGCGTTCGTTGTTGGAGGCTCTTGTTGGAACTGGGACTGCGCTTCCTCAGGCAACCCTGAATGATGTTATCTCTAAAGTGCCAAACACTCGTCTTGATATACATCCACTGATAATAACTGATGCAGAAACACGAGTTCGTCACGCTCGAGGTCAAAGTTTGCCTGATTGGTTAGATATGCACAGTGGTAACGTTGATAAATTTCCAGATGGCGTTGCATTTCCAGAATCATCAGAGCAGGTAAGAGAACTTTTAGTTCATGCTAAAGAAAATAATTTGGTAGTAATTCCTTATGGTGGCGGAACATCAGTGGTGGGTCATATCAATCCTGAGAATACTGATAAGCCGATATTGACTATTGATATGGGAAAAATGAATTCCATGATGAGTATTGATACTGAAAGTCAATTAGCTACCTTCGGCGCTGGTGCCCCAGGGCCTATCGTTGAAGAAGAGCTTAAAAAACATGGCTACACATTAGGACACTTCCCGCAATCTTGGGAGCTTTCTACGCTTGGTGGCTGGGTGGCAAGTCGATCAAGTGGCCAGCAATCCCTTCACTATGGGCGAATTGAGAATATGTTTGCTGGGGGTAGGATTGAAACTCTTAATGGCACCATGATAATTCCAACTATTCCTGCATCCTCTGCAGGTCCTGATGTTCGAGAGATGATTCTTGGCTCTGAAGGTCGTTTGGGCATCATCACTGAAGTAACTATACGAATAACTCCTCTACCTGAAAAAGAAAAATTTCAAGTGGTTTTTTTTCCTTCTTGGGAAATTGGCATGAGTGCAGCAAGGGAACTTATTCAGCAGCGAGTTGCTCTGTCTATGGTGCGTTTAAGTAACCCGCTTGAGACAACGAGTCTTTTATACATGGGCGCGGGCAGCGATAGCAGTGGAGTTGTTGCGCTAGAGGAATCATTATCTAAAAAAGGTGTTGGCGAAGGCAAAGTCATGATGACATTTGGAGTCACTGGCTCAGCTCGTCATTGCGATGCTGCCTATCAACTAGCGCTTGATCACTGCTCTGATCTTGGCGGTGTTGCAGATGAATCTGGTCTTGGAGACAACTGGGCTCATGGTCGATTCCGCGCTCCATATCTTCGCGATCCATTAGGCGCAGAAGGATATGTTGTCGATACCATGGAGACAGCTGTTGATTGGTCAAAAGTTTCTGAAGCTGCAGAAAATATAGAGCAAGCAATTCGCACAGCTTTGGATGATGAGGATGAGCAAGTTCATGCTTATACACATTTATCTCATGTTTACGGTCAGGGATCGAGTATTTACACCACTTATTTGTTTCGCATAGGTGAAAGCTATGCGCAGGGAATGAGTCGTTGGATGAAATTAAAAAAAGCTGGAGCTGATCAGATTATTGCTCATGGAGGCACTATTAGTCACCAGCATGGTGTTGGTAGCGATCACAAGAACTATTTAACAGCCGAAAAAGGTGAGCTTGGTATCGCTGCAATTAATAGTTTATGTGAGCAATTTGATCCTCATGGCCAAATGAATCCAGGAAAATTACTCCCTGATAATGAGAGCTAATCAATCATGACGGGATTTACTAATCGCGAACACCTTCTATCCAAAATGCGTAACGGCGAGCATTTAGATTGGGATATTATTGTTATTGGTGGTGGTATTACAGGAGCTGGTGTTCTTCGTGAAGCACGGCGTCAAGGTTACAGGGCGTTGTTAGTTGAGCAACAAGATTTCTCATGGGGTACCTCAAGTCGATCATCAAAGATGGTCCATGGAGGCTTGCGGTATCTTGCTGCAGGCGATATAAAACTTACAAAAGAATCAGTTCAAGAAAGACAGCGTCTGTTAAAAGAAGCTCCGGGATTAGTTGACCCTATTTCTTTTTACTTCACTTTCAGAAAGGGTAAATTTCCAGGCCGCATAGCTATGAAGATTATTTTAACCATCTATGATTTTTTTGCTGGCGCTCAAGATAATAGATACTGCAAGAATGAGGAATTATTGGAGCGTTTTCAGGGCTTAGATGACAATAAACTTCAGGGAGCAAGCTGCTATACAGATGCCATGGTAGATGACTCGCGATTAGTTCTTCGTGTGTTACAAGACAGCATTGATGATGGTGGATATGCACTAAATTATACAAAAGTTGAAGATCTATTATTAACAGAAGGTCAGGTTTCTGGCGTGAGTATTCAAGACAAAGATTATTCTGGCTCGATTCATTTAAAAGCTCCAGTTGTTATTAATGCTACTGGTGCTTGGGCAGATAGACTTCGAAATGTTGTTAATAGTGAGACTCGTATTAGGCCGTTGCGTGGGAGCCACATTATTATTGAGAAATCTCTATTGCCAATCTCTGATGTCATGACTTTTCTGCATGTAGATGATAAGAGAGGTGTATTTGTTTACCCGTGGGAAGGAACAACAGTTATTGGGACTACTGATATAGATCATGATGAAGATATAGATATTGAGGCTGGCATCTCCGATCAAGAGGTAGATTACTTATTAAAAGCTTTTAATAGCCAATTTCCAACCAATATACTCAAACGCAGTGATGTCTTATCGACCTGGGCTGGTGTTCGCCCTGTGATTGGTGCAGAAAAAAGTAAAGACCCTTCAAAGGAACGTCGAGATCATGCTGTTTGGTCCGATAACGGATTAATTACTGTTAGCGGCGGTAAACTCACAACCTTTAGATTGATCGCATTAGATGCACTAGCCGCAGCTAAAGATAACCTTCCCGCAGCTAAAGAAATTATCGATGATCGTATGTTTTTGACTCCAAAAATAGCCGCCCATGCTTTGTCACCCGAAAATACTAGTTGGGCTCAACGTTTGCTGGGTCGGTATGGTGATAAAGCTATCGAACTTTTAAATGAAAGTTCGCAAGATCAACAGCATAACCTTGATGCAACTGAATTCTCTTTAGCTGAATGTAGATGGGCTATAAAGTATGAGGCGGTAGAACATCTAGATGATCTATTGCTGCGAAGAACTCGTCTAGGCATGTGTTTACCCAATGGTGGCAGCAATCTTTATCCAGCTTTAAAAGATCTATTTTTATCTTATCAAAGCTGGGACGAAGAACGTTGGCAACAAGAGGTCAATCGCTATGAAACAATCTGGACAAAGTATTACAGCCTTCCTAGCAATGCTTAAAGTGAGACTGTCTTGAAAAACGAAAAGTATTTTCTGAGTATTGATAACGGAACTCAGAGCGTTCGGGCCATGATTTTTGATGGAGAGGGTCAGCTTATCGCAAAAAGCAAAGTTGAAATTGAGCCTTATTTCTCTTCTCAGAAAGGGTGGGCAGAGCAGCATGCAGATTATTTTTGGGATTCTCTTTGTCAGGCTTGCCAAGAATTGTGGCCAAAATTATCGATACCCAAGGAATCAATTGCTGCAGTTTCAGTAACCACTCAGCGTGCAACAGTGGTTCCAATGGGAAGGGATAATCAACCCTTGCGTCCAGCCATTAGTTGGTTAGATCAGAGACAAGTAGAAACAAAGCCTAAATTAGGAAAATTAGAATCAGCTTTAATGAGCTTGGTTAGAGCCAAGCCATTGGTAGATTTAATGCATGCACAAGCTGAAGCAAACTGGATCGAACAAAATGAACCAGATATCTGGAACCAAGTTCACAAATTCTTACTTCTTTCTGGTTATCATAATTACAAACTCACTGGTAAATACAATGATGCCATTGCCAGTATTGTTGGGTTTGTTCCATTTGAATATAAAACTCAAAAGTGGGCCGATCACAAAGACTGGAAATGGCGGGCTATGCCAATTCAACCTGAAATGTTACCTGACGTCTTGCCAGCCGGATCAGTACTAGGAGAAATTACTGAAGCTGCAGCCAAAGAAACTGGCATACCTAAAGGCTTGCCACTGATTTCTAGTGGCTCGGATAAAGCCTGCGAGGTCTTGGGAACTGGTTGTATTGATAATGAAACAGGCAGTCTAAGTTATGGCAGCTTAGCTACACTTAACATTACCTCTGATAAATATCTTGAAGCTATCCCATTTTATCCAGCTTATCCTGGTGTCATACCCAATACATTTAATATTGAGATGATGGTCCAACGAGGATATTGGATGGTAAGTTGGTTTAAAAAAGAGTTCGGACTTTTAGAGGAGCAATTGGCAGCCGATAAAGACCTTTCACCAGAAACATTGTTTGATGAATTACTTGCCAAAGTTCCAGCAGGCTCTGATGGTCTAATGCTTCAACCTTATTGGTCACCTTCTAATGGCGATGGGCCGGAAACCCGAGGAGCTATTATTGGTTTTAATGAAGACCATACAAGAGCGCATCTTTATCGTGCAATGATTGAAGGGCTTACTTACGCTTTAAAAGAGGGCAAAGAAGTTTTAGAAAAAAAAACAGGTAAATCTATTTCTCGTTTAGTAGTCTCTGGGGGTGGATCTCAAAGTGATGAAGTTATGCAAATCACTGCTGATATATTTGGCATGACTATTTTTCGTCCACATACTTTTGAAACGTCTTCTCTTGGAGCTGCTATAGCTAGTGCTGTAGGGATTGGTTTGTATCCAGATTTTTCCTCTGCGGTTGAACAGATGACTCGTCAAGGTGACCGCTTTGAGCCTGTTGTTGCCAATAAAGAAATTTACAATGATTTATATCATAAGGTCTATAAAAAAATGTATGGGAACCTTAAGCCTAGCTATGAGGCAATTTGGGCGATCATAAACAGATCTTAAGTCTTCGCTAAAAACTAAATTCCCTTGACTTAGAGCTAACTATAACTGTTAGACTATCTCCATAATTTTTATAGGAAAAAAAAATGCCAGAGATGTCGCTTTATGGATGGTTTCATACCTTTATGGGAATTTTTGCTTTGTTGAGCGGATTCTATTCTTTAGTTAAATATAAAGTAATAGATTCACAGAATACATCTGCAAAAATATTTTTAATTTGTACCTTGGTAGCTGCAGTTACCGCTCTTACCCTTTACAAGCAGGGCGGCTTCGGAGTTGGACATATGCTTGCAGTCTTAACACTGCTTGCCTTAATTGTTGGCAGAATCAATGAACAGGGATTAATTTTTGGGTGGTTGGCGCCATACTTTCAAGCTATTTGTTACACGTCTCTCTTTTTGTTTCACTCTATTCCTGCCATCACAGATGGATTGCGACGATTACCAGTTGGTGATCCAGTGATTACCACTTTAACTGACCCTCTGTTAATGAGTTTTTATGCAGCCTTTTTCTCAATCTACTTAGTTGTATTAGTTCTGCAAATGATTTGGATCAAGAGGAGTGTGTAAGATGAGTTTATATACTATTGCACAAGCCTCACAAGAAGTTGAGTTAACTCCTTATACTCTTCGATATTATGAAAAGGAAGGTCTTCTTCCAAACGTAACGAAAGATGCTGCTGGTAGAAGAAAATACCGAGACACCGATCTTCAAATGATTGGATTTATTAAATGTTTAAAAGGGACTGGCATGTCTTTAAAGCAAATTAAAGAATATGGAGATCTGTACAAGCAAGGCAAGGCAAAATTCAACGAAAGAAATGTCATGCTTGAATCCCATAGAGAAAAAATACTCGAAGAAATTAAAACGCAAAAGAAATATCTAAAAATGGTCGAAGCCAAGATCGAAATGAAGATCTAAATATGCATTTAAGAAGGTTTAAACCCTTTTCAGAGGTTAGCTCTTTAACACTTGGTGGAGGGGGGATTGGTCAAGTTTGGGGGAAGACTTCAGCAGAAGAAGCAATTCAAACAGTTCAAACTGCTTTAGATTATGGCATTAATCATTTTGATGTCGCCCCTATGTATGGCAAGGGTGAGGCAGAAAGGGTTATTGGAAAGTCTTTAGAGGGCGCAGATACAGACAACCTATTTTTTACTACTAAGTGCCAATTAGGAACATTGCCAGATACTGAAGTCTACGATAAGTTAAATAATTCATTGACCTTAAGTTTGGCTAATATGAAATTAGATAAGGTCAATTTATTCTTACTTCACTCTCAATTGATTGAAGATAGCTTCAAGCTTTTTAAGTTTGATGAGATGCGATCAAAAAGCGCTACTACTCTCAGTTGTTTTTTTAATGCAGCTATTCCAGCATTTGAGCGCTTAAAGCAGGAGGGTAAGATTGATCATTGGGGGATTGGAGGAATTGGGCAAGAGGCAGCAATTATTAAGGCGCTTAATCATTCCTGCCCACCTAGCGCAGTTCAATGCGTAGTTAATCCTTTGAATTCTGCTGGAGCCATAGGCTATGTTTCAGAGACCTTTAACCCACAAGTAATATTATCTGAATGTCAGCAGCGAAATATCCCTATCTTGGCAATAAGGGCAGTGCAAGCAGGAGCATTAACTTCCTCAATGGATAGATCGCCACATAACTCTGGTTTTGATGAAAGTGATTTCCATGATTTTGAAAGAGCAAAGCCATTTAGGGATTTGGCTAATGACTGGAATGAATCTCCAGCCAGCTTGGCGCATCGCTATGCATTGAGTATCTCAGGAGTTTCATCAGTAATTTTAGGCGTAAAAAATAGAACAGAGTTAAAAGAGTGTTTAGAGGCAGAAAAAAAAGAGCTCTTGTCTAAGTCTGAGATTCAACAGATCAATGACTGCTTAGAATATTAATTTTATAAGGAGAAATAAAATGGATACATATAATAATAAAATAGTTATGGTTACAGGAGCATCCAGCGGGATTGGTCGAGCCATGGCAATCGATTTAGCCGCACAAGGAGCTGAGTTAATTTTAACTGCTCGATCTAATGACTTACTAGATAGCCTAGCTAACGAAATCAAAGAAGGCGGAGGAAAGGCTCATGTTTTTGTTGGAGATCTAGCTCAGCCAGGTTCAGCAGAAGCATTGCACCATCAGGTTACAGAAGCAAAACTTCATGTTGATTTATTGATCAATAACGCAGGCTATGGAAGATGGGGTCAATTTGGAGAGTTCACCCGTGGTGATTATGCTGCAATGATCCAGCTAAATGTTACTTCTCTTACAGACCTTTGTCATTTATTTATGCCTGCAATGGTCGCAAAAGGTGAGGGTGGCGTTATAAATATTGGATCTTCTGCTTCATTCTTGCCAGTTCCATACGCAAGCGTTTATTCATCAACAAAAGCCTACGTTTTGATGTTTTCTGAAGCACTAAGATATGAATATGCAGGCAGTAACGTTCGAGTCATGGCCTCCTGCCCAGGAGCAACAGATTCTAATTTTAGGAACACTGCTTCAGAAAAATCCTCCGAGCAATTAAAGCAAAGAATTGGTAAATTAAAAGGTGAAGGTCAGGTAGGAGACTCATGTGAAAGAGTATCCCAAGAGACGCTGCAAGCATTTTTAAATGATAAACATTACATTGTTCCTGGAAAAGGGAACTCAAAGTTTGCATTTTTACCAAGAATTTTATCCAGGGCTAGGATATTAAAAATTACTGGAGATACCTTCAAAAAACATACTGCAAGTTAGTTTTACCCGAATGGTTCTTTTTTTAGTAGCATAGGGGGTCATGGCTATTAAAAACCGACCAGAGTTTGAAAAATTTATAGACAGAGTTGAAAAAAGCTCTGATGAATTTCGCGCCTCATCAAGAGAAAAAAGACATTCTAAACAATATAGAACTGCAAGAGAAAATTTAAATCATCTGGTTGATGCAGAAAGTTTTTTAGAGTTTGGTCAATTTGCAGTAGCTGCCCAACGAAGTCGACGAGACTATGAAGAGCTGCAAGACAAAACCAATGCCGACGGCATTATCACTGGCTTTTGTTCTATAAATTCTAAGTTGGTAGGTCCCAAAAGTTCTCAAGCTGTAGCAATCGTTTATGATTATTCCGTTTTGGCTGGCACGCAAGGCGCCTTCCATCACTTAAAACTTGATCGAATATGTGACCAAGCAAAGAAATTTGAATTACCAATTATAATTTTTACTGAGGGTGGAGGCGGTAGACCTGGGGATACCGATGTCTTAACCCAGATTGCTGGGTTGCACATACCATCTTTTTCTTCTTGGGCTCAACTAACTGGCAGCTCATTAAAAATTGCAGTAAACAATGGTTATTGTTTTGCAGGCAACGCTGCGTTGTTTGGCTGCTCCGATTTTCGCATTGCCACTAAAACTTCATGGATTGGCATGGCAGGTCCTGCAATGATCGAGGGTGGAGGCCTTGGTGTATTTGAGCCAACCGATATTGGCCCTGTGTCTGTGCATGAAAAAAATGGAGTTGTTGACTATGTTGCTACCAATGAAGAGGAGGCAACGTTAATTGCAAAAAAATTATTGTCCTACTTTCAAGGCTCAATTGAAGATTTTGCTGTTGGTGATCAAGAGATACTTCAAAACATCATGCCAGAGGATAGGCGTTATACGTATGAGATTCGAGACATTATTAATACAGTTTCTGACCAGGATAGTTTTTTAGAGCTAAGAAAAAAATATGGAGCAAGTATTGTTACTGGATTTATTAGAATTGAAGGTAAACCCTTTGCTCTACTTGCTAGTGATTGTCAGAAACTTGGCGGCGCAATAGATTCAGAGTCTGCTGAAAAAGCTGCAGATTTTATTTCTATTTGCAACGACCATGCATTGCCCATCCTTGTATTAGCTGATACTCCAGGGTTCATGGTTGGACCTGCAAGTGAAGAGCTAGGAGCTGTTAGAAGAATGGCTTCGTTATTTAAGCAAGGCGCAAACATTAAGGTTCCTCTAGTAGCAGTTTTTCTTCGTAAAGGATATGGCTTAGGCGCTCAAGCATTAGTTGGTGGCAGTCTTCATAATCCTGTTTACACTGCTGCATGGCCAACAGGTGAGTTTGGTGGCATGGGAATTGAAGGAGCCGTAAAACTTGGATACAAAAAAGAGCTAGAAAGCATAGAAAACCTTGATGAACGCAAAGAGCTTTTTGATAAATTGGTTGCCAAGATGTATGAGGTTGGTCAAGCCATTGAGGCTGCCTCATTTTTAGAAATTGACGCTGTTATTGATCCAGCTCAAACCAGAAACATTGTTTTACAAGCATTTAAATCTGCAGAGGGAAATACATGAAGAAAATTGCTATTGTACTGTTTGTTGTATTTTTAATTTTATGGACCCCTTACTTTATTCAAACATACAATCTAAAAACCTTAACTAATTCAGATCTTCCGCTTGAAGGTGCTTGGGCTTCTCTAGAAGAAGGCAATCTTTACTATCGGTGGTATTACCCAAATATAGAGGTTGCAAAAGATGAAGTTGTGGTTTTGGTGCATGGATTTTCAACCCCTCATTTTGTTTGGGATGGCATGAAAGGTTTCTTGTTAGATGCTGGATACTCTATTCTTGTTTTTGATCATTTTGGACGAGGTTTCTCAGAGCGGCCAAAAATTAAGTACACCAAAGATGTGTTTGTTCAATCTCTGAGGGGGCTGCTGGATTCTCAAGAAATTTCAAAGCCAGTGCATCTGGTTGGTTATTCGATGGGAGGTCCTATAGTTGGGCACTTTGCAAATGAGTTTCCAGAGTCAGTGGATAGCATGTCTTTAATTGCTCCGGCTGGCTTCATGATTGAAAATCCAACTAAAGATTGGTGGATAATGAAGCCATTGATAGGGGAGTGGTTTTTGAATGTGTTTGGTTCAAGATTAGTATTTCAAGGCAATGAAGATAATGATGAGCCACCCAGAGAAGATCCATTAGCGCTCTCTAAAAAAGATTTTGTTAAAAAAGCTAGCTTACAAATGCAATATAAGGGTTTTATTCATGCCTTGCTGTCGACCGCTCGGAACTTTAATCTTTTTAGTGCCCAGGAGATGTTTGCTGCGGTTGGACAATTAAATAAACCTACCCTAACGATTTGGGGGACCGACGATGGCGTGGTGCCTTTTAGGGGTAGCGAAGAATTAATGCTCCACATTCCTCACTCACAACTGCTTGTTTTAGAGAAAGGAAAGCATGACATCACATACGCAAATCCCAGTTATGTGGGCTCAGCTATTCGTGATTTTCTGGATGAGGCAATTAAGCCTGAAGCTTAGAAATGCTTTTTTCTAGCATTGCTTTCTTATTTTCGGCTTCTGCAACTTTGGCTTTTTCTTTATCGACGACTGCTGCAGGTGCTCTAGCAACAAACTGATCATTTGATAATTTTAAGCTAATAATCTTGATATCATTTTCGACATCAGAGAGTTCTTTTTGCAGTCTGGAGAGCTCTTCCTCTGGATCAATCAATCCCGCTAATGGAATAATTATCTTATAACCAACCATCGTTTTTTCAATGGATTCTTCGTATTCATTATTATTCAGTTCAATGGCATCTAATTTTGCAATTTTGCAGATCACTTGCTCGAATTGGGTAATCACAATCTTTAATGCAGGTGAAATGTCACCAGATAGAACAAGATGCAAGGTTTCATCTTTAATATTTGTATTTTCACCTCTAATCACTCTTATTTCAGAGATGATGTTAATGATCTCATCTACTTCGCTGTCATTAGATGTTTCGAGTTTATCAAAACCAATTTCAACAAGAAATTGATCCTCATCCAATCCTTTTATGGAATTGATTTTTGAAAATAACTCTTCAGAGATAAAGGGCATAAAGGGATGAATTAATTTTAAGATACTTTCAAAATTCTTAAATAGATTGCCAATTAAATCTGAAGTCACAGCTGAATCTTCAGATTTTTGGATCGCAACTTTGCATAATTCAATATACCAATCGCAGAAGTTAGACCAAACAAGTTCATAGATTTCTGCAGCCGCCAAATCAAACCTATAAGTCTCCATGTGCGCTTTGCAACTTACTGATGATTGAAATATTTTTTGTGCCATCCATTCTGATAATGCATCTGATCGTGGTTCACTATCTTGATAGCTATGATTTTCAGCTTGCATTTCTATGAATCTAAATGCGTTCCAGATCTTATTGCAAAAATTTCTGTAGCCTTTAATTCGTCCAATATCAAAATTAATATCTCGACCAGGAGAAGCCAGTGAGTAGTATGTATATCTCAGAGCATCCGTTCCATAGCTATCTATTCCATCCGGAAACTGCTTCTTTGTTTGTTTAATTATTTTTTCTTTTAACTGAGGCTGCATCATTCCTTCTGTTCTTTTCTTGAGTAATTCCTCTAAAGACACACCATCAATCAGATCAATTGGGTCTAGAATATTGCCTTTAGACTTGGACATCTTTTGACCATTCTCATCTTTAATTAAGCCTGTAATGTAGACCTCTTTAAAGGGAACTTCTTTCATGAAATATTTAGTCATCATGATCATTCTGGCAACCCAGAAAAAAATAATATCAAATCCTGTAACTAAGGCGGTAGTAGGATGAAAAAGTTCTAGCTTAGAATTTTTTTCTGGCCAGCCCAGAGTCGCAAAAGTCCACAAGCTTGAGGAAAACCATGTATCCAATACATCTTCTTCTTGCGTGAGAGGGCCTGTGAGAGTATTTTTTGCTCTAACGTCATCTTCTGAGTGCCCAGCAAAGGCTTGACCGTTTTCATCATACCAAATTGGAATTCTGTGACCCCACCATAGTTGCCTGCTAACACACCAGTCTTGAATGTTGTCCATCCACTGAAAGTAAGTCTTTCCCCAGTTTGCTGGAACAAAAGTTATTTCTTTTGTTTTAACAGCTTCAATAGCGGGTTTAGCTAAAGTCTTGGCATCTACATACCATTGGTCTGTTAGGAGTGGCTCAAGAATTTGATCTGATCGATCTCCATAAGGAAGGGTACTTTCGTATTCAGACTCTTTGATAAGACAATCGTTTTGTTTAAGGTCATTTAGTAGTTCTGCTCGGGCATCAAAACGATCCATGCCATGAAATTTTTCTGGTGCAATGCCAATAATTTTTACAGCTTTACTTAGGATGGAAATTGGATTGAATTCTTTTTCTGTTCCTGCTCGGCATTGAGTTTCATCAACAAGATGTAAACCATGCCTTTTGCCCAATTCATAGTCATTAAAATCATGACCGGGAGTTATTTTTACAACCCCTGTTCCAAATTCTGGATCTACATAGTCGTCACCAACGATTGGAATCAGGCGATTGCATAAGGGTATTTCAGCATTCTTGCCAATGAGGTGGGAAAATCTTTCATCACCAGGGTTTACGGCAAGAGCCATGTCACCCAACAGAGTCTCTGGTCTTGTAGTTGCCACCGTGACAAATTGATCAGAATCCTCTAATTGATATTTAATTTCCCAAATTTTTATTGTTAGGTCTTTATTAACCACTTCCAAGTCAGACAAAGAAGTTTCGAGCACAGGATCCCAGTTCACCAGTCTCTTTCCTTGATAGATCAAGCCATCTTCAAATAACTGAATAAATGCACTTTGAACAGCGTGTTGATATTCATCATCTAAGGTAAATCTTTCAGAGCTCCAATCTAAGCTGGAGCCTAAACGTCTTAATTGAGATGTTATTTTATTGCCAGAGTATTTTTTCCAGTCCCATACCTCTTTTTCAAAAGCTTCTCTGCCGATACTCTCCTTAGATTTTCCTTCAGCATTCAGGCGTCTCTCAACCACCATCTCAGTAGCAATACCAGCATGATCTGTGCCTACTTGCCATAAAGTATTTTTTCCAGACATACGATGGTAACGAATAAGGCAATCCATGATGGCATTTTGAAA
>Ga0208963_1000064_pt1 | contig 36749 bp, 30 predicted proteins | sample AOAMet2_C43A7_35_2_FD_188079 | JGI IMG/M metagenome (GOLD analysis project Ga0208963, IMG submission 188079) | Ammonia-oxidizing marine microbial communities from Monterey Bay, California, USA - C0912_C43A7_35 (SPAdes) | ecosystem: Environmental > Aquatic > Marine > Intertidal zone | place... | reverse complement strand
TCATCTCCATGCTCATCTCCATGCTCATCTCCATGCTCATCTCCATGCTCATCTCCATGCTCATCTCCATGCTCATCTCCATGCTCATCTCCATGCTCACCATGAAAAGGGATGCCATAAATACTTTCAACACTATTGACCGACACTCCAAAGTAGCCCCAATCGCCTGTCTTCGATACTCCAAATTTCAACGCTTTATTTTCAAAATCAGAGTTAGCTAGGAAGCCTTCATCCTCTTCATGATCCTCTTCATGATCCTCTTCATGGTCATCGTGATCTTCGTCATGATCCTCATCGTGATCCTCATCGTGATCCTCTTCATGGAGAATAGCCCCGCTTGGAATATCAAAATTATCAAACTGAGAATTTTTATATCCAAGACTGATATTTAAACCACCGATATTATTTTGATAGGACAAATTATGCCCGTCGCCATCATTAACAGATTGCGCTTCAAGGCCAATCTTTAGTGCCGAGTCAGAAAAATCGTCTCGAGCAATAGTGTTATCAACCACATTGATAATGCCACCGATGGTGCCGTTAGCATAAAGTAGTGACGATGGACCTCTCACGACCTCAATCTGTTGGATGTTATTCAAGTCAACATCATTTACATGGTCAGCGCCAATTCCGGCAACATCCCGGACAACCATGCCATTATTGAGGACTTTTACACGATTTCCAGACATACCACGAATAATTGGCTGGCCAACACCTGAACCGTAATCTGCCGAGGAAACCCCTAGCAAGTCGTCCAAGGACTCCCCTAAACTCTGAGTAGCTGTCGTTTCAATATCCTCGCCAGTTACAACATGAAGTGGATTTTCGATATCACTCAAGGTTTGATCAATTAAAGAAGACGTGATGATCACTTCTTCTATCTCATTTGCAATTGTATTAACACTTAATAGGGTGCTCGCCATTACGGCAGCACAAATACGCGGGTTCATAGAACCTCCTGGAAAAATTTAAATTTAATATAATTAGTTGAAATTAAATCTAAATTTTTGGCGGAGCTCGAGAGAGGTATTCAGAGAATCGGGAGCTTAAAACCGCAGAGATCTGCGCCGTGGATAAATGTTCTACAGAAGGCAAAACAGATGGCAAAGCCAAGATCTGAGAAACTAAAGTGCCTTTGAACACATGACAGGTGTCGCACTCACCTTGAGCAGACGTTTGGGCAGAAACGGTATGGGTAAAATCATGAGCTAAATTATTGCCCACAAAAAGCACTGCCATCAGAAGCAGCAGCGCAGAAAACTTGTTGAGTTTGGAACCTAACACAATCAAAACCCTTAAAAACACCGTTAGAACCTATTCACGCGGCAGACTATAGATTATTTTCTGAGAATTTCAAACTTTTATAGCGTGACCGAATAAATTTTTTTGACCCAATCAGCGACAATGATCCAAAATAAAGGTCTCTGCGCAAGCAAAAATAAGTTGTTTGCGCTCTTCATTCATATTTTCGAGGGTTTTGCGCATAAAAGACAATCTTGGATTGTTCTTTAGCACCCCCATGTGCCGGCTAACAAATCGCCAATATAACCCGTCGACAACATTGCACCAGTCACCCTTTTTATAATCGCTCATTTTTATCATATAGTTTGACCCACAGATGTATGGCTTGGTAGCGAATATACCCCCATCAGCGAAGGTACCCATTCCAAAGACATTTGGCGTCATAACCCACTCAGAGGAATCTACGTACATCTCCATGAACCAACGATACACATTCTTAGGGTGAACCTCACAAAGGGTCATTAAATTGGATATGACCATCAAACGATTTATGTGGTGGGTATAACCATAGCGATCGGAGAAGTTAATCGCATCATCCAAGGGTGGTATCCCTGTCTCACCAGAATACCAGCTTGGATTCAATGCATTCGAAAAGTTAAAGAAGTTGCTCTGTAATTGTGTCTCGCCATGATGTTGGTAGACCCCTCGAATAAACTCTCGCCAGCCAACGATTTGCCGTAAAAACCCTTCAACCGAGTTAAGGGGAACGTCATTTTTCTCAGTGTATGCCAACACCTTGTCAATAATGTCTCGAGGGGTAATTAATCCCATATTTAAACCAGGACTAATTGCACTGTGAAACATAAAGGTATCAGTCTGCAAAATAGCGTCTTCATAAATACCAAAATTTTCAAACTTAACCTGTAAAAAGTAATCGATATTATTTAGGGCATCAGCACGAGTCAGCGGCATCCACACATCATCTATTTGGCCGGGATGGTCAGGGAATGTTTGCTCAATGATGAGTTTTAACGGTTCGACATACTGAGATTTAGTGGGCTTGTAAGAATCAGGTAACGTGAGGCCTTTTGGGATTTTCTTGCGATTATCTTCATCAAACGACCACTTACCCCCAAGTGGTTTTTGGTCTTCGTCCATCAGCAAGTCCAGCTTTTTGCGCACCTCTTTATAAAAGTTACCCATGCGCAACACCTTAGACTTACCTGTAAACCTCAGGAATTCCTCACGGTCTAACAAAAACATCGGTGAAGGCAAAACAGTTAAGGGTAAATTTTGTTGCTGTGCAAAGTTATGTATTCTCGTCTCAAAGTCTTTATCTTCGATTTCAAACACTTTCAGAGATGTGATGTCATTCTCTGCAACACAGGTCGCTAACTTTTCTTCATAGGTTTGACCAAAAGTCTCATGCTCAATATCTAGGTACTCCACCATACAATCTGCTGCGAGCAGCTCGTCCCGCTTTTCGCGCATTGCAGCCAAAAACATAAGTATCTTTAACTTATGATGTTTTTCATAGGTGCAAAGGCCAAGATCCTCTGCCATGAAAATGGAGCCACAGTCTGCTTGCTGGATCTCTTCGATGGGGAATAGTTGATTTCCTAGAAGAATGAGTAAAGTTTTATTTGGCATAGTATTCAGGCTCGTTTTAGGTGGTATACCCTGCACACCCCAATAACGATCACTTGCGTAGGGAAAAAGGGTATGTCGGCTAGCCTTTAGCGAGAGATCTTAAGCCTTAAAACACTGAAAATGACTACAAGTAAAATTCTTTAAAGTGAAAATAATGTACACCATCATCACCCTTAGCCTGCTTAACCATCGTTTGTGCCAATACCTCTCCTTTCACACTTCGATATTTAGATAGCGAGCCCACAAGCAAAGGGTCAATAACTTTTGATAACAGTTGGCCAACCTTTTCTGCACTTCTTTTTTCTTGCCTATCTCCAATCAATAATCCTGGCCGGTAGATATTAATACTTGAAAAGTTCAGTGATTTTATCGCTTCCTCTAACTGCCCCTTGGTGCGCAAATAAAAACTCTTTGAGTTTGCATCTGCGCCCACAGAAGACACTAAGCTAATTACCGATGCGCCTGATTTCGCTGCCATTTGTGCAATACCAAGACAATAGTTAAAGTCTACATTTCTAAATGCTGCCTGGCTGCCAGCGGTCTTAATAGTGGTTCCTAAACAGAGGTACAAATGATCACACTGCGGCAAGTCGCCGCTAGTCAACAGCTCATCAAAATCTACTTCAATAGCCTTTACGTTGTCTGGTAGGTCATTTGGTCTGCGTCGCAATATGGCGACCGGGCATTCTTCAACCAAAGCTAATTGCTTCAATACATGGCTGCCAACCAAACCGGTGCCACCTACAACAAGAGATATCGTCATTTCTTACTCCTAACAAACACAATGAAACATTACTAAGTAATCTAGACAACATATCACACATGGTAATTACTCTAGTTAATCTAGTGAAAATATTAACCTTAACTGGTTTAATAAGATCAAATAAAGTAAGAACAAAAATCACATGTTAAAAGCATAGGGTTCCCAAATGAATGACTTAAGTTGGCAAGAGTTTGAGCGCGTGGAATTGCGAGTTGGAACGGTTGTAACTGCCGAAGTATTTAAAGAGGCTCGTAAACCGGCGATTAAGTTAACCATTGATTTTGGGGATGAAATCGGTACGAGAAAATCCTCAGCACAGATAACAGATCACTACACCCCTGAGGCGTTAATTGGCAAACAAATTTCTGCAGTGGTTAATTTCCCTAGAAAACAAATTGGGCCCATTATGTCTGAATGCCTAGTCACGGGGTTTATTCAAGACGATGGTAGCGTCGTTTTAGCTGTGCCAGATAAACAAGTGGTCAATGGCTGTCGATTGGCTTAGATCCATTTAACATCAATGCAGTTAGTTCTGTGCTTTGGCGCTGACTTCGACCCATGACTAATTTTTTATTCCTATTCTAGCTGAACCCTATATGATGAAGTGATGAACACTTTTCTCATCTCAGTAGTTCTCAGTATCCTCGTATATTTGGGTGTTGGCTGGTATGCAGGCCGCAAGGTCAAAAATTTAGATGATTATTACGTAGCCGGGCGAAATGCGCCCACTTTGCTTATCGTGGGTACCCTTGTTGCCAGTTTTTTAAGCACCAATGCGTTTCTTGGAGAAGTGGGCATGTCCTATCAAGGCCATGGTCCATTAATTATCATCATGACTGGAGTTAACAGTCTGGGCTACGTAATAGGGGCGTTATTTTTCGGGCGCTATTTACGTCGTAGCCGCGCCCTTACTGTTCCTGAGTTCTTTGGGCAGCGCTTTCAGAGTCGACGCCTCCAAGCGTTTGCCGGACTTACTATTGTCATCGGTTTGACCTGTTATCTTCTTGCCGTCACCTGGGGTGTTTCTCTAATTGTCACTGAAGTAAGTGATATTTCATATACCACATCCATTATCATGGTATGGCTGGGTTATACAGCATTCACACTCTACTCTGGATCAAAAGGCGTCATACTTACAGACACCATTATGTTCGTGCTCTTCTCCACTGTAGCGCTGATTACTTTGTATTATATTGTTCAAGCAGGTGGAGGATGGGACTCCAGTTTAGAACAACTAGCAACTTACAAAGAAAAACCAGAGATAATTTCGTGGCATGGCGTTATCGGTCCCGACAGTACTTGGAAAACACCTGCAGAGGGACTAATTTGGGCTCTTATCCTAGGTGTCGCATGGGGTGTGGTGGTTGCAGTCAGTCCTTGGCAATCAAGCCGATATCTGATGGCAAAAAATGAGCATGTAGTCATCCGATCTGCCTGCGGTGCAGCAATGGCAGTTCTCCTTTTTTACCTTGTAATTACTTTCGGCGCGGCCGCAGTCAATCTTATCAACCCTAACATCGACCCACCTGAAAGCGCCTTAATTTGGGTTGCGATAAACATAATGCCCACTGTTTTAGGCGCTACGTTAGTGTGCGGTATTCTTGCAGCCGGCCTTTCTTCCGCCTCCACATTTCTATCTCTTGTTGGATTTAGTGCCAGTAATGATATTTTTCAGCACTCTAATGACCCAAAGAAGCAGTTGCGCTCTACACGATACACTATGATCGTCATGGGACTAATCATTGTCGTTCTCTGCCTAGTATTACCAACCAATATTTTTTGGATAACCTACTTTGCCGGACCAGTGTTCGCATCATCGTGGGGAGTGGTTGCTTTTATGAGTATTTGGAGTAAACGTATTACTGAAGCAGGCGCATTTTGGGGAATGGTCAGTGGATTCATGGGTAATGTTATTGCCAATTTGCTCACACTTTTTGCGGGTGTAGACCTACCTGTTTACATGGATCCAATCCTTGTTGGAGGTGCCATCAGTTTAATTACTGTACTACTGGTTTCCGCCTCTGGAAGCGTTAGCCTTGAATCACAAAACTTTCGGGAACAATTACACAAAGCTCCAACGAACAATCAGGATTCACAGGAAATAGCACGGACACTGATCTGGCCAAAGATGATGATCATCACCGGAGTGATTGTTGTAGCGCTATTAATTAACTTTTATGCAAAACCATATGAAAACGCAATAACAAATTATGAGTTACGTGCTGGAGAACAATTATGAGCGGAGAAATGGTACTTGCCATAGGTTACGGATCAATGATGATACTAGGAGGGTTACTCGTATGGTGGGACCTTTATAAGCCCAATGATGATTCTTCTGATTGACAAAATTATGTCAGCCCTTTTGCTTAAAACTCTACCCGACACTTAAAAAATCTAAATCCTTATGATCAGCTTAAATGTAACAACCCTGTTGGTTGTTCGCCCGATTAATTGGGTGTATAAACATATTCATCACCTTCCTCAAATTCTTCTGCTAGCGTTTTATCAACCATTACCGGCATTTGAGTTGTAGCAGGGTAAAGAGTTGTCACTGCATTTGCTTGATGATCAACCAACAACGCGTTTAATTCTTTGACCTTGTCTTGACGGACTGCGGCTAGATTATTTTGCTCTGTTGGGTCCTTTGCTAGATCAAACAACCAATACTGTAATCCATCGGTGGGTCTGTCATTAACCTGTAGCTTCCAATCCCCGTGACGCACTACCTGATAATGCCCATTCTGCCAAAACAACGTTTCTCGATCCCAACTTTGGTCGCCCTGACTCGTTACCAAAGGCAATAAGTTTACGCCATCTATCTCTGCCGCCTTTGACTGGGTAGCAGCTGCCGCTGCCAAAGTTGGCATTACATCAATGTGCGCTACAGGTGTGTCAACTACTGTGCCAGCAGTAATTTTACTAGGCCATTTAATCATCATAGGGACCCGCAGCCCCCCTTCAAACATGGTAATTTTCCAGCCCCTAAAAGGTTGATTAACCTCAGGTATACCGATGTAACCCGCGCCGCCATTGTCGCTCGTAAACATGACCAAAGTATTATCTGCCAACCCTTCCTGATCAAGAGTATCTAGGACTCGGCCAACACTTCGGTCAATCGCTCTAATCATCGCGGCATAAACGCGTTTACGGTGGGGCTGTATATCGCCCACCGCGTCATAATCTTCGCGGGTAGCCTGTAGTGGCGTGTGGGGGCCCCAATGTGCAAGATAAAGAAAGAAAGGTCTGTTCTTGTTAGCCTTGATGACATTAATAGACTCATCCGTCCAGTAATCAGTCAAATACCCCTTGGGTTTAAACCGATCATCATCTCCTGAATTGAAGGAGTTGGCATAGGTAAGAGCTTTCCATAAAAACTTATCAATGGGATCAAACGGAATCTTAGCATTTACTGTATTCGGATCATCTTCAGGAAGATACAGTGCACTTGCCATTAGCAAACTATCATCAAACCCCTGCTCATGGGGTGACATGCCATTGCTTCTTCCAAGATGCCATTTACCAATGTGTGCCGTGTAGTAACCCGAGTCTTTTAACGTTTCTGCAATCGTTATCTCTCCTGGAGGCAAGCCCTTTAGCTCATAGGGCGGTTGCTTAGCCTCCATTGCCTGGTCATAAAAAGCTGGCGGTAGGCTGAGATCCATATCACTACCAACTAGAGAAACCATCTTTGCCATCCCCGCGGGGGTTGGGGTGAATTCAAAGCCGGTGCGCGTGGGGTAACGGCCAGTCATCATCATGGCTCTGGAGGGTGCGCAGGTACTAGCGCCAGAGTAGGATTGATTGAAAATTGCACCCTCTTCGGCTAAGCGATCGATGCTGGGAGTTTGAATAATACCGCCCCCAAAGGTTGAAATATCGTTATAACCTAAATCATCAGCAACAATGAGAATAATATTAGGCGGACGCTCCAGATTGGGGATTCTGTTCTCACTTGGCCCTTGCTGCCAAGGTATATCACGCGGTTCAGACACCTCTACTGAAGAATAGCGATATTTAATCACTCCCAGTAATATTTCGGTACGGAAAAACCAGCCAATCGACGCTGTTACAATGACTAGCGAGATGATGATCGTCAGCGTTTTCCTCATACATTACCTCTTATATCTAAAATACTATTCACGTTATCTAATCTACCAAATTTTATAACGAGGCCCTCTTTGCTTGGGCTTCTTGTATGCCTGGGGTAGCCTACAAATTCTGTCCATACGAGTAGTACTTCCATCCGCATATTCCCATACCAGTTGCTCTCCTTCCCTGTAACGCTTGACAACAACCGGTCCCCAACCAAATACATGAAAATCCAGCACTCCTTTATTCCATTTCACGCCGGCAGATGTTCGAGGGCAATATTCTTTATCGCCAATGATAAACAGAACCGCACCATCAGTATCGTTTGAAGTCAAACCACCAGATCTATTAGGCCCCGCATCATGGATAATCCCCGCGGCGGTTACCACTACCCGCGAGCCACATTGCTCAACCCGCTCAAAATGACCTACCTTACCGGTCACAGCTTTCCATAATCCCCTAATATCATCTGCTTGCTCTGATAGAGGCTCTGTGCACTCTGACAAAATCGGCATAGGAAAATGGTCATAGCCACAATCGGGCGTGTTTCCTTTGGGAATATCTGCGGCTAACTTGCCACTCCCATCAAGGATCGGTAGTTCACAGTAATCAATTTGACTGCCATCCCCGGAGAGGACCAGAGGATTAATCGTCAACGGTGGTCTGGCTGAGAAATATAGCTGCCAGAATCCCAAACTGAAAAGCACGAGTAATCCCACCAATATTACTGCGATAATCTTTTTCATTAGCTAATACATCACTGACTTGAATATTTTCTAATATAAGACTTTTACATATTGACACTACTAATGTCAATATATTTTGGGCGGTTGCCTACTGTTAGATTTTAAAATTATTACCACTGTCAATCTGTGGTGTTAAGGCAAGTGCTTAGGCAACGTTTTCTCTCAATATTGAATGGCCTCACAACATTCATGAGACCGCGCCTATATACTCTTGCTGCAATTGATAATAAAGTGATTGGATCAGCAAATATGTAATTACAATTACCCTTAAATAATAGTTTAAACCTAAATATACCGATATCCGAGGAGCGCTAGTTTATACATGAGACATTACAATATTTTGATAAAAAAAATGGCCATAGCCACTCTCATTTCTGTATCAAGTAGCTGGGTATTTGCTTCCATAGAGAAAATTAATGCTCCCATAGTCCAGCCCGGCGCACCCGGTCAGCCATCACAAACTCTGGATGCTACTACCGCACTAGCTATCGCGGATTCATCCTACACTTCTGCCGATGTCCATTTCATGCAGGGAATGATTCTTCATCATCACCAAGCACTATTAATGTCACGTCTTGCATCTGACAGGACAAACAATGAGAACGTTTTAGATCTCGCTGGCCGCATCGACGTTTCTCAGGACGATGAAATAATGCTTATGCAAGACTGGCTAAAAGAGCGATCTGAGATGGTGCCTGACCCTGCAGATCATCATTCAAGTCACATGAGTCACGATATGGTTGGCATGGCTACTGCAGAACAAATGACAAACTTAGTCAATTCAAAAAGTATAGACTTTGATGAGCTGTTTCTGAGCTTGATGATTACCCATCATGATGGTGCCATTAAAATGGTCAAGGAATTACGAGATCAGCCCGGTTCAGCCTATGACCCATTACTAAATGAATTTGTTTCAGATGTAGCTAATGATCAAGCAGTTGAAATCGAACGTATGAATGAACTACTAGTAGGTCTTTCTAGCGATCCTCGGGCAGGTTTAGCGCCCGGTCTTTTCAACGCTGAAGAAGCAATTCTGAATCTAGAGCTAGTCGTCTCTCAGCGCAAGCCACCTGGCTTTTATGATCCTAATAATCCAGCAGCTCGTGGCGCGGCCGCTCTAAAAAATGAAGTAGATGAAGAGGACAAGCCCAAGACAACCCAGAAGTCAGCGAATGCTCTACGCTATCCTATGCTTAGTTTTTCTAATACTGACATGGCTTTTAGTGATGATCTCCTCGTCACTGGAAGCTACCATGGTTTTAACATGTATCAACTTCAAGACTCTGGTATCCCGAACTTAGTTTCTTCGGTTGTTTGTCCTGGAGGTCAAGGTGACGTATCCATAGTGGGCGATCTGCTCATTATGTCAGTAGAACAAACACGTGGCCGACTAGACTGCGGTTTACAAGGCGTGAGTGAAGATATCAGCGATGAACGTTTCCGAGGTATTCGCATATTCGACATCTCTGACATCACTAGCCCTGTCCAAGTTGGTGCTGTACAAACCTGCCGAGGCTCACACACACACTCAGTGGTTTCTGGCCCAGACGCCGATGGTAAAATACTAGTCTATAACTCAGGTACATCTAGTGTTCGAAAAGAAGAAGAACTGGAAAACTGTATCGATGGCACTCCGGGAGATGATCGAACCGCCCTATTTCGCATTGATGTAATTGAAATTCCTGTGGATGATCCTTCAAAATCCCGCATCATCGATAGTCCAACGGTATTCGCAGACCCTGAAACTGGAGCGCTTGCGGGCCTTTGGCGAGGTGGTGATCACGGTGATGACACTCAAGAAACATACCGCACAGATCAGTGTCATGATATTACAGTCTTTCCAAGTGCAAATTTAGCTGCCGGCGCCTGCTCTGGCAATGGCATTCTATTTGACATAACTGATCCACGAAAACCAACCAGAATCGATGCAGTAACAGATGCTGGCTTTGCCTACTGGCATTCGGCAACCTTTAATAATGATGGGACTAAGATACTCTTTACCGATGAGTGGGGTGGCGGTGGCCGAGCCCGCTGCCGTGCTTGGGATCCAATAACTTGGGGTGCTGATGCCATCTATGACATTATCGACCAAAAACTGGAATTTAAAGGCAATTATAAAATCCCAGCGCCACAGCTAGAGACGGAAAATTGTGTTGCTCATAATGGGTCTATTATTCCGGTACCTGGACGAGATATTTTCATACAAGCCTGGTACCAAGGTGGAATCTCGGTGATCGACTTTACCGACTCAGCTAATGCAATAGAAATTGCTTATTTTGATCGTGGGCCAATCGATGAAAAAGAGTTGCTAACTGGCGGATTTTGGTCGGTTTATTATTACCAAGGCGCTATCTATGGCACAGAAATAGCTCGTGGCTTAGATGTATTAAAGTTATTACCCAGCGAGTTCTTGAGTACTAACGAAATAGCAGCTGCTGCATTAGCCTATCCAGCTATGGGTCCAAGTAAATTATTCAATCCACAACAACAAATTCCAATGGCATGGCCAGATATGCCTATTGTAGCCAGTGCTTATGTGGACCAATTTGAACGTGCCAAAGCTATGTCATCAGTCACCGCAGACAATGTCCGACAGCTACTCTCACAGCTAGCTGGGCTTATAAAGGCAAATAAATCATCTGAGGTCGAAGAGGTAGTTTCTAGTATTAAAAAAGAAATGAAAAATGTTACTGCAGACCAAACCGCTGTTGATCGTTTCCAACGGACACTAGAGGGAATTGCATCTCAGTCACTAGCATCGAACTAAGCTGTGACTGAGAGCAAATGTTTTTCAAGGTTAGGTTAGGATGCAGGCTGTGATTTTAACCATCTTATCTGCAAGCTTAATCCAACCAAATAGATAACTAAAAATGCCAAATGAAACTTCAGAATAAGGGGATCCTCAAATGAATCCACAAACGGGTCCCCAATTGGCAGGCGCCTTAAGAAATCAGTAATTGCAGGTATCATATGAAATAGTAAAGTACTGGTGTAACCTAGGGCCTGAAAATACTTGGACAAGCCACCAAATAGCGTGAACTTTTCCATCACAATCCCACCAGCAACTGCCACTAAAGTTAGTACACCCAACCAATGTGCTATACCAAATCCACCTTGGTTGTATATCGCTAAAGACGACCCAGCGACAAAAATAGTAATGTACACATAAAGCCTTCCAGGCAAGTGCTTCATAGATATTACTTTATAGTGGCGCAACGTATAAAACGCAGTTACCAGTGCAAATACACCAAATATGGTGTGGAACCAACCTAATAATGTCATCTCTGGCATAGTTATTCTCTCAAGTTCGCGAATTTAAAAATCATTTTACTATTTGTGGGGCGTTACTAAATACTTCGCTCCCGTACCTTGCTTTGCGTAGGCCTTGATAATGTCAGGATTTAACATCTCCTCAAAGGAAATTTCCTGAGTGTAATGGCTAGCAAAGGTCGTTGTAATTTCTTTAGCGACCCGCTCACGCATCTGACCAAAGCGTTCCATTCCGATTCGTCCAATCATAGGAGTTAATAACCAGCCACCAAGTCCCCACTGCATTCCAAATGATCTGTTTAAAATCGTCGGCGATTGGTCCAGGCCACCGTAGATGTAAACTTGCTTATAGGTATCTGAACCGTAACGGCTATATTCTGTAGCCGTTGCATTAGCAGCAACCTCCATTGCCGCTAGAATCTGACCCGGAAGCCTACCCTCATTGCCACCACCGGTTGCATCAAATGCCAAAGTAGCACCTGTGGCTATTAACGCTGCTACCAGATCTTTGGTAAAACTCTCATCACTGGTATTGACCACATACTCTGCACCCAGATTCTTAAGCACCTCGACGTGCTCGGCCTTACGTACAATGTTAACAAGAGGAATACCATCATCTTTACAAATTTTAACCAGCATTTGACCAAGGTTTGACGCTGCTGCTGTGTTTACAATCGCTGTATGGTTTTCCATTTTCATGGTTTCAACAAAAGCTAGAGCCGTTAGTGGGTTTACAAATGAAGACGCCGCCTCCGCGGATGTTGTATTGTCATCCATTACTAAACAGCTACTGGCAGGTACACATCGGTACTGTGAGTACATAGCGCCACCAGCTACTCCGACTGTCTTGCCTATCATGTCTTTTACATTTGCTCCGGCATCGACAATAACACCAGAACCCTCATTACCTGCCTGCATGGGCTGGTCTAATCGCGGCGTCATCGCTTTCATCAGAGCAGGACGCACTTTCATTGAGGCGACAGTATCATCACCAGAACCTGAAACAGTCAAACTGTCTAGATCGGCTGCGAAGGTTGTCAGCAAAGCCAGATCTGATGGGTTGATTGGCGCAGCCTCCACCTTGATTAATACTTCATTTTCTGATGGCGTTGGTATTGCTACAGTAGCAATCGAGATGGTTATATCTCCTGCACTGGTCACTGTGGAGATGATCTCTCTTGAAGTTTGTTCTGACATACTGATTTATCCTTGTTGGTTTGTGATCTATGACGAATTTGTTTTTTTCGGATGGTATGATATATTGACTACAGTGTTTTTAACAAGTAGACAACATATTCATACTGGTATACAAAAACAAACCATGACTAAATGTTCACGCCCGTTGGTAAACGCTTTAAAAAGCCCCGTGGTAAATGCTTTAAAGTTGATCGGTGGTAAATGGAAAATTGCCATCATCTATAACCTGCAGGGCGACCCTGTCAGATTCGGTGAGCTAAAGCGAACGTTATCACCTATTACTCAGCAAATGTTGACTAAGCAACTGCGAGAGCTTGAAAGGGATTTATTAATCCATCGCAGAGTGTTTGAAGTAATCCCACCAAAAGTTGAGTATTCTTTAACAGAGTTTGGCCAATCTTTTATGCCTGTGATGGAATCACTATGCAGATGGAGCACGGAAAATAAAGACCTTATGCAAACCCTCTCTGAGGACATTAAGCAGTAGATTGTCAGCAACTCTTACAGCTTTGTTTTTGGAGTAATAGGTTTTGTTTTTGGGTTAGTTGCATTTATAAAAGTAGAGAATCTAATAAAAAATCTTAAAGTACAAGGCACTCTAACCCAAGACTTCAAAGACGAATAATTCTACTACCTATCAATGAATCTATTATTCACGTAGTAGTAAACGACTGACCGCATGTTTACCTATTTCACTTTCCTCAAAATGAATATCTCGCCAAGCTTTATCTCTGTAGCGCGCCGTTTGGTCACTGAAGTTTTCAGCACCTGGAGAGCCAGATTGGCTATAGGACAAAATAGCTTGAGCGCGAGGCCCAGCTTCGGTGAAACTAAGGGTCATTATGAAGCTAGAACCATGAGCAATATTGTAACCACTACTGCTCAGTGTTTGACTGTCCATTAAGCGGTCATTCGCTCCTGAAAATATGGGAGAATCAATATAAGGTCGGGTAACCTGAAGGTTAGCGATGCCCTCATGTCTGTTTCCACCATGCACTGGAAACGTTGTACCCGCACGATGTGCTTTTTGTATATCACCCAAAGGTATATCCAAGGCGATACCTTGATTATTGAGTAACTCCACAGCCTCTGCCAATGCAACTAATGGGCGCTCAGTTTGAACGAGCTCTGCGGGAGTAATTGCCGGTTTGGCTGCATCGAACTTATCTGCAAATAACTTTCCTGAATACTGAGTTGCTGTGTAATCATAACGAGTAAGCCACTCTCTGAATAACACTGCACCTCGACTATTTAGGTCATAACGATTATCCCAACTTGCCAAAATAGAGCACGCGTGGGCTAAATCAATCGAGACTTCATTGATTGTAACTTTTGGTGTATTTTCACATTGCTCAAGTAATTGAGGTTTAAGCAAATGGGCAGATAACCCTGAATTATCAAAAAGTGCTGTTTGAATCTCCTGCACGGAAAAAAGACCATCCTCCCCCCGAAAATCAAACCCATCTAGACCCTCAAGTAGGTGTATATTCATTCTAGTTCGAGCACTCCGTGGCGTATTAACAGCACCATATAACGGAGAATAACCCGTAGCCGGCTGCTTTGGGTCACTCAACCAGTAACTGTCATTGGCGTTAAAAACATAAAACTCACTTTCAATCATTGGCCGTTGCTCAAATGGCGTTGTGCCAGATATGGGAACATTTGGGTGAGAGATCCATTCATCTCGACGAGTGCTCCCATCAAGAATGACCAAGCCTTTGGTTAAATACAGTTGCTTTAACTGAGGTACCTGCTCGATTCGACCATTCCAAGCCTTAATTGCCTCGTCACTCAGGGCGCCCACGTTGCTATTATCCAAGTACACTGCTCGCCCCTCAGCACTGGTCGATATTGTGTTTACCCAGGGCATTGCGTTGTACATCTTGTGAGCTTCAATAAACTCATCCATAGACTGGGATTTCCCCATAGCCAACCACTGAGAAATGACATCAATATTGCCAGTATTAGCATCGCGAGCGGCATAAGCTGTTTTTTCAGTCCAACCAAGCCCAGGCATCTGAACAATAGGTCCATGGTGGCTAAACCAAATCGACATGGTCTTTTTTTGAATGCCATCATCAGTTTGAATATTGACGGTTACATCTCTAGACACAAGGGATCGCCACTCCCCTTCATAGCGGTATTGAGTTGGGTCTTCAGGGTTTAAGGTAAGCTGATAAAGAGTGATGCGCTTAGAATCTGACACCGTGTGTGTCCATCCAATCGCGTTATTAAAACCAACAGCAACTCCCGCAGTTCCGACCAAATTTGCACCATACACGTCAAGCTCGCCTGGAATGGTTAAATGCTTTTCCCAAAATCGGTTAGTTCCGTACCAAGGATAATGAGGATTCGCTAACAGAGAGCCCTTGCCATTTTCAGTGGCTTTGGCACCAAATGCCCATGCATTAGAACCCATACCCTCAAGGCGAATAGCATTTAGAGCAGCCACTTGCTGAGACTCAGGAACTTGTAACACAACCTCAACGGAAGGTGGCTGAGCTGCAACAACTGCTCCTGACATGCGTGTGATGGTATAAACTGAAGCAACATACTGCGTCATGAATTCTTCTGCAGTGGCCGGGCGAACCCAAGGATCCTGATCACACCAAGATCCGAATTCCCCATCGGAGTCCTTGAGATATCGGTTGTAACCTGCCGCATATCCTTCAATCCATTCTTTAACCTTTTCAGGCTGAGCATTTAATGCCTGACGGCCCTTGTCCGGCATATTTAAGGCTTTCATTACCATATCATTGTGCACATAGTTACTTTTATTTCCTGCGCCCAGATACTCCGCACTTTGCCCTTTAGTCGACATTAACGCTAGCGCCATATTACATACATGATCTTGTGCTGATGCATAAGCTTCACCATATCCAAGACTACCGTAATCCGCGGCTTTAATATGAGGAATTCCAAAGTCCGTACGTGTTACTTCAACCTCGTATCTCAGTGGTTCATTAACAGCTGGCTTGCATGCAACCATAGAAAAATAAATGGTGCCGAGAACAACGAAGCGAGTAATTTTTAAAATCATGAGCACAGCCCTTTGTATGAGTATTTACGACGCGAAGAACATGAGTTGATAGATAGTTTTACTTTACAGATGTTACACAAGATAACTTCTATTCGATAATATATAAATTACCTTACCATAACTACACATCGAACGTTAAATTTACATGTGCGCTCCTAGTAAGCTAGAATTATCGCATGAATCTACTGAATAATGAGAACCTCAAGTGGAGGCGATACACTGAAGGGGACGCTTTTGACTACCCCATAGATTACTCTGACGCCGTCCTTGATGTGCGAGAAGACGGACGCTTGGAAATTTTGGTTAAATGGGAACCAAATTGTTATTGTCATTTCCATAGGCATACCGCTGAGACCAGCTCTCTTGTTCTAGAAGGTGAGCTTCTTGTTACAGATATCGATATTGAGACCGGCAAAGAGATTGGTCAGCGAGCAAGAGTTGCAGGAGATTTTGTACATAAACAGCCAGGCGATGTACATATGGAACAAGGAGGTGCCAACGGAGCTCTTGTCCTCTTCAATATTTATGCACCTTCGGAAGAAGGTAAACTAGCAGAAACATTGGAAAAAGATGGCAGCGTGATAAGCACCTCAACCATAGAAAAGATTCTTAGAAAACGTACCCAATAATCTTTTTCACTACATGTCATCTCCATAAGGCCACAAACGTCACAAAACTATCCCTAAAAACTATATTAACAACACACTAATATTTATTTAGTAATTGGCTAACCCAACCACTCGAGAACATTAGAATTTTACCTCTGAATTACTGCTAACTGGTGGACAAGCATGGACAGGTGCTGAAACTGCTAAAGAACAGTTGATATAAAATTTAATATGGCATAATGTATGTCATATTAATCGTGAACTTAATGAGGAACCTGTAATGACCATCATCAAAAAAGCGATTATCGCAATAATGAGTTTAGTCATTATTGCTTTCATTACTTTACCCACTATTTTGCATAAAGCAGGTCTGCATCCTGAATATAATGGCCAGACCGCCAACTTAACGGATAAACGAGCATTAATTATTACCACCAGCCATGCTGTCCTTAACGCCCCCGGTGAAAATACCGGAAAGGCCACTGGTGTTTTTGGATCGGAATTAACACATCCCTATTACACCTTTACCGATGGCGGTATGAAAGTAGACGTGGCCAGTATAAATGGCGGTGAAATCCCTATAGATCCGGAATCTTTTAATAGGGTTGTTATCACTCCAGAAGACAAACGCTATCTAAAAGACTCTGTATTCCAGGCTAAAGTCAAAAACTCCATCCCCATCTCAAAAGCCGACTTTACTCAATATGACATTATTTTCCTTTCAGGGGGTTGGGGTGCCGCATACGATCTTGGGCAATCTGAGCTACTGGGCGAAAAAATTAGTCAGGCCTACTATGCTAACCTATCGCCAGTCCTCGGCGGAGTTTGTCACGGTGTATTGGGTTTAATTCAAGCTAAAGATAAAAATGGTCAATCATTAATTGCTGATCGCAAAATGACTGGAGTGACTGACAAACAAATTAAAGAATTGGGAATTACTCTAACACCTCTTCACCCGGAAACAGAATTACGCAAAGCAGGTGTGATCTTTGAGAGCAATACGGCCCTCATAGATTTTTTTGCTACCCATGTCGTGATTGATGATGAGCAGCGTTTTGTAACAGGACAGAATCAGAATTCCGGACTGGAGACCTCCCACAAGATGATGGCGATTATTTCTAAGAGATGATCGCTTCTGTCATTGTACGATGACAAAAATATTTTGAAGAACTTGTATGCATAGACTAATGCTTAACTCACACAGGGCTATTTTTTCTGTAGTCCTTTTCACGTTGCTATTGTCATCATTGACAAGAGCCTCAGCGGCAAAACCAAATATCATCGTCATATTGGCTGATGATTTGGGCTATTCAGATATCGCATCGTATGGGAGTGAGATCAGTACTCCCAATCTAGATCAACTCGCACAGGAGGGTCTGCGCTTTAGCCAATACTATACTTCGGCCAGCTGCGCTCCTACCCGCGCAATGTTGCTCACCGGCGTCGACAGTCACCGAGCAGGAGTTGCTAATATTTCTGAGGCACTCACACCAGCACAGTCACACTCCCCGTTTTATCGCGGCACGCTCAACAATAATGTGATCACTATTGCGCGATTATTGAAAGACGCTGGTTACCACACCAATATGACCGGCAAGTGGCATTTAGGTTATGAGGACCCCTCTCTAATGCCAAGCAATCGAGGGTTTGAACAAACCGTTATGATGCCTTTTTCTGGCGGCGATAACTGGACTCAACAACCCTATATACCGCACTATCAAAAGACACTGTGGTTTGAAAACGGGAACGAAATTACGCTACCAGAGAACTTTTATTCCTCTAAATTTATTGTCGATAAAGCCATTAAGCAAATTGAAAACCATCGCAGCGATGAGCAACCGTTTTTTTCCTACCTCGCTTTCCAGGCTGTGCATATACCAGTACAAGCACCTAAAGAATATACCGACAAATACCTAAATACGTATCAGTTTGGCTGGAGCGAACTGCGCGCCAAGCGTGAACAAACTGTTAAAGACCTTGGACTGATCCGAAACGATGCTCCTATTAAGACTATGACTAGCACGCTGGACTGGGAAGGTTTAACAGCAAAGGAAAAACAATTTAATAGCAAGCGCATGGCCGTCTATGCGGGTATGGTTGATGCAATGGACTTCCATATTGGCCGATTAATTGAGTATTTAAAAGCTATCGATGAATACGACAATACGGTAATCATTTTTACCTCCGATAACGGCCCCGAACCTTCCGACCCTGCTGCTGCCAATAGTGTACTGTTCCCTATAATCAGAGAGTATATTTTGGGCTACAACAATGATTATGAAACACTAGGAGAGCGTTACAGCTTCAATACCATTGGCGCCAGCTTTGCGAGTGCCGCTGCATCTCCGTTAGGGCATTACAAATTTCATTCCGGCGAGGGTGGAATGCGCGTTCCAATGATTATCAGCGGACCTATACTCCCAGAGCAATTGCAAGGCCAAATTAGTCACAGTAAAGCTTTTGTTAAAGATCTAGCTCCAACTATTTTGACGATCGCCGGCACCCATCATCCCGGTGTCGAATATCAAGGCAAAGCCATTGAACCTCAAACTGGAAAAGATTTAGTACCCGTAATCACAGGCCTTCAAACAACCGTTTATAGCGACAGCGATACTATTGCCTACGAAATTGGCGGCAATGCCGGCTTAATTAAAGGGGATTATAAGATCACTTTTAACCGCAGTGAGCAAAGCGATAACAGCTGGCACTTATACAACCTCAAACAAGATCCTGGCGAAGTCCAAGCAATTGAAAATCAATATCCTGTCATCTTTTCTGACCTGCTTAGTCAGTATGAAAAATATATGCAAGAGAATGGAGTTATCCCAGTACCAGATAATTACGACCAAGCCAAGCAGGCTGGCCTCAATGGACTTAAAGAAAGACTTAGAGCAACGATAAATAATAACAAGGGCGCTCTTTTCTTATTACTAATGCTATTTATTGTCGCCGTCAAATGGAAAAATGTTAAGCCGTATTTATAAACATATCTAAAACTCAATGATTCTAATTCAAAAGACTACCCGACTGCTCTTCTTGAAGAAACAACATAAGTAGCTAGAATTAAGACAATAATTGAATCGAACACTACTGTTACCTCTAACTTGTCGATATAGTTTGTCCCAACTATTAAGACAAGCAACAAAAATCCTATTTTACTTATCCTAACTATAATATTGCACAGCATGTGAGAGCCTTCATTTTTATTCGCGCGGTGGCCCAGGAAAAAATCGGTTGGTGCGCTGCTGATAAGTAATGTAATCTGGGCGCTTTCGCGCTGAATAATACTCTGAAGGTACTGCGCCAGTGAGATGAACCAAGGTGCTGTACATCATTCTCGAAGTAAATAGTAAACCTGCCCCAAGTAGCCCCCAAACCATTGTACTTTCTGCACTCTGAAGCACCCACCAGGAAGGTATTGCCGCGATTATTAAGCCATTCCAAACCATCCACTCAGCAAAATAATTAGGGTGTCGACAGAAACGCCACAGGCCCACATTACAGACTTGACGTTGTTTACCCTGCTTTTTCATTTCCTGCAAAAAGGCTAATTTTTGTATATCTGCCAAGGTTTCCATGGCAAACGCAAACCCCCAGATTATTAAACCAGCCAGCTCAAATCCGGAGAGTTTAGAACTAGTATTAGATGCAATAATAAATACCGGTAATGCCAGAAAGGATGCATTGGCCAAGCCCTGAGAAATGGCGTCAACCTGCAGGGCCAACTGCACATTGGTCTTACCACTTTTTTTCCAGCGCCTTCGCTGGTATTGATAACGTGGGAATTCTTTTTTCAACAGCCCCATGTGCCACATTTTTAAGGCACCCAAACCCATTCGAAGGCCAATCAAAATAACAATTGCACTTACCACTAAGGAGCGCAGCCAATAGCCACCGCTGAGCCAGTAACTGACCAAACCTAATAAAACTAGACCCCAGGGCCAACCAATATCAACATAGCTCATACGCTCAGTTCGCCAAATGGGTATGCAGACCACCAGCGTAAACAGCAACAACTGCCCGAGGCCATTGATAAGGCCTAAGTCTGAAAATGAAGAACTATAGAGAATCAGAGCCCATCCAAATAGAAATGGGTACAGAGGACTTAAATATTTCTTTGAACTTTTCATTCTACAAAGGCTCTCTGCGTCGCCAAAAAATTAAAAATATTCCCATAGCTAACTGCCATGCACCGTACAGAAGAATGGTAAATAGCGCCATATCCGCAACAGGATTGCTCTCCCCAGCGACTGTTGGAAAGAGCGACACCTTAAGTAAGAAACCTAGGTTGATATTTCTGACCACAACTTCCATCTCTATGGCTCTATTATCCTCATTAGCTAGACCAAAGCCCTTAATCAACCATATACCCACTAGGCTGAGGCCAAGAATAAATGCACAAAGAACGGCAATATCATCGCCCGATGTATTGGCAAAATTGAGTCTACCAGCGCCTAGCGAGCCGATGACTATGACCCCAATGCCAACCAAAGAACCCTTAATACAAAGATTAGAAAAGGGTTCCGCGTAATTGGGTAAGCGTTTTAAAAAAACCATACCTAACCCAAGCGGTAAAAGCAGACAGAGGCCTATCTCAACAGCAACTTTTTTTGCCGGCATCACAAAGCTATCAGTCATATAGTCAGAGATTAAAAAGTCTAAAATCATGGGTGTGGTCACCAGACAGGCGACCGAGGTCAGAGCGGTGATACTGATAGAGAGAGGCACATTGCCGCGTGCCATAAAGGTAAATATATTGGACACTGTGCCGCCAGGAATAGAGGCCACAATAGCAATGCCGATCACCATACCCGGAGGTAGGTTAGTTAGTGCGACAAACCCAAGGGCAATCAGTGGCACCACAATGAGTTGCAACAATAAACCAATAGTGGCTGCCTTGGGCTGCATTGCGACTTTTTTAAAATCAGCAATTTGGAGACCAGCACCCATACCAAGCATAGCCAGTACAAGCTGCACAGCAGCCACCCAGTATTCGTACTCTATGTACCAAGCAATCATAAATGTCCTCAGCTGCTGGCTTCGTATGCCAACTTTTAATTTTTGTTAGTGTATGAGACTACATTAAGTAAGCTGTGTTAAAGAGCATAAAAAATAGTTTGTAACTACTTATAACTTTTTAAACATCAAATATTTACAAGGTTTCAAATTACGCAATTACAAATTACTTATTACAAATCGAAGCATACCAAACTATTGGTGCTTTGATAGCAATCTCCATAACAGCAAAATAAATGCACGACTCCCCAGCACCTCGCGCAGTTAAAATCACAATAATTGAAAGATTTTTTATAAGCGATGATTTCATAATAGCGAGTGTGAGCATGGGGACCACTGACGGCGATATCGGTGAAGCCTTTGGAGACTTTTCTTCCTCTCACTCAGCTACGTTGCCAATTACAAAAACCCCCACAAATTGCGTTATGGGGGTTTTTATGGGCCTGGCACAGCCATTTTTTGGCTGTCAGGGGCGACTATAGGCTTAAAAGAGCTTCAAAATTCTTTGAATAGAAACTGTCCAACTCCTCTGATGTCGCCTGCACGGCATCAAGACTGCGCTCGAAGGCGCCGAACGGATCTTTGCCACCCTCTGGATGTGGATAATCTGTATTAAACATCAACATGTCTTTACCAACATTACGCATAACCCAGCCGGCATCCTCAAAATGCAATGGCGTGGCTTTCACCTGGCGTTGCATATATTCAGAGGGCTTGAGTGATAGCTTTCTTAAGCCCAGATCAAATCTGCCTAATTCAGCTGCACCGATATCTAGATTTGACATACAAGCTGGTAACCAATTTGAGCCTAATTCAACTAAACCAATTTTAAGTTTAGGAAAGCGCTCAAGGACACCATCATAGATCATGCAGGCCAACCAACGCTCAATCGAATGGTGTAAAACCGGTAGATCTTTGGGAGAAGTGGTTTCAATATTCATTGACTCGGGGGCCAATTCTCGCTTTACACCAGTGTTACGATAGTCATCGGTCAATTTCGCGCCACTGCCAATATGTAATGTAATTGGCACACCTGCTTCTTGTAACACGGCCCAAATCGGGTCATATGCAATATGTGATGGTGCGCGACCATCCACTGCATCTGATGTCATCCAGAAGGCTTTAATACCCATCTTGATAGCTTTTTTAGCCTCCTGTAGAGCCTTGACTGGATCTCTTAACGACAGATATCCCACCGCTTGTAGTCGATCGCTATCGCTGGAGCAAAAATCGACCATAGCTCTATTCATGGCATCACAACCACCCCATACGACCTTTTCGTCTTTAGATCGGGCAAAACGGGACACGAACACCAAACCCGGAAATACTAGCTGCTTGCTGATTCCAGCGATGTCCAATGAATCAGTACGCTCGATATTATTAACCGCACCATATGCACCGATCATGTTACGCTTGCCCTCACTACCAAAGATATCTGCCTTTAAACTCTCTGTCATGGAAGGGTCATTGCCGGCTAGGCGATTATGGGCCTGATCTATCAGTGGCTTGAGCTGTGGAACATTTTCAACTCTGAAAAACGGCTCGTCTAAATTAGCCCTGACGTACTCCGACGCATAGCCTTCGATCCAACCGTCATACTCGGAAATATGACTATCTGCGTCGTGAATTGTACGATTTACTTGATGTGCGCTTTGTTGATTCATTGGTGACTCCTCTTATATATTTTTTTACAGGCTTTGGTGCACTGCTTACATCACAGTTAGATGAACACTATAATATATTACACCTTTATTATATAGCTTATATAATAAAATTTTAAACCTAGAAATTAGTCCGTCAATGCGTCATAAACAAACTGTTGAGAGATTTTTCTAAAGTCCGGATTTACCGCTGGTGGTGGCTTTGGAAACTGCTGCACCATGCCAATAAAAAACAGATCATTCTTTGAGTCAATCCAAAACCAGGTGGACGCTGCCCCACCCCAAAAATAAGAACCATCGCCATAACCTGATATCTCAGATGCCTCGCCCATGATGATGCCAAAGTTCAATCCAAAGCCAACTCTCTGACTGGTTGTGCCAGTTAAATTTCCAGTGGAATCGATTGTTTGCGAATCTGTCAGCACATTTTTAGCCATTAGATCTATACTTTTTTTGCTTAGAATTCGCGCACCATCAAGTTGCCCGCCATTGAGCATCATTTGGCAAAAGCGAGCATAATCAGCCATGGTCGACACTAGGCCTCCGCCCCCTGACTCCATGCCGCGAGTCTCTTTGCGATAGGAGATATCCCCCAAAATATTAAACGCCGGCTCTGCAAATGGCAGTGCTTGAAAGTTTTTTGTAACTGGATGGTAGCCAAACACATCCGCAAGTCGCTCGGCTTTCTCTGCTGGGACATAGAATGCCGTATCGACCATACCCAATGGCTTAAATATTTTTGACTGGAAAAACTCGCCCAAGCTCATCCCGGAAATACGTTCAACGATTGCACCCTGCAAGTCTACTGACACCGAGTAAGCCCAGGCCGTTCCTGGTTGATGCATGAGCGGAATCGTGGCCACTGTATCGACCAGCGATTGTAAATCTGGTGAGGCTAAGACCGCTTTTTTTCTGAACTGCATATTGCTTGGATCAGCACCGCTAATGCCATAGCCAAACCCAGCAGTATGACTCATAAGTTCGCGGATGGTTGGCTGACGTTGCAGGGGCTCTAACTCTACATTGCCTTCGAGATCATAGCTCTTGACCACCTCCAGGTTCTCAAACTCAGGAATAAATTTAGACACCGGATCATCCAAAGAAAATGCACCCTGCTCATGCAATATCATCATTGCGACACCGGTTATCGGCTTGCTCATGGAGTAAATACGATACATGCTATCCTGAGTAATAGGCTCTCCATTAAGCAGGTCACGAACACCGGCCTGTGTGTAACTGGCAACTTTGCCATCATGCACTAAAAGTGTGGCAATACCCATGCTGTCACCTTCGACCACAAATTGGCGCATGCGCGACTCAAGAGCGGCTATTTTTTCAACATCTACACCTGTCACTGCGGGATTAGAGGTTAAATCTGGGAAGGCGGAACCGGTAATTTTTGTGCAGGCACTAAGGTTTACCACCAGCAATCCAGTTAATGTGGCAGTCTTGAGTAGGGTTAATATATCTCTCATTGTTGTTCTCTCTATCGTTATCGTTAATTTCTAGTTTGTACTCTAGTGGCGTTGACTACACAGTCATCTTATGGGGCGTACCAAATCGGTGAGGAATATGCGCGCTCCTGGATTACCGCAGGACCTCGATCAGGCTTAACCATGCCCAGTGCCAGCGCGTCAGCCAATGCGTGCCTTGGAGTTGGGATTTCAATAACTCGAACATAATAAAATGCTGAGAGCTCGGGCTTAAAATCAGGATCTCGCCAAACCGTCGAAAGAAGTGGAGCACCTATAGAATTTGTATAGGTAGCCGTTTCCAAATTAACCGTGTTGCCTATGGCCGCTAGTTTTTTACCTACACCCAAACGATCTTCGCCAGCCCAGGCTACGTCATAGACCTTCTCAAACGACTGGCCTTGCGAATCAACCCAGCCTTTGATTACCTGCACCCGGTCAAGATTAGCGCCTTTTGAATCACTGCCTGCATGAATCAAAAAGCTAGGCGGATTGGTCCCTTTACGTTCAGGTAGATCGCCCCCCATTGGCACCCCCTTGGTATAGCCATTTGTAGGGTAGCTTTTATGATTAAGATCTCGCTTATTGAAATCCCAGCCGCCAAACACCCGCAAATAGATACGCGGTCCACTGGTGGCATAAACCTCACGGCGCTTAAATGCCTGCATGATTGAGGTGCGATCATTGTAATCTGCCCAAACTGCCGCCAGCCCCTGAGCTGCCATCGCCCAGCCGCTTGTCGCATCAGGGCGATCAGGATTTATTAACTTCCTCTCTGGCGTACCATCCCTTGCCATCTTACCGTGAAAATTTTGCTCCTCTGCTGAAGCCATGCCTGTGTGTGCGTCTGTAGAACCAATCATGCCAAGCTTGTAGGGGTTGGTACCTAGCGCTTGCTCCAACTTGAGACCGCGTCGCAACCCACTGCGCAAGTAATCCCCTTGAAGCGCGTTATAGCCCTCGTTTTTAGCCTGAATGTGATAGGCGTAGGTTTCAAAATCGGCAAACTCATCATTCGGTGACAAGCTAGAAATAGTCTCGCTATCGCCTTTGATTTGGGTGACTTCAGCTACTGGCTCCCATTTGGCTCGAAGCCTGGCATATTCCGCATCAACCGGTACGTCCTTGATAGTGGTCACCGGAAACATATAGCCTTTTGAAATATTGGAATTGTGTGGAATGGCAATGAACTCAGCATTGGTGTTTTCACTTACATCTTCTAACCAATTCCACAGATCCTGTGGATAAGCGCTGTCGCCTGTATCGAAGGGACGAAAGGTTTTAGCAGTCTGAGCATCAGCATCGGTAAATACCACGCGATGCAAATTGGCACCACCGGGGATCGGGCTCCATTCCCAGCCGATCATGGCGGTAAACTTTCCAGGTACGTTGTGCTTGTCGGCAAGATCTGCTGCCTCTTCCCATGCAGTGCGCGCCATAAGTCGCGAATTGGGGATCGCCTCCTGATAGAGTTCGGTGGTTTTGGCTGAATTAACTGGGTCGCCATCGTACAATTTGGCGATTCTCATCATCACCCTGTAAAAGGTATTACTGTCGATAGATTCACGAATCAGCTTTTCCATGCTGTCTTTCTGCTTCAATTCATCGCTATTAAGACCATGTTCAGGAATACCCGAGTTATAAACAGTACGCATTACCCCTAAAAATTCTGCATGATCAGCAATGACTAAAAAGTCCAGCTTCTCTTGAATGCGGATTCTTGCTCTATGATAAGGGTGCACCACTGGCAGGCCCTTTGCGTAGCGATAAGCCGTGTCAACATCAGCCGATTGGTTGCCGCGAGGAAAGGCATCAAACGAATTTGATGTATGCACATGAGTATCACCCCATAAAAGCTCTCTAGCATGACTCATGACTGGGGCGCAAAATAATCCGATCATCACCATTTGTAAGAGCATTTTCATTTATAGGCCGCCTCTTTTATCATAGGCTTTGACTGAAAACGGGCCATCTAAATCGATAGGCTGACGCAAGGAAAAAATATTGCCATCAACATCGCGAGCATAGGCCTGAATAAAGCGGCCTAACTTGACCGGAGGGCTAAAAAAATCAACTCCGAGCGCTTGGAGTCGTTGATATTCCGCTTCGATATCACTTACCTCCAGAGAAAATGAGTAGCCTAGAGATGTTGGTTCTCGCTCTATCGTACTCTGTGGAGTGGGCGGATTTAGAAACTGTAAAATCTCCATAACTTTGGACTGACGGTTAAGTCTGAACCAGCCAATTTGTACCTTGGCATTATCAATATCAAACAGGTTGTCACCAAACTCACCTACCGGCACCTCAACTATTCTGTGGGGGTTGGTCTGAAAAACCTTATGATAAAACTGCATCAGTCGATCCCTGTCAGGGGTGAACAGCGATACCTGAGACATCCAAATTGGCTTGTTATCCTTATCCCAATTGTCCAGATACCCCGCATGTTTCAGTAGTTGTTCGCCATCGAGCTCCTCCATTTCAAGAAGATTACCTTCTGGATCATAGGCATAGACATAGCTCACGCCATAGGTAGGCGAATACACTGGTTTGTCATGCCGATTCAAGAATCTGGCACCCTGGGCAGCAAACTTTTCAAATAACGGTTGATCTATAGGCGATTGATAACAGGTATGTGACATACCTGGCCCAATAACGGGCATATCAGTCAAAGTGACAGAGTCATTATGGGCAAATTCACTGAGCTCCAGAACCCAATTCGGAGCTTGCAAAATTGCTGTCCGTACCTTTACATTGTCGCGAGCAAAGAGAGTGTCGGCCGATGCATCATTTTCAAAGGATTCTTTATGGATCACCTCAAAACCAGTCGCCGCCCTATAAAACTCCAATACCCTGTCAAGGTTTTGTACAGACAGACCAATGTGGTTTACTCCCTCAATATCTGTGGCGGAATCAACCAGTACAGCATTGGGATCAAAGTCAAAATCTATAGTCATTTTATAAACCTCTTCTTTTTTGTAATTGTTAAAACGTCAATGACTGAATTTTTACTGATTGCCGCCTGCGTCTGCTCATGGCAGTAGTCAATCAGCCAAAATGTAATCGTCGATACTTGCCGCTAAAATATAAAAGTGGGTCACGGTGCGGCTCAAACTTTGCTCTCACCACTTCACCAATAAATATGGTGTGGTCACCCTGAATAATCATGTCTTTTTTTATGCATTCAAAACTCGCTAGCGATCCTTCAATAATCGGTACATTTTGCTCCCAGGTACTCCAATCAATGTCTGCAAAACGATCAACCCCCTTAGAGGCAAATAGGTTTGAAATAGACTGCTGCCCAGTATGTAACACATTAATACCAAATGATTTTTCAGCTCTAAAAGCATCTAGGCTACCTACATGATTACCTAGACAAATTGATACTAACGGCGGGTCGAGAGAGACCGAACTAAAGGAATTGACTGTCAAGCCAATCGGTTTTTTCGTATCATCAAGCGTGGTTACCACAGTGATTCCAGTGACAAAACAACCCATTGCATCTCTCAGAGTTCGAGCGTCTGAGCCACTCACATATTGTAGTGGTTGATGGGGCACATGATTTTCTAAAAACTCTAATACCAGAGCACTGAATTCATCCCCCTTATCGAAAGCAACATAGTTGCCAGCCCCTTCAATTTCCGAGACCTCGGCTTGGAGAATTAATTCAGCGAAACGTTGCGTTGCGTCGGATGAACTTATTTGACTGTCGATACCGCGTACTAAAAGCGTGGGTAGTTTCAAGTTCTTGGCCGCGGGCTCAAGTTTGTTCTGCAATTCAATAAAATCGAAGCCACCTGCAAACAAACCTTGATCAAAATCCTCAGTGGATGCTCGCTCGCTGACTGTTTTGGCAATACTTTTGTTGTTGAGGCTTTGGAACTCAGGCGGAGGGTTGGTCAAAACCAGTCCAGTGGCAATGGGTGCGGAGGTATTACCCAATGCTGCTAAGCCGATCCAACCGCCAAAATTTGAGCCCACAACTACGGGGCGAGACTCCAACTGAGCCAAAACTGCTACCAAATCACCCATAAACGCATCTAGACTGTAATTGCAGTCATTGGGGCTATCACTGCCACCATGTCCTCGCAAATCTAAGCTAATAACATAACGACCAGCCTGCGCAAGCGCCTTTGCAGCACTAACCCATACCTTACGGGTCTGCGTTATACCAGGCAGCAAAAGTACGCAGGGATGCTCTTCGCTACCATACTCATCCGCAGTTAGCACCAAACCACCAACGCCAATAAACTCTCTCATATTCATCCTACTATTGCGTAAGTGCGGTGACGCTCGGTCGTACCCCAACTGATTGGTACCAGGCATTTAGATTTTCTAAACTCGACTCAGGTTTTAGGTCTACCATCGTGCTAGCGAACTCAATCGCTGTATACAGGGTAATATCGGCAATAGTAAACCTTTCACCTGCAACATAAGCATTCTGCGCAAACTCACGATCCAAGCGCTCAAAGTAATTGCGTGCCGCCACATCGCTGGCTGCCTTAGCTTCAGGTATCTGTGTGACCAACCCTAGTTGAGCAACGATTGGTCCATTTACCCAGGAGATACCTATTTCACGCCACATCTCGAACTCAATATGTCGATTTCTAGACTCAATATGGCCCAGCTCGAAAGGGCTGGTCCCAAGCAAATTTGGCTCTGGGAAGATGGCCTCTAAGTAACGACAAATTGCCACAGACTCTGGAATACATCGGCCATCTTCTAATTCGAGAACAGGAATCTTGCCACTGGGATTCTTCTTCAAAAACTCGGATGATTTGTGTTCTCCCCTACGCATATCACAGGCAACTAGTTCGAGCTCAATGCCCTTCTCGTTGGCAAATATTTTTACTCGCTTGGGATTTGGTGCATTCGGAAAATCATATAGTTTCATCAGTCGCTCCTGTTTGGAAAAGGGTTGTTAATAATCTTTCTAGTAGTCGATAAAGATTCAATAGTCAGCCACTTTCACTAATTGTTTGCCCAGATTGGCTCCGCCCAACAGGCCGATAAACGCCGCCTCAGCACTATCTAAACCCTGCGCTATAGTCTCGGTATATTTAATCTCACCGTTTAGTACTTTTTCCGTTAGCAAGCCGGTAATCTGGTGATATTGATCGTGCCACTCTCTGACCTGAAAATACCGGAATTCAGGTGGCTCCGACAGTGCACCAAAAATGTCCATTGGTGTCTCTGCAGTGTTCAAATCCTTTGAATTATAGGCCGACACATATCCACAAATTGGCACCCGTGCGCCCTTGTTTAGCAAGGGTGCAACAGCTTTGGCCACATCGCCACCGACATTCTCGAAATAAATATCTATGCCATCAGGGCATGCACTTTTAAGCCGGCCGGCCAGATCACCAGCTCTATAATCAACCGCTGCATCAAAGCCCATTTCATCCAATAAGAACTGGCACTTTTGTGCGCCCCCAGCGATACCAACGGTACGACAACCTTGCGCCTTAGCAAGCTGTCCGACCACAGTACCCACTGAGCCGGCAGCTGCAGAAACTACTAAGGTTTCTCCGCGCTTGGGTTTACCGATAAACGTGAGGCCGCTATAGGCAGTTCGGCCAGTCATGCCGGCCGAGCCAAGAAAAACTGATAGTGGTAAACCCTGGTCATCAATATGGTAGATATTTTCCATGGTCTCATGAGCTAGAAAATATTCCTGCCATCCTGAAAAACAGGTTACCAAGTCACCCTGCTTATATTTTTCGGACTTAGATTCGATAACCACCGATACAGTCTCGCCAACAATGACTTTGCCAATACCGATAGGTTGTAGATAATTTTTGATGTCACTCATACGTGGCCGCATATAAGGGTCAAGCGACAACCAGATAGTTTTAAGTAAGAACTCTCCCTGACTTAATTTTCGGACGGGTTCGCTGATCATGGAGAGATCTCCATCCCGCAAGTCACCCTGCGGCCGCCTATTTAGAACTATTTTCCGGTTGGCGTATTCGCGCGTCATTTTTAACCCTCAGATAGATTTAAAATTTTGTTCCAGTGCCAAGTTCATCGAATGCTAAGCCTCAGCCATATTATACATATACTATAATATAGAGGCAGGCAGGTATAGTCTGCAAAGGACTTATTTTAGAAAAAAGTGGCTTTTTGTTATTGAATAGCGCTTAGAGGATTGAACTCAATGGTAGGCTTTTGAGATGGGTACACATAGGCGTACTCGACTGTAAGCACGCGGGTTAGGCGAGTAGATGATAAACTTTAGCTGTCTGTATCTGCATAGGGAGCCGCGAACCCCCCTAGAATAAAACTGACGGTATTGTCAATTAGGCGTTGTCTGCTGCGTCCCGATCGATTCACTTTTTCAGCAGCGGCAATAGAAGCCGCGGAGCCCATGTAGAGAAGATGCTCTGCCTGCTCTAACGTCATCGTACGATTCTCTTCAATGACGCTCTCGATTAAAGTTCGGCCAATCTCTTTGTGGTTCCTCTGTATCGTCTTAGCAACTGCCTCTCTTAGATCAGCCTGACTGAGCAGCACATCTCTTACATTTCCAGATTCAGATTGCTCAAAGTTAACCTCAACAAAGACTCTTACAAGTTCCTCAAAACTATGAGTACTGGCTACTTTAGCCCTAATCTTCAAACGAAAGTCTTCTAGTTCCCGCAACAAAAGCTCTTTAAAGATCTCTTGCCGGGAGTCGAAATATTTATAGACCAATGGGTTACTCACACCGGCTGCCTTGGCCAGAGTCTCCATGGTGAATCCTGCAAATCCCATATCTTCGATAATTGCCGCTGCCGTGTCCAGAAGCTGTGATCGTCTCCCTTCCTTAGACAAACGGGTTCGAGGTTTTTGTGCCATCAACGTACTACCTTACCTATGTACACCCCGAAGAGGCGCACTGAAAGATGTCATTCTAACCGCTATTTTGGCTTATGTCGCCTTGGCTTTAGGCTGTTGTTGATTTCGCTTACGCTCTTCGATGCCATCAATGATTTTGATATGCATGGAATGGGTCAAATGATATTTGCCATAAAAGAATACGGCGATAAACGACGCTATACCCATAATGGGTCCAGCCAGCATACCCATTCGAAATAACACGTCTGCGTCAACAGCTCCGGGAACTGCTAGCGACGGGAAACGAACAAATTTGTCCAGCCCTACGCCACCCACCAAGTGACCAAAGGAAAACGAAGCTTTAGCAAAAAAGGCTCTTGCAGAATAGAATAACCCTTCCTGGCGCAAACCTGTCTCCAACTCGTTTTCATCTACCACATCACCAATCATAGACATCATAGCGACAGCACCAAGGCCAATCACAAACGCGAATACGCCTGAGTTGCAGAGCAGCAGTGGTAGCAATGTAGCGCTATGATTGTCAGGCATTAAATCGAGCAATCTCAAATCCACAACCAGTTGAGCAGTAATCGCCATACAAATCAGAGAGAAGATTACCACAGGCTTGCGATCGAACTTGCGCATTAACACAGGTGAAATTAAAGCACCAAATAAGGCACAGGGTGCCGACACTAGTCCAAACCAGCGAATTTGTCCCGGCACGAGCTCCCAAAAGTAAGTGTTCATAAAAACACCTAAAGTATCGTAGATTCCGCTAGCAATCATAAAGAAAAAGTAACCGGCAAGTAGTACGACATAATTGCGGCACTTTAATGTGAGCAATATCTCTTTAAAGAAACCTTTAAAAGAGAGCTTTTGTTGCTTTGGTGGCTCGGATAGTGATGGCACATGCTTATACGTGCCGGCAGCGGTAGTCCAAATCGCCACAAGAATCAAACTACAAGCTAACAATATCAAAGGAGCATAGGAGGCTGCATTTAAATGCCCCGGAACTACCATGCCATCAACAGCTCTTATATGGTCGCCATCGAAGAATACGCCCCAAGCCAAAAATCCAAACAAGGCACCAGTTACATAGGAAAATGCAGAATTGGCACTAAACAATCTGGAACGTTGGTTATGGTTCTTTGACATTTCACCCCCCAGGGCGAGATGCGGAATTGAATAGAGTGTTAAGAATACGCGACTAAAAATAGTGCAGGAGGCTAACCATGCGAACAGGACATAATTAGTGAAATTATCTACTCCATTCAAAATGGATTCAGGCGGATTGAAAATTGCATAGATTGCCAGCGCCAAGGGTATGGGCGCAGCAAATAGAAATGGATGTCGTCGTCCGTGCTTAGATTTCCAGTTATCAGAAATTATCCCAATCAACGGGTCAGTGATCGCATCAACCAGCAGGGCCACGAAGATCGCAATACCGATGAGGGTATTCGATAGGCCAATTACCTGATTATAAAAAATAGTGATAAAGGTATTGAACAGCCCCAAGTAAACTGCCTCACCTGCGGCCCCGACACCAAATGCTGCGACTGACCAACGAGACAGTTTTTCGTCAATCTTTGTTCTTAGACCAGTATCCTGCGTCTTATTAGGAGTCATGAATCGTAACCAGCCCTTTATTTAAATGGCAAGTACCGCCACATTCAAGTATCGAAATTAGCCTAGCATTTTTCAAACCGAAACTATGCCAAAGACATCAAGGCCTGCATGTTGCCATGATAAAACTTACTCATGGTGGCTTCATCACAGCCTTCCATTGTAGCTTCGAACTTGCTGATAGGATCTGACCCACCCTCTGGATGCGGATAGTCCGATGCGTAGCAAATCATATCCGGACTGGTGTTTTCAATTATCCATCCAACGGGTTCACCGGCAAAGGGCGAAAACTTAAGACATCGTCTCGCTGTATCTGAAGGTTTTTCCACAAACTCTCGACGCGGCACATAAGCTCCGTAGGTAAAGTCTAGCGACTTTAGCCAGGATGGAACCCAAAATGCACCATGCTCCATACACATGCCTCGTAGACTGGGGTGACGATCAAAGACGCCGTCAAAAATTAGCGCCGACAAAAATAGTTCAGCCGAATTTTTTATCGTTATCAGACCGAGTTCACCTGCAGGCGCATCGCCACCCAGTGCAATAGTATTCTTGCCATTGCGCTTAAAGCTTTTTGGCACAGCTTCATAATGACCATTGGCGGCCACATGTATTCCAAAGGGTACCCTCTGCTCTACAAAACCTGCCCAGACAGGGTCAAAGTCTGGATGAGCAAAACTAAGCTTGTCATCGTTGGGCTCATTGGTATCAATCATAAAGGTATAACAACCATCATCGAAGCCCTGTTTCATTAGCTCCAGCGCCCTCTCTGGCCCTAGGGTATAGGGTAAATACCCAATCGCAAGCAAGCGATCATCATGGGTACAAAAGTCGGCCATAGCCTTATTTAGGGTACGAGCGCCTGCATAGAGTGCATCCATATCACCCACATGGGCCACCTGATGAAATGAGAAAGTGGGTAGCACCCATTGCTTCTCATAACCAAACAAATCCAGTGCATGGGAGCGCTCTTGAGGGTCAAATGCGCCAATTCGGGACCAACCACCCAGGTTGTTGCTGATAATAATATCCTCGCATTCTTGCTTAACGGTGGCGTCATGCTTGCGCCGCTCGAACAGCTTTACGCCGTCATCATATTTTTTCCTATCAATTGGTAGCTCCGTTTGATCATCCATTTTTTGCAGCAGTTCTATATCAGCTTCTCTGGCCGCCTTTATTAGAAAGTCATCTAGCTCTATAACATGACTGTCGGCATCAATGATCTTGCGGTGTTGTGCGTAACTCATAAAGTACTCCTTGCTTACTGATTCTGGTTTTTGAGAACAGTTCGCCTATACATGCTTTTCAATATAGACTACGAATCTATCCTTTCTGTCAGATGCTGGTGGAAATTAACAATCGCTTTTTCAAAGTAGCCAAAGGTCAAATGGCTGTTGGCCTGAGCTGTTACCGTCTGCTGAATTAAGCAGGCCGCTTCTCGGTCTTCATCCTGGCCTGATTCATTGACAAACTGGGCATCTTTTTTAACATCCTCAAGAGAAATTGGGTTCTCAGAAGTTTGTTCAGGGGTTACCAAATAGATCACCATCTGAGTGCTACTAGGGCTCAGCGGCTCCATAATCGTCAAGTTTGAATGTTTGGATAGTACTGAGACACTAGCATTGGGAAAAAGATGGTAGACAGAGGTCAGCATCCCTGCAGCTCTGCGCTTTTCTACAGGCACATCCCGTAACTTCTCAATGCGTCGGAAAGGAAAAGTTACTCGAGCATTAGCACCGTATGTCTCGACCAAATTGACATTATCTAAGCCATAGGGGAAGAACGACTTTCTATGCAGTGATTTAATATGGTAGCCCTCTAGGAGAGTTTCGGTTAACAACTTCCAATTGGCTGGGTCTGTATTTTCTGACTGTTTAAACAGCTCCTGCTCGGGAGTAAAATAGTCACGGCTATTTTCTAGCATCTGTGGACTGATGGTTCCCTCCTGCATCACATAGACAAGACCGCCCTTTTCCATAGCGCTTACCTCCACCAGACTGTGATCCTCAATGTCAAGACCAGGAAATCCCTCTTCACCCGGGATAAATTTGAGTGAACCATCAAGGCCGTAAAACCAAGCATGATAGGGGCAGACAAAGCCATTAGCGCGTCCAGTACCACTAGCTATTTGCATACCACGATGCCGACAAGCATTAATAAAAGCTCTAACCTTGCCATCTTTCCCACGTGCTACTACCAGTGGGGTGCCCGCCGATTTGCGAGCAATATAGCTCCCTTGTTCGGGTAGCGCCGCGGAGGGGCAAAAGGGTATTGGCAGACTGCGCAATAGCGCTATTTCAGCATCAAATCGCTCTTGGGAATGATAGTTTTCAACAGGTTCTTGCCAAACAGTATCACCAAGGTCAGTTGTGCCATTATCGATGTGGGTAAAGACTCTCTCTATCGCCTCCTGGTCATTTAACAGTGACACGGTCGGAATAATATTGGACTCTGGTTCTGCAGATGACATTGGAAAAACCTACTTTTAAATTTTAAAAATTTTTAGACAATTAAATTGAGTAATGCTGCTAATACATTGAGCGTCATCGCTGACACTTTTTTGTACCTCTAAGTTACCTTTAACGGGCGATTAGGTCAACCTTAATATAGAAACTATATATTAATATATTAGCCAATTTTAATTTAAATTGATGAAGTCAGCTCAATCTAACGCGAACTCAAGATTATCGATTATTAGAGACGGCACCGCGGACTATAGTTTGTATGCGATCACCACCGATAATACTAAAGTTTTCTACTGCGGCATTAGATGCACCCGAAGTGAACTTCGCTATTACTCTTGCTTCTTTGCGCCCCTTAACAAGTCGCTAAAGTTACGTTCCCTATCGATATAGCTTTGTTATACCAATACTATAATAAATCTTGATATCTCCAGACTTTAAGCCTATCGTATTGGAGAGTTTTTAAAATCAAGAGTAAATCGCTGCGTGTCAGAATTTCAAGCACGATATTATATTCGAGCACTGAAAATTCCAACCACAAAGCATGCATTTCGGGCATGCAGTTGTAATGGGTATGGTCAGACATTTTGGTGGATTTAACACTAATCTTTTCCAATTACATCCCAATTACCGAAGGCTGAAACTACGTGGTAAGAATGTACCGACCAAGAGCTCGATTACTCAATGGCACTTCGACATTCCCCAAGGTTACCGAGATAAAATAATACTATGAACATAATCAGAGGCAGCGGCAGTATCATGACTAAACCCTTAGCAAAATCCTGTGTTGTGAGCCTGGCGCTTTTGATCGCCGGATGCGGCGGCTCATCCATCAAAAAAGTGGCGCCAGAGGATATCTTCATTACCGAACTAATGCCTGTATCCGCAGCCAGCGAGCCACAGTGGTTAGAACTCTATAACAGCGCCGAATCCTCAATCGATCTTCAGGGCTGTGAAATCACTAATACTCAGGATCAGGCATTTACCATTACTGATAGCCTGGTTATGGAATCTCAGCAATATGCAGTGGTTGCCAATCAAAACCCTAGAGCTGACTTCACCTATCAGTCTGATCTATTTGAGTTACCTCCAGCCGG